>Ga0116191_1003954_pt1 | contig 10695 bp, 9 predicted proteins | sample AD_UKC111_MetaG_FD_89897 | JGI IMG/M metagenome (GOLD analysis project Ga0116191, IMG submission 89897) | Active sludge microbial communities of municipal wastewater-treating anaerobic digesters from Hong Kong - AD_UKC111_MetaG | ecosystem: Engineered > Bioreactor > Anaerobic > Digestate | place...
ATGGGGTTATTGCCGTACCCCGGGGGATTTTGGTCAAAACCGGGGCTGTAGCCCGGACAGGAACCGGGACAGCCATAATTAGGTATGGAAGTATTTTCAATCATTAAAAGTGCCTCCTTAATTTTGCATCCGGAAAAGTGTAAATGAAATCATTTAAGAAAGCTGCGACCTGGATTATTTTATGAGAGATGTCCCCAAAGTGTGCAAGCTTTTGGTGCGGTTTATCATGTCTCTAAATCATTTGTTTCAGTTATCATCTGTTTCAGCCTCTTCAGCCTCGAGGCGGTAATTGATTCCTTCTCCGGTGAAGCCGTTATAGTAGTGTAAATGTTGATCATTGAAAGAAGTCTGTCCTTCCATTTTGTGACGATGGCCTCCTCCGGGGTTGGCCACGGCAGGACCGGTATAGCCGCGAAAATAATGCACATGACCATCATTAAGGGTCGTAGTTCCTTCATAGTAATGGATATGACAGTCTAATCCGCCAAAGGCAGGGGCTGTTCTTCCTCTCACCTGGTGCCGGTGTTCATCATTGATGGTTGACGGTATATTGAAATTATGGATATGCACACTTTCTTCATATTCATGATTCGGCATTTTTGTCATTGGGGTATTCACTCCTTTCTCCTTTTCATAATATATGCACGAAAGAGACAACTTGCTAATGGCACTTTCGTTTGTAACACTGTATTTGTTCCGTTCATATATTAGGCATGAGAAGAAGGCAGTGAATTAAAATTCACGTTTGATCAGGCTTTAGGAAGGGAAAGCAGGGGGAAGGGATGGAGAACAATGAGTAACGGATATATTCCTTTACATCGTATACCCATTGGCAGGATGGCCCGGGTTAAAGAATTGACGGCTAAAGATCTTAGCCGGAGAAGGATGTTAGACTTAGGATTAATCAGTGATACGATGGTTGAAGCTCTTCGTCAGAGCCCTTCCGGTGATCCGGTAGCCTATCAGATAAGGGGGACAGTGATTGCCCTTCGTGCGGAGGAAGCAGCACAGATCTTCGTAGAATTGGTCTAAGGGTAGAAAAACTGGCAGAAGGGGGATGGAAAGTGACCGGATCGGCGGAAGAGGTTATTGCCTTAGCGGGGAATCCGAACACCGGGAAAAGTACTGTTTTTAACCAATTGACCGGCTTACGGCAGCATACCGGTAATTGGCCGGGTAAAACCGTGATTAATGCCCGCGGAAGCTATACATATCAGGGCAAAAAATACATCCTGGTGGACTTGCCCGGGACATATTCCTTATTTGCGAATTCGGAAGAGGAGAAGGTTGCCCGTGATTTTCTTTGTTTTGGGCAACCGGCGGTAACGGTGGTCGTACTTGATGCGACCTGCCTGGAGAGAAATCTCAATCTTGCGCTGCAAATACTTGAGATGACCAAAAACGTGGTCATCTGTGTCAATTTGCTGGACGAAGCCGCACGAAAAAAAATTCAGGTGAATTTGACGGAACTTGCGGCAATATTAGGTATTCCCGTGGTGGGAACCAATGCCCGGGATGGAGAGGGGTTAGCCCAACTGAAGGAAGCTGTCCGGCTGGTTGCGATGCGCGGAAAAGAAGCAGGTGAACGGGTTAGTGGCAGTGGTCGGGGAACTGAGCCGGTTCTGTATGATGACCCCATAGAGGAGTGCCTGAAAGAATTAACGCCGGTTGTACGGGCCCATGGAGGGCCACGGTTAAAGTTTAATGTTCGTTGGCTAGCGTTAAGGTTACTGGAGGGAGATGATCTCTTTCTCCGGGAATGGAACGGGCATGGCGGGGCTGGTGCCGCCTTAGCGAAAAGTGTGCACAAGGCAAGGCAGTTTTTGGCGGAAAAAGGTTTAGGCGGGGAGGAACTGGAAGAAAGCATCGTTTCGGCCATCGTTCGCAGAGCGGAGGCAATTGCGGCCCAGGTATTAATCCTCCCTTCAGGTAATTATCGGCTGTTTGACCGCTGGGTTGACAATATTGTGACCTCCAAACAATGGGGCATCCCGCTGATGCTGCTACTGTTGGTGGGGATATTCTGGCTGACGATTGTGGGTGCGAATTATCCTTCAGAATTATTAGCGGCAGGATTTTTCCGGTTGGAGGAGCGGCTTTCCGCTCTTTTTCTGGCGACCGGTGCGCCCGCCTGGTTACACGGACTGGTTGTGCTCGGAATGTGTCGGACCTTGGCCTGGGTTATTTCAGTGATGCTGCCGCCCATGGCGATCTTTTTTCCGCTGTTTACCTTGCTGGAGGATTTGGGTTACCTGCCCAGAATTGCCTTTAATCTTGATAATTTTTTCAAAAGGGCTTGCGCCCATGGCAAACAAGCCTTGACCATGTGTATGGGCTTTGGCTGTAATGCGGCAGGGGTAATTGCCTGCAGAATTATTGAATCACCGCGTGAACGCATGATCGCCACAATTACGAATAATTTTGTGCCTTGCAACGGGCGCTTCCCCACTTTAATTGCCCTCACAACGATCTTTCTTGGCTTTGGGCAGGGATATTTCCGTACCCTTGGGGCTGCTTTGTGTATTTTGGCGGTGATTGTCTTAGGGGTGTTTATGACGCTGGGTGTTTCATTGCTCCTGTCGAAAACGATCTTAAGAGGGTTACCGTCGGCCTTTACCCTGGAACTGCCGCCTTATCGCAAGCCGCAAATAGGGCGAATTATTATCCGGTCAATACTTGACCGCACCTTATTTGTTTTAGGCCGGGCGGTAATGGTGGCTGCCCCTGCCGGTGCTCTGATTTGGATTCTGGCCAATCTGCATGTTAGCGGGATGAGTATTCTCAGCCATTGTGCCGCTTTTTTGGATCCTTTCGGGCGTTTATTAGGGATGGATGGTTATATCGTGATGGCGTTTTTACTTGGGATACCGGCTAATGAGATTGTCATACCGATTTTGATCATGAGTTATTCCGGGGCAGGGTCAATGATGGAGCTTGGCAGTCTTGGCGCTTTGCGGGACCTTTTTGTGCAGCACGGGTGGACCTGGCTGACGGCGGTGTGTACCATGCTTTTTATGTTAAATCATTTTCCCTGTGGGACGACGCTCTTAACCATCAAAAAAGAAACGCACAGTCTCAAATGGCCGTTGGTTGCTTTCCTTGTTCCGACCGTATGCGGAATACTGCTTTGTTTTACAGTAGCGCAAGGGGCAAGGCTCCTGGCATTATTCGGTTAATAGTGAAATTTATAAAGATTGTATGGCAGAAAATTCTTGGTTGATGTAAAATGATAATATAAACTTAGGGTATTAGAATACACAGGACAGATTCTTTGCGTATTATAATACAGATTCTACGGTTAAACCAGGAAAAACGGAGGAAGAGAAGATGAAGCCATTATATGGAGATGTAGAAAAGCTGGTATTTGGCAGGGTGTTTACGGAACACATGTATACCATTAAGTATAGTCACGGAAAAGGGTGGCATGATGGAAAAATCGAGAAATACAAACCTTTTCTGATGGATCCGGCATCCTGTGTCTTTCATTATTCGCAGGAGATCTTTGAAGGCCTGAAGGCTTATAAAACGAGTGATGGGCGAATCTTACTCTTTAGACCGGAACAAAATGCCCGGCGGTTGAATCGTTCGGCACGGAAATTATGTATGCCTGAGCTGCCGGAAGAGACATTTTTAAGTGCGGTCAGAGACCTTGTGTTGATGGAAAAGGACTGGATTCCCGATGCACCGGGGACATCCCTCTATATTCGCCCGACCATGATTGCCACAGAAGCCTTTTTAGGCGTAAACCCGGCGAAGGAATACTTATTCTATATTATTCTTTCACCGGTTGGCCCGTATTTTAAAGCCGGCTTTAATCCCGTCAGTATTTATGTGGAGGATCAATTGGTGCGTGCTGCCGTTGGCGGCGTAGGCGATATAAAAACAGGCGGAAACTACGCGGCCAGCTTACTCGCGGGGACGAAGGCAGAGGAAAAAGGTTTTTATCAGGTCCTTTGGCTTGATGCGAAGGAACACAAATATGTGGAAGAAGTCGGAGCCATGAATGTATTTTTTGTCTTTGGTGAAAAACTGGTTACGCCGATGCTTACCGGTTCAATTCTCCCCGGTATTACCAGGGATTCAGTCATTAAACTGGCCGGGGAACTGGGGATAGAGGTGGAAGAAAGACGGATTGCGTTTGATGAAGTGCTGGACGGGCTAAAGTCAGGCAAACTGACCGAAATGTTTGGCTCCGGTACGGCCGCGGTCATTTCGCCGGTGGGGCTGCTTCATTACAAGGGGACGGATTATATTATTAATGATAATAAAGTCGGTAAAATGACGAGAACGTTTTATGATCATTTAGTGGATATTCAGTTAGGAAAAGTTGAGGATAAATTTGGCTGGTCCTTTGAAGTGAAATAATGAACTAAAATATTTCCGTGTTTGAATTTCTTGACAGCAGTGCGGTTGCGGCTGTACAATAAAAGAAGAATAACATTGCAGAATGTTGTTCGTTATAGATGAGTTGAGATGAGAATAGTTGAGGAGAGATGAGCTGAGATGAGCCGGAAAGAGTTGTCTTATGACACCGGTACTCATTTGAGTGCCGGTTTTTGTATTCTCCTCAAAAAAAGAAAGGAGGCCGGTGTAACTGCATTTTTTCACTGGTTGATGGGCTGAAGAGTAAGAGAAATAAGGAGGAGAAAAAATGGTGAGGAAAATATTCGGAAAAAAAGTAGTATTGGCAGGTTTATTATTAAGCTTAATGATCACCGGGTGTAATAATGGTTCCCGGGAGACAGGGAAGCCCACTGAGGCGCCGGGGGAAAAGGTCTATAAAGTAGGGGTGACCCAGTTTGTGGCCCATCCCGCCCTGGATTTGGACCAGGCGGGCTTTTTGGCGCAAATGAAGGAAGAAGGATTCGTGGAAGGGAAAAATGTTTCCTTTGATATTAAGAATTCGCAAGGTGATCCCAATCTGGCCAAAACCATCGCGGACAAATTTACGGCGGACAAGGTTGACGTTATTTTAGCCATCACTACTCCCAGTTCGCAGGCGGCGGCACAGGCCACCAAGGGCAGCGGGATTCCGGTGGTTTTTATTGCGGTGTCTGATGGGGTAGGGGCCGGGTTGATGCGGGAAATCGGCCAGGCCACCGGCACAAATCTCACCGGGGTGTATAGTGCCGACCCGGTGGAACAGCAAATGGACTTGATCCGGGAAATACAACCGTCGGCACGCCGGCTGGGGATTATCTATAATGCGGGGGAAGCAAACTCCGTCAGCAATGTGCAAAGGATTAAAACATATTTACAGGGTAAAATGGAAATCGTCGAAGCTACCGCGGCGAGCAGCAATGAGGTACAGCTGGTAGCACAGTCGTTGGCAGGCAGGGTTGATGCGGTATTTATGCCGCAAGATAATACGGTCATGTCGGCAGTGGATGCCCTGATCAGGGTATGTCAGGAGCAGGATTTACCGCTCTATACGGGCGATACCGAATCAGTGAAAAAAGGCGCCTTAGCCACATTAGGTAATGATGAATATGATTGTGGAAGGCAAGGAGCGGTTTTGGTAGCCAGGATACTGCGCGGCGAAGAAGCAGGGACGATCGTGCCTGAAGAGATTCGGAAGCGGACGTTGTTAATTAATCAGGGAGCCGCCGAAAAATACGGCATAACCATACCGCAAACGGTGCTGGAACGGGCTGATGAGGTCCTGGAGTAAGGAAGTTAAGAAGTAAATAGTAAGGAAGTAAATAGTAAGGAAGGCAAAAAGTAATCAACAGGATTGGAAGAGGGTATTTGCGAAAGAAGAAGGGCCTTTGGATCGCAAAAGGGTATTTGGGAAGGAAAGAAGGGTGAGGAGCTCATGGAAAACGTGCTAATCAGTGGACTGCAACAGGGATTAATCTATGGCTTTATGGCCCTGGGTGTATTACTAACCTTCTGTTTATTAGGTTTTCCGGATTTGACGGTGGAAGGGACCTTTCCCTTGGGAGCAGCCATCACGGCTAAAGCAGTGGTGGATGGTTGGGACCCATTGTTGGCCGTATTGTTCGGGGCGGTAGCCGGGGCTCTCGCCGGTGCGGCAACGGGATTGATGCATACCAGGTTAAAAGTGAACCATATTTTAGCCGGTATTTTAACGACCAGCGCCATTTACACGGTGATGCTCCGTTCCATGGGGCGCCCCAATACCTCGCTTTTAGGTTATGAAGATTTCTATACGCGGGTGCTTTCCCTTGGCGGGATAGCGGAAGGAACCCTTTCGTATCTGGCTGCTCAGGTGGCGGCAATTGTCATCCTGTTGGTGATGGTTGTCGCAGCCCGCCTGTTATTAGGCTGGTTTTTGAGGACAGACTTAGGTCTGACCATTCGGGCCGCCGGGAATAATGAGAAAATGTTAGCCGCTTTAGGGGTAGATGTAAACCACACCAAAATGCTGACTTTGGTATTGGCAAATTTCTTAGTTGGCTTATCAGGGGCTTTAGCGTGTCAAATGCAGGGTTTTGCCGACGTAGGGATGGGCATTGGGGTATTGGTTGCCGCCATTGCTTCGGTAATTTTGGGGCAGATGCTTTTTGGCAGGAAAAGCCTCAGTTGGCTTTTGACCGGGGTTATTTTGGGCTCTATTCTTTATCGGGCCTTGTTGGCGCTGGGGTTAAGGTTAAACCTGCCGGCGGAGGATTTTAAAATGGTTACGGCGATATTAGTGCTGTTGGCGCTGACTATACCGAAACTACAAGTCAGAAAAAAGAAAACAGGCCTTGCGGAAAAGAAGGCGCGGGCTGACCATAATAGCAAGGTCCATCTAGGAACGGGGGTAGAACAACATGATTAGATTAAGTAACGTCTTTAAGGTGTTCTTCCCGGATACTCCCAATGAAGTATGTGCACTGCAAAATATTAATTTGCATATCCGGCCGGGCGACTTTATCACGGTAATTGGCAGTAACGGAGCGGGCAAGTCCACCTTGCTAAAGGTAATCAGCGGTGAGGAGATGGTGGATGAAGGCAGTATTATCATCGCAGGCCGGGATGTGACGGCTTGTCCCGAACATCTAAGAGCCGCCGATTTAGGGAAGATTGCTCAGAATCCGCTTTCCGGAACGGCAGCCGAAATGACCATTGAAGAGAATCTGGCGCTTGCTTATTTACGGGGGAAAAAGCGGGGTCTGGGCTTGGCGGTGACCGGAAATCGCCGCAAATATTTTCAGGAGGTCTTGGCGGAAACGGGCTTAGGCTTAGAAAAACGTTTGCAAACTCCGGTGGGCACTTTATCCGGGGGACAACGGCAGGCCCTGGCCCTGGTGATGGCCACCTTGGCGTTACCGAAGCTTTTGCTTCTTGATGAGCATACGGCCGCTTTAGATCCTCAGGCGGCGCAACAAGTCATGGAGACTACGGCATGCCTTGTGAAAGCCAAAAGTCTGACGACGCTGATGATTACCCATAACCTGGAGCAGGCTCTTTCCTATGGCAATCGGTTAATTATGATGCATCAGGGGAGAATTGTCCTCGATATCGCGCAGGAGGAAAAAAGCCTCTTAAGCGTACCCCAATTGCTGAAAAGGTTTACGCAAGCCAGCGGTGCTGTGTTTGCTGATGATCGGGCGTTGTTAGAAAACGGGGGGAACTTATTTACATCCATACCGTCTGTAAATAATGTAAGAGATAAGATATAAATAAGGGAGGAAGAAAAAATGACATTTGGTTCAAAGTTTATGCAAACCTGTGCAATTGGGCTTTGCATTGTTGCTGGTTCAGCAGGCATGGCATCTGCATATGCGGTAACACTCAATGAAGCAGGTTTACAGATGGAACGTCCTATGCAGGCTGACAATTACAATTACTTAATTCAAAAGCAACAAGAGATCGATCAGTATTTATTCAGTAATCACGCCGCGGAAGTTGCACAGCGGGGTTTTAAGGTAACACATACCGGACCAAGAGATAGTTATATTGAGATTGGGATCACTCCTTTTAGTGAAAAAAATGCGCAATATTTGTATGAGATATTTGGGCAGGATTTAATTAAGGTTGTGGAAGGACAACAGGCAGTCCTATTAGAAACACCAGACTTAGTTGCACCGGACACACCGGTATCTTCTGATATGGAAACAGATAGTACGAGCAGCAGTCCCAATATCCGGATCCGGGTGAATGGCGAAGATATCGCCATGGAAGCAGCACCGTTTATTGAAAACGGTCGTACTTTAATTCCGTTGCGCGGGGTAATGGAAAAGCTTGGGGCAGTGGTAAATTGGGATGCCCCAGCACAAAAGGCGGAAGTTGTGACAGCGGAGAAAAAGTTGATTTTTCATATCGGGCAAAAAGCGGTGCAGATTGTCTACAATAATAATGAAATAGCAACCGAAGAAACGGTCCAATTGGATGTACCGGCGCAAATCAAAGATAATTATACATATATTCCCGCCCGCTTTGCTTCGGAAAACTTAGGAGCTACGGTTGCGTGGGATGAAACAAGCCGGTTAGTCAGCATTATTATGGGCGGAAGCAGCAATTATGAAGAGGAAATGAAAAAAGAAGTAATTGGTATTCGTGGTACAGTAACAGAAATAACCAGAGATGCCGCAAACCAGATAGCATCAATTAGAGTTGAAGGGAAAACAGAAAGTGATACCGGTTATGATAAAGCTATTGTAAAAATTTCCGCTGATACGGTTGTGTTTAGGGAAGGGACTGGGGAAAGAATTGCCGTTAATGATCTAGCCCAAGGTGACGTTGTGGAAATTGTTTTTGCAGGGGGAGTAAATGAGTCTTATCCTGTTCAGGGCGGCGCGAAATTCGTTAAAGTCATACAAGGAGATATGTTGCCGAATCAGGAAGAGGTCGGACCTTCGCTGACCGAAATGGGCAAGGCACTCGCTGCTGACTCAGTACAAAAAATGGAGTTATATAGCTTACGGGATGAAAAAATAAAAACATTTAATCAGGATGAGGTTGAACAGATAATCAGTCAATTAAACACAAGTCCGACTTATCTTGGGGTGCATATTTTGATGCTTGCCGGCAATAACATCAAAATTACGTTTAAGGATAATACCGGTGTTTCCTTAACCAGTTATGGTTTCGAGGATCATGTGGTTCTGGCCGGACAAATCAACGGGGAAAATGTGTCCTACTGTCTGATCTGTCCGGAAGTAGGCAGGATTTTATTAGCACAATAATAACCATTGCGCGAATCCGCAAGATTTTGACCGGCAGTCTCGGATAAAATCACGTAAAGGGGAGAAGGTTTCTTGGGATAAGGAACCTTCTTTTTTTGTGGGTATATTAGTACAACAGCAATAAATTGTGGTTGTTACAGTACATGAGATAGTATAAAATAAATAGTATATTAGCCTTAAATTGTGAACCAATTATGATAAAAATAAAGCACAATTTGCAGTTTCATTAATAAGGAGGTCAAGATATGAATAGTCAAGAGGTCACGAAAGGAATAGCTCGTGCACCGCATCGCTCCCTTTTCCATGCGATGGGGTATACGGAGGATGATTTGCAAAAGCCATTAGTGGCGGTAGTTAGTGCACATAATGAGATTATCCCCGGGCATTTTCATTTAGATAAAGTAGCGCAGGCAGTAAAATTAGGAGTTGCCTCGGCCGGGGGCACACCGATTGAATTCCCGGTGATAGGTGTTTGTGACGGGATTGCCATGAACCACAGCGGAATGAAGTATCCCCTAGCCAGCAGGGAATTAATTGCCGATTCGATTGAGGCCATGATGGTTGGCCACAAGTTTGATGCGATGGTCTTAATCGGTAACTGTGATAAGATTGTGCCGGGAATGTTGATGGCGGCAGCCCGCCTGAATGTTCCGGCAGTTTACGTCGGGGGCGGACCCATGTTGCCGGGGAATCACCGGGGCGAGAGAACCGATTTAATTAAAGGGGCTTTTGAGGCGGTAGGCTCCTGTGCCCAAGGGAAAATCTCTGAAGCAACCCTCACCGAGCTTGAACAAAGCGCTTGTCCCACATGCGGCAGTTGTGCCGGGTTATTTACCGCCAATACCATGAACTGTCTGGTCGAGGCTTTGGGGATTGGTTTACCGGGGAACGGCACGATCCCGGCCCCTTACGGTCAGCGGCTGGCTTTAGCGAAAAGGGCTGGGCAGCAAGTGATGGAGATGGTGAAGAGAAATATTCTGCCGCGGGATATTTTGACCCTGCAGGCCTTTCGCAATGCCATTACCCTGGATATGGCCATTGGCGGTTCCACCAATACTGTCCTGCATCTTCTGGCCATTGCTTATGAGGCCGGAGTGGAATTGTCCCTGGAAACATTTGATGAGATAAGTAGCAAGGTGCCGAATATCACGAAGCTAAGTCCTGCCGGCCAGCATTATTTAGTTGATTTGTATCAGGCGGGCGGGATCTCCGCAGTGTTGCGGCAGTTGGATCAGGCTAAACTGTTGGCGGGTGGGCAGATTACTGTTACCGGGAAGACTTTAACAGAAAATATTACGGAGGCGGAAGTACTCGATGATTCGGTGATTCATCCGTTGGATAAACCATATCTAAAGGAAGGCGGTATTGCCATTCTGCGCGGTAACATTGCGCCCGACGGCGCGGTTGTCAAACAATCCGCGGTTGTACCGGAAATGCTAGTGCATGAAGGTCCGGCGCGGGTATTTGAATCCGAAGAAGAAGCCTTTGACGCCATTATGGGCGGAAAAATCAAGAAAGGCGATGTTATCGTGATTCGTTACGAAGGACCGAAGGGTGG
>Ga0116191_1003955_pt1 | contig 10694 bp, 10 predicted proteins | sample AD_UKC111_MetaG_FD_89897 | JGI IMG/M metagenome (GOLD analysis project Ga0116191, IMG submission 89897) | Active sludge microbial communities of municipal wastewater-treating anaerobic digesters from Hong Kong - AD_UKC111_MetaG | ecosystem: Engineered > Bioreactor > Anaerobic > Digestate...
ACCTCGGCCTGGGCGCGCCAGCGGTCGATGTCGCGCAGGAAATTGGCCAGGGACGTGCGCGTGCGGGCGGGCAGTTCGTCGGTGAGGACGATCTGGCGCGCGGCCACCGTGGCCGGCACACCGTTGATCCGGGCGATCTGCAGCAGCTTCTGGACCGTGGTGTCGCCGATGCCGCGCTTGGGCGTGTTGACGATGCGCTCGAACGCGAGGTCGTCGGCGTCGGACTGGATCAGGCGAAGATAGGCGTGGGCGTCGCGGATCTCGGCGCGCTCGAAGAAGCGCGGGCCGCCGACAACCGTATAGGGGATCTGCAACAGCACGAAGCGTTCTTCGAAGGCGCGCATCTGGAATGAGGCGCGGACCAGGATGGCGATGTCGCGGTACTTGCGCGGATCGCGCTCGGTGGAGCCGCGGCGTGCGCGCTCGATCTCGTCGGCGATCAGGCGGGACTCGGCCTCGCCGTCCCAGACGCCGCGCACGATGACCTTCTCGCCGCCCTCAGCCTCGGTCCACAGGGTCTTGCCGAGACGGGACTTGTTGGCGGCGATGAGGCCGGAAGCGGCGGCCAGGATGTGGCTGGTCGAGCGGTAGTTGCGCTCGAGCCTGATGACCTTGGCCCCGGGGAAATCGCGCTCGAACCGCAGGATGTTGTCGACCTCGGCGCCGCGCCAGCCATAGATCGACTGATCGTCGTCGCCCACGCAGCAGACGTTCTGGCGCTTCTGGGCGAGCAGGCGCAGCCACAGGTATTGAGCGACGTTCGTGTCCTGGTATTCGTCGACCAGGATATAGCGGAAGCGATCGTGGAACTCGGCCAGGACGTCCGGGTTCGACATGAAGATCGTCAGGTTGTGCAGCAGCAGGTCGCCGAAGTCGCAGGCGTTCAGGACGCGTAGGCGTTCCTGGTAGAGTCGGTAGAGCGCCTGGCCACGGCCGTTGGCGAAGTGGGCGGATTCGGCGGGCGGCAGGCGATCGGGCGTCCAGCCGCGGTTCTTCCAGTGGTCGATCAGCCCCGCGAGGGTCTTGGGCGTCCAGCGCTTGGCGTCGATGTTCTCGGCCTCGAGGACCTGTTTGATCAGGCGCTCCTGATCGTCGGTGTCTAGGATGGTGAAGTTCGACTTCAGCCCGACCAGTTCGGCGTGCCGGCGCAGAATCTGGGCGGCGATGGCGTGAAAGGTGCCCAGCCAGCGCAGACCCTCGGCCTGGGCGCCGATGATGTGGGTGATCCGCTCGCGCATCTCGCGCGCAGCCTTGTTGGTGAAGGTGACGGCCAGCAGTTCCCAGGGCCTGGCCCGGCCGGTCGCCAGGATATGGGCGAGGCGAGTGGTGAGCACGCGGGTCTTGCCGGTGCCGGCGCCGGCCAGGACCAATACGGGCCCTTCCACGGATTCGACAGCGTCACGCTGCTCGGGGTTCAGGCCGTGCAGGTAGTCGGCTTGGGGCCCACGGACGCGGGCGAGGTCGCTGACGCGGGGGACGGCGGGTTCGAGCGATTCAGACGAAGACATCGGAACATATGTAGCACACGGCGGCGCGGGCTTAACCCTCTGGAACCGCGCTCCTCGGCGACCCGTTTGCCTTCTGCCGACATCGGCGAGGAGGAACGTCATGGCCGAGACAACCACTACACCGCCGCCGCCGGAGCGAAGAGGCGGGTCCACCCCATGGCTGGCGTTCCTGGTGGGCGTGCTGCTGGTGGCGGTCATCGCCTTCGGGGTCGTGGCCTGGCAGCGGCAGAGAGCAGACCTTCAGGTTCCCTCAAGCGTCGACATCAACCTGGACACGCCCAGGCTGCCGCAGTTGCCCAACGTCGTCCCACCGCAGGTCAATCCGCCAAACCTGGCGCCGCCCGCCACGCCGTCCCCCGGCGTACAGTAGGCGGTGAAGGCCGGGCCGGCGCTCAGCTTCCCTGGCTGAACCGGAGCGCCGCCACCCGGCAGGCCGAGGCGAGAGGCGCTTCGCCGCGCGTTTCGTCCAGTTCGGCCAGAAGGCCCGCGACGCTCAACCCGCGGGCCTTCGCCATGTCTTCCAGCACCGTCCAGAATTCCGGTTCGAGCGCGACCGAAGTGGCGTGACCGGACAGGAGCAGGGATCGTTTGACGAGACGGGGCAAGTGCGGAGCTAGTCCGGATCCCGACGAGCCTGGTCGAGGCGACGCGCGGCGAGGTCGGCCCGCGCGGCGTCGAGCGTCTTCTCGGCCCGCGTGCGACCGTGCCGGATGCGGTTCTCGGCTGCCTGAGCCTTGTCGCGGGCCTTGGTCGCCGCCTTGCGCGCCTTGTTGAAGTTGACGATTTCGCTCATGCGACCGGTCTCCGACGCAGAAGACTAGGGGCGGCGGTCGCCGCGCTCAAGCCCGGGGCGGGCGCAACCCTTCGGCGGCTCGGCGGTTTTCATCGGCGTTGAAACACCGAGGAGACCCCCGATGATCCTTCCCACCGAAATTCACGAGCACATGGAAGTCGTGGGCTCGGACGGCGGCCATGTGGGCCGCGTCGACCACGTCGCCGGCGGCGACATCGAACTGGCCAAGTTCGACCTGGGCGCCGGCCTCAAGCACCACCTGATCCCGTTGACCTGGGTCGACCACATCGAGGACGACAAGGTGTGCCTGAACCTGACCAAGGACGCCGCCAAGTCGTCCTGGCGCGAAAAGCACTAGCGCCTCATCCGCCATCCCCGGCGAGGCCGGGGATGGCGGGCAGGGGGCTATTTCACCGAGGCGCAGAAGCGCTGGATGCGCGAACAGGCGTCTTCCAGCACGGCGTTCGAGGTGGCGTAGCTGATGCGGAAGAAGGGCGACAGGCCAAAGGCCTCGCCGAACACCACCGCCACGCCCTCGGCCTCGAGGAGTTCGTTGGCGAAGTCCTTGTCCGAACCGATCCTGTTGCCGCTCGGCGCCGTCTTGCCGATCAGCCCCTCGCAGGACGGATAGACATAGAAGGCGCCTTCCGGCGTCGGGCACTTCAGGCCGCTGGCCTGGTTCAGCATCGAGACGACGAGATCGCGGCGCTCCTGGAAGAGCTTGGCGTTCGGCTTGATGAAGTCCTGCGGGCCGTTCAGCGCCTCGACCGCCGCATACTGCGAGACCGAGCAGGGGTTCGAGGTCGACTGGCTCATGACCTTGGCCATCAGCTTGATCAGCGGTTCGGGACCGGCCGCATAGCCGATCCGCCAGCCGGTCATGGCGTAGGCCTTCGACACGCCGTTCATGGTGAGCGTGCGGTCGTAGAGGGCCGGCTCGACCTGGGCGATCGTCCAGAACTGGAAGTCATCGAACACCAGGTGCTCGTACATGTCGTCGGTCAGGATCCAGACCTGGGGATGGCGCATCAGCACCTCGGCGAGGGCCTTGAGCTCGTCCTTGGTGTAGGCCGCGCCCGACGGGTTCGACGGCGAGTTCAGGATCAGCCAGCGGGTCTTGGGCGTGATCGCCTTTTCAAGGTCTGCCGCCTTCAGCTTGAAGCCGCTTTCCGCCGTGGTCGGGGCGAACACGGGCGTGCCGCCGGCCAGCAGCACCATGTCCGGATAGCTGACCCAATAGGGGGTCGGAACCACGACCTCGTCGCCAGGATTCAGTGTCGCCATCATGGCGTTGAAGATCACCGGCTTGCCGCCTGGCGAGACGTTCACCTGTGAGGGCTTGTAGGTCAGGCCGTTCTCGCGCGCGAACTTGGCGCAAATGGCTTCCTTCAGCTCCGGAATTCCATCGACGGTGGTGTACTTGGTCTTGCCGTCGCGGATCGCCTTGATGGCGGCTTCCTTGATGTTGTCCGGCGTGTCGAAGTCCGGCTCGCCGGCCCCGAGGCTAATGACGTTTTTGCCCTGCGCCTTGAGCTCACGAGCCTTCTGATCGGTCGCCATGGTGGCGGAGGGCTTTACGCGGGCGAGCGTGGCGGATTCGAGCGACATGGCGCTTGGGCTTTCCGTCTGGAAGTGGATGAACGGGGCGGGTTTAGACCAAGCCGGGCAGGTCGCAAACCCGGCAGGCGCGGCGCGAGGGCGGTTCTGCGCCGATCGGGGCGAAATTCCGCGGTGCGCGGCCTTGCGGTCCGGCGCTCTGTGCGCCGGTGACGGCCACGTTTCGACCGCTCGCCGGTGGCATGCGGCGTCTGCTTCCGTAGCGGACCATCCGCGGCGGTCTCGCTTGACCGGCGCGGGCGAACGGGCGAGGGAGCGGCATGCGGCGGATCCTCAGCTTCCTGACCAGCATGGACGCCCGCGCCTGGCGCGGGCTGGCCGTCTCGTTCGTGCTGTTCGGCGGGGTGGGCGTCGTCTTCCTGTTCGGGGCCCAGGTGCTGGGCTTTTCCGGCGAGGCGACGGTCGAACGCTGGCTGGGCCTGGCGGCGGACGGGCCGTGGGCGCTGCCCGTGGCGGTGGCGGCCTTCGCCCTTCTGGCCTTCGTCGGTGTGCCGCAGTTCGTCCTGATAGCTGCGGCGGTGGTAGCCTGCGGGGCCTGGGCCGGATTCGCCTACCGCTGGATCGGCACTCTGGTTTCGTCCCTGGTCGGGTTCTATCTGGGAAGGCTGGCTGGGGCGAAGACCCTGCAATCGTTCCAGAGCGAAAGCCTGGACAGGTTCATGGACCTTGTCGGCCGGAACGGGTTTCTGGCCAGCCTGATCGTGCGGCTCGTGCCCTCGGCCCCCTTCATCGTGGTCAACATGGCGGCTGGCGTGACGCCGATGAAGGTGCGCGACTTCGTGCTGGGCACGGCCATCGGCATCGTGCCGAAGATCGTGCTGACCGCCTTCGCGGGCAATTCCATCGTCCGGGCCATGCGCGGCGAGGGCGCGATGCATCTCGCCGGGCTCGCGGGCATTGTGGTGCTTTGGCTGGCCATCGGCTGGTACGCGCGGCGATGGCTGAAGGCCAAGGAAGGGGAGACGTCGGAATGACCCTGAAGCTCTATTTCGGGCCCCAGTCCTGCGCGCTCGCCTCACACATCGCGCTGGAGGAGGCGGGCGCCGACTACGAGGCGATCGCCGTCAACCTCGCCAAGGGCGAGCAGAAGACCGCTGACTATCTGAAGCTCAATCCCAAGGGCCGCGTGCCGGCCCTGGTCACCGAGCGCGGCGTCCTGACCGAAACTCCGGCGATCCTGGCTTTCATCGCCCAAAGCCATCCGGCCGCCCGGCTGGCGCCGCTGGACGACCCCTTCGCCTTCGCGGAACTTCAGGCCTTCACCAGCTACATCTGCTCGACCGTGCATCCGGCTTACGCCCACTGGCGGCGCGGCGAGCGCTGGGTCGACGAGGCTTCGTCCATCGAGGACATGAAGCGCCGCGCGCCGAGAAACCTCGCCGAGCAGTTCGCCCTGATCGAGACGACCATGCTGCGCGGACCGTGGGTGTTGGGCGAGGCCTATTCCATCGCCGACCCCTATCTGTTCACCCTTGCGAGCTGGATCGAGCCGCTGGGGGTTTCGCTGGCCCAGTACCCGAAGGTGGCGGACCTCGTCGCGCGAATGCGCGCCCGCCCGGCGACGCGCAAGGTTCTGCCCCTGCACGGCATGTAGGGACGTCATATCGGCAAAAGTCTTGCGCGTTCGGCGGCGTCCCGCTAGGGAAGCGGCATGTTGATGCTTCGCGCCAGCCAGCTCCTTCTCGACCTCGGGCTTAGCCGCCCCTGGGCGCCTTAGGGCTGCGCGCTTTCGCGGCCGGGCGTTCAGGGGATGACCCCAACGCCCGACAGGTCTAAAGAACCCCGCGAAGAGAGCCCCACATGACGACCGACAGCCAGAACGCCGCCGACGCGCGCGACCGCATCATCGTATTCGACACCACCATGCGTGACGGCGAGCAATCGCCCGGCGCCTCCATGTCGCTGGAGGAGAAGCTGGAGCTCGCCAAGATCCTGGAGGAGATGCGGGTCGACGTCATCGAGGCGGGCTTCCCTATCGCCTCGAACGGCGACTTCGAGGCGGTGCGCGAGATCTCCAAGATCGTCAGCGAGAGCACGATCTGCGGCCTGGCCCGCGCCGGCATGGCCGACATCGAACGCTGCGCCGAAGCTATCAGGCCGGCCAAGCGCGGCCGCATCCACACCTTCATCTCGACCAGCCCGGTCCACATGAAGTGGAAGCTGCAGATGGAGCCGGAGGCCGTGCTGGAGATGGTCTCCAAGTCGGTCGCCCATGCCCGCAACCTCTGCGGCGACGTCGAGTGGTCGGCCGAGGACGCGACGCGGACCGAGCGAGACTTCCTGCGCCGCTGCGTGGAAGCTGCGATCAAGGCCGGCGCCACCACGATCAATATCCCCGACACCGTCGGCTACACCTATCCCTCGGAATACGCCGCGGTGTTCCGCGACTTGATCGAGAACGTGCCGGGGGCCGACAAGGTGATCTTCTCGACCCACTGCCACAACGACCTGGGCCTGGCCGTGGCCAACAGCCTGTCGGGCGTCCAGGGCGGGGCGCGCCAGGTCGAGGTCGCGATCAACGGCATCGGCGAACGGGCGGGCAATGCGGCTCTGGAAGAGGTCGTCATGGCGCTGCGCGTGCGCGGCGACGCCCTGCCATACTTCACCGGCGTCGATCCCCAGAACATCACCCGCGCCAGCCGCTATGTCTCGGCGATCACCGGCTTCCCGGTGCAGTTCAACAAGGCCATCGTCGGCAAGAACGCCTTCGCCCACGAGAGCGGCATCCACCAGGACGGGATGCTGAAGAACGCCGAGACCTACGAGATCATGCGGCCTGAGGACGTGGGGCAGGGCGCCACCAACCTCGTCATGGGCAAGCACTCCGGCCGCCATGCGTTCCGCGAGAAGCTGAAGGCCCTGGGCTACGAGTTGGGCCAGAACGCCCTGAACGAGGCGTTCCAGCGCTTCAAGGACCTGGCCGACAAGAAGAAGCACGTCTTCGACGACGACATCGTGGCCCTGGTGGACGACGCCCTGGCCTCGGGCGCCGATCGGATCCAGGTGAAGCACCTGCGCGTCCTGGCCGGTACGGAGGGGCCGCAGGAGGCCACCTTGACCGTGACGGTCGACGGCGAAGAGCGCACGGCGACGGCGACGGGCGACGGTCCGGTCGACGCGGTGTTCAACGCCATCCACGAAACCGTGCCGCACACCGCGATCCTGCGCCTGTTCCAGGTTCACGCGGTGACCGAGGGCACCGACGCCCAAGCCCAGGTCTCGGTGCGTCTGGAGGAGGACGGCCGGATCGCCACGGGCCAGGCCGCCGACACCGACACCCTGACGGCCTCGGCCAAGGCCTATGTGAACGCGCTGAACAACCTCTTCGCCCGCAAGGAGAAGAGCGCCCCCGACGCCCGCGTCGCCAGCGGCTTCTGAGGGACGCCGCCGGTCCGGCGGAGCGCGAAAACATGTTGTGGATCATCCTGACGGCCGCCGCGGCGCCGCTGCAGGTGGCGCGCAATGCGCTGCAGCGCGGGCTTGTCGGCGACGCCGGCCCGTGGGGCGCGACCCTTGTCCGGTTCCTGTTCGGCCTGCCGTTCTCGCTGGCGATGTTTGCGGCGGCAGCGGCTTTGACGCCGGGCGCGCACCCGCATCCCACGCTCGCCTACGTGGCGGTGATCGGGATCGGCGCCCTGGGCCAGGTGGGGGCGACGGCGGCCTTGCTCACGGCCATGCGTCGGTCGGGCTTCGCCGTGGCGACCTTCATGCAGCAGGCCTCGCTGCCGTTCGGCGCGGTCATGGGGCTGGTGTTCCTGGGCGACCGTCTGAGCGCCCAGGGCTGGCTCGGCGTGGCCGTGACGACGGCGGGCCTCGCGGCGCTGTCCTGGCCGAAACGAGGTGAAGCCAATCGCGACGTATGGGGCGCGGCGGCGGGCCTCGCCTCGGCGGCTTGCTTCGGCGTGGCGCTCAACGCCTATCGCCGTGGCGGCATCATGCTGGAGCCCGATCACGCCATATACGCCGGGATCGCCTCGGTTTGCGTCGCCCAGACCCTGCAGACGGGCCTGCTGGTCGCCGTCCTGGCGGCGACGCGGCCCCAGGCCCTGGCTTCGGTGGTCGCCGCGTGGCGCGCCTCGCTGGGCGCAGGCTTCTGCGGCGCGGCGGCGTCGGCCTGCTGGTTCTCGGCGCTGGGTCTTGCGCCGGCGGGCGCGGTGAGGGCGGTGGGCGTCATCGAGGCGCCGATCGCCGCGGCCGCCGGCCGGACGCTTTTCAAGGAGCGTCTGACGCTTCGCCAGGCTCTCGCCGGGGCGGCGACGGCGGCAGGGGTGGTGCTGACCGCGCTGGCCTGATTTGGCGTTGCCAGGGCGCCATCCGGTCGCGATACATTACGCGTTATGGCCCTGACATTCTTGAAATCCCTCGCCTTCGGCGCGCTTGCGCTCGGCATCTGCGTCGGCGCGGCGACGCCTGACGGCGTCGCTCTGGTGGGGCCGGATGGCCAGGCCGGCGAACTGACGTCGAGGGAGGCCGCAGCCCTGCCGCACGATGCGGTGACGCTTGAGGCGCATGGCCGCAGGACGACCTACCAGGGCCTCGCCCTTGGAACGGTCGTGGCGCGCGTCGGCGCGGCCCAAGGCAAGGCGATCCATGGGACCGAGCTTGCGACGGTGGTGCGTGTGACGGCGGCGGACGGCTATCAGGTGGTGCTCGGCCTTGCCGAGACGGATCCGGGGACACGTCCAAATCGTGTGATCCTGGCGGACCGCGCCGACGGCGCGCCGCTCGGTCCGGAGGAGGGGCCGTTCAGGCTGGTGGTGGAAGGCGACCTAAGGCCCGCCCGCTCGGCCCGCAACGTGGTGCGGATCGAGGTCCTGCGCCTTTCGACAGCCCGTCCATGAAGACCGATACACGGCGAAACCTTGCTCGCGGGGTCTTCGCCGTCGCGTTAGCGAGCCTGATGACAGGACCGCGCGTCCTCGCCGCCGAGACGGTGACGGTCTTCGCCGCGGCCTCGATGAAGGAGGCGCTGGACGCGATAGGTCGGGACTACGAGGCGCGGACGGGCGTGAAGGTCAAGATCGCCTACGCCGCAACCTCCGCCATGGCGCGGCAGGTGGAGCAGGGCGCGCCGGCCGACGTCTTCGTTTCGGCCGACGAACAGTGGATGGACTACCTGGCCGCACGACGCCTGATCGTGGCCGCGAGCCGTCGAGACATCGCGGCGAACCGCCTGGTGCTGATCGCGCCCGCCGGATCTTCGACCAGGCTCAGGATCGGCCGCGGCATGCCGCTGGGCGCGGCCCTGGGGACCGGTCGCCTGGCGCTGGCCGGCCAGGACGTGCCGGCGGGCCGTTACGGCAGGGCGGCCCTGACTGCTCTGGGCGCCTGGGACGGCGCAGCCGCGCGGGTGGTCGAGGCCGAGAACGTGCGCGTCGCGCTGCAGTATGTGGCCCGCGGCGAGGCGGCTCTGGGCGTGGTCTATGAAACGGATGCTCGGGTCGAGCCGGGCGTTCGGATCGTCGGGGCTTTTCCCGCGAACACCCATCCGCCGATCGTCTATCCGGCGGCGCTCGTGGCAGGGTCGAAGTCCGCCGGGGCCGCCGCCTTCCTGCGTCATCTGAGCGGGGCGCAGGCGCAAGCGACGCTTCGCCGCCACGGCTTCGCCGCGCCCCCCCGACGCTAGGGGCGAAGGCGACGTCTCAGGCGAGTCGCACAGAGGGCGCGGCAAGCGTCAAGCGAGTCGGCGTGGCCGTTGCGGTCCGACACGCGAATAAGCCTTGAAATCGACCAGATGAAGGGGCACACGAAGCGAGAGTCTGACAGCGTAGGCTGGGTGGTCAGGCGCCCGCGCGCGGGCGCTTGAGCGTGCGACCCGGCGGCGCCGACCGCAGTTCAAGTTTGCTTCCTTCCCAGGGCACTAAATGATCTCGTCCCTCTTCGGCGCCATCTCGAACGATATCGCCATCGACCTCGGCACGGCCAACACCCTCATCTACATGAAGGGCAAGGGGATCGTGCTGAACGAGCCCTCGGTGGTGGCGCTGCGCAACGTGGGCGGCCGCAAGGTGGTCCACGCGGTGGGCATCGAGGCCAAGCAGATGCTGGGCCGCACCCCTGGGCACATGGAAGCTATCCGCCCCATGCGCGACGGGGTCATCGCCGACTTCGAAGTCGCCGAGGAGATGATCAAGTACTTCATCCGCAAGGTTCATAACCGCAAGGGCTTCGTGAACCCGAAGGTGATCGTGTGCGTGCCGTCCGGCGCGACCGCCGTGGAGCGTCGCGCCATCAACGACAGCTGTCTGAACGCCGGCGGCCGCCGCGTGGGCCTGATCGACGAGCCGATGGCGGCGGCGATCGGCGCCGGCCTGCCGATCCACGAGCCGACCGGATCGATGGTCGTGGACATCGGCGGCGGCACCACCGAAGTGGCCGTGCTGTCGCTGTCGGGCATCGTCTATTCGCGCTCAGTCCGCGTCGGCGGCGACAAGATGGACGAGGCGATCATCAGCTACATGCGCCGCAACCATAACCTTCTGATCGGCGAGACCACCGCCGAGCGCATCAAGAAGGAGATCGGCACCGCCCGCGCGCCGGCCGACGGCGAGGGGCTGTCGATCGAGGTCAAGGGCCGGGACCTTATGCAGGGCGTGCCGCGCGAGGTCCGGATCAGCGAAAAGCAGGCCTCGGACGCCCTTTCCGAGCCGGTTGGCCAGATCGTCGACGCCGTGAAGATGGCGCTGGAGGCCACGCCCCCGGAACTGGCCAGCGACATCGCCGACAAGGGCATCATGCTGACCGGCGGCGGCGCGCTTCTGCGCGGCCTCGACGCC
>Ga0116191_1003964_pt1 | contig 10674 bp, 14 predicted proteins | sample AD_UKC111_MetaG_FD_89897 | JGI IMG/M metagenome (GOLD analysis project Ga0116191, IMG submission 89897) | Active sludge microbial communities of municipal wastewater-treating anaerobic digesters from Hong Kong - AD_UKC111_MetaG | ecosystem: Engineered > Bioreactor > Anaerobic > Digestate...
CTGGTCGGACTGATAGATGTGGGGACATACACTACCGACCTCTTGATAGTCAGGAACCAAGACGGCAAGACGGCAATCCTGCGTGATTCTTGCAAGAGCGTCCCGGTCGGCATAACCCAGATTTATGAATCTCTCTCAACTGCGTTCAAGGGAAAAACCGGATTGCCTCTGCCTCCGCAGATGTACCAGGGGGCGTTGGATATGGCGGTTCAAAACAAACCCATGTACTTCCAGGGCAATCCCGTATATTTAGCCAAGGAGCTGGAAAGAGCAAAACAGGAAGTCGCGGAATCTATTCATGGGTACGTATCGTCCTTGTGGGGTCCCTGGCTCAACTTCCTATACCGAATCGTGCTGGCCGGCGGAGGAGTTAAACTGTTCGGCAAGGAGCTTTCGATTATCCCCGGGACGCTGACTATAGTCTCCGACCCTGTTTATGCGAACGCAACAGGCTACCTCCAGACCCTCAAGAGCCATGCAGTACGACCGGGCATCCACCTGGTGCAGTAATACCAGTTAAACCCTTGGCTGGACGACAACAGAGGCTGTTTTTTTAGGTAATGGTATTACCAGCTCAATTTCCATTTTTATGCGCATATATGCAGGTATTACCCGAAGCAAATATTTTGCCCCTCAAGCCTTGCAGGTTGGGGCTTAGAATGGTATTACCCCCAATTATCGACGTTGGGTAATACCGCTGGAACCCCCAAGCAACAACCATTTGAGGTCGATTTATCATGCTGTGGTAATACCAAAAACAGCACCAGGGTAATACCGCCGAACACCTTATCCATTCGGCGTTGTTTAATAAAAAAAACAGCAACAGGTAATACCAACTTTTGGCCGAGCATTTCCGGGTATTACGCAAGGGCAAAAATATAGCCGACAAGCCTTGCGGCACCAGGGTTTCAAGGGTAATACCAAAGAAAGGAGCCCGAAATGGAAATAATGGAAATAAAGACCATCACGATTAAACTGCCTGCCGACCATCCGATATTTGAAGTTCCCCGCGGACGCAGGTCTGAGATAATACGCAGGTGGCTGGAAGCTGGAATAAATTTATCCCAAATTGAGTCCAAGCTCGACCGCATCTTGGAAAAAATGGATGAAGTCAAGCAACTACCTTTTATCTCGGCAGAGGTTTCAGCAGAAGATAATAAAGCAGATGATGCAACAGGCACGAATGACGGCTTGCCCAAAAACTTTAATTTGGAGAGCTTTATGGAGTCGATCGACGAGATTTTTCGCGGCAAAGAAAGCAAGAGCAATTCGGAGCCATAACAAAAGGAGCTGGTTAATATTTTCATCGACAGAAAAGAAGTTGAAAAGGCTTACGCATCCGCCGAACAAACGCGGCTTCGTTTATGGGAGATATTGTCGGACCCTACCCGCGAGCTTATTGAGCAGGATGCGGAGGAAGCAAAGGGTCACTCAATCAAAGACGACATTATTTCGGTCGAAGAAATTGAAAACGGCCTTAAAGTAATCGTCAAGGACGTTCTGCCCCGGAGCGCAGGGCTTGCAATAACCAGCCTCCGGGTTCACTGGTTGAGCATAATGCACTATGCTTTCTCCCAAAAAAAGAAACAGTTTCAAAAAATACTCTGTATCATCAACATAGTCTGCCCTGCCGACTTCTGGGATGTTGACAATCGGGCCTACAAAATCATTATCGACTCCCTCCGTTATAACCGGTTAATACCAGACGACAAGCACAAATACCTGTCGTTTATGGTCACCAGCGAAATAGACAAAGAGAACCCAAGAACGGAAATATATGTAATTGAGCATCCTGAGAACCTGTTGAAAAACCTGATCCAAAAATAACTGCATTTATATAGAAATAGGTATCCAAAACCCCCCGTCCAAACCATGTCCAAAAATCGAAATTTGCCTTGCGCACGTTGGACAGCTATCCAATTGGACACGTCCAAACTGCTTGCATCCCCTAAACTGCAAGGGTTTTCGGTTGCTTCAATAACTGGTAATAACGAGCAAAAAGGGTGTCCAAGAGTGGTAGGTCGGGGCACTAGTGCCCCGACGTGTTGCGCACTACCTGGTAACAAAATTAAGCCCTGCTCGCTTTATTCTGGACACCGACAGCAACATGTTGCATTCCAAAGAAAGGAGGTATTCGTTTGCGGCTTACCGCCAGAGACTTTGAATTAATTAAATTGCTTTCGGCTTCAGGAGTATGTACTCTTGAGCAGGCAAGGCAGGTTTACGATGAATCAAGATGGTATCACTACAAGCGCATTGACCTGCTCTGCAAAGCAGGTTACTTGCTTAAACGCGGTTCATATATCGAACTAGCCAAGCAAGGGGCAGAACTAATAGGAGAATCAAAATACCGCTTCAGGCATGATGAACTGCGTGAGATTCATTCCGAGGTTGCTAACATTGCCTTAGTATTAGGCGATTCATTTGTGTCGTCCAGACAGCTTAGAAATCAATACGGTCTTAACCGCCGGAACCATTTCAAGGGCGCTATTCTGCACGAAGACAAGTATTATTTTGTGTACCTGCTGGGGGAAAAGTCCACCCGGCAGTATATAGCCAGCGTTAAGCACGAAATCAGAAGCATTGCTTCAGCAAGAATTACCGACTGCGCAATTGTATTCGCGCTCAGCCCGGAATCTATGGCTATGTTTGAGGTTGATTCATGCCGCCTGCAGGAATTATTGCTCCTTCCTTATCCCGCAGGGATTGATATGTTAAGCGAGCACTGGAACTTCAATATCGACATCCCTGGTGCAGTAAAATCCAACAAGCCGTTTGCTCATTACGAAGCCGAGGACTGTTACATTACATTGCTCACGCTGAACGACCTTGTAAAGAGAACCGCCCTGGACGCTTATTTCCAACTATCGCCATCCAAACCCGTAAGAATAATCTGCTTGCCTAAACAGCAGAAGTTTTTCGCAAACCTGTATCCCAAAGCTGAAGTTGTCCCTATTAAAGAGTAAAGGAGTTGGTTAAGTGCTGCCGAAAAAAGAGTTTTATCAGGATGTTTGGCCGGAAGTCTATGCGTCTAAACAAAACCGGTCAGTAATTATGTGGCCTGTCATTGGGGTCGAAGAACACGACGGCACTCTTTGTCTGGTCGTGGGCAAGGACCGCGTGAAGGGATTAATTCCGGCTGAGGAAACGGGCGTAAAGCAAAGCGAAAACAAGCGGGTAGCTGCTGGCCGTCTGGCAGGACTCATCGGGCAGGAAGTCCCCCTGATTGTTTTGAGCACCGATAAGGCCAACAATATTTTTATCGGCTCCCGCGTCAGCGCGGCCAAGAAGCTGGCAACAAGCGGCTGGGAAAAGCTCCAGCCCGGTGATGTGAGGACGGCGATCGCCAGGAGAATCATCAAAAGACAGCACTCGGACGGTACGCTGACGGGGGTGGGGGTTCTTGTTGAGGTGGAAGGCATAGAAGCCCTGCTTCCGATCGGCGAGCTTTCTCACGGCTGGGTAGGCGAAATCGAAAATATGGTTCAGCCTGGAGAGAGCTTTGACGTGAAGATTCTTGAGATCGACAGGGAACGCGAAAGGCTTTTGGTGTCAGTAAAAGCCCTTTACGACAATCCCTGGCCTGATTGCGTCAATCGCTACAAAAGACAGGGGACCTATCTGGGAACAGTAAGCAAAACCGCACATTTTGGGGTTTTTGTTTCCCTGGAACCCGGCGTTGATGCGTTGTGCAACCATCCGAAGTCCGGCGGCGTTATGAATAAAGGCGACAGGGTTGCGGTGATAATAACCAACATTTCTCCTGAAGACAGGAGAATCAAAGGAATCATAAGCCGTGTTCTCTGGAGAAGTTAGCCCTTTTTCACCCCTTCAGAACTACGCCTTAAAAACATATCCGTATTACCCGCGTCCTGAGCCTGGACATTTGACTGATTGGGAGATCAATGTATTAGAATTATTATCGGGCGTCAAGGCGGCGGCCTATTTTCAACTGTGCGACCATACTAGGCAGAAGAAAAAATTAACGGCAATGGCCCGCGCGGGGCTGGTTCGGAAGTACCAGCTCCAGGGCCGGCGCAATATCAATGTCGTGTCGTTAATGGAGTTTAACCTGGACAAACTGCTGAGAACATTGGCTTTTGCTCAACTTGCTATAAAGCTCAAGCCCAGGGAAATCCTCCCCGGCAGTAATCAAATTCACGCCCACATCGTCTTGAATAATGTGTTCTCGGTGATTGTACTGAGGCACGGCGACGATCCGGACATGATCCCTTTTATAACCAACCGGCTGGAGCGGGCCATAGTTGTTTCCGAAACTCTTTATCCCGAGTTCAAAAAAATCAAAATCCCTTGCAGGATTTGTTTGGACAACGACCTGCTGGGGAAAGAAATGACTTTTTATCTACCCGACGGAAGGAGAGAGATTCACCCTGCTAAGACAGATTATTCGCAAAGGAATTGACCGTATTTTGGCTGCCGACGATCCGTTCCCCTCAGAAATGCTATCCGAAAAAGCAGCGGATTTTACGCTTCCAGACTGGAGAATCCACCGCGAAGGCCGCCGGTGTTTTGTATTCAAAGAATTTCCCTTTGGCCAAAACCACCGCGTCATGGTTGCGCTGAGCACAAAAAAGGCGGTTTATTTCCTCGGCGAAGAAGACGTTATGCTCGATGCTGACATGTTTGCCGAATATATGGTGCGCGGAGCCAAGCCCAAGATCAAGACCCTGGTCCAGTATTTCCCGGACTACAACTGCTACGCCTGGACTGCCGACCTGTTTCCGCCTGAGGCGATGTCCGAGATAACAGAGGCGATAAAGGCTTTTCAGGAGGCACAATGCAAAGCGTCCTGATCGAGCTCGCCCAGGCCGGAGACAGGGAGGCGGCGGACGAACTGGTCCGCAGGTACTACAGGTTCGTCTGCCGTTTGTGCAGACCGTATTTCGCTAAAGGCTTCGAGCGGGAAGACGTGATCCAGGAAGGTCTGATTGGTTTTCACAAGGCGATCCGCACCTACAAGAGCGGCGGGCTGTCTTTTGCGGGCTTTGCCCGGATGTCCGTCCTGGGCCGCCTTAATACGATGGTTCGGGCAGTCCACCGTCAGAAGAACCAGGCCAACCTGCTGAGCTTTTCTATCGAAAAGCCGGTTATAGAAGACAAGCGGGTTGAGGATATGCTTGATTCCGGGGAGTCTCTGGAGGAAATCATAGAAATTTACGCGGCGGAAACCCCGGAATTCATTCCGGGGAGGAAGCCGCTTTCCCTCCTCTCACATAGGAATGTATTTGCTCTTTCGAGAAGCCTTAATTTCTTATAGCTCGCTGAAGCACTTACCTTTGTGCCGTCTAGCTTTCTTAAATCAAAATACCCACTGGTTCTGCGGCCAAAGACGAAGCACTCCTGACCTTCGTGCAGTACCTTGTCAAACAGCTGATACCCCAATAGGTATCTTGGAGCTTTGTTTTCCTTACGGATACCGCCTTTAATGGGGTTCGCTTTATGAAGCTGCCTGTTCTGCCTGCGTACCTGCTTGAAAAAGTACCAAACATCGTCCGTTCTGGCCTGCGGGTTGCCACTGATACATCTGGCGTCCGTCCGATGGTTCTTCTCCAGACCGTTGGCAATCCTTGTGTTCTTGGTGATGTACCCATAGGTAAGGCGTACATTCGGGTATAGTTCTCTTAATCTGTTGTAGACAGCCCAGCGCATGATCCCCATGAAAGCGGCGTCACGGAAGGATAGCCCACGTTTTAAGTCCAGTTTTAGCTTCCCATCGTGATAGTCGTCGTGGCACTGCTTACAAAGCGTTATAAGATTGTTTGGTGCGTTACCGCCAGTCTTACGAGTTTCAATGTGATGGACGTTTAGTATCTTGTCCTTACAACCTTTCCTGCCCTGGCATTGATGGTTGTCCCGCCAGAGAACGTATTCTCTGACGTTCCAGAAGCCTAACTGTTCTCCCTGCTGATATTCAACCCCGGATATTTCAGGGTTCTTGAGCTTCTGAATATCAAAGCTGGCTGCCTCCACGGTAATATCAGCAACAGGCAGAATCTTGCACACCATGTCTACTGCCTTTAGATGGGCATTGACCTTGTTTTCGACTGACGGAGCCAACCAGCCTTCGGGCTTCCTGCGGTTGTCAAATCTCGGCTTGCGGTAGCGAGTCTTACGGTATCTTCTGCTCCTGCGTAATTCACGACGGGTTGATAGCAATTCGACTATATCGTTTCTTAACTGGACCTCAGCTTCAAACAGAACCTCCTTTTTAGTAGTAGCCGATAGGCCAATGACCTTGCTCCCGGCGTCTACCCCTAGAGAAACCGGCTGGACCGTTTCTCCGGTTGCAATGGTTAGCTGGATAGTAAACGGTGTTCTTTGAACTACCTTTGCCTTGCCTTCTCGCAAAAGCCTTCTTGCCCTTGCACGAGAAGTCGGCATTAACGGCTGCTTTCTTTGATTGATGACGAATACTCGCAAGTTTCGTCCTCCTTTCGGAGTTAGTTGCCCATCGCCAATGTTAGACAGGCTTGTTTTGCCAGCAGCACTGTTCCTCCCCCTCAGAACTGTTTAACCACTGACGACAGAGCCTGGAACTTGGGCACGTATCCCAGGATGTCTTGACCTGCCTAACGTAGCCCCTTCAGCTTTCGCTGGTGCCTGAGGCTAGTCAACTAGAGGCTCACAAGCCTCGGACTTCAGTCCGGGGTAGTTGACCCAAAAAGATATAATCGAGCGGTTTTTCAGCCAGATGCAGGAAGTCCTGAGCCCGATAGAGCAGGCGGCCTTCATAGGTTTCCTGCAGCAAAAAACCTACAATCAGATTGCCGAGGAAACCGGCTACAGCAGAAAAACGATTGACAACGCTCTCCAAAGAGCGAGAAAAAAATTTAAGTATTGCCCGCAAAAATATTTTTGCTAAAATTAGCTTAGGCATATGATTTCTGTTTTCCTGCTTCAGGAAGGTTGTAGAGGAATTTTCCCCGCCGTAAGGCGGGAGTAAGTATAAGTTCCCCGCCACAAGGCGGGAGGAAGTATCAGTTTTCCCTGCCACAAGGCGGGAGGAAGTATTAGTCGGCGCATCCTTGAGATGCCCGTTTGAAAAACACAAGAACCGCCATGTTTTTGGTCGCCGAAAAGATGTTCAAAACCAACGTCTGGGTTTGCTCAAATTTCTAAAAAGATGTTCAAAACCCGGATGCGAAAAAACTATAAACGCTTGAAGCGCACGAAAGGGCTTTGTTTTTTATAACAGAGCCCTTTTTGTTTTTGAATTCCAAAAAGATGTTCAAAATCATATAACACCCCGTCTGGTTGACTTTCGCAGTAACCAGACGGGGTGTTATACCCCATTTCCCTGCCACAAGGCAGGAGTAAGTTTAATTTTTCCCCGCCACAAGGCGGGAGGAAGTTTAATCAGCGGCGAAAGCCGAAAAAGGAGGTAGAGATTTTTGGTTAAATCCTGGGAAGCACGTGTTTCCAGGACATCTCAGGTCAGGCATAGCAGCTGCCCTGAGCCCGAAAAGAGCCTCTCCTTTAACAGGAGGGCATCTGGCGGATAATGTCCGCGCAAAAGTAAATGGGACGCGCGTCCCGCCTTCTCGACCTGGAGGTCGCAAAAAAATTGCGGCCTTCGGGCCGCAGAAGGAGGTTTAAAATGCTAACCATGCCGATTCGTCGAATCCTTGAACTCCCCGAAGAATACCGGGCCATCTCGGTACAGGAAGCCCGGCCCCGCAGAGAACGTCGGCCAACTCCGTCCCCGGAGCTGCTGGAACGCAAAGAACAGCTCGTTAGGGCAGGAATTCAGCCCCGGATGCTCTACGACCAGAGAACACGGTCGTACTGCCTGGCCTTCAGGTTGCCTCCCGGAGAGGAGGTGCCCGCATGGCAGTAAAAACCGCTTTAAGAGTCATTAAGGCCGAAAGGGACTACCAGAACTCCTGGCAGCGGATTGACGCCGCTTACGAGTGTTTCTGCTGCGGCTACTCCGTAGAGGAGATAGCGGAAATCTCAGGGAAGTGTCCGGCGACCATCCAAAAATGGTTGGATGTCGCCGAGACGTTTCCTCCTGCAGTAAGGTCTTACAGAATCTCTCCGTCGGTTTACATGATGCTGTGCTGTTTTCCGAACCCGTGGGAAGCGGCAGAGTTTGTGCTTCGGCACGAATTGAGCAACCTGCAGGTAGTCTATCTATATAACGCAATGAGAGACTACCAGAGAGGGGAGAGATACTTCCGTTCGGGAACGCCTTTCAGTCTCGAAGAAATGGCTTACAGAGCCAAGATTCTGCCCCGTCCGGAGAGCCTGGCTCCGATAAGCGCCCTCATGGCGGAAATCGAAGCCCTGAAAAAAGAGAACCGGAAATTGCGGGACAACCTCAACCGTTCGGAGAAAATCCGCTTAGTTTATTTGAAAGAGCTAGGCCGCAAAGCAGAACTGATTCAACGGATAGGATAATCCAAAAAACCAGGCGAGGTGGTAATGCTGCTTCCGAAGACGTATAATAATCTTGGGGTGATTTTAGTGTCCACGAGGATAAATGAATTACTTCAAGAAGTCCAGAAGCTGCCTTATGAGGAACTAATGGCATTACACAAAGCGATCATTGCACAAATAGCCACGCCGCTTCGTAATCCGGAAGAAATGTTCGACGACTGGAACGATGCGGAGGTGGACAAAGCTTATGCTGAAGCCTGGTGATGTCGTTATTGCGATATTCGCCTACTCTGATCTAACAGGAACAAAAACAAGGCCCGCACTAGTGGTTAGCACAGAATCATTCAACCAGGAAACACGTCTCACCGTTCTCGCAATGATTTCCAGCAAACAAGTACGAAATAGATATGAAGCCAATATTGCCGAATGGCGAAATGCGGGGCTTAGGTTTCCATCCAAAGTTTGCCTGGGCAAACTAATAACAATCAATGCTAATCTTGTAAAACCCATTGGGCGTTTATCGGAAAACGACCTTGGGGTACTCAGTAAAATCAATAAGGTAATCGCCTAAAGCGATTCCTCTCCAGTAAGCAGCTTGAAGACAACTGCCAGTACAGAATTGGCAGTTGTCTTTTTCACGCAAGAAAAAGGGGGTAATTTTTAATGTCAAACCTTAACGACGTAACCCTGATGGGGAGGCTTACCAAAGACCCGGAGTTGAAATATACTCCGAACGGCAAGGCGGTCTGCCAGTTTACGCTGGCAATCAACCGCCCGCAGTCGAAAGAAGCCCGCGAAAAAGGCGACAAACCCCAGGCCGACTTCATAGACTGTGTTACCTGGGGAACCCAGGCGGAAAATCTGGCTAATTACCAAAAGAAGGGGTCCTTGATTCTGGTCAAAGGCCGTATCCAAAAGCGGCAGTACCAGAACCAGGAAGGCGAAAACCGTTATGTGGTTGAGGTTGTAGCCGATCAGATTATTTTCATGCCAAAAGGCAATGGAAACGGAAACGGAAAGAACGATGTCCCGCCTCCGATTGAGGACGAGGAAGCTCCGTTCTAAAAGTATTCACGAAAGAAAGCTGGGGTAACCCAGCTTTCTGAAGCTAGGGGCAGCCTCCCCTGAATCTTTCAGGAAGGAGGTGAGGGTTTATGCTGGAATGGCTTTATGCGTTCGGCTTTGTCTTAATCTGTCTTGCGATTGTCTTAGATGCTGATGCCAGGAATCTGGATAAGCATTTAGATGCCCAAGAACGGAGAAAGGCGACGCCGAAACGTCGCCACCATCAGTAAACCCTTTAGGGGTGGGGACGCCACCCCGCCCCTAGCTATAATTTATCAAATCGAAACTGAACTGTAAAGACTTCCCACCCGGACGGGTGGCCGAAAACAATCGCGGCCGCCTGGCCGCGACGAATGGGAGGCAATATAGATGTTTAAACCTGCTGAAAGGAAGCGCGCCTACCTCAAGATAGGCATATTCGGCCCTGCCGGGAGCGGCAAGACCGCTTCGAGTTTGCTGATCGCCTACGGTATCACCAAAGACTGGGGAAAGATCGGCTTAGTCGATACCGAGAACGGCTCCGGCGAACTCTATGTCGGAGCTACGATCGGGGGGTTAACCATCGGGCAGTACCAGGTGGCCCGGATCACAGCCCCTTTTGAGCCAGCCAAGTACATTGCGGCCATAAACGCCGCAGAAAAGGCTGGCCTTAAAGTCCTGATCCTGGACTCAATCTCCCACGCCTGGCAGGGCGAGGGCGGATTGCTCGACCTCCAGGGAAAAGTGACCGGCAAAACAGGCAACTCCTATACCGCGTGGCGGGAGGTTACGCCGCTTCACAACAGGTTTGTGGAGGTCATGCTCCAGTCAAAAATCCACTTAATCGCCACTTTGAGGGCGAAGCAGGAGTATGTTCTGGATCAGAGCGAAAAAGGCAAAATCGTTCCCCGTAAGGTTGGCCTGGCCCCGATCCAAAGAGATGGGCTGGAGTACGAATTTACCACCGTTTTTTCCATCGGCGGCGATCACATCGCCTCTGCGGAAAAAGACCGGACCAGTTTATTTGACGGGAAATACTTTGTTCCCTCTCCCGAAACGGGAGAGGCGTTCATGTCCTGGCTGGAGTCCGCGCCGGAGCCGCCGAAGACTACTGGCCCGAAGGAACCTCCGAAGCCGCCAGTAAAAACCGAACCGCCAGCAGGCCTCCCGGAGGAATCCCCGGAAGACCTTTCGGAAGACATCCCGGCGGATTTCAGCGAGCCGCCCGAA
>Ga0116191_1003968_pt1 | contig 10672 bp, 13 predicted proteins | sample AD_UKC111_MetaG_FD_89897 | JGI IMG/M metagenome (GOLD analysis project Ga0116191, IMG submission 89897) | Active sludge microbial communities of municipal wastewater-treating anaerobic digesters from Hong Kong - AD_UKC111_MetaG | ecosystem: Engineered > Bioreactor > Anaerobic > Digestate...
CCCCTTGATGATTTCATGGGAGAGATGCTGACTCTTGCGGAGTTGTTCCGCCAACTGCTGTTGAAAACGCTGGTGCTTTAATTCATCCTGATTATTCCGTAAAGGAAACCCACCTTTGAAAAACTGACTGATGCGGAAAGGCACGATATTTTCTATTTCCTGCAGATTCTCCTTAATTTCCTTCCATCTGGGCGAATCGGTTTCAATTTGCTTCACAATACTGATCTGACCATCACTGACCGCCACAATACAAGTAAGATCATCCAGTTCCATTAAATATAAACCACGATTAGGTCCAAGAGGTTGATAATCTAGGATCTTCACCCATTTACGCTGATTGTCCCGCAGTTTCTGTTGCTGATTAATAATCCTTAAGATAAAGTAAACAATAAAAATGATTAAGAATAGACTTAAAATGATCCGAAAAAAAAGGGCGCTGACACTGGGTAACTCCATCACGCTGTTGGTGGCAGACGAATCCGCCGTTAATGCCGAAAAGAAGATTATTTTATCCATATTTCCTCCAACATCCTAAGCCAAAGCTTTTTTTACTGCCTCCAAAACCCGTTCCGGTTGAAAAGGTTTGACAATAAAATCACGGGCTCCGGCTTTAATCGATTCAATAACCATCGACTGCTGTCCCATGGCACTGCACATCACGATACGCGCATTCGGGTCATTTTTTTTGATCCACAGCACAGCCTTAATCCCATCAAGCTGTGGCATGACGATATCCATAATCACCAGATCCGGCTGTAATTCCGCATATTTCTCGATTCCGACCTGACCATTTTCCGCTTCACCGATAACCTCATAACCATTTTTCGACAGAATATCTTTGAGGATCATTCTCATAAATGCTGCATCATCGACAAGAAGTATACGTTTGGCCATTATTCCTAACCCTCCAGCGTCCCGCTTAGTATATATATCTGGCATTGAAGCCTATCTTAAGCTTCTAACCCTTTCTTCCGGCGAGATAATGCCCGTAACCCTGACTCCAAAATTCTCATCAATAACCACGACTTCCCCATGGGCTAACAATTTTCCGTTTACTAAAATATCCACCGGTTCACCGGCTAATTTATCCAGTTCGATAATGGACCCATTGGTAAGCTCCAGGATATCTTTAATCTTTTTATGGGTTCTCCCTAACTCCACCGATAACTGTAAACCAATATCCATGATTAAGTCTAAATTTGGTGGCTCATTTTTGACCGTTCCCACCGGCGTAAAATCCTGGAACTTGGCCGGAGCTATTTCCACATTTCTGATGGCGGGTGTTTCTTCTTCTTTGGGCAGCATTTTTTTGCTCCTGCTTTGCGGTTTGACCGCATTGCTTTTCTCGATCTCTTCCGTTGGAATGGCGGGAACGTTATGCTGGATCACTTCATCAACAATCATCTTGGCCGTAGCAACAGGTAAAATCTGCAAAATCTCACTCTCAACCAGCCCTTCAATATTCAACTGATAGAGAATCGAGACTACATCTTCCGTGTTCTCGTCAAATAAACCCGGCTCATCCAGCGTCACGATCCTATATTCAGGTGAGGAAATTTCAATCTGTGTATTAATAATCTGCGCCGTGGAAGTAGCTGATGCACCAATCATCTGGTTCATGGTTTCACTGACGGCACTAAAATGAAGCTCACTTAATTCTTCAGGCGGCTTGCTGCCGTCTCCACCCATCATCAAATCAACAATGACTCCCACATCGTGTGGCTGCAGAATCAGCACATTAGTACCTGCTAAGCCCTTTTTATACTGCACCTTAAGCATAAAACAGGATTGCGGGTATTTTTCCTGCAGAGAAGCTATGGTGGTTACCTGCACTTGCGGTGTGGAGATATTAATTTTCTTGCCGATTAGTGCTGATAAGGTTGTGATTGAATTGCCCATCGATATGGTGGCAAATTCACCTAAGACGTCTATCTCCATCGTTGATAAAAGGTCAGCCGCCAAGCCATCGTTAGCCGTGGAAGTATCATTCTGTTCATCATTTTCCTTTAATAAGGCATTTATTTCTTCCTGTGACAACATGCCATTCACTTATTCTTCCCCCTCGCTCTCCACTCTTTCTATCTTCACTGCCATTTTGTTTCCTAAGATACCTGGTTTACCACGGAACTTCAATTGTGAAGCAATAAATATGTCAACATCACCGTTCTGTTTTGTTTCTAATGGGATCACATCGCCCACCTGCAGGTCCATTAATTCTTTAATCGTAATCACATTCTTTCCTAAAACAGCCGAAACGGGGATGACGCTCTTTTCCAGTGTTTTTTGGATGTACTGGCTGTTTTCTTCGGTATTTGTTGTATTCACACTACCGAACCAGAATTTCTTGTTTAATTTATCGGCAATCCCTTCTAACATCAGACAGGGAAGACAAATATTGATTAATCCTTCCACATCACCGATTTTCGTATCAATGGCAATTACTAAAACCATTTCCGATAATGACACAATCTGCGTAAACTGCGGATTTGTCTCGATGGCATCAAAGGTCGCCCTGACCGGATGAAGACTACTCCAGGCCTCATTAAACAGTAAAAGCACTTTCTCGATAATCTTTTCGAACACATTTTTTTCAATTTCCGTCAATTGCCTGCCTTTGAACGGGGCTACGCCGGGGCCGCCAAAAACCCGATCAATGATGCTAAAGCCAATAACCGGCGAGAATTCAATAACCCCTTTGCCTTCCAGGGGGGGCAGACTAAAAATGCTCATGATGGTTGGATTGGACATTGATGAGTTAAATTCCTCATAAGTAACCTGATCAATCGAACCTACTTTGGCCGTAACCCTAGCCCTCAAAATACCGGAAAACAAGGTGGTAAGTAACATACAAAAATTATCATAGATGATCTGCACGGCATTAAGCTGTTCCTTGGAGAACTTATTCGGACGGCGGAAATTGTACAAGCGACATCTATTATCGTCTTCCTCGATCATCTCATCCAGGTCCACCGTGCCCGCTTGCATCGCCGAAAGCAAAACATCTATTTCCGTCTGCGATAAGATTTCACCCACTTTTTAATCACCCCTAGCAATTGCACATTTCTTCCCATCAATCCGCAAACCCGCAACCAACATATTATCGTTTTGGTTTAAGTGACAATGAACTTCTGAATATAAACATTTTTAATCTCGCCTTTCGTCAAGAAGGCATTGATTTTTTCGATTAAAACATCGATTAGTTTCGTCTTTCCTTCCGGGGTCAATACCTCCGTCGTCTGCTCCATTAAAACCAGATTCACCAGATGGATTAGAATATCCTTTTTTTCTTCTAATTCCAGCGCCACATCTTCATCTGCTGCTTCAAAGGCAAATTTCGCTTGCAGGTATTGATTCGTCCGGCCATTAAAATTTACCGTGGTTTCTTCAATCACCACGCGCGGTCCGACGACCACTTCCGGTCCCTCTTCCGCTGCCTTAGCCTTGACCAATTTATAAATAAAAAAGCCCGAAACAAGCATTACTAATACTAAAATCACAGTTAGGATAAAAACAATTTTTTTATTATTTTCCCCGGCCATTTTGCTACACCCTTTCTCTAATGAGGTTCATTTATTAATAAACTTTCGCGAATCAGCACAATATCCACCCGACGGTTCTTTTGACGGTTTTCTTCACTGGTGTTTTCGACAATCGGATGGAATTCACCATATCCAACGGCGGAAAGCAGTATTCCAGCGATACCTTGTTCGGTCAGATATCTTAAAACATTCGTGGCCCGCGCCGTGGATAATTCCCAGTTTGAAGGATAGCGTGCCGTATGGATCGGCAGATCATCCGTATGTCCTTCAATTCTGATCGGGCATCCTAATTCCAAAAAAATCGTCGCTAAATCAGTGAGCATTGTGCGCGATTCATTATGTAATTCGGCACTGCTTTTCGGGAATAAGACGGAATCCTGAAAACGAATTACTATCCCGCGTTCCTCGATATCGGTGGTGACACTGCCTTGCAGGTTGTGTTCTTCAATATACTGAGTAAATCTTTGCTGAATCGCTTGCAATTTTTTCTGTTCCTCAAGATATGCCAGGTACTCCGCTTCATTCTCCGGCACATCCGGTAAATGCACATCGATGCTTCCCGAGTCAAAGGAATCATTTTCGAGGAGAGACTTCCCTCCGTCTAAAACGCCTAACGCCCCTTGCAGTGAACCGACTAAGGACTTCCATTTATGTGCATCCAATGTGGAAAAGGAATACAATAAAACGAAAAAAGTTAAACATAATGTTACCACATCAGAATAGGTGAGTAACCAAAGATGAGTGTTTTCCTGTTCATCTTCACAACTTTTATACCTCTTCATGCAAATAGCCTCTTCTTCTTTCTTCTAACTCTTTCCGGCGATACTCCTCCAGGATGTCTTTCTGCTTCGGATAAAGGAAAGTCTTTAATTTTTCTTTGATAATGCGTGGATTTTCCCCTGCCTGAATCGAAAGCACCCCTTCGATCATGATTTGTTTAAGTAAAAGCTCTTGTTTACTACGTGCTTTTAATTTGCCGGCAATCGGCAGACAGACCAGATTAGCAATGATCGCCCCGTAAAAAGTGGTAATTAAAGCTAAGGCCATCCCCGGACCCAACTTGGACGGGTCGTTAATATCTTTCAGCATCAGAATAAGACCAATCAAAGTGCCTAACATACCAAAGGCCGGAGCCATAGCCCCCATAAAAGTGAAAATTCCCGCTCCAGCTTTATGGCGTTCTTCAACCATGGTTAATTCATTTCCTAGAATATCACGTACCAGGTCGGGATCAGTGCCATCAACAATCAGTTGCATCCCTTGCGCTAAAAATGGATCGATCGTTTCATCCTCAGCTATGGACTGGTCAAGAGATAACAAACCTTCCCTCCGGGCTCTTTCCGCCATATTCACAATTTTCGCGATTACTAAATAGGGCTCAACATCGCTCTGAAAAAAAGCCTTTTTCAAGACTTTCAAGACACCACACAACTGGGCAAGAGAATAATGAATTAAGGTTGCACTTAGCACGCCGCCTACGACGATTAACAATGAAGAAAAGTCCCAAAAAGTTAATAGACTTCCCTGATTCAGGATCGCACCCGCAATCAGTGCTATCCCCGCAATAATCCCCATTATTGTTGAGAGATCCATAAACATAGCTCAACTCTTTCCTCTAATTCTTAATAGGTATCGGTCAGACGTTTTTTGTACTCCACCGCTTTGGTGACCACATCATCGACGCTTTCCTTAACCATCATTTTTCTGCCGTTAATCAGGGTGACAACCGTGTCAGGAGTAGCCTCAATTGTCTCAATTAACTCGGCATTAAGAATAAATTGTGCTCCATTAAGTTTTGTCAATTCAATCATGCTTAATCTCCAACTTTCTAAAGCCGCCCCCACCCCCGCTTTTGGAGTGGGGGCAGCCTTTATTTAATTATTTACCGACGGATATTTACCAGTTCCTCTAAGATTTGATCAGAGGTAGTAATAATGCGGGAATTAGCCTGAAAACCACGCTGGGTAATAATCATGTCCACAAACTCCTGAGAAAGATCCACATTGGACATCTCCAGTGTTTCGGGCTTAATATCACCGCGTCCGCCAACCCCGGGAATACCGATATTCGGTGCTCCGGAATTAGGGGAAACATCATAAAGGCTGTTTCCTACTTTTGTCAAACCGGCCGGGTTAGCAAAACTGGCCAGGCATACCTGGGCTAATTGTCTTTTTTGTCCATTCGTAAAGGTTCCGGTTAAGACTCCGCTTCCATCGACGGTAATCCCCTCTAAATCGCCGGCATTATAGCCATCCTGGTTCGTATAAGCAATCGTGAATTCTCCGGCATATTCAGTGACATTGCTAAAATCTAAGGTTAAGGTCAGATCAGCCGCCCCGGGGATTGGTTGTACCGCCATTGTAAGCATCGAACTACTAAATCTGCCTGTTAACGGATCAAAAGAGATTGTTCCTGTTCCACCACTATTAAAGACACCATCAATCATCGTGGCAATACCCCAGGTATTGTCTGCCACCTTGGTGTAGTAAATGTCGGCTGTGTGCACATCCCCCTTGGAATCAAAAATGGAAACACTGGTGGTATAGTTGGGCGTTTGGTATTCAAGCGAATAATTGCCCGAAGCTGCGCCGGCCATAATCGTCACTTCACCCGTATTATGATCGATGGTATATTGACCCGCAGCCAGTACATCTCCGGTAGACTCATTCGTAATGGTGATGGTCGTACCAGGCAGGCACACTTTTGAGAGATTAAATGTCGTCGCTGTTCCGTTTGTATGGGTGGTATAATCCGTCTGAATATCAGCTGTAGCCCTGGCATCTAAATTCTTGCCAAAATCAATCTCACTGGTAGCCTTCGGCGGCGCGGATAATTGTGAGGAAAGATTAATACTGACAATCTCGTCCCGCGGATTAATCACCCCATTGGCATCGGCCATGATTCCCAGTACCCGCATCCCGTTTGATTTATTGTAGAAGGACATATTAAAATCAAAATCAAAGTTGCCGGCTCTGGTATAGTAAGTTTTTAGCCCATCTGATAACATGAAGAAGCCATCGCCCTCAATGGAAAGATCAGTATTTTTCCCGGTTGCTTCGGAACTGCCGGGAGAATGCACCACATCGATGGAAGCAATGGACATCCCCAGTCCAACCTGGACCGGATTTGTGCCAGCCCTTGTGGCCGTCGGAGAAGCAGCTCCGACCAGTGTTTCACTCAACAAATCCTGAAAAGCCACTCGGCTTTTTTTGAACCCGATGGTATTCACATTAGCAATGTTGTTACCGATAACATCCATCCTCGTTTGATGATTCTTCAAACCGGATATACCGGCAAATAATGAACGCATCATAACGCATGACCTCCTTTTTTTCCCACAGTTAGCCAGGTTCTGTCGTTCCCCGGCTGGGGCTTCCTCCAAGAGGTCCGGCCCCGTTACACTTTTCTGCCTTTAATTAATAATCGCACTGTCGATGTTGGTAAAAACATTCCCTTTTCTGCTCTCGCCGTCCACCGCCGTAATTACTGTCTTATTTTTAATACTGACCACAAAGGCTAAATCATCAAGCATGACTAAAGATTCCTGAGCCCCTTTGTTTTCCGCTTTATTAACTGCCTCTTTCAATCTCAGCAATTGGGTCTCAGCTAAGCGAATCTTCCTGTGTTCCAACCTTTCCTGGGCATGACGGGAGAATTTCAATTCACTGCTACCGGCGATTTCCTTCTGTAATATTTCACTGAATTGTGATGATCCTGAATCGTTGGACTGCGGTATTTTCCCGGGTTTACTGGGACTAATCGGCTGAATCGGTTGAGAGATAATAAAAGGTTTATCTACCATCATCATCACCTACCTTACTGAAAGAATATCCGTGAGAGCCACCTCGTCTTCACCCACCAGCGCCAGATAACGGCCATCAACCTGTTTGATCGAGGAAACAGTTCCCGTTTTTACTTCTTCATCTGCGGCTTTGTATGTTATCTCACGTCCCAGCATGTTTAATCCTTGGCTAAAACCGTTTAAAGTAGTTTGATAGAGCATCGCTTCCAAGAGATAGGAAATATTGGCGTTATAATTGTTCTGGGCCTCAGCCAGCATTAATAATCCCGTCTCGAAGGTCTTATTCAAATTCTGCATCTGTTCGAGGCTAGACATTTGGGCCATCTGCGCAATAAACTCTCTGTCTTGCATCGGATTCGTCGCATCTTGATAACGAAGTTCAGTCACTAATAACTTTAAAAATTCGTCTTTTCCTAAGATTTTGTTCAGTTTAGAATCCGCAGTATCGGTTGCCGAATAGTTGGTTCCTGTCGCGCCGGTATTATTCACTTGCATTATCCTCCGCTCCTTTCTTCTTAAACTAGGTAATCATACATCCCTGTTAGGATTCGGGCATTCTGCTGTTCCGCCATCCGAAGATCATTTGCAAAGACGTGGCTTGGTTCATAAAATGCTTTCTTCAGCTCAATAAATCTACTTTGCTGCCAGGACTCTTTATCCTGTTGCTGCTGCTCGTAATTACTCTGGTTTAATTGCTCACCACCCAGTTCAATATCCAGTTTGTCAAAACGAATCCCCTGATCCTGAAAAGACTGGCGTAAACTGTTCAGACCGCTTTCCAACAGGTCTCTGGTTACGGGAGCATGGGCAATAATTTTTACGGAAACTGTTCCTTCGTCCGAAGTCAAGGTAACAACCATTTTCCCTAATTCTTTTGGTTCAAGTTGCACTACTAATTCTGTGGTTCCATCCGCCTTGTTCATGGTTTTTAATTTGGAAATAACCAACTCCGGCAAATCCTTGGTCAACTGCCGAACATCAACGTGAGCTTCAGGGCCCTGGCCTTGTTGACTGTTTTGGAGCTCGCCGAACATCTTCACAACTTCCTGTTCGCCGTTTTGGATCGGCATCTCAAGGCTCAGCTTAGCGGAAGCATCCTCAGAATCGGTATTTTTGGCCAAAAGCTCCATTTCAAATTCTGGTAATGTGCCTTTTTCAGAATCGGCCATGTTGAGTCCTTTTTCGGCTGTTTTCATCATCTGCCATGCTAATAATTGTTCGGCGGTTTGCGGTGTTGTTGACATGTTCACGTTTCCAGGCGTGAACAATGCCGCGTCTCCATTCTCAGCCATGGCCAGTTGCGACTGAGCACTGCCTTTCCCGGCTAAAGCCAGCTGATTTTGCTCGGTCATCTGCATCCGTGCAGTATTGTCCAGACCGGGCAAACCATTCAGTGCACTTTGTTGCTGTTCGTTGAGTGCAGCTTCCTGTCCATCAAGAATCACCGCATTCACGAGAGACCGCCTAGCTGTTCCTGCCGCTTCCTGCGGATTTGTGGCTAAGCCAAGCATTCCCGCCAGCATGGCCAGAAAATTTTCATCAGCCGCACCCGTTTGCTGCTTCTTGTGGGTTTTGTTCGTCGTTGACGCGTTCTGAATGGCTACTGTTCCTAATTTATCCATCTATCTTCACCTCCTTTCAATAATATTTGAACACTCAGCTAGCTCCTTTTTTCCAGCAGTAAGGCCGTAATCAAAGCAGCCCGCTGAGGATCCATCAAAGAAATGATTTCGCCCGACAATTTCTTATCCAACAGAGGCAAAATCAAAAGAACTGTCTCGTCATCAAGATTTTCCATGATTCGCACAATTGCCTCCGGCTCAATTTCCCGATAATATTCTGCCAGTTCACGGGCATTCGCTTCCCTGCTTTCACTTTCCTTTTTGGCCGCGGTGAACTGGTTGACACTCTCCTGTAACTCCGTCACCTGCTCCAAAAGGGCCGTCTTTTCCTCCTCCAGCGTTGTTATTTTACTGAGCAATTCACTGTTTTCGGCTCTTAATTGCTTGTTCTCTTCTTCAATGGGTGACACCATCTGTTCGGCAGGATTATTATCCGCCGGCTTTTTCGCCAATCCTTGCAAAAAAGGGATTTTGGCAAATACAGGACTAAGATCAATAAAATCAGTCTGATGTGCGGCTACCGCACCAATGCAGCTAAAAACTATGATCGCGAACAAGATCAAAATAACCATTTTTTTCATAAAGCACATTACCTTCTCTTTATATTAATAGCCATCTCGTCCTGGAGATTCTGTTCTCGCTTATTTTCTTCCTCAATATAGCGCAGATATTGCTTTTCATGCAATTTATCAATAATCTTTCTTTCTTTCATCGCTTGAATCAGCTTCTGTTTCGCGGCCTCAAGATTCTGCTTTTTTTCCGCCACAACCTCTTCATGCAGTTTAAGTAATTTATACTGATAAGTTAAATAGTTTCGATATAATTTTATTTCATCAGGGGAAATAACCCCGCTTAAAATCTTAGAGAAATCATTTTCTAATAAGACAATCTTATATTTCATCTCTTTCTTCTTTTTTAAAGCTTGATTAAATTGCGAAACACAATTTTCGACCTTTTCCAGACATATTTTTTCTTTATGTTCGCGCAAGCGCTGAACCTTTGCTAACCGAAACTTAAACATATCCTATCTACCCATTTCTTTTAATCTCATTATAGATTTTCATTATTGACCCCACTGCTTCCGGGTATTGCCAGAATTCATGAACCTCCTGCTGCAGGAATTCATTGATTTGTTCAATAAACTGCAGCGCCAGATCTATTTTTGGGTTGTTGCCTTTCTGATAAGCCCCAATATCAATGAGATCTTTCGCCTCCTGATAAACGGCAATGATCTCTTTGATTTTATGAGCTGCCTCATTATGTTCCTTATCCACCACATTGATCATCACACGGCTGACACTGTTTAATACATCGATGGCCGGATAATAACCGGAAGCCGCTAGTCTGCGAGAAAGAACGATATGTCCGTCTAAGATCCCTCTGGTGGCATCGGCAATCGGCTCATTCATATCATCTCCATCCACTAAGACGGTATATAATCCGGTAATACTGCCTTTTTCCGAGGTGCCGGTGCGTTCCAGCAGACGCGGGAGCAACGCAAAAACCGAAGGGGTAAAACCTTTTGTGGCGGGCGGTTCACCAATGGCTAAACCAATCTCCCTCTGCGCCATGGCAAATCTGGTGACAGAATCCATCATCAGAATAACCTTGGCCCCTTGATCCCGAAAATATTCCGCCACCGCAGTAGCCAGAAAAGCAGCTTTCAGTCTGACTAAGGCCGGTTGATCCGAGGAAGCCACAACCACTAC
>Ga0116191_1003978_pt1 | contig 10658 bp, 9 predicted proteins | sample AD_UKC111_MetaG_FD_89897 | JGI IMG/M metagenome (GOLD analysis project Ga0116191, IMG submission 89897) | Active sludge microbial communities of municipal wastewater-treating anaerobic digesters from Hong Kong - AD_UKC111_MetaG | ecosystem: Engineered > Bioreactor > Anaerobic > Digestate | place...
TAAACTCAACGACAACGTAGACTATATTCCCATGCCATGGTGGCGTGTATTTCTCATTCAATTTCTGAATATTGCGGGATTAGGTCCTATTTTCGGAGCAATAGCCGGTGCAATGTGGGGACCTGTTGCTTTTGTTTGGATTGTTTTTGGAACCATCTTTGGCGGGGCCGTGCACGATTACCTCTCCGGAATGTTATCGATCAGGCATAACGGATTGAGCATAACCGAGATCATCGGTATCTATTTGGGACTTACAGCTAAACAAGTCATGCGGTTGTTTACAATTGTATTGATGGTATTGGTAGGGGCGGTTTTTATTACAGGGCCTGCAAACATTCTGGCCGAGTTGACTCCCGCTTATGCAACCATGAATTTTTGGGTTGCTATCATTTTTATTTATTATATCCTGGCTACCCTTCTTCCGATCGATAAAATTATAGGGAAGATCTACCCCTTATTTGGTTTTGCATTGTTATTTATGGCAGTAAGTTTAATTTCGGCCCTTTTTATAAAAGGATATCAAATACCCGAACTTACAGCCGAAAACTGGCATAATTTCCACTATAACAGTGAGCAATTTCCCGTTTTCCCGATGCTGTTTATTTCGATCGCTTGTGGGGCTATTTCCGGTTTTCATGCCACGCAATCGCCTTTAATGGCACGATGTATAAAAAACGAAAAAGAAGGTCGCAGAGTTTTCTATGGTGCGATGGTTGTAGAAGGAGTTGTTGCCCTAATATGGGCTGCTATCGGGATGAGTTTTTTCGGTGGAGTCGAAAAATTGAATGAGGTAATGGTTGCCCATCAAGGGAATGCAGCATGGGCGGTCAACGAAATATCCAATTCGTTGCTTGGCAAATTCGGAGGAATACTGGCTATTTTGGGTGTAGTTGCGGCTCCCATAACCTCGGGAGATACCGCATTTCGTAGTGCGCGCCTGATTGTTGCCGATGTTCTTAAAATGAAGCAAGGCCCCATGATAAACCGATTGTTGATAACTGTACCGCTGTTTATTGTTGGCTTTCTTTTAACCCAAATCAATTTCGATATTATTTGGAGGTATTTCGCTTGGGCTAATCAAACTCTTGCCACAGTAGTGCTTTGGACAATCACAATATACCTGATTCTTAATAACAAAAAATACGGAATCACTCTCCTGCCCGCTTTGTTTATGACGTATGTTGTTTCTTCCTATATTTTACTTGCGCCGGAAGGATTTTCGTTGCCTAAACCTATTGCCTATATTGGAGGAGCGGTTATTATGACATGCTGCTTCATAGCTTTTCGGGTTTATCAACAAAAACTTTCAAAAAAACAAAGGGTATTGCAACAGCCTGTTTATATTGTTGAAGAACGAGAAAAAATGAAGTGACAATATGTACGTGTTTTTGTTACATTTCTGTTAAGTTTTTAATTCTTAGCATCAAAAAAATTGAGGTAAAAAACTATTTTATTACTTTTGCGCCGTCAACTTTTTAAGTCCAAGTAGAGTATTTTTATTTAAAATACTGTATACAAGCACCAAAAACAAGATGGATCTTATTTATCTGGTTATTCTTCTCATTTTGTTGGTTTTAGCAGTCCTCGATTTGACTGTAGGGGTAGCTAACGATGCTGTAAATTTTCTCAATTCAAGCGTAGGTTCAAAAGTCGCGCCCCTATGGGTAATTCTCACTGTTGCATCTATCGGAGTAATGTTGGGTACCTTGTTTTCAAGCGGAATGATGGAGATAGCACGAAGCGGTGTTTTTCATCCCAATATGTTCACTTTCCCAAAAATCATGATGCTTTTTCTTGCAGTCATGATAACCGATGTTATTCTGCTGGATATTTTCAACACATTGGGACTACCCACTTCTACTACTGTTTCCTTGGTATTTGAGTTGTTGGGAGCTGCTGTTGCCGTGTCGTTGTACATCATGTGGGAAAACAATGGCGGGAATCTGGCGGATTACATTAATACAAGCAAGGCTTTAGCCATTATTTCGGGTATATTGATATCGGTGGTCATTGCCTTTATTTCAGGTAGTGTTATCATGTATTTTTCCCGTTTGATTTTTTCCTTCAACTACAAAAAATCATTTAAATACTTCGGCGCTTTATGGGGTGGATTTGCCCTCACTGCTATCACCTATTTCATTGTTTTTAAAGGATTAAAAGGTAGTGCCATTGTTTCGGAAGATTTACTGCAATATCTCTCGAACAACATGGGCAAAGCCTTGTTTTATGCTTTTATTGTATGGACACTTTTAATGGCGCTCCTCCAGCATCTCTTTAAGGTTAATATTCTCAAGGTGATCGTCTTAATGGGCACAATGGCATTGGCGCTTGCTTTTGCCAGCAACGATTTGGTAAATTTTATTGGTGTTTTTATGGCCGGATTGAGTTCATACCAAATTGCTTCAGAGGTAGCAATCGCCGGCGGAAATATTGAAACACTGTTTATGGATAAATTAAAAGAGCCGGTTGTGGCGGACTGGAGATATTTATTGGGCGCAGGCATCATCATGGTTCTAGCCTTATGGTTTTCCAAAAAAGCAAGAACAGTAACCGAGACCGAAGTAAATTTAGCCAGGCAAACCGATGGAGGCATGGAAAAGTTTTCCTCTTCTCCTTTATCTCGATCGATCGTTCGTGCTGCGGTAGATATCAACCGCGTATTGCGAGACTACACCCCTCCTAAAGTAAGGAAAGCCATTAATCGTCGTTTTACGCCCGCCAAAGTTGAAGGAAATTCTGCCTCGTTTGATTTGATCAGGGCATCGGTAAATTTAACCATCGCCGCATTGCTGATTTCGTTAGGAACTTCTTTAAAATTACCCCTATCAACTACGTATGTTTCTTTTATGGTTGCAATGGGATCATCGCTGGCCGACAGGGCATGGGGAAGAGAAAGTGCCGTATATCGCATCAATGGCGTTTTAACTGTGATTGCAGGATGGTTTTTTACGGCACTTATCGCATTCTCAATTACGTTCTTCATAGGTCTATTGTTGATGTGGGGAGGGAAAATAGCCATGGTTGCATTGCTGGCACTCATTGTGTTTATTTTCATCAAGTCTTCTGAAGCTCACCACAAAAGAAAAGAAAAGGAAAAAATCAATTCTTCTCTGCTGGAAGATGAAAAAGGGATTATAAAAGCATGTACTTCGGAAGTAAAAAATGCAGTGGAAAAAATGTTGAATATATATCAACAAAATATACAAGGACTCACAACCGAAGATCGCCATTTGCTGCGCAGAATTTCACGTGAAGCCGATGATTTGTATATGAGTTACAAAAATAAACGAACGTACGAAGTGGTTCCCACCATACAAGCCATTGCTGTGAATGAATTGGATATCGAACAAGAATATGTTCAGGTGGTGGATTATACGTATGAAATTGCAAAAGCACTGAAAACAATCACTTCGGAGAGTTACCGCCACATCGACAATAATCATAAAGGATTTAGCGACGAACAAGAAAATGAATTGCGCGAAATATGCAAAAATGTAATCGAAATGTATGAGAAATTCATCGATATGATGAACCGACATGATTATTCTTCATTCGATACGCTCTTAACCTACCGGGAAAACATTCTCGAACAATGTGCCAAACTCACTAAAAAACAAATTAAACGCGTAAAAGCAAACGAATCCGGGACCCGGAGCAGCATCCTCTTTCTGAATATCTTGAACGAAACCAAAACCATTGTTTTGCAATCCATTAACCTGATGAAATCGCAAAAAAATATGATCTTAAGCAGCAAAAAAACAGCGAATGCATTGCAAAAAGTGTGATGTGTTGTTACATCGGCGCATTCTTAACGAGTTTACAAAGAGAGATTACAAAAAATGCAAAAGGATAAACCGAATTAAAACCCGCGCTGCCGCATTGCTTCAAAGGTGAGAATGGCAGTAGAAACAGATACATTGAGCGAATCGATTTTCCCCTTCATCGGAATTTTAATTCGCTTTTTGACATTTTGCAACCAAAAATCGGTAAGTCCTTCTGCCTCTGTTCCCATAACAATAGCCGAAGGACGAGTAAAATCTACATTCTGATAAAATTCGGCAGCCTGCAATTCGGCAGCATACGAGGTAATCTTATTCTGCAACAACCATTCCATCGCCTCCGACGAAGTACAAACGGCAGTTTGCACCGTAAATAACGTGCCTACACCTGAACGTATAACGTTAGGATTATACAAATCGGTCTGTGGATCGCATACAATAACAGCATCCACTGCAGCAGCATCGGCAGTACGAAGAATTGCACCCAAATTACCCGGTTTTTCAACGGATTCCAAAATAATAACAAACGGATTCTCAGATAACTTTATATCAGCTAATCTATGTGGTTTTGGCTTAGCCACCGCAACAATTCCATCGGAATTCTCACGGTAAGCAATTTTTTCGAATACGGAAGGAGAGATAGGAACTATTTTATTGGGGTCGATTGACTCGACAACATCAGGATATTTGCTCTTCGCAAATAAAGGGGTACACACATAAACCGAATCAAGAATGTATCCGCCTGCCAATGCTAACGATAACTCTCGGGCACCTTCAATAACGAAAAGCTGTTGTTCTTTCCGTTCTTTACTTTTTGCCAGTTTTACAATATTCTTTATTGCAGCATTCTGAAGACTGGTAATTTCCATGGACAAGAAGCCTCTATGGGGTTAATCTATTTGGTAAGCTCTTTCTCAAGCAAAAACTCTTCAATAGCTTTTTTGAATGTTTCTTTAGGTAAGGCACCCTGTGCAATTTGCGGATTCCCTTGACGAGGAATAAAAAGAAAAGTCGGAATACTTTGAATGCCAAAGACTCTTGCTAATTCCGGTTCTTTATCTACATCCACTTTGTATACATAAATGTCGTCGCCGTATTCGTCAGCCAAATCGTCAAGTATGGGGGCCGTTCTTCGACATGGGCCACACCAAGTGGCATAAAAATCAACAATGGCCGGCTTGTCTCCTTCGTATTTCCATTCATTGACATTTTCTTTATAATTAAATACTTTCTGCAAAAAAACGGCACCGGTAAGTTCAACAGGTTTTATTTTAATTTCTTGCGTAGGAGGATTTGCCGCAAAGGTGATCAATGCGACAGCAAAAATTGCAATCGAAATACTTATTCTTTTCATTTATTCAATTCTAATTAGAGTAGCTTTTAAGTAACGTATTTAAAAAAATTTATTCATTATGCACGGTTCACGTGGAATTCTCAAAGAAAGTCAATGTAGAATCAAAAAAAATCCTGATCTTTATATGAAATACTTCCCGGACGCATCACACCAAATTCCTTTGCGCACATGGTTTCAATTTCTACTTTCCATATTTTCACATTATTCACAGCAGGAACAGAAAAAGTAAATGTTTTATCGGAATAATGATGCATAAAGATATGCAATATCTTTTCTTTTTCGACAAAATCCTCTTCAAATACTACTTCACCTTCACATAAAACACTTTTCCCTTTCATCCTATAACTGCATGCCACATCGGGATGCTGCCAAATGAGCTCGGGTTGGGTACAAAATGCGATGCATACCTTTGGATTCTTACCAAGTATGCGAATAGCTTTCCCCTCTTGCGCAGAATGAAAATAAATAACACCATCATCATATCCGAATGTCATTGGCAATACATAAGGGAATCCATTCTCGTCGGCCATACCTACATAACAAAATTTAGAAGACCGGATAATTTTTTCTATATTTTCTTTTTCTTCTATTGAAAAGGTTTTCATCACTATTAATTTTCAACTGAGAAGCAAATTTACATGATAATTTTAATTTACACAAAACCCAATAAAAAAACCGTTCTTTAAAATTCAATCTGTTTTCGGTCAGGCAACATCGAATTATAGAAATAACAAACAGAAATGGTTAGATTTTACAACAAAAAAGGAAAAATCCGTCGGGGACTCTTCCTTCATTTTATTCGTAGATATAAACAACAATAATTTATTTATTTCACTTTATCAACAATTGCTTTAAATGCTTCGGGGTTATTCATTGCTAAATCGGCAAGAACTTTCCGGTTGATTTCAATGTTGTTTTTGTGCAAAGCCCCCATCAAACGAGAATACGACATTCCATTGGCACGGGCAGCAGCGTTAATACGTTGTATCCATAAAGCGCGAAAATTTCCTTTCTTATCTTTACGATCACGGTAAGCATAGGTGAGACCTTTTTCCCACGTATTCTTTGCTACAGTCCATACATTTTTACGGGCGCCATAATAACCCCTGGTTAATTTTAATATTTTCTTTCTGCGATTGCGCGAAGCAACATGATTTACTGATCTTGGCATAATATTAATAATGTGTTTTGAATGTTAGCGTTCCCTTCTGTTCCGGAAATCTTTTGAGCGTACATTCGGTTAATAAAAACTAAATAACGAACACTATCGGATTTATTTCAATCTCAATAATAATTTTACGTTTTCTCTGTCTGCTTTATCAACAAGCGTAGTATGCGTTAATCTCCTTTTTTGCTTTTTGCTCTTTTTTGTCAAAATGTGACTTTTATACGCATGCTTTCTCTTAATTTTCCCTGATCCGGTAAGGGTAAACCTCTTTTTGGCACCGGAGTTAGTCTTAATTTTCGGCATTTCCTATTTAATTATTGATGATTAATAAAATTTTCAGCTTGCAAAGGTAATGATTTTTTGGAAATCATTCCACTTTTTGCTCTCTTTTTATTCTTAATTCGCAGGCGATTCTTTTTTGGGAGCAGAAGCGTTTTTTTTGGGAGCAAGAACAATCGACATACGTTTTCCTTCCAATACCGGCATCTGCTCAACTTTTGCATAATCTTCGAGATCGTTGGCAAATCTTAGTAATAACACTTCGCCCTGTTCCTTAAACAGAATAGAACGACCTTTGAAAAATACAAAAGCTTTTACTTTGGCTCCTTCTTCGAGGAAACTTTTAGCGTGCTTAAGTTTAAAATTGTAGTCATGATCATCAGTCTGAGGTCCAAAACGAATTTCCTTTACGATAATCTTTGTCGCTTTGGCTTTTAGTTCTTTTTGTTTCTTTTTCTGCTGATATAGAAATTTCTGATAATCAATGATGCGGCATACCGGAGGATTGGCCGATGGAGAAATCTCCACTAAGTCCAAACCCATATCCTCGGCCATTCGCAAAGCCACTTGTGTAGGATATATTCCTTGTTCAACATTATCGCCCACTAAACGAACTTCCGGTACACGAATTTGCTCGTTTGTCCTATATTGGTTTTTTGAATCTTTGGGACTATTCTTCATTCAACTGATGTTAAGTATTTCTTCTCTGATTTTATAATTAATTGTTTTTATTTTCGTTAAATATTCAAGGCCGTTCTATCTCTATCATTTTTTCTACTTCACGTACAACCTCTTCGGCAAAGGTAGTTAAATTTTTTATACCTTTATCGCCTTCACCACGTTTTCTCACCGAAACTGCGTCATTTTGTGCTTCTTTCTCCCCTACAATCAACAGATATGGAATATGCTTGAGTTCGTTATCCCGAATCTTTCTTCCGATTTTTTCGTTGCGATCGTCCACTTCGGTTCGAATATCGTATTTTTTTAATGTTTTTGCAACATTATATGCATAATCGTTAATTTTTTCACTAATAGGCAATACGACAACTTGTGTAGGAGACAACCACAAAGGAAATTTTCCGGCAGTGTGTTCGATGAGGACAGCTACAAAGCGTTCCATTGACCCAAACGGTGCTCTATGAATCATAACCGGCCGGTGTTTATGGTTGTCGGCTCCAACATATTCCAAATCGAAACGTTCCGGAAGGTTATAGTCCACCTGAATGGTGCCCAATTGCCAACGTCGACCAAGCGCGTCTTTCACCATAAAATCGAGTTTTGGTCCATAAAAAGCTGCTTCACCAAGTTCAATTTTTGCTTTCAATCCTTTTTCTTCGCAAGCTTCTATAATGGCGCGTTCGGCTTTTTCCCAGTTTTCGTCACTCCCAATATATTTTTCTTTGTTTAGCGGATCCCGAAGAGAAATCTGAGCTTCAAAATCATTAAAATCCAATGCTTTGAAGATAATAAAGATGATATCCATTACCTTCAAAAATTCATTTTTCACCTGATCGGGCGTGCAAAAAATATGAGCATCATCTTGCGTAAAACCACGTACACGGGTCAAGCCATGCAATTCACCGCTTTGTTCGTACCGATAAACCGTACCGAATTCAGCAAGCCGCAATGGCAGATCTTTGTAAGAACGAAGTGATGTTTTGTATATCTCGCAATGATGAGGACAGTTCATGGGTTTCAACATAAATTCCTCACCTTCCTGTGGAGTTTTCATGGGTTGAAACGAATCTTTCCCGTATTTTTCATAATGACCCGAAAGCATATACAATTGTTTTAAAGCGATATGCGGTGTCATAACTTGTTCATAATCAAACTGACGTTGAATCTTCTTAAGGAAATCTTCCAAACGCAAACGCAATTGGGTACCTTTAGGTAACCATAATGGAAGTCCCGCACCAACATTCTGTGAAAAAGCAAAAAGCTCCAATTCTTTCCCTATTTTCCGGTGATCGCGTTTCTTTGCCTCCTCAACCATCGCCAGATATTCATCCAGCATTTTCTTCTTCGGAAAAGAGATGCCATACAACCGGGTCAACTGACGGCGATGTTCATCACCACGCCAATAAGCACCTGCAACATTTAAAATTTTTACGGATTTAATATACGAAGTATTCGGCAAATGGGGACCCCGACATAAATCGGTAAAATCACCTTGAGTATAAATTGTTATGGTTCCATCCTGAAGTTCATTTATGAGCTCAACTTTATATTCTTCGTTTCTTTTTGAAAACATCTCGATAGCCTCTGCTTTTGAAATGCTTTGGCGTTTAATATCTTCTTTTTTAGCGATTAGTTCCATCATTTTCTTTTCGATGGCAGGAAAATCCGATTCCTTAATCACTACACCTTCTCCGGGATCCACATCATAATAGAAGCCGTTTTCAATAGCCGGTCCGATACCGAATTTGATCCCCGGATACAATTCCTGTAATGCTTCGGCCATAAGATGAGCAGAAGAATGCCAATAAGCGTGCTTGCCTTCATCATCTTCCCATTTCAACAATTTCAAAGTTGCATCTTCTGTGATGGGACGCGTCAAATCCCACGTTTCACCATTTACACTGGCTGCAAGCACTTCCTCTGCCAATCGCGGACTAATGTTTTTTGCTATCTCTAAAGCCGTTATTCCCTTTTCGTACTCCTGAACCGAACCGTCAGGAAAAGTAATCTTTATCATATTTTTTCTCTTACCTTAGTAATTAAAACAGGATTATTCTCAATCGAGAACATTTCCTGAATCAATTTACTTGTTTCGTTGTCAATCATTTTTTTGAAGTGCAAATGTAATGATTTTGTGAATTATAGAATAGTGTTTTCAAAATAAAATTAAAAAAGACATATAAAAAGAGATATAGCCAAAGAAAAGAAAGTACGGCATTTTTTGGGTAATAAGTTTAAAAATTTGATAACGTGTTCGTTTGAAAAAATCCTCATTCATTAAATATATGCTTTAGAGTCGGAGTATTGATTACACGTAACCCTTCCTGAAATATCTCGTTCTCATCATTAATAATTTTGAAGTAAGCAGAAGAGTCATAGATGTCACGTGCAATCAGCGCTTTCAGTTGTGTAAAAAGCAGCTTTTGCGAACGCTTGAATTCTTCTTCATCCCATTTGACTTTTTCCTCTTCGGCCATTTTCTTCATTTTTGTCACCATATCCACGGAAATAGAATAATTCTTTTTAAACGCATCAACATTGGGATAGGCTTTCAGTAGCAATTTGCGATGGTTATCCACCTCTGAAATGGCTATGCGGTTAACGATTCCTTTCGCAATCAGATCTCTATGCAAGTCAGTAAGCGATGTGGTATCGATTGGCACAAAATAATCCGGCATAATACCTCCGCCACCATACACGGTGCGTTTGTATACCAACGTCTTATATTTCAAGGAATCGGGAAAATGAATGCTATCGGCATGCAACAGTTCACCCTTGCGATAACGATCGAAGAAATCCATGTTGTATGACTCGATATCTCCCCCTTTATAAGGCTTCTGAATGCATCGACCGCTGGGTGTATAGTAACGAGCTACAGTAAGTCGGATCATTGTTCCATCAGGAAGTGGCAACTGTCGTTGTACAAGTCCTTTGCCAAAGGTACGGCGGCCAACGATAACCCCTCTGTCCCAATCCTGTACAGCACCTGCTAAAATCTCACTTGCTGAGGCAGAACCTTCATTAACCAATACTACAAGATCTCCTTTTTCAAATTGCCCTCTTGATGTCGCATTTATATTGGAACGGGGTTGATGTTTTCCTTCGGTATATACGATAAGCTTACCATTATCTAAAAATTCGTCAGCAATATCGGTAGCCGTCTGAAGAATGCCTCCTCCATTCCCGGTAAGGTCCAAAATCAGTTTTTTCATCCCTTTTGCTTTCAATTTCTCCTCAGCCTTTCGAAACTCATCCGCAGAAGTTACGGCAAATCGGCTCAGTCGTATATAGCCGGTTTCCTCATCCACCATATACGAAGCATCGATGCTGTAAATGGGAATTTTGTCGCGTACAATGCGAAATTCCAGTAACCCCGGAACTCCCTGTCTCAATACCTTTA
>Ga0116191_1003980_pt1 | contig 10658 bp, 5 predicted proteins | sample AD_UKC111_MetaG_FD_89897 | JGI IMG/M metagenome (GOLD analysis project Ga0116191, IMG submission 89897) | Active sludge microbial communities of municipal wastewater-treating anaerobic digesters from Hong Kong - AD_UKC111_MetaG | ecosystem: Engineered > Bioreactor > Anaerobic > Digestate | place...
ATCGGATGGAGCTCCTGGAGTAGAGAAAGCGCTGCCAGTGCGAATATCGAATCGAACAGTTGTGCCTTCTCCTACAATACTATCAATCCAGATTCGACCTCCTAATATTTCCACACTTCGAGCGCAAATTGCCAATCCCAAGCCAAGCCCGCCATGCTTCCGAGTCATTGAAGAGTCTTCTTGAGTAAATGGCTGGAAAATTTTTTCGATTCGTTCTTTTGATATGCCAATACCTGTATCTTTTACAGAAAAGAGAAGTCCCATCCGATCAGATTTATCAATGCCTCGTGCAACGGTAACAACAACGCCGCCTTTTTCTGTAAACTCAACTGCGTTGGTAATAAGGTTCAGCAATATTTGCCGAAGTCGTGTAACATCGGTAAGAATTTTATTCGGAACGTCGTCATCGATCCAGTAATGGAGTTCCAAACCTTTCTGCTCTGCTTGAATAGCAACTATCTCAAAGAGTTCTTCGATAAATGGTTCGATATAGAGTTCTTGCTCTTTGGCTTGAATATCTCCTGCTTCGAGTCGTGAAAAATCAAGGATGTTATTGATGATTTTTAATAACGCATCGCCGCTCACCTGAATGGTGTCGAGATAATTTTTCTGCTCTTGCGTCAGCGGCGTTCGGGAGAGCAATTCGATTGTTCCAAGGATACCGTTCATCGGCGTTCGGATTTCGTGACTCATATTGGCAAGAAATTCACTCTTTGCAACATTTGCTTGCTCAGCCATTACTTTCGAGCGCTCGAGATCATCCTGCGCGCGTTTCAGTTCAGTAACATCACGAACAATAACAAACAGAGCTTTCCGATCATCAAAAACAATTTCGTGCCACGTCAATTCGACATCAATGATGGCGCCGTTCTTCAAGCGATGTTGAGAAAAAGTTTTTGAAGTTTGACGAGTTTGAAAAAGCTCATAGGCAATTTGCATTTGCGATTCGAACCTATGCGACCTGATATCTGTAATCCGAAGCGAAAGAAATTCATTGCGTGAGTAGCCGTAGCGCTTTACGGCGGCATCATTCACTTCGAGGAACTTGAGCGTTTCCAAATCGCAAACCCATGCTGGCAGCGGTATCTTTGTAAAGAGTTCTCGAAAGCGTTGCTCGCTCGCCAGAAGTTTTGCCTCAGCTTCTTTTCGTTCCGTTACATCGTGAATGATTGTTACAAGCGTTTCTTTGCTGTGAAGCATAATGACACTCACGGCAGCTTCGACAAAGACCTCTCTTCCCGTTTTTGCACGATAGGTACGTTCAATCCGTATAGGATTTCTTAAACGATGAAGATTTTCCATGCGCCGGTCAATATTCTCCGGTGAATCAACGACCAGATCATAGACCGAAAGTCCACGGAGCTCATCGACGCTATACTCAACAATACGTGCAAAAGCAGGATTCGCATCGATAACGCGCCGTGTTTCCGGGTCGGTCATGTAAATTCCTTCAGCAGCGTTTTCAAAAATGGTTCGGTACTGTTCCTGTCCCTCCAGCAATGCAATTTCAACTTGCTTCCGTTCAGTAATGTCTCGAGCGACGACAGAAAATCCAAGCGCCTCGCCATCCTTCTCACGAAACGTTACATTTTGGCCCAACCAAATGATCTTCCCTGTTTTTGAGACTGCCGGTACTTCATAGTACGACACTGGCGCTCGACGAACACTTTGAACCGTATAAAAACGCTGAACTGTAAACCGATAATCGGGTCGAATAAGTTCAATGTAGTTGCGCCCGATTATTTCATCCTCGGAAAATTCTAAAAGGCGAAGAGTCGCAGGATTGAAAAAAGTAATACGCCCCTCTCTATCAACTTCGTATATGAGTTCGCTCGCTGAATCGACAATACGCTTATATTCTTCCTGCTGGCGACGAAGCTCTTGTTCCAAATATTGAAGTTGTGACACTGAACCGCTTAGCTGTTTCACCGAATGTCGTAACTCCATTTGTGTCTCAACAATCTTGCCAAGACGTTCTAATGCTTCTTGCTCCGCTGGTTTCAACGATTTTGGCTTCGTATCAACCACACTCAATGTCCCTAATACCGTACCTTCTGAACCAATAAGTGGAACTCCAGCATAGAACCGAATTTTTGGAGCGCGTGCAACAATCGGCAATTTCCGAAAACGAGAATCCTTGCTTGCATCTTCAATTTGCTGAAACTTTTTCTCTTGGACTGTAAGAGAACAGAACGGCTCTAATAAATTGTCTTCCTGAACGTCTATTCCACACTGTGCCTTTATCAAATGTCGTTCGCCTTCGAACGATGAAAGAGCAACAATGGGCACATTGCATAATTGCTTTGCTAAAGAAATTATATCTTCATACGCTAGAGAGGATTCTATAAATAGGTCGGCTTTATTTTCAGAGGGGATAATAACATTTTGATTTTTATAAATAGCATTCATAGGAAACATATACAACATTTATAAAGATTTAATTTACTGCCAACTGAATAGCAAGAGCTAATCTTCTATATATGAAAGAATGTGAAAATTTTCAACGCAGGTTTGTTTCATTGGACTCATTCGTTTACTATTGCTCCATCGAACTATTCGTTGATTTTTCCATGGATGTACTCAAGTCTTCCGGATTCATCGAACACGCCAATGAGTGTCGCTGAATATCGCTTCCCCTTGCCGCCAGGCATGCGGAGATGAATTGTATAGTCTTCAAGATTTTTTTCTCTATTCAAGTTTTCGATGAGCTTTGCACAATCTTTTTCTGTTTCAATAAAAATACGATTTGGAAGAAGCGTTTGCATTTCATCTTCCGTCTTGTCAAGAAGTTTGTAGAACGCCACATTCCCTTCTACCAACACTCCTTCTCCATCTGCCACAAAAAGCGGTATACCGCTATGCTCAAAGAATCGTTGATAGAGATATTCTTTCCCTCGCAGTGCGATCAACGTCCGTTTGTAATCAATTGCTTTAGCTATTTGTGCCGCTACAAATTTCATAATATGGCGGTGCATGTCGGTGTACATTTGATTTTCGGAATAACATTGCGTAACCATAGCGCCGATAATTCTTTGCCCAATAACAATTGGCACACCAAGCCATAAATGCGGTTTGACTCCTGTAAATTGAATGCCTTCCCTTTGCTCGAATTCCGCCAACGAATCAGCTTTCAACAGTAAGGTTTTTCCTGTACGAATGACATAATCAACCATATTTTTGGAAAGTTTACGCGGTACTTCCGGAGAATTGATTTCATCAACATAGTACGGAAATGAAACCATATCGCGCTGCTTATCATAGAGCGCAATGTAAAAATTTTTCGCTCCCATTGCATCCTGCAAAATAGAGTGTACATCGGTAAAGAGCTCTTCGAGTGTATTCTGCACTTCAGTTGTTTGAGCAATTCGGTAGGCAATACCGCTCATGAGTTTATTTCGTTTTTGTTCTGTTGCATCGAATACGGTTCCCCATACGCGCACCAGGGAATCATTCTCCACAATTCCGATAATGTTATGGAGGAAGTACTTATCATTCCCAAAATTATCGAACCCATGGGTTTCATAATTTTCAAGCTGAAAATCTGAGCGAATAAATTCTTCAAGAATTTCCTGGGTGAAGACATCTGAAAAATTAAGAATATCCCGAAGCGGTTTGTTGAGTATATCTTTAGTAGAAGAATAACCATGGAGACTGGCAAAGACATCGTTACATTCTGAAAGATAGGCTGACTCGATAAAACGCTCCATCCTTGAATCATCACTAATAGAAATCGACGGCTCACACTCCAGCGTCCAGATGGCTTCTGAACTTTGCTTGGCAAAAGCACGAAATCGTTCCTCGCCTTTCCGGAGTGCAAGTTGAACATCTTTTAATTCTGTAATGTCATGGATTGTTCCTTCGAAGAATAACACTTCACCCGATTTGTTTCGCACAACGCGTGCATTCTCAAGAACAGTAATCATTTTCCCATCTCGGCGTCTGAGCATTTGTTCGGAATTCATGGCTCGACCTTCTCGCTCGAGTGTTTCTAAAAAATGCTTCCGATCTTCTTTGTTGACATAAATATCTTCAACATTAATGAGCAACAATTCCGCTTCCGAATCATATCCAAGCATATGAGCAAATGCGGGATTTGCAGTAAGAATTTCTCCTTCAGGAGTTGTCTGATATACTCCGTCTAAAACATTTTCAAAGAGCGTACGATACTTTGCTTCTGAGGCGCGAATTGCCTGATCTGCTTTTTTCCTTTCCGAAAGATCGCGCATCACAACTTGAATTGCTCGATGTCCATGCCAGAGAAATGGCATTGCCGTTACTTCAGCTTCAAAGATAGTGCCATCTGTTCGTAAAAATTTTTCTTCGATCATCGGAACAGCGGTGCCTTCCTGAATTTGCCGGATTCGCTCGCTTACGATAACACGATAATCAGGATGAACTAAATCGAGAACATTTTTCCCAAGAAATTCTTCCGGCGTTTCTGCTCCAGATGCTTTTACCGCTGCCGAGTTTACAAACATAATTTTCCCATCGATGTGCACTGCAATTGGGTCGGGAAGTAACTCGACAATTGCTCTATAGCGTTCCTCGCTTTCACGGAGCGCTTCCTGCGCGCGTTTCATTTCTGTAATATCACGGGAAACTCCCATGACGCCGATACTTTTTCCCTCTGCATTCTTTAATACCGACGATGAAAGGAGACCGCTAAAAACTTCACCGCTCTTTCGACGATTTGTAACCTCGCCAACAAATCGTCCTTGCACGACCGTCGCTTCATAGATTCGTAATCCTTCTTCAGGATTTGCAAAGAGAAAATCGTACGGCTTTCCTAAGACTTCTTTTGCAGCATACCCAAAGGTTTCTTCAGCCGCATGATTGAACTCGACAATACACCGCTCCCTATCAACGGCGATAATCATATCGAGAGAACTTTGAATGATATTCTGAGCGTACTCCTGCGCTGCCTTCAGCTTCGCTTCTGCTTTCTTCATCTCGGTAATATCACGCGAGACTCCCATGTATCCAATTTTTTCACCGCGAGCGTTCTTTAATACCGATGAAGTGAGAAGGCACGGAAATATTTCTCCATTTTTTCTTTTATTGAAAACTTCAAGCGCGCTTTGTCCTTTTTCCGAGACAAAGAAATTGGACTGATTTTTTCTTTGTTCATCAGCAAAGAGCATACGGACATGTTTGCCTATCACTTCTTCTTTTTTGTACCCAAAAGTGTTCTCCGCCGATTTGTTGAATTCAATTATTCGCTGTTCCAAATCGACTGCAATAATCATATCCATCGAGCTGTTAACGATATTCTCAGCATATTCCTGCGATGCACGCAAGGCTTCCTGCGCTCGTTTCCGCTCAGAAACATCCTGAAAGACAAGAACAACGCCAACAATCGTTCCTCGATCGTCCTTAATGGGAGAAGCGCTTTCATCAATTGGAATTTCTCTCCCGTCGCGTGAGATCAGGGTTGCGTGGTTTTTCAACACTGCCGTTACTTTATTTGTCAAAATTTGTTCCACGGGATTCGGCGTATGTTTTTCACCTTGCTCAATCGTACGGAACACGTTCAATAATTCTTTTCCCTGAACTTCCTGAAATTTGCAACCGGTCAACGCTTCTGCAGTTGCATTCATGAATTGAATGGCGCCTCCAGTATCCGTCGCAATAATCGCTTCGCCAAGACTTCGAAGCGTGGTGCCATACCAGTTTTCGCTCTCTTTTATTTTCTTTTCAAGTTCATTACGATAGAGCGCCATCTCGATGGTCGTATGGAGTTCACGTTCTTCAAACGGTTTAAGAATGTAGCCAAACGGTTCCGTGACGCTTGCACGCTTCAGCGTATCGTTATCTGCATAAGCGCTTAAGTAGATAACAGGAATATCATACTCCTGACGAATAACTCCCGCCGCCTCAATACCATCCATTTCTCCTTTTAAGCGAACGTCCATCAGCACCAATTCTGGTAAAAGAATAGAAGCCTTCTTGATTGCCTCTTCTCCTGTCGGCACTGCCCCCACCACTTCGTACCCCAGATGTTGAAGCCGACGTTGAATATCGCGAGCAACAATGCTCTCATCTTCCACAATCAAGATTTTTGCTTTTCCCATGGTTTTTTTCCACTTTCTTTATGAACTTTTTCTTTAAAGAGTAACGTTACACGAGTGCCATCTTTTCGTTGAATATCGAGCACAGCGGCAAGTTGCTCGGACAATGTCTTAACCAGCTCCAGTCCAAGCGATGCGCTCTTCTCGCCGGGTATTTGTTCTTTCATTCCAACGCCATTATCAGCAACACTGAGACGAATGGTACGACTATCTAAATGCCCAACGGAAATCCATACATGTCCTTCTTTCCGACCAACGAATGCATGCTTCTAACAATTCGATACTAACTCGCCAACAATGAGTCCACACGGAATTGCAGTGTCAATATCAAAGTGAATATTATCGGCATCGATAGAGTATCCAATATTTACCGATGAAGTTGTATAGGATTGGAACAGATGCACAACAAGTGAATGAATATAATCGCCAAAATCGATGCGCGCAAGGTCGGACGATTGATAGAGTTTTTCGTGGAGCAGCGCCATTGCTTTGACGCGCGCCTGACTCTGTTTGAACAATTCCGCATCAAACGGGTCGCGCAAATAATCGGATTGAAGGTTGAGAAGACTGGAGATAATCTGGAGATTGTTCTTTACACGGTGGTGAATTTCTTTTAAGAGCAACTCCTTTTCACGGTATGCTTCCTTGAGAGATTGATCCGATTCGAGTCGTTCGGAAATGTCGGCAATCGAACCATCATAGTACAGAATTCTTCCATCGGAAGAGCGAATTGCTGTTACATTATGGCGAACCCAGATCATCGTTCCATCAGCGCATCGCAACTGAATTTCCTTTTCATTAGAAGCGCCGTTCCTTTCTAAATCATTTTTCCAGTTTTCATATTCTTTAGCGCTTGCATATAAAGAAGGCACAGGAACCGAAAGTAGCGCTTCTCCGCTTGAGTACTTCAACATTTTTACTACTGCCTGATTCACACGAAGGAAAGCGCCATCGGGCGTACTACGAAACAATCCAATCGGAGCCGATTCAAAAAACTGATAGTAACTTTCTTCCGTCTCTCTCCACACACTGTGCCGCTGTTGTTGTTCCTGAATCTTTTTACAATTTTCCATCAAACAGGAAATAATATCAGCGACATTTTCATAGAAATGAATTTCTTGATCCGTAAACTTGTGGGGTTTTCTAATATACTCTACCTGCAAAACTCCATACATACGTTTTTTCACGCCGAGATATAAAAAGAGCGCTGATTGTACTCCCTTAAAAAATAGAACATCCGGCACAAGCTCATCGGAATGGAGACAATCTTCCAGCGCAATTGATTTCTTCTCGTAAAGGCATCGTCGGAGAATTTCTGGAATCAACGAGGAATGAGTTTCAAGATATGAATCGCTAATTTCATTTAAACTTACAAAGCCGTCGGTAATAAGAAGCTCTTCTTGAGGATCGTAGAGATACAGCGTTACTGCATCAGCTCCAAGGTGGCGTGGAAGTTGAGATTGAATTCTTTCTGTAAGCTCTTTCAATCCAACGGCAGGAAGCAATTGCTGAAGTAACTGCTGCAGCTGATCAAGTTGGCGAAGATCCTTTTGCTCTTGCAATGTATTTCTTAAAAGCGATTCGTGCGATTCTAACATTGTTCACAACAATTATTTAACACCCTGCTTCGGTGATGATATTGCATGTAATTTTACCGCCATCCTGTTTTTTTTTACTTTAATGCTTTAATATACTTACCTCCCCTCGCAAAGGCAACAGCTTGTAATCACAGCACAATCTCACTATATTAATTTTATGAAATTGATACAGCGGCATATCCTCCGAAGTCACATTGCGCCTTTTTTCCTCGCAATTTTTTTGCTTATGGGAATATTCCTTCTCCAATTTTTGATGAAGTACCTCGATCAATTGGCTGGAAAAGGACTGAGCGCCTTCACAATTATCGAACTCATTACATTGAACCTTGCCTGGATGCTTGTGCTTGCAGTGCCAATGGCTGTGCTCATTGCAACGTTAATGGCATTCGGACAACTTTCTTCTACCAATGAAATTACTGCGCTTCGTGCAAGCGGCGTAAGTCTTTATTCTATGCTTTCCCCTGTATTCTTTGCATCCATTGTTCTCTGTATTATTATGATCTGGTTCAATAACGATGTACTGCCTGAAGCAAATCATCGTACAAAGATACTTACAACGCAGATTTCACTTAAAAAACCCACTCTCACAATTGTCCCAGGCATGTTTATTCCGCTGGTCGAGGGTCAGACAATTCTTGTAAAAAAGACCTTTGAAAAAACAAATGATTTAGAAGATTTGATTATCTTCGACTACTCAAAACCTTTTCAGAATAACACGATTACTGCAAAACAGGGAACAATCTCTTTCTCTGCTGATTACCGTAAACTCATTCTCGATCTCGCTAATGGAGAAATTCATCAATCACAGACAAAGGAGAAAGAAGAATATCGAATTATCAGATTTCAGAAACATCGTTTAACATTAAATGCCGAAGGATTTAACCTGCGTTCCATTGGCGATGCAATGACGCATCGCGGCGATAGAGAACTCAGCGCTGAAGCAATGCAAATACGTGTCGATAGCCTGCGAAACTTGCAACGACAAGCAGAGGAACGCGCACAACGCTCTCTCGCTGAACTTTCTAAGCTTACGGTAACTGATTCATTAAAGAATAAGTACCAACGTCAGATTGCAATTCTTCAATCTACAATCCAGAATGAAAAATTTGTCGCTAATCTTTACGATCTTGAGGCTCGGAAGTATCTCGTCGAAATTCATAAGAAATATTCGCTTCCATTTGCATGCATCATTTTTGTTTTCATAGGCGGTCCACTTGGAATTATGGCTCGACGTGGAACTTTTGGCGTTGGCGCAAGTTTGAGCTTAGGATTCTTTACACTCTACTGGGCATGCCTTCGCGGTGGAGAAGTGCTCGCCGATCGAGGGCTTGTAGCGCCATGGATGAGTATGTGGATAGCAAATATCATTCTTGGCTTCTTTGGATTCTACATTACGTATCGTGTCGCACGCGAAAACGTTCTAATCGATTGGACTTACTTTACAAAATTTATCCCAAAATCATGGAGACCGGAAGAACAAACCGCTAACAATGAAACACATTGACCGTTACATATCGAAACAGTTTCTTACTTCATTCTTCTTTAGCCTGCTCGCATTCATCATCATTTTTATTCTCATCGATATGATGGAAAAACTTGATGACTTTATTGATGCAAACGCGCCAACAAATGTTGTTATAAACTACTATCTTTTTTTTACTCCAGAGATTATTAAACTGATGACGCCTGTTGCAGTTCTCTTAGGAGCGCTGTTTGTTACTGGACGTTTCTCCAGCCAGAATGAACTCGCTGCAATGAAAGCCAGCGGCATTAGCCTTTATCGTTATATGCTTCCATTCTTTATCATTACAACGGTTATTTGTTTACTGTCAATTTACTTTAACGGATGGACGGTTCCCTATGCAAATCAGAAAAGGCTCTACATTGAACGCGCTCACCTTCACCGAGGCAACAAGGCTTCGTTAAAATTCAACCTGTTCTTTCAGGTTACACCAGAACGAATCATGTCTGTAAATTATTACGACTCGCACACGAAAACAGCGAGCAGAGTGAGCATCATCGATTTAGCAAAAGATGATCCAACCCAAATTGCCCAGCGGTTCGATGCACAAAATATGATTTGGAAAGAGGATTCGTCAAAAGGTATTTGGATACTTAAAAATGGAAAGATACAGAATTTTGCCGCTGATACATCAATAAGAATCATGAAGTTTGCAGAACTACCGCTTGCCGATCTCTTGCTAACGCCAACCGATATCGAAAAGAAGCAACTTACTCCTGATGAAATGAATATGTATGAGCTGAAGGAGTTTATCGCAAATCAGAAAAGAGTTGGGCAGGATGTTGCACGTTGGCAGGTTGAATACCACTTTAAAATTGCATTTCCTTTTGCAAGCATTATTATGATTTTATTTGGAATCCCCTTTGCATGTAATCGTCCCCGAACTGGAGCAGCATTAGGTTTTGGTATTGCAGTTGCAGTTACATTTCTCTACTTAGGCTTTATGAAAGCAAGCCAGGTTTTTGGATACAATGGAGACCTCAATCCATTCGTTACCGCATGGCTCGCAAACTTCATTTTCCTTATAGCAGGCATCTTTAATCTCATTCGAGTTCAAAAGTGAGATCACTCTAAGCTGCCTTTTTATTCGTTTCGTGGATCCATTGTTCCATCATTTTGTTAGTCTCCTCATCCCAACCGTGAACAACATCAAAGAATCTGATGAGGAGCCACATTACTAACACATATCCAAGAATAGCTAATACGTAAATCATAGGCATCTCCTTTCTCGATGTAAAGTTTAGCGCCTTACTAAAATGGTTTACAATTTATATGCCATTATTATAATTTTTTGAAGAGATATAAATCCATCGAATTGTTGGATTAAAATGGAAGAAAATAAAAAGTAATCGCCTGATAGTGATGGCAATTGTAGAAAGTACACCATTTGGTTAAAAGTATGCCCAGAAGGGACAGATTCTTTTGTTTAGCGCTTAATTCCAGAAATCTCGAACCGTATCGAGGCAACAG
>Ga0116191_1003983_pt1 | contig 10649 bp, 9 predicted proteins | sample AD_UKC111_MetaG_FD_89897 | JGI IMG/M metagenome (GOLD analysis project Ga0116191, IMG submission 89897) | Active sludge microbial communities of municipal wastewater-treating anaerobic digesters from Hong Kong - AD_UKC111_MetaG | ecosystem: Engineered > Bioreactor > Anaerobic > Digestate | place...
CAGTCTTCAAGGGTCGCCAGGAAATCTTGCGTTTTTCAGTCAGTGGCGCCACCTTTGTCACACAAGTGATTTTTTCGCTGATTTGCTGACTGCTGACTCGCTGATCTCTATTTTCGAAGGAGGCCCCGTATGTTGATCGTTCATGTCCATGTGCATGTGAAGCCGGAATCCGTCGCGGCCTTCAAAGCCGCGACGATCGAGAACGCCCGCAACAGTGTGCGGGAGCCGGGCATCGCCCGCTTCGACGTGATCCAGCAAGAGGACGACCCGACACGTTTTGTGCTGGTCGAGGTCTATCGCACCGTTGAGGCGTCCGCCGCGCACAAACAGACGGCGCACTATGCCGCTTGGCGCGACGCGGTAGCGGACATGATGGCAGAACCGCGAAGCAGCGTCAAATACACCAACATCTTCCCCGATGAGGCGGGTTGGTAGGGGAACGTGCGAACGTGCCCACGTGTAAAGGTGCGAACGTAAGTGACTCGCCGATTCGCTTTTCCGCTGATTCGCTGACCGCTGACCGCTGACTTTCTGATAAGGGGGGATCGTGCGCTTCGAATTTGCCACAGCAACCCGAATTGTCTTCGGCCCCGGCGTCCTGCGTGAAGTCGGCCCGCTGGCAGCAGACCTGGGAGCGCGTCCGCTGCTCGTCACCGGCAAGACGGCAGCGCGCGCCGAGCCGCTGCGAGCGCTGTTAAGGGCGCAAGGCCTTGATCCTGTGCTGTTCGCGGTCGAGGGCGAGCCGACGACAGTCGTCGTCCAGCAAGGCGTGGATCTGGCGCAACAGCACGGCTGCGATTTCGTCATCGGCTTCGGCGGCGGCAGCCCGCTCGACGCGGCCAAAGCGATCGCCGCCCTGCTGACCAATCCCGGCGCGCTGTTGACGTATCTTGAGGTCATTGGGGAGGGCCGCCCCCTGGCGCGCCCGGCGGCTCCGATCATCGCTATCCCCACGACTGCCGGCACTGGAGCGGAAGTGACCCGAAACGCCGTCCTGGCGTCCCCAGAGCATGGCGTCAAAGTGAGCCTGCGCAGTTCGTACCTGCTCCCGCGCCTTGCCCTGGTGGACCCCGAACTCACCTGCAGCGTCCCGCCGGCCGTCACTGCCGGCACTGGATTGGACGCCTTCACGCAACTTGTCGAGCCGTATGTCACGCCGGCCGCCACTCCCCTCACCGATGGGCTGTGTCGTGAAGGGATAGGACGCGTCGCGCGTTCGTTGCGCCGCGCCTATCAGGACGGCAGCGACCTCCAGGCGCGCGAGGACATGGCGGTCGCTAGCCTCTTCGGCGGACTGGCGCTGGCGAACGCTAAACTGGGCGCGGTGCACGGCTTTGCGGGTGTGTTGGGCGGGGCGTTCCCCGCGCCGCATGGGGCCGTCTGTGGCCGCCTGCTGCCCGAAGTGATGGCGGTCAACGTCCGCGCGCTGCGAGAGCGCGCCCCTGCTGATCCCGCTCTGGCTCGCTACGAGGAGATCGCGCGTTGGTTGATCGGCGCCCCCGACGTTCGCGCTGAGGACGCCGTCGCGTGGTGTGCGGCCCTGTGTCGCGATCTGGCGATTCCCGGCCTGGCGGCGTATGGCGTCACGCCCGCTGATTTCCCCCGTCTGGCGGCGGGGGCTTCCCGCGCCAGCAGCATGAAGGGCAATCCCATCGTCCTCACGGAGGCGGAATTGCTGGAGATTTTGGAGCGCGCCCTGTAGGAAGCGACATGTTCCTGCGGCACATCACCGTGAATGAAAATGTGAGGCGTGAGCCGTGAGCCGGGACTGGGACGGCTCTCGACTCACGGCTCTCTATTTTCCGAAAAGGATTTTCGAATGTACAGAAAAATTTTGCTTTCCCTGATTTTGCTTGGAGCATTGCTGTTGAGTTTGTCCGCCTGCCAGACGGGCGCTGCAGAGGAGCCTCTCGTCGGCGCGAGTCGCTCCGGCGCTCTCCATGAGACGAGTGCAGGGGCCTTGATGGATTTCACGGTGACGGTGGCGCGCGCCGGCGATCCCGTGGGGCTGGATTTCCGGGGCGTGCTGACCTCGGGCGCGGTGCAGGTGCTGCTCGAAGACGCGGAACATCAGCCGGTGTTTCAGCGCACGGTGGACCAGCCCGGCCCCTTTGCCGTGAATAACGTCGTCTATCCGCAGCCGGGGACGTACACGTTGGGCCTTACCTGGGAAGGACCGGTGGAGCTGCCCCAGTACGAGCTGCAGTGGAAGCCGTATCCCATCACCGCAGCGCAGGTCACGCCGCTGGCGCTTCTGGGCGGGGTGGGGATGGTGCTGGTGGCGGTGGGATACGTCGCCTATGCGGGGAAGCGCCGGCTGAACTGGGGCTATCTGGGCCTCGGAGCGCTCGCCTGGGGGGTGACCGTCGCGCTCAAATTTCTGTGGGCCGCGCGGTTGAACGCCCCGATCTACAACGCGCTGACCGGGGCCTTGCCGGAATCCATCGCCATGCCGCTGTTTTACATCTACGTGGGGTTGCTCACCGGCATGACGGAAGTGCTGCTGACGTGGCTGGTGGTGCGCTACACCCGGCTGGGACAGGTTCCCTGGGGGAAGGCGCTGGCTTTTGGCATCGGTTTTGGCGCGGTGGAGGCGTTGTTGTTGGGCTTCAGCTCGCTTTCCAGCATCATCACCGCGCTGGCGATGCCCGAGGCGCTGCCGACCGACGTGCTGACGCAGTTGGCGGCGGCGAACAATCCGCTGTGGGGGCTGGCGCCCATCGTGGAACGCTTCTTCACCTGCCTGGTCCACATCTTCTGCAATGTGGCGCTTTTCTACGGGGCAGTGAAGAAAGAGGCCCGCTGGTTCTGGCTGAGCTTCCTGTTCAAAAGCGGCATTGATGCGGTAGCGGCCTTCGCCCAGCTGTGGGGTCTCACCGAGCTCTGGCGCCTCTGGCTCATCGAGGCCATCGTTGTCGTCTGGGGCCTGCTGGGCTGGTGGGGAGCGCGCTGGGTGCGGGAGCATTATCCGGCAAGCGCCGCGACGGAACCCGAAGCGGCGGCAGACGCTCCCCTTCCTGCGGGATAAAATCGAGGCAGGCTGCTCAAATCACGCGCTTCAGCATGGCTGCCGGGATCAGGCTGGGGATGTTGTCCCCAGCCTTTTGCCCTCAATCTTGACGCTCGTTCAGAACGGTGGATAATGACGCTTGATGCTTACACAGGTTGCCAATCACAAAGCGGCGAAGCCAGCGTTGCTGTTCTGGGTGGGATTGCTGCTCCTGACGGCGGCGCTCTACACTCCGGCGTTGCGCTTCGGTTTTATCTGGGATGACCCCGTGTGGTTCGAGCGCGTCGTGGGGAAATCCCTCGGCGAGCTGCTGGCCCCTTTGCCGGAATACCACTTTTATCGCCCCGGAACCCTGCTTATCAATCGGCTTTTCATGCGGGCGGATGGGACGTTCGATGCCCTGCCGCTGCACGCCTTTCAGATTGCGGTGCACCTCCTCAATGTGGCGTTGGTAGCGCGCGTGGGCCGCACCCTGCGGCTGGGACGTCCCCTCACGCGCGGGACGGCGCTGTTGTTCGCGCTCTACCCCCTCTCGCATCAAGCCGTGGCCTGGGCCGCGCCGCAGCAAAGCTGGGTCACTTTCTTCATGCTGGTGACGGTATGGCAGTATCTGGAAGCGCGCCGACGCGCCTCGAAGCTGGCGTTGACGGCGGCGTTGCTGGCGTACATCGCCGCCATTGCGGTGCAGGAAAGCGCCGTGCAGTTGCTGCCCTGGCTGCTGCTCCTCGAATGGCGCGAGGCCCGCTCCTGGCGTACCTGGCGGCGTTCGCCGGCGTTATGCCTCTTCGCGCCGGTCACCGTGGCCTATCTGGTCTTCTGGATTCAGGCCCCCAAGTATGAAGGCGTCACCGGGTTGGCTCTGGAACCTGAGGTGCTGTGGTATCTGCTGCAGGGGCTGGTTTTCCCGATGGTCGGCTTTGTGCAGGGATTCCCCGCCATGTCGCCGGCCTCGCTGCACTTGTTCATGCTTGCCGGGGCGGGTGGATTGCTGCTGCTGTTGGCCCTGCGACGTCGCTGGTGGCTCCTCGGCCTCGGCCTGAGCTGGTACGGCCTCCAACTGCTCTCGACCTATGTGGGCCTGAGTTATGCTTACGTGAACCTTTCCTCGCGCCTGTTCTACTTGAGCGCCTTTGGCGCCGCCTTGTTGTGGGCGGGAGCGTTGCTGCCGGCGGCGCGTCAGCGTCGCGGGCGTCTGGTAGGGGAGCTCGCCCTGGTGTTGGTGGCCGTGCAGAGCGTGCTCTTGCTCCTGAGTTTTCAGCGGATGTACGCACACGGCGCCGCGTTGCAGGCGCAGCTGGTGAAGGCGCTGGCGGAGGGAGGCCCCGCGCGCTCCGCGCTGGTGATTAACTATCCCGATCGCTATACGCCGCGTCGGGCGCCCTATCCGCTAGGGTATTGGGGCGTGACTTTGGCGCCCGTGCGGGTCACTTTGGGCGATTTTGTCGCGCTGAGCACGGGCGTCGCGCCCCTTACGGAGAGCTGGAGCGTGCCCGCGCTGGGCCCGGAAGCGCAGCACCTCGGCCCTTATCACGTGGACATGCGCGGCGGGCCGGTCGTTGAAGCCACCGTCTACGAGCGAGCGCGGCAGCTGGACGCCACTTATGTCACGCAATATCATGCGGATGGGGCGATGACGCTGCACTATGCGGGGGACGTGTCTCCTTCCGCCGAAGAGGCCGTTGGCTGGAAGGCGCAGTTTGGCGGTGTGGCGCGCCTGCTGCAGGCTGAGCCAGTGTGGGATGGCACGGTCTTGCGCGTGCGCCTGCTGTGGCAGGCGTTGGGGACCGGAGCCTCGACTGATAGCGTTTTCGTGCATCTGGCCGCACCCGAGGCGTTGCCCGTGGCGCAGGCCGATGGCGCGCCGGGATGGGGGCTTTTCCCCCTCTGGACCTGGCGGGCAGGGGATCTCATCGAAGAGGAGCGCGTCTTCACGGCCGTTGCCGGTCCTTTGCCGCCCGGCGTCTACAACATCAACATCGGCGTCTACAATTGGGAGACGCAATCCCGCGCCGCGACCTGGCTTCCTGATGGGACGCGCCTGCCTGATGACTACTTCACGCTGGGACAGGTGCGCGTCGGTGAACGCTGAGCAGATCGGCCTCTCCACCGCCTGTTTTTATCCCCACACCCTCACGGAAGACGCGCTCGATCTTGCCGCTGAGTTGGGCTTTTCCCTCGTCGAGGTTTTTCTGCAGACGGAGAGCGAGTATCGGCTCGATTTTGCGGCGGTGCTGGCGCGGCGCGCGCGGGCGAACGGCGTGCGGATCCACTCGCTGCACCTCTACGCGACGCTCTTCGACCTCTGGTCCCCCTACGCCCGCATGCGCGAGGAGACCCGCGCGCGTTTTCTGCAGCTGTTGGAGGCGGCCGCCTGCGTCGGAGCGCGGGCCCTCACGTGGCATGGCCTGCGGCTTGGGATTGACGATCCTGCGCTGGTTGGCCCGTTTCTGGAGAGCACGGCCTGGGCGGCAGAAGTGGCGCACGCCGCCGGGCTCACCCTGTGTGTGGAGAACGTCAGCTGGTGTTACCTGCGGCGGCCGGAACACGTCGCCGTCCTCAAAGGCTTGGGCGTGCCGTTGGGGTTTACCTTTGACAGTTTCCAGGCGGCGGAAAGCGGCGTCGCGCCGGAGGCGTTGATTGCGGCGATGGATGGGGCGCTCACGACCGTGCACCTGGCGGATTTCGCGCCCGCCGGCCCGCGTCATCTCTCGCCGGGTAAGGGGATCCTGAATTGGCCCGGCGTCTTTGCCGCCCTGCGTCGCGTGGCCTACGCCGGGCCCTTGCTGATCGAGATTGCCGGGCTGGATGCGCCAGAGACCTTGCTTGAAGCGCGCCGCTTCATCGAGGCCGGGTTGCGTTCCCGCTCTCGGTGATCTGCGACGAGGGATCAGTCGGTGGCGGTCGGCAGCGGCGTGCCGTCTGGCAGGTAGATGTCCGCTGCGGCGGGAAGCAGCTGCACGCCTGGCCCGTAGGCGGTGCGCAGAGCGTTGTTGAGGGCGGTGACTACCTGCGCCAGCCGCGCGACATCGTTCACGTCGCCCCGGTACACATTTTCCTTGCGCCCGTCATCCCGCTGGACGAAGTGCACCCCCGCTACCGAGCCATCCCTTTTCCGCTTGGCGATCAACTTGTAGATCCCCACCTGTGGAATTGTGCGGCGTGACCCCCGCCCCGGCGATTTCCTCGCCTGGTTCAATCCGCATCAGCGCCGGCGGTAGTGGTGTGAATTTCATGGCGTTGTCAGATCGTTCCCGGCCCTTGACGGCGGGTGTTCGCCGTTACGCCAGCTTCAGCGCCTTGAACTCTTCTACCTGCCGGGTGATGGCGCGTTCGGTGGGCAGCCGCTCGATGCTCGAGGCGCCGAAGAAGCCCACAATGCCCGGCATCCGCGCCAGCGCGATCCCCACGTTCTCCGGCTCGTCGAAGACGCCGCCGTGACAGATGACCAGGATGTTGTCGCGGACGGTTTTCCCCGCCTCGTAGACTTCCATCACTTTGGCGATTGCCTCGTCCATCGTCATGGCCTTGCCCGCGCCGATGGAGCCGGAGGTGGTGAGCCCGACGTGCGCGACCAGCACGTCTGCCCCGACCTCTGCCATGGCGCGCGCGTCATCCGCGTTGAAGACATAGGGTGTTGTGAGCATGTCCAGCTGGTGCGCGATGGCGATGGCTTCGATTTCCTTGTCGTAGCCCATGCCGGTGGCTTCCAGATTGGCCCGGAAGACACCGTCAATCAGCCCCACGGTGGGGAAGTTCTGCACGCCGGTAAAGCCCATCTCCTTGAGCTGCTTGATGAAGAGGGGCATCAGTCGGAAGGGATCCGTCCCGCAGACGCCCGCCAGCACCGGCGTGTCTTTGACGACCGGCAGCACCTCCGCCGCCATCTCCACCACGATGCCGTTCGCGTCGCCGTAGGGCATGAGGCCCGCCAGCGAGCCGCGCCCCGCCATGCGGTAGCGGCCGGAGTTGTAGATGATGATGAGATCCGCGCCGCCCTTCTCGGCGAACTTGGCGGAGATGCCTGTCCCCGCGCCACAGCCCACGATGGGTTTTCCCGCGGCCACCTGCGCTCGCAAGCGGTGCAGGGCTTCTTTACGAGTGATGAAAGCCATAGTTTTGCTCCTTATCTGGTAATGGGTAATGGGGGATGGGGATGGGTAGGCTCACTCATCCCAGGGGATGAAGAGCCACAGGTCGTTGCGCATGACGCCGCCGGAAAGTCCCCCAAAGATGGCGACGGCGCTGCCGGGCGTGAGCGCCGAGTAGCCTACCCACGCCATGCTGTGCCCTTGACGGGGCGTGGGGCCGGCGTTCCCCGGCTGCACCTGCCGCCAGCCGTTCTGGGAAGGGTCGAGCAGCCACACGTCGTTCAGCTCCACGTTCCCCGCCCCCTGTCCGCCGAAGAGCAGGACCGCGCCGCGATCGCTCAACGTTGCCATGCCGGCAAATCCGCGCGCCGAGGGTCCCGGACCGGTGAGTTCTCTCCAGGAGCCGTTGCGCAGGTCGAGCAGCCAGGTGTCGTCCTGCAGCAAGGGGGCGCCGCCAAAGAGCGCCAGCTGCGTTCCTCCAAGGGGAGCGGCGCTGTGCCAGCCGCGCGCTGCGGGAAGCGCGCCGGCGGGCGTCACATTGCGCCAGGTGAAAGTCTCCAAATCCAGCGCCCAGGTGTCGTTGAAGCTGCGGTCGCCGTTGAGGCCATGGCTCAGGATCAGCGTGTTGCTGTAGTCGGCGATGCCGCCGGCGGCGCCAAAGCGTGCTGCCGGGGCCTCGCCGGGGATCGGCTGTTGCTGCCACACGTCGGCGGCGAGATTCAGGGTCCAGACTTCGTTGAGCGCTGCGCCCCCGTCCCCTGCGCCGGCGACGAGGACCAGTCGCTCGCGCAGGGCATCCAGCCCGGCGACGGCGCTGTAGCGCGGTGTGGGCCGCAGGGCTGCCGGCGGCACGATTTCCGTCCACGTAGACGTGTTCAGATCGAAGGCCCAGGTGTCGTTGAAAGCTCTTTCACCATCCCGTCCGCCGAAAAGCAGCAGCCGTTCGCGGCGGGTATCGTAGGCGAGGACGGCATCGCGGCGGGCCGGGGGCAGCGGGCCGCTGGCAGCAAGCGCGCGCCATTCGGCGGGGGTGGGGAAGGCGGGACACTCCATGCCTTCGAGTGCCTCACGCTGCGCGGCGAGCGCGGTGAAGGCGACGCCGTCCCAGGCGTAGGTTACCGTCTCTTTGCGACAGGGGCAGCAGTTCGGCTCGTTGTAAAGGTAGAGCGGCTGGGAAACGAGGTAGCCATTCCCCTGATACTCCATCCAGCCCTTGTAGGCCGTGATGTCGGCGAGGGACGCGGTCACGCCACCCTTGAAACTGAGCACGTGAGCCTCGAGGATGGAGCCGGTGCCGGCGTAGCGGATGCGCACGACGAGCTGGGGGACGGCGTCGCCCATGAGCGAGATCACGTCTACGGCTTCGATGCGGTCATAGCCGAAGAAGCTGGTCTCGTCGAGGGGCATGGTGCTCGGTGATGCGCCCAGCGTCTCCCAGGTGTTCTGCGTGTAGAGGAGCTCGCCCGTCGCGCTGAAAACGTCTACCTGAAGGGGCGCCGCGAATTCCTCCGCCTCGTTCTGCTTCCAGCTGCTGAGCACGATGACGTCCTGGCGTCCGTCGCCGGTCAGATCGGCCTGCTGGAGCTCCTGGACGACGAAGCTGCCGTTGGGCTGAACTCCCGGCGTGAACGGCAATTGCGCCAGGATCTCTTCCACCGAGAGCGTCGGTTCCGCGGTGGCGGGCGGCTGCGTGGGGGTGAGCGTCGGCGTGACCGGGGGCTCCGTCGCGGCGGGAGTGTGGGTGGACGTGAGGGGAGGCGTCGCCGTCGGCGTGCCGGGGGCAAACAGCTGGCAGGCGCCTATCAGGAGCGCCAGCACGCTCAGCAAGAGGATCTTTTTCATGGGTCTTCCCTTCTGGGACGGATGCTTCTTCTTTGAAAATAGAGAGCAGTGAGCCGTGAGTAGAGAGCCGTCGTAGTCACGACTCGCCGACTCACAACTCACGACTCACATTTTCCGGCGCAGCTGCCTTATTTGAGATAGCCCAGGTATTGCTCCTGGCGGATGAGCATCATCTCCAGCGTCTGCTCGGCGGCGCGAGCGCTGTGAACGACGGGGTCGAGCAGCAGCGCCTGGAGCGCCAGGGCTTTCGACTGTTTGAGGATCGCCTCGGCGGTGAGATCGTAGGTGGCGACCTGATTGTTGAGCAGGCCCACGATGCCCTTCGGGAGATCGCCCAGCACGATGCCGTGAACGCCGTTTTTATCCACGGTGGCCGGCACTTCTACGGCCAGGTCGCGGGCGAGATTGGTGATCAGGCCGTCGTTCATGATGTTCACGGCCATCTCTTCTTGCCCCGAATCCGTGAGGATGCCTTCGATGATGGGAACGACGCGCTCCCACTCGCTGGTTGGTCCCAAGCGCGCCTCGTTCAGCTGGCACCATTGTTTGTAGTAGTAGTAGAAGTCGAGGATGCCCTGGTGATCTACCACATCATGCGCCCACTGGATGTACTCGCCGAAGTGGCTGTCGGTGGTGATGGGCAGATAGCCGAATTTCTCCAGGATCACTTTGAAGAGCCAGCGTTCGGGCCAGGGATTGGCGTTCTTGCGGAGCGCCGGTTCCGCGCCCGGCGTGGAGCCGGCCTGTTCGCGCTGCATTTCCTCCACGCGCTCGCGCCGGCCCGGCAGCTGTTCAAAGTAGGCGGGGGCTTTGGCGCGAATGTCGGGGTAGGCGTCGCGCCCGGTGTCCTTGTAGCGCGCTTCGAGCACCACGCTGAAGTGATTGAGTCCGCCCGCGCGCACGAAGAGATTTTCCCACGGGGTGTCGAGAATCTTGGGCAGATGTTGTGGCAGCGAGGCGAACTCGTGGCACAGGCCGATGAGGCGCAGGTCGGGGTGTTTCCGTTTGGCGGTGAGGCAGATGCGGCTCATCGGATTGCTGAAGTTGAAGACGTAGGCTTCGGGGCAAATCGCCATGATGTCGTCGCAGATGTCGAGGATGGGCGGAATGATGCGCAGCGAGTGGAACAGGCCGCCGGGGCCGCCGTTCTCGCCGTAGACCTGGCGGATGCCATACTGCAGCGGGATCATCCAGTCTTGCTCCCACAGCTCGAAGCGATTGCCCACCTCGATGGAGATGATGGCGAAGTTGGCCCCTTGCAGCGCTGCCTTGCGGTCGGCGGTCGCCGTGAGCGTGAAGGGCAGGGCATGGGCTTCCACGTGAGCCTGCGCCGCGTCCAGCGTCCGCTTGAGCGCCTGGGGGTTGATGTCGTGCAGCACAATCTCGCTGCCCTCGAGGACCTTGCTGGCGAAAATATCGCTCAGCGTACCGAAGCCGAATTGCGCGCTCCCCGCGCCGATCAGAACGATTCTCTGGTGCATACGATGTCCTTTCATGAAATGAGAGTTGAGCGGGTAATGGGTGATGGGTAATGGGTGATGGGGGGCCAGCCGCTAGCGCCCGGCGTCCAGCATCTCCAGCAGTAGGGCGACGCATTTCTCCGCGAATTCGGGGTCGTTGATGTTGGCGTCCATTTCGATTACCGGAATGCCCGGCCTGAGATTCGCCTTGATGGCGTTGAAGCAGGCAGCGTCGGCTTCGGGATCCCA
>Ga0116191_1003988_pt1 | contig 10642 bp, 8 predicted proteins | sample AD_UKC111_MetaG_FD_89897 | JGI IMG/M metagenome (GOLD analysis project Ga0116191, IMG submission 89897) | Active sludge microbial communities of municipal wastewater-treating anaerobic digesters from Hong Kong - AD_UKC111_MetaG | ecosystem: Engineered > Bioreactor > Anaerobic > Digestate | place...
AAATTCTGGCAAAATATGCCTATGAATACGAAGATGCCAAAACGGCAGCCATACTCTATGACATGTCCAATCCCTACAATGAGGGTATTGCGTCCCGCTTTAATGAAGTGTACACGCAACTCGGCGGTACTGTAGTTGAGTACCTGAGCTATAACGGCAAGACAGGCGAGACTGACTTCACCTCACAGATGACCAAAATTGCCGCTGCCCAGCCTGATATCCTCTTGCTCCCTAACTTCTACGAGGAAATCATCGCCCAGACCACCCAAGCGCGCGATATGGGTTACACCGGCAAATTCATGGGTTCCGACACCTGGGGCGACTCCTCCTTGTTGGAATGGGATACCGAAAACCTGCTGGAAGGGGCGCTTTGGGTAGGCCATTACCATAAAGATATCGCCTCTGATGCGGCTCTGGAATTCATTGCGAATTACCATGAAATTTATGGCACCGAAAAAGACCCGAATGACATTGTGGCGCTAAATTATGACGCTGTTTACCTACTGAAGACAGCTATTGAGAATGCAGGTTCATTCGAACGCTCCGCGATTCGCGACGGTATGCTGGCTATTGATCAGTTTGTGGGTGTGACAGGAACCATGACTTTTAATAAAGGCAATGGTACCCCAACAAAGTCAGCGGTGATTAATCAAATTTCGGACGGCCAATTCAAATACCTTGACACGATAGTACCTTAAACAAGAATCAACAATCAATTCAGTAATTCCTACTGGATATCGGGGGCATACCTCCTGATATCCAGTAATTTGAACTTATATTTTTATTTGTCGGACGAGAACAATTATGAATGTCAATATTATTATTCAACAAGTTATTAACTTCCTGCAACTTGGAAGCATCTATGCGTTGTGCGCCCTATCTTTCACAATGGTGTATGGAGTTGCCCGTTTGGTCAACTTTGCGCATGGCAGCATTTTTGGTGTTTCCATGTACGTGTTGTTCTTTGCCAGTACATTTCTTTTTGAAAGGATAAAGAGTCCTTGGTTTGTGTATGTGATTGTGTTGATAATTGCCAGTGTCGTAACATCCTTAATCGCCTTATTGCTTGAGAGTGCAGCATACAAACCTTTGAAGAACGCGCCGAAAATTGCAGTAGTTGTTTCTTCAGTGGGGGCGGGTATGGCAATTCAGTATCTCATTCTCAATCTTGCCGGATCAAAAGCGCTGCGAATGCCGGCCTTGATTCCCAACTTACGAATTGAATTGGCAGGTATCCCGGTCCCGCTCTATAAGATCATGGTCATCGTCATCGCTATACTAACGATGGTGATATTGAACGTGATTATCAAAGGAACCAGATTAGGCGTGGCCATGCGAGCGGTTTCACAAGATAGAATCGCCGCCGGATTCATGGGTATTGATACCGGCAGAGTAGTGAGCGCGTCATTTGTGTTTGGCGCGGTTATCGCATCGGTTGCAGCCAGTTTGTATGGCACTGCGTACAGCATATTCGCTTATGATGTGGGCGAGGGGATTATCTGGTGGTCATTTATTGCGGCTGTGTTAGGTGGGATTGGCAGCATCAGCGGCGCGGTACTCGGTGGATATATCATCGGCGCGATCAGCATCATTGCCCCGATTCTGTTGCCCGTTTCTAGCTACAAAGACATTGTGGCGTTCGCAGTGTTGATTATTGTCTTGCTGGTCAAACCAACCGGTTTGATGGGCAAGAAAGATATTGAGAAGATTTAAGTGAAAATAATGACCAAGAAGAATTACTCCACTGGCAAAAACGAATTTCTCTGGCAACTCGCTATTCTCCTGGCAATTACATTAACACTGATTGCACTCAAGGAAATGCGTCTGGTGTCCACTTCGTTTTTGCTCATCCTGCAATACATCGGGATCTACGCAATCTTGACGTTGGGGATCAATATCGTTAATGGATACTTGGGTGTCTTTTCTTTAGCGCATGCTGGATTTATGGCTATTGGTGCTTATGTATCCGCATACTTGAGTAAATATTTTTTCACAGACATAACGATGTTTGCTGTCTCTATCATGGCTGGTGCTATTGCCGCGTTACTGGTCGGCATTCTGGTTGCCATCCCATCTTTTAAAACAAAAGGCGATTACCTAGCGATCATCACCCTGGGCTTTTCATTGATTGTCCAGAGTTTGCTGCAAAACGCGCGCTTTGTTGGAGCTTCTAAGGGTTTAAATAATATTCCTAAATTCACAAACATTTACTGGGTGTTCGGCTGTCTTCTTTTTGCAGTTTTTATCACCAACAGATTTGTTCGCTCAAAATATGGGAGAAGTATGCAGGCCATTCGTGAGGATGAAACTGCTTCTAACCTGGTATCTGTGGATGTGCGAAAAATCAAGACCATAGCGTTTGCTTTATCCGCTTTTTTAATTGGGATTTCCGGCGCGCTGATCGGCCATCTCCTGGGTTATACCAGTCCATCTGCGTATGGATTCGTCAATATTGTGGATGGGTTAGTGATGGTTTATTTAGGCGGAACAGGGAGTATTGTGGGATCGATATTCGGCTCCGCGGCATGGCAATTGATCGTACAGTTGCTGAAACAATTGGACACTTGGCGTTGGGTTGTGGGAGGCATTCTTTTGATCTTTGTGATGGTATTCCTTCCAAAAGGCGTTTTTGGGAATATGGAATTAGATGACTTATTCCGCATCATTAAAGAAAAAATTAACAGAAAAGAACCTGGAAGGGGCATTCGTAATGGCTGAGAAAATTGTTTCCCTGAAGAATGTATGCATGTACTTTGGAGGCATCAGGGCTATCGATGATATCGATTTCGAAGTAGAAAAGGGACGCGTGTTCGGTATTATCGGTCCAAACGGCGCTGGAAAGACAACTATTTTTAATGTAATCACTGGTGTTTACATACCCACATCAGGAGAGATTTACTTTCATGATAATCTGCTCAATAAATTAATGCCGCATACAATTATTGATAAAGGCATCGCCAGGACTTTCCAGAACATTCGCCTCTTCGAAGATCAAACAGTTTTGGATAACCTGAAAATTGCTCATTTCAGCCATACTCGTTACGGGCTTGCGGATGTTTTTTTGAATTCCAGCAGATACAAGGAAGAAGAGCAGCGCATTGAAGAAGAAAGTATTAAAATTTTGAATTTTCTGAACTTGGCAGACCTGATGAATAAGAAAGCCGGCGCATTGCCCTATGGAGAGCAACGCAGAGTAGAAATCGCGCGAGCGCTTTGCTGTAAACCCGAAGTATTGCTGCTGGATGAACCAGCTGCCGGCATGAATCCCGCTGAAATTAATGACCTCAATCAATTAATCCTGAAAATTCGCGAGCAGTTCAATTTAACCATTTTAGTTATAGAACATCAAATGCGTCTTGTTATGGAAATTTGCGAAGAGATTCTGGTGCTGAATTTTGGCAAGAAGCTGGCAATTGGCACACCCAATGAGCTGAAAAACAACCCTGCTGTTTTGGAAGCATATTTAGGAAAGACGAACTAGATTATGAATAACTCAAAACGTTCCGGCGAACCTATTCTTAAGGTTGACAATCTGCAAGTGTCTTATGGGAAAATTGCAGCAGTACGGGGGATTTCATTTGAAGTTTATAGAGGCGAAATCGTTGCATTACTCGGCGCGAATGGAGCCGGTAAAACAACCACTCTCAATGCATTAACGGGTGTGATACCGATAAAAGATGGGACAATTACCTTTAACGGGAAAAAAATCAGGAATCTCGCCACGAATAAAATTACCGAAATGGGTATGGTGCATGTACCGGAAGGTAGACACATCTTTCCTGATTTGACCGTTGGGGAGAATTTAAGGATTGCGGCGTATCTCTATGAAGGCAAGGATCGCAACCTTTTTCTCGAGCGGCGGGAAAGTGTTTTCGCATTATTTCCAACTTTAAAAGAAAGAATAAATCAACAGGGAGGAACGCTCTCGGGTGGTGAACAACAAATGTTAGCCATCGGCAGGGCGCTCATTACCGGTTGCGAAATGCTTTTGCTGGATGAACCTTCAATGGGTCTTGCCCCTATGCTGGTTAAAGAGATCTTGAGCACTGTCGAAAAAATTGCGAAAAATGGACAGACAATTCTGCTTGTTGAACAAAACGCAATGATGGCAATGGATATCGCCACCTACTCATATGTTCTTGAGACAGGCAAAATTGTCTATGAAGGCACCTCGGATTCCATCAAATCGCAAGATAAGATCGTTAAAGTCTATTTGGGTTAAGAAATTAAAAAATCTTTGAGAATGCAACTTTTTTAATAATGCTGAATCGTCCTTAAAGTAAGGACTACCAGTCAAAGAACCAGCGCTGACTATTAAATTAGGATACCGATCAAGTAAATTGAAACTTCACTAATCATGGGCTTGCAGCATTGCAAGCCCATTAATGTTGTGATCATCAAACGATTTTCCGATGGTTGCAGAATCCGGGTAATGCAGCATACGAATGAGTTTGTAATTTGATGATGGGTTTGTTGCGTTATTGAACTTTTTATTTGGGTTCAAGCTGGATAGCTCTCAGGTAATATGAGATGTTCGCTATTAAATATTTGATTTATACTCTTGTTAAAGATAAAAAATTTATTGATTGAGAGTAACAAATTGTATATAAAAGGAGGCTGAACGATGACTTTTAATGACAGAAAACGGCTGGATCCTTCTCAAGTTCAGGATCGCCGCGGGCAGGGGATGGGGAAAACGATCGCGATTGGAGGCGGCGGCCTCGGCCTGATTGTCGTGCTGGTCTCCCTCTTGCTTGGAGTGGATCTCACCGGGCTTGTGCCGGGTATAGAGGGAAGCGCATCGTCGACCTATGATTCCTACCCCAGCGACGTGAGTGACTTGGCGACGGAATGCCAGACGGGGGCGGACGCGAATGAACGGGAAGATTGCCGTATCGTGGGATTCGTTAACAGCATCCAGGCTTACTGGACGGATGAGTTCGCCAATCAAGGCATGCAATACGTTCCGGCCGAAACGGTGCTGTTCAGCGGAGCAACGCAGGGGGCTTGCGGGTACGCCTCCGGCGCTTCGGGGCCTTTCTACTGCCCCAGCGACCAGATGGTTTATCTCGATCTTTCTTTCTTTGAAACGCTCCAGTCGCGTTTCGGCGCCCGGGGCGGCCCATTCGCGGAAGCATACGTGCTGGCGCACGAGTACGGCCACCACGTGCAAAACCTGTTCGGCGTCCTGGATACTTCCGGGGGGATGCGGGAAAGCGGCCCGCAGAGCATGTCCGTCTACACCGAGCTGCAGGCGGATTGCCTGGCGGGCGTGTGGGCTTACCACGCCACCGAAACCGGCTACCTGGAACCGCTGACCAACGATGAAATCGTTCAAAGCCTGGACGCTGCGGCGGCAGTGGGCGACGATCGCATCCAAAGCCAGACCCAGGGATATGTCCAGCCCGAAGCCTGGACGCACGGCTCATCCGAGCAGCGGCTGGCGGCTTTCAAGGACGGTTTGAGTTCCGGCGATATCAGCACCTGCAACACGCCCGGATGGACGGAGTAGGAAAACAAGATTTTCGACCGACTTTTAAATAATGCCAATAAAAAAGCAACCGGCCCACAATCCGTGAGCCGGTTATTATTTTCCACACAGAAAGAAAAATTAAGCATTCTTTTTCAGATCGTTTTGATAAAGCGTATAAAGCGATTCGCTGCCTAATTGCGCCAGCCTTTGGATGTTTTCGGCGGAATGATCCAACGTTGCTTCGGCATCGAATTGACCGGATTCATCGGTTACGCGGAAGGTGTTGTCGACCACGACAGCCATGCTGCCGGCGCGCAGCCCCCAGAGCTTGGGCAGCACGAACACGATCCCGGTTTCCATCTCCGAACCTTTCACGTTCAACCGTTTCATATCTTCCTGGAAATGCTCCCAGTTCGATTGCCAAAAATTGTTGAAGGAGGAACCCGGTTTGCCCTGCCGGGCGTAGAAGGTATCACCGGAGCGTGTGGCGCCCACGTGGTGGGGAATGTTCAAATTCTCGGCGGCAGCGATGCAGGCATTCAATACTTCATAATTGGCGACGGCGGGGTATTCGATGGGGGCATACAGAACAGAAGTCCCATCGAAACGCACTGCGGAATCGAAGATGATGATGTCGCCGTTTTCGATCTCATCCTGGTAAGTGCCGCAGGTGCCCACTCTCAGAAAGGTGGTCGCGCCGATGCGCGCCAATTCTTCCAGGGCTATTGCAGTGGAAGGGGCGCCGATGCCTGTGCTGGTGCATGAAATCGGCATGCCTTTATACACACCGGTGTAAGTGGTGTATTCGCGGTTCGACGCGATTTTTTTGGCGCTGTCCCAGTAACTTGCGATGGTTTCCACACGGCCGGGATCTCCCGGCAGGAGGACGTACGGCGCTACATCACCTTCCTGGACGTGGATATGATATTGAATCGGCATCGATTACTCCTTGAAATAGAATTATTGGAAAAAAGCAGAGAATTTAAAACACCATTATAGTACAGCACTTTCATCCGGTTCAATTCTCGGATTCAAAAAATCCCCGTACAAATTACCTGGCGGAAAAATACCTCGCTGAAAAAGAGAGAACTTGCAAACAAAAGATAATCAGGTCTTCAAGGTTGGTTCATGGCGAGGAGATTGATTTACATAATGTGAAATTGTATAAATAAATAATTGTGTATATAAAACATTTGCGTTCGGGGAGGTGGCCATGTTTTGGTTATGGGAGATATTAAAAATTGCTTTTAAAATGTCAGTCTTTATTTTGGGTTTGGTCGCGTTTTTCAGCGGACCTGCCATCGAGAGAAGCGAAGATGATCCGGAAAATTGGACTCTGAATACCAAATTTCACAAGCTTACAAATTTACGCGCATTGATTTTCCGGATTCTCGGTTTGGTAATTGCCTATTTTGGGTGTAAATGGTTGTTCTCAACACAGGGAAGCGCGTTGAAATCCGAACATGTGGCGCGGGTCATTTTCGGATTCGGATTTGTGTTGGCGTTGTTTCAATCACTGATCATTATCCTTTTTGGCGAGAGGTACGTCGCTAAGTTGAAGGATTTCCAGGGCATGATCGACCTTGAAGTGATGCCGGCAAGGCTTTGGGGATTGACTTTCTTTATTGCTTGTATCGTATTACTGATTTGGATTGCGTCCTGAGGGAAGGGAATTAATACTATCAGTTTTCGTTTGTATGATGGAAGTCAGGAATGTTCCGTCAGGTAGACGCAATTGCGGCCTGCGTTCTTGGCTTGATACAGGCTTTCATCCACAACTTTCAGGATCTCTCCCACTGTAGTGTTGCCCCATTGTCCCCCGACAACCCCCAGCGAGATGGTGATATTCAGCAATTGGCCTTTATATTTCAATTCCAAACCTTCGCAGGCGGCGCGCAAATCCTCAGCCACGCGCTGCGCATCCTCCGGCTGGGCTTTTGGCAGCAGGATCACGAATTCCTCGCCGCCGAAACGGCAGACCGTATCTTCCTTGCGGATGTGCACCTGGATCAACTCAACCAGTTGATTCAGGATTAAATCCCCGGCCTGATGGCCGAATTCATCGTTGAATTCTTTAAAATGATCCACATCCAGCATGATGAGGCTGAAAGGTTTGGATTCCCGTTTTGCGCGGGCAAGTTCTTTTTCCAGGATTTCCATCATATAGCGCCGGTTGAAAGCATTGGTGAGCGGATCGCGGATAGATTGTTCTTTTAATTCCGCTTGCAGCAGGTTAATCTCCTCCAAACGGTGGCGCAGGCTCTCATTAGCTTCGGATAATTCCTGCGTCCGTTCCGCCACGCGTTTTTCCAATCCGGTCACCAAATCATTCAGGCGCGAGGTCATTTTATTGAAGTGCAGGGTAAGCAGCCCGAATTCATCTTCGTTGGTAAATGGAATGGTCGTATCGAGGTTGCCTTTTTCAATCTGGTGGATTCCCGCCAGCAGGTTCTCCAAAGGTTTGGCAATCGAATAACTCAACAGTTTTGGGAGCGCCAGAATGAGCAGCAGGCTGCCTCCGATTACCACTACCACCAAGGGGAGCATGAACGCGTGCAGATGGCGCCTGAATTCCAGCTGGTAATTCTCGATCATTGTCCCTCGAAAATATTGGATCGAGCCTGACAGTCGATTATCACTAAAATGCAGGTTTTCACCCGCGCCGGGTGCGGCGCCACGCAGCCAGGGATTTGCCGAGGGCGTCTCATCGGCCATGAAAATGATCGATTGCGGTAAATCGCGATAGGAAATATCAAAAACGCCATCGTTGTAAAGCGCGACCTGGAAAGTGTAGAGGTCTTGTTGGTGGTACTGGGAGGGTAATTTATACCAGGTGATGACCAGGCGATCCGCCGATTCCTTCACATATAAACCGCCGCCTTGATCCGGATTCAAATCAAGCATCAGCGGGAAAATGGCCGGCTGATGGTTGGAGTGATTTTGCATATCCGGCTGCCAGAAAGGCTCGCCCATGGAAACGACGCCGGGGTAGGAGGCATACAACACCGAATAAGTCTTTCCGAAGTAAGTGAAAGACCGTTCGATGCGGTAATCGTCATCCGGGCCGGTGCGGTTCAGCAATACTTCCTCGCCGATGGCGCTATCGAACGAGAAATCTCTTTCAGTGATGGTGTAGCCGCCTGCGCCGGCCGGGGTGAACCGCAGGGTTTTATGATCCAACAGGTCAGGATGGAAAGTGGAAACATAAGCGGGAGCAATAGCCCAACCGACCGATCCCAGCAATGCCAGGAAAAGAGTGAGGTACAGGATGGATAATTTTACCTGAATGGACAACCCGCCAGGGACGAAATTTATATAATTGGTCGAGAACATCCACAAAGCGATCAAAATGCCGATTGAAAGGGATGCATTGTAAAAACCGGTTGGCAGCACGCCGTAGGTGCGCAAAACGTTAACAATCCCCAAAAGGAAGATAACTCCGAAATTCAAAATAAAGATCTGGGCGCCTCTGGCGGCTTTGCCTTGCGGATGCGCCAACTTACGCCACCACCTGATTTTACGCGGATCGGAGGCGATGCATTGCAGGGAAAAGGCGATCGGCACGAGCAGCAGCACGAAAGCGACACAGTAATCCATCGAAGCGGTGCGGTAATACACGCGGCCGGTTCCCAACAGCGCGACGTAGCGATTGACCATGTAAACCGCTTCAAAAATTGTATAGGCCAGGCTGAGCAGCAGGCTTGCGAAAGCCATTTTTTCATATTTGGGAATACTGCGCGGATATTGATAAGCAAATTGAATCAGAAACACCAGCGCCAACCCCAGGACGGTATTTTCGGCGTATACCGCCCATAGCCGGGAAAACGGCGGCAGGACCGCATCCAAAAAAAGCAATCCGATGAAAAACGTGGCGGTGATGAAAAATGCTGTCAAAAGGCGCGACTGGAGATTGTGACCTTTCAGGCGCGTTACCAAAAAATAGGTAATTACAGTTGAGAGAATCAGTTGTGTTAAATAACCAAGCGAGGCTGGTGTGAGAAAAATTTCCGCCATCATCTTCCAAAGCCCTTTGTTGTGATCCCATCCAGCGGACGATTAATCAGACAAGATCAACACCGATTACGAATTTTACATGATTCCTGCGATTTTGGTGAGGATTAATTAGACGAAAAGGCCGGTGTCAGAAAAATAATACTGCAAAATCGGAAAAATAACCGCAGGAACGGATAAAATATATCTACAAAATCCTTCATCATGAGGTGTTCACCCATGCAATTTCGCTCATTTGGAAAACTGGATTGGCAGGTCTCGGCGCTGGGCTTCGGTTGCATGCGCCTGCCGATCATCGGCGAGAACAGCGCGCAGATCGACCAGGAAAAAACCAGCGCGATGATCCGGCACGCCATCGACGCGGGCGTGAATTATTTCGACACAGCCTACGTGTACCACGAAGGGAACAGCGAAGGCGCGCTGGGCAGGGCGCTGCAGGACGGCTACCGCGAAAAGGTGCGCATTGCCACCAAGCTGCCGGTGTTCAACGTAGAAGCCACGAGCGATTTCGACCGCATGCTGGATGAGCAACTGCGGCGGCTCGGCACGGACGCGATCGATTTTTACCTGCTGCACGCGCTTGATCAGCGCAAATGGGATAAAGTTTTGAAACTCAATTTGCTCAGGGAGGCGGAAGACGCACTGGCGGATGGACGCATCCGCTGCCTGGGATTCTCGTTCCACGACAACCTGGAGGTCTTCAAGCAGATCGTGGACGGCTACGACAAGTGGACATTCTGCCAGATCCAGTATAACTACATGGATACCGAATTCCAGGCAGGCAAGGCCGGGCTGCAATATGCCGCGGGTAAGGGGCTGGCGGTGGTGATCATGGAGCCGCTGCGCGGCGGCCGGTTGGCGGCAGATTTGCCGGCGGCCAGGCCGATCTGGGCGCAGGCCGAGCGGAAGCGCACCCCGGCCGATTGGGCGCTGCAATGGTTATGGAGCCAACCGGAAGTGGCGGTGGTGCTGAGCGGCATGAGCACGCTGGAGCAGGTGCAGCAAAACCTGGCCTCGGCGGACCGTTCGCGCGTTGGGCTGCTGACAGCGGACGAGCTGGCGCTGATCGGAGAAGTGCGGCAGACGCTGGAGGGCCTAAGCCCAATCGACTGCACGCGCTGTGAGTACTGCCTGCCATGCCCGAACGGCGTGAATATC
>Ga0116191_1003994_pt1 | contig 10627 bp, 8 predicted proteins | sample AD_UKC111_MetaG_FD_89897 | JGI IMG/M metagenome (GOLD analysis project Ga0116191, IMG submission 89897) | Active sludge microbial communities of municipal wastewater-treating anaerobic digesters from Hong Kong - AD_UKC111_MetaG | ecosystem: Engineered > Bioreactor > Anaerobic > Digestate | place...
GACCTCAAGACGGATCCGCCCCTGCCAATGGCCACGGCGCGTGTCGTCACCGACAGTCGTGGTCCGTTCGCCAATACGCGCCTGGCCAACGCCGGCAGCGAGAAGGGGGTGCGCGAAGGCAACCCCGTGATGAGCGAGAACGGGATCGTCGGCCGGGTGATCGGTGTGACGAAGGGTGCGAGCCGCATCCTGCTGCTGACCGACATCGCCTCGCGCGTGCCGGTGATGGTCGACCGGACCAATGCGCGCGCCATCCTGACGGGCGACGGCGGCCCCAACCCCAAGCTCGACTATCTGCGCGGCAAGGACCCGGTGCGCGAGGGCGACCGCATCCTGACGTCCGGGGATGGCGGCCTGATGCCGCGCGGCCTGCCGGTCGGCTTCGCCGTCAAGGGTATCGACGGCTCCTGGCGGGTCGCCCTGGCCTCGGACGCCGCGCCCATAGACTTCGTGCGGATCCTCCTGTTCCAGGACTACGCGCAGCTGGTGAACGTGCGCGAACTCGATCGCATGACGCCGCCGGCGCCGATGACGCCGCCTCCCGCGGGGCTGCTGCAGCCGGCGCCGGCTGTCCCCAGGCCGCCGCAGACCGCACCGTCCGCTGCGCCCGCCGCAGTCGCAGCGCCCCCTGCCGGCCAGACGGGACAGGGCCCGACGCCCCGCGCGCCCGCTACGGCCGCCGCGGCCGCGCCCAAGCCGAGCGGCGCCGCGCCGCTCCAGACACGCCCGGCCGCCCAGACTCCGGCCAGGCCGACCGCGCCTGCCCCGGCTCGGTCGCCCGCCGCCGCTCCGACCCCGCCCGCCGAGGCGCCGCAGCCGTGAGCTTCGGCGCCGCCAAGCCGCTGACGCCCTGGCGATGGCTCGGCCTGCCGCTCCTGGAATGCGTGGCGGCGACGCTGCTGCTCGCCATTCCAATGCGGCTCTTTGGGCTACGCCTGCCCGAGCCTGTGCTGCCCCTGGTGCTGGCCTTTTCGTGGGCGGTGATCCGGCCGTCGATCCTCGCGCCTTTCGCCGTGCTGTTCGCCGGCCTGTTTCTCGACCTGTTGTGGGGCGGACCGCTGGGGCTTTGGGCCCTGGCCCTGCTGACCGGTTACGGCGTGGTTCTGGTGACGCGCAGCATGATGGCCGGCCAGAGCCAAGTGATGACCTGGGTCTGGTATGCGGCGACATGCGCCATCGCCTTCGGTACGGCCTATCTGTTCAGCATGGTCCTGGCGCACCAGGCGGCCAACCTGATCGCCGTCGGCTGGCAACTCTTCGCCACAGTCGTACTCTATCCGCTCGCGCATCGACTCATCGACCGGTTCGAGGATGCGGACGTGAGGTTCCGCTAGGGGTTTGAGATGGCCGAACCGTCCATCTTCTTTTCCGAGGTCAATCAGCGCCAGGGGGCGTTCCACCGGCGCTCGATCCTGATGGGCGGGCTCGCTGGGTTGGGCATGCTGGCGCTCGGCGGGCGTCTCGCGCAGCTGCAGATCGTCGAAGCGCAGCGCTATCAGAAGATGTCGGCGAGCAACCAGTTCAATTACAAGCTGGTTCCGCCGCCGCGCGGCCTGATCCTGGATCGCGAGGGTCAGGTGCTGGCCTCGAACCGTCCCAACTTCCGCCTGATGCTGACGCGCGACAAGGACACCGACGCACCGCTGATGGTGCACGAACTGGCCCAGTACGTTCCGCTGGACGACAAGCGCCAGGCGCGCCTGATCCGGGAGATCGAGAACACGCCGCGCCGGATGCCGGTGGCCATCATGGAGGACATGACCTGGGAGGAGTTCAGCGCCGTCAACGTGCGCGCGCCCGAACTTCCAGGGGTGACCGCCGACATGGGCGAGGTCCGCGTGTATCCCCAGGGCGGGGCCTTCGCGCACGTGATCGGCTATGTGGCCAAGGTGAACAAGGAAGACCTCTCGCCGGAGGGGCCGAACGCCGATCCGATCCTGCTGCATCCCGGCTTCAGGATCGGCCGGCAAGGCGTCGAAAAGGCGTTCGACCTGGAGCTGCGCGGCAAGCCGGGCGCCAAGAAGGTGGAGGTCGACGCCAACGGCCGTGAGGTCCGCCAGGACCCGGCCGGCGACATCCCGACGACGCCGGGCCAGAATATCCAGCTCACCCTCGACGCCGATGTCCAGAACCGCGCCATGGAGGTGTTCGGCGAGGAAAGCGGGGCGGCGGTGGTCATGGACTGCCGGACGGGGGACATCCTGTGCCTGTTCTCGGCGCCGAGCTTTGACGCCAACCGCTTCGTACGGGGCCTCACCGGGTCGGAGTATCGGGCGCTGGCCCAGTACGAGCGCAAGCCGCTGTTCAACAAGGCGCTGACGGCGACCTATCCACCCGGGTCCACTTTCAAGACCATGGTCGCGCTGGCCGCGCTGGAGTCGGGGATCGATCCCAAGCAGACCCATGTCTGCAACGGCGCCTGGCCCTGGGGCGGGCGCGTGTGGCACTGCGACGAGCACCATGGCGTCCAGGACATGAAGAGCGCCATCGCCACGTCCTGCGACATCTATTTCTATCAGGTGTCCCTGGCTGTGGGGCCGGACAAGATCGCCGAGACCGCCCGCAAGTTCGGCCTGGGCGAAATCTTCGACATCGGCATTCCCGGGCAAAAGAAGGGCCTGGTGCCGGACAAGGCCTACAAAAAGCGGGCGTTCAAGAAGGACCCAGTCTGGCATCCCGGCGAGACGCCGAGCATGGGGATCGGCCAGGGCTACACGCACTTAAACCCCCTGCAGCTTTGCGTGATGACCGCCCGGCTGGCCAATGGGCGCAAGGCGCTGCACCCGCGCCTGATCAGCGCCATCGGCGACAAGGCCATGCCCAAGGGCAGTTCCTTCGGCGATCTGGAGGCTGCGCCCGAGCACATCGACTTCATTCGTGAGGCGATGGCCGCCGTGACCACGGTCGGAACGGCGGCGCGCGTCGCCGACCTCGGGCTAGGGCCGGTGAAGATGGCCGGCAAGACCGGCACGGCCCAGGCCTATTCCTATGGCGGCGGCCGAGGCGCGCATGGCGCAGTCGGTCAGTGGAAGCTGCGCGACCATGCCTGGTTCGTGGCCTTCGCGCCCTACGACGATCCAAGATACGCGGTGAGCGTCCTGGTCGAGCATGGCGGCTTCGGCGCGGCGGCCGCAGCGCCCAGGGCTCGCGAGATCATGCGCACGGTGCTTCTGAAGGACCCGGAGGTGCGCAAGCGCATCGAAGCGCCGCTGCCCATGCCGGAACTGGCCCCCGACGCGCGGCTGGCCGGCGAGGCGCCGCCGGCGCCGACGCCGATCCCAGACCCGGCGGCGACGCCGGCCTGAGAGCCTGCTAAGAGAACGCGCCGACTTCGCGACGCAAATGCCGACAAACAGGGACGTTTCAGGGTTTGTCTCAACCGCATATCTTCTTTTCCGAGGTCAACCAGCGGCAGGGCGCGTTCCACCGTCGCTCGGTGCTGATGGGCGGGCTGGCGGCCGTGGGCCTGACGGCCCTGGGCGGGCGGCTGGCCCAGCTTCAGCTCGTCGAGGCGCAGCGGTATCAGAAGCTCTCGGCGAACAACCAGTTCAACTTCAAGCTGGTGCCGCCGCCGCGGGGTCTGATCGTCGATCGCAACGGCGAGATCCTGGCGTCGAACCGGCCGAACTTCCGCCTGTTGGTCACTCGGGACAAGGAGACCGATCCCCACGCGACCCTCAAGGTGCTGGCCGACTATGTCGACCTGGACGGCGAGCGCCATGCGCGCCTCGTCAGAGAGATCGAGCGTGCGCCGATGCGCACCCCGGTTTCGATCCTGGAAGACATGAGCTGGGAGGAGTTCAGCGCGATCAACGTGCGCGCGCCCGAACTGCCGGGCGTGACGGCCGACATGGGCGAGGTGCGGGTCTATCCGCATGGCGGGGCCTTCGCCCACGTCATCGGCTATGTGGCCAAGGTCAACAAGGAAGACCTGGCTCCCGAGGGGCCGAATGCGGACCCGATCCTCTTACACCCCGGCTTCCGGATCGGTCGACAGGGCGTGGAACGGGCCTTCGACCTGGACCTGCGCGGCAAGCCCGGCGCCAAGAAGGTCGAGGTCGACGCCAACGGCCGTGAGGTGCGCCACGACCCCCAGGGCGACATCGCTACGACGCCGGGGAAGGAGATCCAGCTCACCCTGGACGTCGACATCCAGACCCGGGCGCTGGAGGTGTTCGGCGAGGAGAGCGGTGCGGCGGTGATGATCGACTGCCGCACGGGCGACGTTCTGTGCATGGCCTCGGCGCCGAGTTTCGACGCCAACCGCTTCGTGCGCGGGCTGACCGGCGCGGAGTATCGCGCGCTCGCCAACTACGAACGCAAGCCGCTGCTCGACAAGGCCTTGAGTGGTCTTTACCCGCCCGGCTCCACCTTCAAGACGATGACCGCGCTGGCCGCCCTGGAGGCCGGGATCAGCCCGGACGAGACGGTTGTCTGTGGCGGGGGCATGTATTTCGGCGGTCGTTATTTCCACTGCCACAAGCGCGGCGGCCATGGTGTGCAGAACATGCATGAGGCCATCAAGAACTCGTGCGACGTCTGGTTCTACGCCATGTCGAACCGCGTGGGGCCCGACCGCATCGCCAAGGTGGCGCGGGCCTTCGGCCTGGGCCAGACCTTCGACATCGGCATTTCCGGCCAGAAGAAGGGCGTGGTGCCGTCGACCGACTGGAAGAAGCGCTACTACAAGCGCAACAAGGCCCAGCAGCGGTGGTTCCCGGGCGAGAGCCTGAGCTACGCGATCGGCCAGGGCTATCTGACGGTCAACGCCCTGCAGCTGGCGGTGATGACGGCGCGGCTGGCCAACGGTCGCAAGGCGCTCAATCCGCGCCTGATCAAGGCCATCGGCGGCGAGGAGATGAAGCGCGGATCCGACGTGCCGGACCTGCCGTTCCCGCCGGAGAACATCGCCCGGGTCCGGGCCGGCATGGCCGCCGTGACGGACATAGGCGGCACGGCCTACCGGGCCAGCCAGCTGGGCCTCGGAGACATCCTGATGGCCGGCAAGACGGGTACGGCGCAGGTGCGGTCCTACGATAAGGGCGGACCGCGGGGGAAGGGCGGGCCCTGGCGCTATCGGGACCATGGCCTGTTCGTCGCCTTCGCCCCGGTGGACGAGCCCCGCTACGCCCTTTCTGTGGTCGTGCAACATGGCATGGGCGGCTCGACCGCAGCCGCGCCGCGGGCTCGCGAAATCATGCGCACGGCCCTGCTGAAGGACCCAGAGATCCTGGCGCGGGTGCAGAAGCCGCTGCCGATGCCCGAGACGCCCCCGGACGAGGATTTGGTGGGCGTCGCCCCCGAGGATCCGACGACCGCCTTGCCAACTGACGAGAGACCCGCATGACCGTCAGCGCCCTGACCCGTCCCGGCGAGCGGGACCGGCTGATCGTCAAGTTCAGCGAGATCGACTGGACGTTCGGCCTCGTGCTGGCGCTAATCGCCGGCGCCGGCGCCCTGATGATGTTCTCTGTGGCCGGCAGCTCGTGGGAGCCGTGGGCCGCGAAGCACCTGCTGCGGTTCGGCCTCTGCTTCCTGCTGATGGTCGGACTGGCCCTGCTCGACCTGAGGGTCTGGTTCGCTCTGGCCTATCCGATCTACGGGGTCGGACTGCTGCTGCTCGTGGCGGTGGAGGCGGTGGGCGACGTGCGCATGGGCGCGCAGCGCTGGCTGGACCTTGGCGTCATCAGCTTCCAGCCCTCGGAAGTCATGAAGCTGGGGATCGTGCTGGCCCTGGCCCGCTTCTATCATGGGCGATCGGCCGACGACGCGCATCTGTCCTGGTGGCTGCTGGTTCCGACGGCGATGATCGCCGCGCCGGTGCTGCTCGTGGCGCACCAGCCGGATCTCGGGACCGCCATGCTGATCGCCCTGACCGGACTGGCGATCGTGGTCCTGGCGGGGCTGTCTTGGCGGATCATCGGGGCTGGAGTCGCCGCCTTTGTCCTGGCCGTGCCGCCGATGGTGATGTTCGTGCTGCACGACTACCAGCGAAAGCGCATCCTCACCTTCCTGGATCCGGAGAGCGATCCTTCGGGCAGCGGCTATCATATCCTGCAGTCGAAGATCGCCCTGGGCTCCGGCGGGCTGCTGGGCAAGGGATACGGCCTGGGCTCGCAGAGCCAGCTGAACTTCCTGCCTGAGAAGCACACGGACTTCATCTTCGCGACCCTGGCCGAGGAGTTCGGCTTCGTCGGCTGCGTGTCGGTGCTGGCGCTCTACGCCCTGGTCATCTTCATGGCGCTGCGCACGGCCTATGTCTCGCACAGCCACTTCGGGCGGCTGGCGGCGGCCGGGTGCACGGCGACGTTCGCCTTCTATGTGCTGATCAACGGGGCGATGGTGATGGGGCTTGCGCCGGTGGTCGGCGTGCCGATGCCGCTGCTGTCGTACGGCGGCACGGTCATGGTGACGGTGATGATCGGCTTCGGCCTCGTCCAGTCGGTGCGCGTGCACCGCTATTCGGAAGTGACCAGCGGCAAGGGCACGCTGGTCTGATCCAAGGCCGGGCTAGAGCTTGAGGGCCTGCTCCGAGGCCCGGACCAGGGCGTCGACGATGCCCGGTTCGGTCGAGGCGTGACCGGCGTCCCAGATGACCTCCATCCGCGACTCCGGCCAGGCGGACTTGAGCTTCCAGGCGGCCTCCATGGGGGTCACCACGTCAAAGCGGCCCTGGACGATCCAGCCGGGGATGTGGCGGATCCGGTCGACGTTCTTGAGAAGCCAGCCGTCCTCCGGGAAGAAGCCCCGGTTGACGAAGAAGTGGCACTCGATCCGCGCGAACGCGATGGCGAAGTCGACCTCGTTGAACTTCGAAGGCCGTGCTTCTGGGCCCCGGATCGAGATGGTGTCGCCCTCCCACTGGCTCCAGGCGGCGGCCGCCTCGGCCTGGACCTTGCGGTCCGGATGAGTGAGGCGCTTGTGGAAAGCGGCCATCATGTCGCCCCGCTCGGCGGGGGGGATCGGCGCGGAGAACCGCTCCCAGGCGTCGGGGAACAGGAAGGACGCGCCGTCCTGATAGAACCAGCGCACCTCGCGCTCGGTGAGCAGGAACACGCCGCGCAGGATCAGGGCTTCGACGCGCTCAGGATGGGTGATCGCGTAGGCCAGGGCGAGGGTCGACCCCCACGAACCGCCGAACACCGTCCACTTCTCGATCCCCAGATGCTCGCGCAGGCGCTCGATATCCTCGACCAGCGTCCAGGTGGTGTTGTGGTCGAGGGAAGCGTTGGGCCGGGACTTGCCGCAGCCGCGCTGGTCGAACAGCGCCATCCGCCAATGCTCGGGATCGAAGAACCGGCGCATGGTCGGATTGATCGCGCCGCCAGGGCCGCCGTGCAGGATGACGCAAGGCTTGCCGTCGGGCCGCCCGCATTCCTCGTAGAAGATCTCGTGGCCGTCCTTTTCAGGCAGCCAGCCGACGGCGAACGGGTCGTTCTCGGGGAACAGTCCGCGGCGATTGGCGGAGGAGGAGAAGCCGTTCGGCAAGGCGTTGCGGTCCATGATGCGGTTCTACTGCGGAAAGCGGCGACCCATCCAGTCGAGGATGATCCGATTGACCTCCTCGGGACGTTCCTGCTGGGTCCAATGGCCGGAATCCTTCACCAGCACCTTCTCCAGATCGCCGACGCGGTCCTCCATGCCGTCGGCCATGGACGGGCTGAGCACGGCGTCGTTCTCGGCCATGATCATCAGGCAGGGGAGGCCGTCGATACGGGTGGGAAGGTCGGCGGACCGCGCCCAGTTCCGGGTGAAATTGCGGTACCAGTTGACGCCGCCCGTGAAGCCGGTGCGCTCGAAGCTCTCGACGAAGAAGGCGAGTTCCGCGGGCGTCAGGAACTGCCGCTCGGTGTCGGACTTGTCCCAGGCCTCGATGGCGGCGCGGAAGGCGAAGGTCGGCCGTTCGCCGGAAGCCGCGACCTGGGCCATCATCTCCACGTCTGGCCGGCGCATGAAGAAGCGCATGGTCTTGTCGACGTCGGCGCCGAGGAAGGCGTCGGCTTCGCCGGGCTTCTGGAACCAGACGATGTACATGTCCTCGCCCATGGCCGCCCGCATGGCGGCGATGGGATCGATGGGAAGGCGCGGCATGAACGGCGTGTTGAGGCCGATGATTCCAGCGCAGCGGGCGGGGTGGAGCAGGGGCATCTGCCAGACGATGATGCCGCCCCAGTCGTGGCCGCAGAACACCGCCTTCTCGACGCCCAGGTGGTCGAGGAGGCCCACGAGATCGCCGGTCAGTTGGTCGATGTCGTACTCGGTCACGGCCTCGGGCCGCGAGGTGAGGCCATAGCCGCGCTGGTCGGGCGCGATCGCCCAGATCCCCGCCGCCTCGCACGCCTTGAGCTGATGGCGCCACGAGAAGGCGAGTTCCGGGAAGCCATGGCACAGGATCAGGGGCACGCCCTTTCGCGGACCGACTTCGTAGTAGGCCATGTCGACGCCATTGACCTTGGCGTACTGGACCGGCGGCATGAGCGGCGAGGCTTCGACCGACATGGAGCTTCCCCCGAGAGCTTTTGCTGTTTGCGGCCATTCATGCCGCCTTCCTTCGCGGCAGCGCAAGGGCGGGGCGATTCATGGTGCACGGAATGATCCGGGCGCCGTTAGAAGGTCGCCATGAACGTGTCCAGCCCATCCCCCGTCAGTCGCGCGCCCTGGGGCCTCGTCGTCCTGCTGGGCGCTCTGACAGCCTTTGCGCCGATGTCGATCGACATGTACTTGCCAAGCCTGCCGGCGATCGGACGGGATCTTTCGGCGACGTCCGGGCAAGTGCAGGCGACGGTCTCGGCCTTCCTGGCGGGCATGGCGCTGGGCCAGCTGGTCTACGGGCCGGCGTCGGACCGCGTCGGCAGGCGGGCGCCGATCCTTTTCGGCGCGCTGGTCTATGTCGCCGCCTCGGCGGCCTGCGCGCTTTCGACCTCGCCGGAGATGCTGATCGCGTCGCGCTTTGTGCAGGCCCTGGGCGGCTGCGCCGGCGCGGTGGTCGCCCGCGCTTCGGTGCGCGACCGGTTCGACCACGTCGAAACGGCGCGGATGCTCTCGCTGCTGATGCTGGTCATGGGGCTCGCCCCCGTGCTCGCGCCCCTGGCCGGCGGCGCGGTGCTGGCGGCCGCTGGCTGGCGGGCCATCTTCTGGGTTCTGGCGGCGTTCGGCGTCAGCGTGGGGCTGGCGGCCTTCTTCGGCCTGGCGGAGACACGGTCCGAGGCGACGGCGGCGCAGGCGCGGAGCGAGCATCCGCTGCGCGCCTATCTCTCGCTTCTGCGGCGACGCAGGCTCCTGGGCTATGCGCTGGCTGCGGCTTTCAACGGCGCGACGCTCTTCACCTACATCTCGGCGTCGCCGGAACTGCTCATCGACCGCTACGGGATATCGCCGGGGCTTTTCGGCTGGGTGTTCGGGGCGAACGCCGCCGGCCTGATCGGAGCCGGCCAGGTCAATCGCCTGATCCTTCGCTGGACGACGCCGGACCGCGTGCTGGCGCGGGCCTGTCTGGTCTCGACGGCGATTTCCGCCGTCCTGGCGGCCTGCGCCTTCCTGGGCCTGGACGGGCCCTGGACTGTCCTGCCGCTGCTGTTCGCGCTGCTCGCCAGCTACGGGTTCATGCAGGGCAACGCCACTGCCGGCGCCCTCAATGTCGACCCGCTACGGGCGGGGTCGACCTCGGCGCTCATGGGCGCGGTGTCGTTCGCGACCGGGGCGGCGGCCTCAAGCCTGGCGGGATTGATGCATGACGGCACGGCGCGGCCAATGGCGACGATCATGTTTGCGGCCATGATCGGAGCGACGCTGGCCTTGCGCTACCTGGCCCTGAGGCCGGAGCCGGCGCTTCGGACGGATCAGGCCTGAGGCCGATCCACGTCGCGCGCGGACCAGGCCAGGACAGCCCAACCCACGAGGAACAGGACGCCGCCGACCGGGGTGACGGCCCCCAGCCAGCGCGGCGCGCCGAACGCCATGGCGTAGAGGCTGCCGGAAAAGAACACGACGCCCGACAGGAAGAAGGCCGGCGCCAGGCGCGCGCGGTGCGCGCCGATGTTCATGAAGGTTGCGCAGGCGAAGGTGGCCATGGTGTGCATGAAGCCGTACTGGGCGCCGGTCTTCAGCCATTCCCTGGCCTGGACGTCCTGGACGCCGTGGGCGGCGAAGGCGCCGACGGCGACGGCCGCAAATCCGCCGATGGCGGCGAGAGTCATCCAGGTGCGGCGCGTCCAGGTCATGGCGTGCGGGGTCCTCAGTTCCAGAGCGCCGGACGGCGATCCTTCCAGGGCGCCTCTTTCTCAAGTTGCGCGGCCAGACGGAAGAGGGTGGCTTCGTCGGCGTAACGGCCGGTGAACATCATGCCGAGGGGCAAGCCTTCGGCGGTCTGCTCGAGCGGCAGGGAAAGGGACGGCTGGCCCGAGAAATTGAAGGGCGGCGTGAAGGGGAAGACCTCGGCCTGGCGGCGGTTGACCTCCTTGGGTTCGAGGGCGACCGGGTCGATGTAGCCGACCTTGGGCGTCGGGGCGCCGGTGACCGGGCAGAGATAGACGTCGATGTCCTCGAAGGCCGCCAGGGTGCGGCGATTGAGCATGCGCAGGTCCTGGAGACTGCGCAGAGCGTCGGCGCCGGAGACCTTTCGCCCGCC
>Ga0116191_1003996_pt1 | contig 10624 bp, 10 predicted proteins | sample AD_UKC111_MetaG_FD_89897 | JGI IMG/M metagenome (GOLD analysis project Ga0116191, IMG submission 89897) | Active sludge microbial communities of municipal wastewater-treating anaerobic digesters from Hong Kong - AD_UKC111_MetaG | ecosystem: Engineered > Bioreactor > Anaerobic > Digestate...
CAAGCAGGGAGCTTTCAACCGTATTAAGATTGAAGACATTTCAACTTTTCAGGCTAAGAAAACCCTTGTTTCGGCAACACTCCAGGTTATTGAGAAAAATGGTACAACAACCGAACTTCCTACATCTATAAATAAGTCTATAATAGACAGCGCATCAAAATTACTTTCTTCGCTTATCTCGTATATCCACGATGAAAGAGCAACAGCATCTATGCAGGAAATTATTGAGTCAAAGCCTAATGAAAGCATAAGCTTTGACAACATTAAAATGCCATCTGCTGTAAAAGTTGATGTTGTCAGCAATAAGACAGCTGAGGAAGAGGAAAAAGTTCCTGTTGCTGCTTGCGCTGCAGAAATGTGGACTCTTGAAAGTGATGAGGTTATTTCTGATGAGGAAGAAGAAACTGAAGATAATCTGGTAAAAACCGAGGAAGAACTTGACGATGCGGATTTAACTGAAAAAGAGCCAGTAGGTTCTACTATTGACGAAGAAGTAAAAGAAGAAGCTACTGAATTACAAACTGAAGCGCCTGCGGAAGAACGCCGTAAAATAAAATTCTGTGAGCAGTGTGGTGCAAAAATTACCAGCGAAACTGCAAAGTTCTGTGCAGAATGCGGTCACAAGCTGTTTTAAAACAAGTTAATAGTCAGTATAAATTATAACTTGACATTTTAATTTATAGATGTCAAGTTATAATTATATTTACAAAAAAATTAACGGAGGATTTTTAATGCTTAATTTAATTAAACCGCCTAAGCTTAACAGAGGTGATACGATTGCTGCTGTAAGTTTATCTTGGGGAGGTGCAGGTGATAAAGATATTATTTGGAGGTATAAACAGGGTAAACAAAGATTACATGAGATTTTCGGACTTGAAGTCGTGGAAATGCCTAATACCTTAAAGGGCAGCGAATTTGTATATAACCACCCTGAAAAGCGTGCAGAGGATTTAATGAACGCCTTTTCGGATACTTCAATAAAAGCCGTGATTGCTTGTACAGGCGGAAATGACAGCATAAGAATGCTTCCTTATATTGATTTTGATATAATAAAAAACAATCCAAAAATATTTTCGGGATATTCTGACAGTACAATTACACATTTAATGTGTCTGAAAGCGGGGTTATCTAGCTTTTATGGACCATCTATCCTAAATGATTTTGCAGAAAATAAAGAAATGAGCAAATATACCATTGATTGGATAAACAAAATCTGGTTTAATGATGATATAATTGGCAGTATTCCTGTATCGGACAACTGGACAGGACAATTCCTTGAGTGGGATATCTGCAACAAAGACATATCAAGAGAATTTCAGTCTAATCACGGTTATGAGATTATTCAAGGCGAAGGCATTTCATATGGCAGGCTTATCGGCGGCTGTATTGAGGTGCTAGAAATTGCAAAAGGAACATTATTATTCCCAGATTTAGTTGATTTTAATGAAGCAATTCTGTTTTTTGAAACTGCTGAGGTTAACACTCCTGAATGGCTTTTTGAGGATATACTGAGAAACTATGGCGCTATGGGAATATACAACAGAATAAATGGAATTATATTTGGCAAGCCGTGTAATGAAGTTTTTTATGAAGAATACAAAGCTACAATTAAAAAAATTCTTGCTGAATATGGGAAACCCAATATGCCTGTTATGTACAACGCAAGCTTTGGACATAACGAACCTAAATTCACTGTCCCATATGGTGCAAAGGCAGAAATAAACTGCACTGAAAAAACTTTTTCTATACTTGAACCGGCGGTTTGCAATAATTAATATTTATGTATAAAAACACTGGACAAGTATGTAAATCCATGATATAATATAATGTATTTAATTATTATGGAGGTCAATGTGACTATGTCATTATTTAAAAAGATTACAGCTATACTTATGTCTGCGGCAATTCTGGCATCGTTGTCCGCTTGCGGAGAATCTACCAGATGGGGCGCAAAAATAAACGGTAAAGAGCTTAAAGCAGGTATATACATTTATTATTCAATGAATGCGTATTATGATGCACAGGAATTCCTTAAAGAAGGTCAGACAGATGTTTTTGCAATAAATATCGAGGATAAGCCTGCTGTTCAGTGGATGCAGGATAAGGCTACTGAAAATATGCAGGAATATGTGGCTGTTGAAGAAAAGTTTGATGAGCTTGGATTAACACTTTCCGATGATCAAATTAAGTCTGCTGAAAATATGATTGACCAGATGTGGCAGTATTATGGTTCATATTATGAGGAACATGGCATAAGCAAGCAGTCAAACGTTGATATTCGTATAAATGCACTTAAAAAAGAGGCTATTTTTAACTATTACTATGGTGAGGGCGGAACAGAAGAGGTTGCTGAAGATACTATCAGACAGTATATGACTGATAACTATGCTTATGTTAACTATATTGCTATGCAGCTCAAGGACGGCGAGGGCAATCTGCTTAAATCTGATGGAAAAGCAAAGATTAAGAAGATGGCTGAGGATTATATAGAAAGAGCTAAAAATGGTGAAGACTTTAATAAAATAGCAGCTGAATATGATGAATATTACTCTAATCTTCAGGCTGAGGCTCAGGCTAAGGCTGCCGAAACAAGTTCAACTGACAGCCTTACTGTTGAAACAAGTCCGGCACAGGATGAACCTGCACAGGATGAAAGCAATGAAACATCTGTAACGACAGAAGCTTCTTCTGCTGAAACAACTGCGGCAGTTACAGAAGCAGCATCGGATGAAGCAGCGGAAGAAGATACTGTTCAGGATAACTCACAGGTTATTAAGAAGGATGGAACTACTCCATCTAAAGCAGTAAATGAAAAAGTATTCAGCGGCAATCTAAAAGATGGCGATATTGTTCTTATTGAAGAAGATGAAGTTTATTACGTTCTGAAATATATGGACCTTTTTTCAAAGGAAAATTATTATGAAGATAATAAGATTTCTGTTCTTCATGAAATAAAGGACGAAGAATTTAATACTCTTGTATCATCATGGACCAAAAATCAAAATGTTATAATTAATCAGAAAGCATATGACAGATATGATATAAAGAAATTTTCAGAAACCGAAAGCGAAGAAGAATAATTTATTGTATTACCGACAGCGTGAGGTTAATTATCTCATGCTGTTTTGGTATGCTTTGTTAGTAACAGACAAGGGGGGCGTAATAATATGCCTATTAATATACCGAACAATTTGCCTGCATTTACTGTACTAAACAATGAAAATATCTTTGTTAAAACAGATATTGCGGCTGCTCAGCAGGATATAAGGCCTCTTAGAATTGCAATACTTAACCTTATGCCTAAAAAAATTGAAACGGAAACGCAGATATTAAGACTTCTCTCGAATACTCCCTTACAGGTTGACATTGAACTTATACAGACAATATCACATGTGTCAAAAAACACTCCTCAGGAACATCTTACAAAGTTTTATAAGTTTTTTGACGAGGTTAAAGATGACCGCTTTGATGGTCTGATAATAACAGGTGCTCCGGTTGAACAGCTCCCTTTTGAAGAGGTTGACTACTGGGAGGAAATATGCAGAATAATGGAATGGTCAAAATCAAATGTATATTCAACAATGCATATATGCTGGGGTGCGCAGGCAGGTCTTTATTACCATTATGGCATTCCAAAATATGAGCTTGAACGTAAAATGTTTGGAATTTTTCCACATAAGCTTGAAGTGTCTAATCATCCTCTGCTAAGAGGCTTTGACGAGCAGTTTTTTGTTCCCCACTCTCGCCATACCGAAGTAAAAAGAATTGACATTGAAAAAGTTCCGGAGCTGGAGATTCTTACATCATCACATATTTCAGGTGTTCATATTATTGCTGATAAATCCGGACGGCAGTTTTTTATTACCGGACATTCTGAGTATGATAGATTTACATTGGCAAATGAGTATTTCAGGGATCTTGATAAAGGTATGAATATTCAGATACCTTACAACTATTTCCCATATGATGATCCCAGTCAGCCTCCGCATTTTAATTGGAGATGTCATGCAAATCTTATGTTTTCAAACTGGCTGAATTATTGTGTATATCAGGAAACACCATATGATTTGCACGATTTAAAACCAATTTAGCAGTATTTTAAGGCTGCTTTTATGTTGATTTAAAAGTTATAAAATAATGAAATGAGGTTAATATATGGCTCACCAGATGGTTGTCGTTATTGATTTTGGCGGTCAGTACAATCAGCTTATAGCAAGACGTATAAGAGAATGTGGAGTATATTGTGAGGTTAAATCATATAAAACTCCTATTGAAGAAATAAAAAAAATGTCGCCTGTCGGATTGGTTTTTACAGGCGGGCCAAACAGCGTTTATTTGGAAAGCTCTCCTCATGTAGATAAAGAAATTTTTGAACTAGGTATTCCTGTTCTTGGTATCTGCTATGGTGCACAGCTTATGGCTTATACCTTGGGAGGAAAAGTTGAAGGGGCTTCATCTCCGGAATATGGCAAAACAGAAACAAACTATGATACAAGTTCTGCTTTATTCAGTGGGTTGAATGATAAGGATATTTCTTGGATGAGCCATGGCGATTATATTTCAAAGCTTCCGGATGGCTTCAAGGCTGTTGCTTACAGTGAAGGCTGCCCTTTTGGTGCCTTTGAAAATGCACAGAAAAAGCTTTTTGGAGTTCAGTTTCATCCTGAGGTTAACCATACAGTCAACGGAACAAAAATGCTGCATAATTTTCTTTATAAGGTTTGTGGCTGTATCGGCGACTGGACAATGGGCGATTATGCTCAAACAGCTATAAAAGATATTCGTGAGAAGGTCGGCGACGGTAAGGTTCTTCTTGCCCTGTCAGGAGGAGTTGACAGCTCCGTTGCAGCAGCTCTTCTTTCAAAGGCTGTCGGAAATAAGCTTACATGCATATTCGTTGATCATGGCTTTATGAGAAAAAACGAGGGTGATGAGGTTGAAACAGCATTTAAGGGTTGGAACATTAACTTTATCAGAGTAAATGCCAAAGCACAGTTTATGTCAAAGCTTAACGGAGTATCTGATCCTGAAACAAAGCGAAAAATCATCGGTGAAGAATTTATCAGAGTTTTTGAACAGGAAGCCAAAAAAATTGGCAAGGTGGATTATCTTGTTCAAGGGACAATTTATCCAGATATTATTGAAAGCGGAACAGGAGATGCTGCTGTAATAAAGTCACATCATAATGTTGGTGGCCTTCCTGATTATGTTGATTTTAAGGAAATTATTGAACCTCTTCGTTTGCTGTTCAAGGATGAAGTAAGACAGCTTGGAATAGCGCTTGGTCTTTCTGAGGTTCTTGTTTATAGACAGCCTTTCCCCGGTCCCGGACTTGCTATAAGAATTATCGGAGAAATAACCGATGAAAAGCTTACAATATTACAGGATGCGGACTGGATTTATCGTGAAGAAATTGCTAAAGCAGGTCTTGATCGTTCAATTCATCAGTATTTTGCAGCTCTTACAAATATGCGTTCTGTTGGTGTAATGGGTGACGGAAGAACTTATGACTACACTCTTGCGCTCCGCGGAGTTACAACAACCGACTTTATGACAGCAGATTTTGCAAAAATACCATATGAAGTTCTTGAAAAAATATCAAGCCGAATTGTCAATGAAGTTAAATCAATCAATAGGGTTGTTTATGACATAACAACTAAACCTCCGGCTACTATTGAGTGGGAATAATAGCAGACCCCACGCAAACGGCTTAACTACGCTATTTTCTGCTATCTGGGTAGCAAAATGGCAACGTTTTGGCAACATTTGAATTATTCTAAAAATTAAGAGCTATCTGATTTTGATAATCGGATAGCTCTTTTTGTTATAATAAAGAATTATGTATTATTGTCCAAAAATCATTCCAACCAACAACTATAGTAATAATAGCACTTACAAAGCTTATTATTGCAACAAGCACATTTAAAATCTTTATAAATTTATTCTTTCGAACCTTATATGCACTTTCTGACGAAATAAAACCAAACCAATTCATTATCAACAATGGCAATAAAATGATCGTCTTTATACCTTCAGCAAAAGAAGAAAAAGGGTTAAAAAAGCCCTTTCTAATAGCATTTTCCTCAGCTTCTAATGTGCCCAAATGGCGAACAAACATATCATCGCAGTGTTGAGCTTCTTGATTGTATCTTGTCATCATAACTGAGTTGCTAAAATCATTCAGAATATCACGAGTTTCGGGAAGAAAATTTATAAGCAACTGATAGTTATTTGTACAATATCCTTTAAGATTATCTTGTACATATGCATACTCACCATCAGAACCTAATTCATATTGCATTTCTTTTACTTTTGAAGTCAACTCATAATATAACTGCTGATTAAACCTTTGTTTTGAAAATAATTCATTTATAAAATCAATGAATTTTTTTCTATATTCTGCTGTGAACTCATATCTGCCTCGAATATTACCGAGTTCCAGAAACTTTGAAATAAGGCCAATAATTATAACACTTAAAAGAATTATTAGTGGTAACAGTTTGTCCATAATTATACCTCTACTTTACATCGGGATAGTTGTAACGCCAATTATCATATTCCTCTTTGGAAATCTCACCATTACGGTATTTCTCTGCCTGTTTCTGCCAAGCAGTAAACATTTCGGTCATTGTAAGAAACTCTACACCATTATCCTTATCCAATCTAATACATACTTCATCATTGAGCGTGTCAATACGGAAACCATATAAATCCTCAAGAGCAAAGAGCGTGTGCATAAGCCCGATATAGCTCTCTATGTTCGGAACATCAAGCGCTGCCGGAGAAACATCAAGTGTTTTCGCTATTTCCTTTGTCAGCTCTGCTTTTGGTGTTCTTGTTCCTGACTCATACTGTGCAAGTCTGATGTCTGCTGTTTTTTCTGGAAAGCCAACAGCCATACCAAGCCATTTCTGTGTCATTCCACGAAGATTGCGGATAAATCTAATTCTTTCGCCGATAGCCATATTTTTTCACTCCTGTTTTGTTAATGGTCAGATGATAATGAAAACAATCACTTTACGCTCATTATGAGAACCTGTCAAGCATGGGTAGTATTTTCTTCGAAAATCTCCATCCTCTCCTACTTGACAGAACCTTGAAATGAGTGTAAATAATTTTAAACCCATTATAGCATATATGTTTAAGATAGTCAAGATGATTTAAACAAAAAAGTTTAAGAAATTTTCAAAAAGGGGTTGACATAAACAAATATGTTTAGTATAATAGAGATACAAACTTAAGCAAAATAGTTTAGATAACAGAAAGGAGGGGTGCGAATGAGCAATAACACTTTTATGAAAGTGGAGGAAGTTGCAGAGATCCTCGGAATTTCAAAATCCTACGCTTACAAAATCGTTCAGAAGCTCAACGATGAGCTGAAAGAAAAAGGCTTCCTGACAATTTCAGGACGTGTAAACAAGAAGTATTTTATGGAAAGAGTGTACTACGGTACACCTGACAGCACAGAAAGGAATGATTAAATGTCAGTTTACAAGGACGGAAAAACAAACACTTGGCGTGTAATATACCGCTACACAGACTGGAAAGGAGAGAAAAAGCAAACGCAGAAGCGTGGTTTTCAGACCAAACGAGAAGCACAGACCTGGGAGCGTGAGCAGCTTAACAAAATAGCAGGCGACCTTGATATGAACTTTGCAAGCTTTGTTGAAACCTATTCTGCTGATATGAAAAGCAGAATAAAGGAAAACACCTGGCACACCAAAGAGCATATTATCCGCACGAAAATCCTGCCCTATTTTTCAAGCCGACCTATCAATGAAATTCAGCCGAAAGATATTATCGCCTGGCAGAATGAAATGATAAACTCGCTTGATAATCACGGCAAGCCTTACTCTCCTGTGTATCTGAAAACACTACACAATCAGCTATCGGCAATCTTCAACCACGCTGTCAAGTTCTATGGCTTATCTTCAAATCCTGCCGCAAAGGTCGGTAATATGGGTAAAGCAAAATCAAAGGAAATGCAGTTCTGGACGCAAGACGAATACAAGAAATTTTCCTATGAAATGATGGACAAGCCTGTTTCATTCTATGCCTTTGAAATGCTTTACTGGTGCGGTATCCGAGAGGGCGAGTTGTTGGCATTGACACCTGCTGATTTCGACTTTGAGCGTGGCACTGTATCAATCACGAAATCCTATCAACGAATTGAACGCCGTGATGTTATCACAGACCCTAAAACATCAAAGAGCAATCGAGTTATAAAAATGCCGGATTTTCTTGTTGAGGAAATTCAGGAATATATCTCACAGCTTTATGGAATTAAAGACACGGACAGGCTTTTTGAGATTACAAAAAGCTACCTCAAACGTGAAATGGAACGTGGGTCAAAGGCGGCTGGAGTAAAGAAAATCCGTATACACGATTTACGCCACTCCCATATTTCCCTTTTAATCGAAATGGGTTTTTCAGCAGTTGCAATTGCTGACCGAGTAGGGCACGAAAGCATTGACATCACCTATCGTTACGCACACCTCTTCCCCAGCACGCAAACCGAAATGGCAGACAAATTAAGTACAATCGGAAACGGAGGCATTGAAAATGTCAGCTAAAAACGTAGACAAATACAACCGATTCAGAAGCATAACCGTAGGTTTCAGAGTATCGCCCGAAGAATTCGACGAACTTAACCGTGCCGTTGCTTTGTCGGGACTCCCGAAACAAGAATACTGCTACCGAAAATGTATGAACCGTGATATTGTCGTTCAGGGCAATCCGAGGGTTTACAAGCAAATGAAAATCAATCTTGAAATGGTGCTGTCAGAGCTGAAACGCATTGAAAATGGTGCAAAAATTAACGATGAACTGCTCGAAACAATACAGCTTATCAACACCACACTCTATGGCTTGAAAGGAGAATGCGAATGACCATAAAAGAAGAAATGACCACTCCCGTTGAACCTGTTGGCGCAGGTGCGGAGCAGTCATCTCAAAATCAATCTACAAGTATTATACCAGAAATCAACGAGGATTTCAATACCTCTGATGACTTTTTTCAGCAGATGATGAATCCTTACTATCTGAAAACCGTTTCAATGAACGAGCTTTACGAAACTGTGTTCCAGAGCAGACCGCCGATTATTGACGGTTTGCTCTATCCGGGCGTGTATCTTTTCGTTGGTGCACCAAAGCTTGGCAAAAGTTTTCTTATGGCACAGCTTGCCTACCACGTCAGCAAGGGTGAGCCACTTTGGAACTACATCGTTCACAAAAACGATGTTCTGTACCTTGCCCTTGAAGATAACTACGAAAGAATTCAGAAGCGTTCTTACCGAATGTTCGGAACGGAAAGCATTGATAATCTTCGTTTCGCCGTTATGGCAAATACCGTTGACGGCGGTCTTGAAAAACAGTTGGAGGGATTTCTCCACCAGTATCCTGACACAAGACTTATCATCATTGACACCTTGCAGAAAGTCCGTGAATCAAGCAACGAATGCAGTTACGGCAACGATTATCAGGTTATTGCAAGGCTGAAACAGTTTGCTGATAGCCGAGGTATCTGTATGTTGATTGTTCATCACACACGCAAGCAGAAAGCGGACGATTCCTTTGATATGATTTCGGGAACGAACGGTCTGCTCGGTGCGGCAGACGGAGCCTTTCTACTGAAAAAAGAAAAGCGCACAGAAAATTCTGCAACGCTTGAAATTTCAGGGCGTGACCAGCAAGACCAGAAGCTACACCTTGTGCGTAACCCAGAGAAGCTTTCTTGGGAGCTAGAGCGTATTGAAACGGAGTTATGGAAAGAACCGCCTGAGCCGATACTTGAAGCGGTGGCGGAGTTTGTCACAGCAGATAATCCTGATTGGGTCGGAACAGCAACAGAGCTTACCGAGAAAATCGGGACGGATATTCCCGTAAACGCAATCACGAAAAAGCTGAATGTCAACGCAAGTCGGCTTTTGAATGAGTACGGCATTGTTTACAAGATCAGCCGCACTCACGACGGACGCAGGATTGAACTTCACTTTCAATCGGCTGTCCGTGACAGTTCGTGACAGCTGTGACGGTTTTTATGATAGCGGTGGCGGTATGTAAATAACCGTCACAACCGTCACCAGCCGTCACGCAAGGGAGTCCAGAGGGAACGTCTGGCGCAATGATACTTTTGATAGAAGCCTAAGCGTATGTCAAAAGTATCTTTGAGTTACTTTCGCAGAAAGTAACAAAGGCAAAAAGCAAGCTTATTCAGAAAGGAGAATGGTCATAGAAAAAAGAACAATCAGCGGTCGTATCAGCAAGAAGCACAGCCTGCCTCACAATAACCGTGAGTTTCTGTGTGAAAATGTTGACCCGACCAGAACGAAAGACAACATCACCATTATCAAAGATGACATCGGACAGGTCTATCACGAGCTGTTCGATAACGCTCTCATCGAGTACAACGCCAAGCAAAAACGCAAGGACAGGATTATCAAGGACTATCACGAGCATATCCGCCACAGCCGTCAGGAACAGGAGTACCACGAGGTCATTTTTCAAATCGGCAATCAGGATGATACGTCCTGTGGCTCTGATATGGGCAAGGTCGCAACCAAGCTTCTTCTGGAGTTTGCCGACAGCTTTCAGTCACGAAACTCGCACCTGCGTGTGTTCAATG
>Ga0116191_1003997_pt1 | contig 10623 bp, 8 predicted proteins | sample AD_UKC111_MetaG_FD_89897 | JGI IMG/M metagenome (GOLD analysis project Ga0116191, IMG submission 89897) | Active sludge microbial communities of municipal wastewater-treating anaerobic digesters from Hong Kong - AD_UKC111_MetaG | ecosystem: Engineered > Bioreactor > Anaerobic > Digestate | place...
GCGAAGTCGCCGCGAAAGCGAGCCCAGCCTCGCTTGTGGCGAGGCTGGGCAAGCGAACACTCTCATCTTCAAAAAATGAGTTCGTATCTAATTTAATGGCTCCGGTGGTAGGATTCGAACCTACAACCAAAGGCTTAACAGGCCTCTGCGCTACCGTTGCGCTACACCGGAATAATAATCTCTTTTTATATAATTTTATTTTATTTTTTTCAATACCCTTTAAGTTTTTTTATTTTTTCATGCTCTCTAATTTTCTGTAAAGCCTTCGCTTCAATTTGTCTAATTCTTTCTCTTGTAACCTTAAATTCTTTTCCCACTTCTTCTAATGTATGAGTTACTCCATCCTCTAATCCAAATCTCATTGATAATATTTTTTGTTCTCTTGGGGTTAAATCTACTAAAATTTCATTGAACCTGTCTTTTAATAAAGACCTTGCGGTATGATGAACAGGGGAAACAGTTTTTTCATCTTCAACAAATTCTGCTAAAGCGCTGTCTTCTTTATCTTCTCCAACTGGCATATCTAAGGAAACAATCTCTTGTGATATTTTTTTTATATGATGAACTTTATCAACCTCAATGCCCATTTCTGACGCTATTTCTTCTGGCATTGGCTCTCTTCCTAAATCTTGAAGCAATCTTCTTCTCGCTTGATTATATTTTGAAATAGTTTCTACCATGTGAACCGGTATTCTAATTGTTCTTGCTTGATCTGCTAGTGCTCTGGTAATTGATTGTTTTATCCACCAAGTGGCATAAGTTGAAAATTTATAACCTTTTCTCCAATCAAATTTCTCAACTGCTCGAAAAAGACCAAGATTTCCCTCTTGAATTAAATCAAGTAAAGTTAAATTTGGAGATCTTCCGACATATTTTTTGGCAATAGAAACAACAAGCCTTAAATTTGCTCTAGCTAATTTTTTCTTTGCTTCTTCATCTCCTTTTTCAATTCTTTTTGCTAATTCTTTTTCCTCTTCAGCAGTAATAAATGGAATTTTTCCAATCTCTTTTAGATAAAGCTGAATTGGATCAACTTTTTCTTCTTGTGATTTTGTTTTTTTTGTTTTCGGCTCTATCTCTAAATATCCTTTGTTTTCTTTTATCTCTATTCCTTCTTTTTCTATTTCATTATACAGTCTTTCCAGTCCTAAAATATCTTTCTCTATATTAGGAAAGTAATATAAAATCTCTGATTGAGTAATAAAGCCTCTTTCTCTTCCTTTTTTAATTAATTCTTGGAGTTTTTCCTCTTTAAAAACACTGCTTTTTATTTTTTCTTTTTTTGTTTTTTTCTCTGTTTTTGATTTTTTCTTTCCTTCTTTCTTATCAACCTTTTTTATTTTCATTTTTCTTTTTAATTTTGCGGAGTCCTTTTTTTTCGTACCCCTTTTTTCTTTTTTGTTTATTTTTTGCTTATCTGTTTTTCTATTTTTTTTAATTTTTTTATCTTTTTCTTTTTCTTTTTTCTGATTTTTTATAGAGGAATTATTTTTCTTTTTTTGAATTTTATTTTTTTTGCTTTTCATATTTTTAAGATGTTTCTAAATCGTTTTTTATTTTAGAATAAGAATTAAAATCTTCCATTAATTTTTGAATTTGGGAAGAATTATTCTGCCCTTCTGCTTCTCTAATTTTAAACCCTATTTCATTTAATTTATCCTTTATATTTAAAACTTTAATTTCTTTTAAGCAATATTGGAATTCTTTTTCTAAATTTATTCCTGGATCAATCTCCATAACTTCTGCCCTAAAAGACAACATATCTATTAAATTTTTAATATTGTTTTCTAAGTTTTTGTCTAAATAATTAGCATTTTGGGGAGAAGTCATAGTTTTTATTATCTGAAGATATTGGGAAGAAAATAATCTTAAATCTTCTTCTTTTAAGCAAGAAGCAAGTTGAGGAAATTTTAAAAATAAAGTTATTAAATATTCTTGTAGCGTATCTTTTTTCGTTTTTGAAGAAACATAAAATGGCTCTTTTATATTTTTATCAATCTCTTCTTCGATTTTATTATCTTCTAATTTAAAATTTTGTGAAGTAGGAATTTTCTTTAATTCCTCAAAAACATCTTCTTCTTTCACATTTAAAATTTCAGACAAATCCTTTACCCATAAAGTTTGCTCAATTTTATTTGGAATATTTTTAATAATTGGCAAAATTGTTTTAGCAATTTCTTTTTTTCCTTCAATTGTATCTCTATTAAAATCTTTTAAAACTTTTTCAAAATAAAAATCATGAATAGTTTTTGCGTTTTTAACCAAATCCTCCCATAACTTAATATCTTTTAAAACAACATCAGCCGGGTCTAAATCTTCTGGCATTGTAATCACTTTAATATTAAACCCTAAAGACTGCGCTAAATCTATTCCTCTTTTTGTTGCTGAATCCCCAGCAACATCCATATCAAAAGCAGTAAATAAATTATCAGAATATCTTTTTAAAATTCTTAATTGATATTCAGTTAATCCTGTACCCGAAGCAGCAACCACATTTTCAAAACCAGATTGATTTACCATAATAGCGTCCATATAACCTTCAACTAAAATACAAAAATCTTTTCTTCTTATTTCTAAATTCGCCATATTCAAACCGTAAAGAGTTCTGCTTTTGTCATAAAGTAATGTATTTGAAATGTTTATATATTTTCCTCCCTCATCGTTTTTTTTCACTTCTTCAAAAACTCTTCCCCCAAAACCAATCACCTGAGAAGTAATATTAAAAACAGGAAACATAATTCTTCCACGAAAACGATCATAATAATTTTCTTTTTTTTCTGATTTTAAAGAAAGCCCTGCTTTTAAAACTTCTTCTCGGGTATAACCTTTGCCAACTAAAAAATCAGACAATGAACGCCAATTATTAGGAGCATATCCTAATCTCCATTTTTTTATAGTTTCTTCTTTTAATCCTCTTTTTAATAAATACTCTTTTGCTTTTTTTCCATTTTCGCTTTTTTCCAATTGTTTCTCAAAAAACTGACATGACAACTCGCAAATTTCAAATAATCTTTTTCTTTCTGTTTTTATTTTTGGGTCTTCTCTTTTTAATTCTACACCAGCCCTTTGCGCTAAAATTTTTAATGCGTCTCCAAATTCAACGCCTTCAATTTCTCTAATAAACGCAAAAATATCCCCTCCTTTTCCGCATCCAAAACAATGCCAAATCTGACGGGAAGGAGAAACAAAAAATGAAGGCTTTTTATCAGAATGAAAAGGACAGGGCGCTCTATAATTTGCGCCTGTTTTTTGAAGTTTTACATAACTACCAACAACATCGACGATATCTAATCGATTTTTTATTTCATCAATAGGAGAATCAAGCATATTATTTTATTAAAATTCGTAATTATTATAACACAAATTTTAAAAAATTAAAATTTTTAAAATATAATTTTTAAAATATTAAAAATTAAACTCTGTTGTTTTTAAAGGCGCAAAGGAATACAATAAATGATGATAAAATATATTTTATGAAAATAGCCCAACTTGTTTCAAATTTATATGATGTTAATACTTTCTCCGATAGAGCGATTTATTCTCATGTTGCCTGGCTAACTAATGGCCTTGTTGATAAAGGAAATAATGTTTCTTTGTTCGCGTCTGGAAAATCTCAAACAAAAGCAAATTTATTTTCGGTTATTAAAAAACCTACATCTTTATTGAAGATAAGCGAAGAGGAAAGAAAATATTATATTCATCTTCTTATTTCAAAATGTTATTCATTGTCAGAAAAATTTGATATTATTCATTCTCATTTTAATCTATTAAGTTCTTTTTATTCAAATTTAGTAAAAACACCAACTGTTCAATCTCTTCACAGTCCAATAACTAATGAATTAAAACAATTTCTTCTTTATTTTAAAAGAAATCGTTATGTTTCATTTTCTTTAGCTCAACAAAAAACAATGCCTGAATTAAATTGGGTTGGAAATATTTATCATGGGGTAGACACAAAAATTTTTTCTTTTAATAAAAATCCTCAAGATTATTTTTTATACATAGGAAGAATCACTGAGGAAAAAGGAGTACATTTAGCAATCAAAGCAGCAAGAAGCGCTGGAGTAAAATTAGTAATCGCCGGAAGAAGCTATCCAAAAGAAGGATACTGGCAAAAAGAAGTTGAAAAATATATTGATGATAAAAATATAAAATACGTTGGGGAAGCAAATTTTGAACAAAAAATTAATTTATACCAAAACGCTAAAGCAGTACTTTTTCCAACTCAATATGAAGAAGTTTTTGGATTAGTAATGATTGAAGCAATGGCTTGTGGAACACCAGTAATCGGATGGAAAAAAGGATCAGTGCCTGAAATTGTTTCCCATAAAAAAACAGGTTTTGTTGTAGATAGTGTTTCTGATATGGTAAAAGCAATTAAAAAAATTAATACAATAAAAAGAGAAGAAGTTCGCCAAAGGGCAGAAATTTATTTTAGCCTTGAAAAAATGGTTTCTGGATATTTAAAAGTGTACTCTCGAATTTTAGAAGAAGAAAAATATAAAAACAATAAAAAAATAAATTAATTTGCTTGATATATTTTTAAATCGTTATATTATAAATTATAATCTATGCTTAGATTATAATTGCACCTTAAAACATAATAAGAACCAAAAATTTAAGGAGGCTATTTATGAAATACAAGGTTAGATTTGTTTATTATTATTACACTAAGACTGATACCATTTTAGCTAACATCTATGATGTAATCCTCCGGGAGAAAAATTTATTATACGCATTGGAAATTGCTGAAGTAGTTGTAAAAAGAGAGGTAAAAAAATCTTTTTTACCAAACACTATGTGTTTCGTTAGTATAACGGATGAAAAAGAGCAAATATATGTTAATAATTTAGCTAAAGAGAAAAACTATATAACACCATTACCTCTTTTTCCTAAAAATATCGAGATTGTCCCATTATCAGACAAAAACCATAACAAATTACCGACTACTTTTTGCGATACAAAAGAAAAATTTTTTACCATAACTTATAACCCCTAAAATTTTTAAAGCCCTAAAATATTTTAGGGCTTTTTATTTTTTATTAATAATTCTTAAATTATTTGACATAATAAAAATTTGCGATATTGTAAAATATAGCTCTAATTTGAGTTATTAATTGTACATTAAAGTTATATAATCTTAATTTTTAAGAAAGGAGTTAATATATGAAAACGATTAATTCTACCCAGCGGACAGAAATTTTGTTTGCCTTAGAAAAAATTGTCAAAAAGGTTGGAGAAGAAATTCTCGCTCAAAAAGAATTGAGAATTTTTGACACCACTGACTACAAAGGACACGAATCCTCTACAATTGACGCTTTTGCTAGAGAAAGGATTCAGGCGGCAATAGATAATTTTCTGCCGGAACTTGAAGGAATTGTTCGTTTTGAATTAAGACCGTTTAGCAAAACCTTATTAGAAGCAGAAAAGCATTGGAACCTCGTCTTGATTATTGATGAAATCGAAGGCACAACAAATACCAAAAGGTGTTTATCCGCAAAATTAGAATATCGACCGCAAGCCATTATTTCTATGGCGTTAAGTTTAAGTGAAAGCCTTAAAAATCTTATTATAAGCGCTATCTATACTTTAGACCAAGGAGAAGTATTTTCTGCATTATCTGTTGATGATAATAATTTTTTATCTTTTCGCAACGGAAGCATAATTCAGCCCTCTTCAATTATTTTTTCTAGAGGAGATAGTCGAAAAAGGATTTTAGTTGTTGGTTATTCTAATAGTCATCGTTTGGAAAAAGGAGAAGTAGAACAAGCTCTCTATAATAAAAGATTAAAAGTTTATGATGGATGTCGCGCTTCTGGAATGGATATTATTAATTTGTTGCGAAATGCGACTGATGCTTACGTTGATTTGAGGCATTATTGGTCAACAAAAGACGAAAAAGGAGAAGAAAAAGAAGCAATGCTTCAAGTTTATGATATTGCCGGAGTTATTCCTATCGCCGAAGGATGCGGTATAAAAGTTACAGATGCTGAAGGTAACTCTTGGAAAGGATACAACCTTAATGATACTATTCCGTTGGTAGCGGCAAGGCCAGATATTCATCAGTTAATCCTTGATACCATTTCTCCGTTCTTAAAAAAATGGAAGAAAAATTAACGAAATTGTATTTTTGTTTTAAAAGCCCTAAGCAATGCTTAGGGCTTTTTAATTATTTCATTTCTTTTTCTAACCATTTTATCGCGCTTATAATTATCTTCTCTTTTTCTTTTGGAAATAAAAAATATTAATCGTCAAGATAAAATTTTAAAAAGTCTTCAATTCTTTCCATTTCTTTTTCACATGCTGGATAGATAATTGTTTTTTTAAAAATCCCTATTTGTATTTTTTCTGTTTTAGAAAAATCTAGAACTATTCCTCTGGCAAAACAAGGTTTTCTCATTATATGAGATGATTTAATTTCTTTAATTATATCTTTAACTTCCTCTTCGCTTAATTGTTTTTCTGTTTTGTCGCTTCCTAAAACAATTTTTCCTGAATAATATATTTTTAATTCATAATGACATGACCATTCTGGTCCTTCTAATCCTTCTGGTCCTTCTGGGCAGGGACCCCAAGATTCTTTTTGCTCAAACAAAATAGTGTTTTTATTTGGAGGCAGTACAATTCTTATTTGTAATAACAACAATAAAAAAATAAAGAAAGGCGATAATAGAATTATACCAATGATTGTTCTTTTTATAATTATTTTTTTATTCATAATTTTGATTTATTTTTAAAAATCAAATCTTTAAAAACGTCCCATTAGTTATTACCCATTTACCACACTTCTGGTCTATCTTAATAATTTTTTAGACAGATTTTTTAGACAGAAGTTGTTAAAAAACAATAAAAATCCACAAAAACACGATCAATTCGGCTGATAATTTTTTATAATTTTCAAACAATCACTAATTACCATTTTATTTAAAATCTCACTTTAAAAATACTCAATTTTTTATTTTTTATCTGCTAAAACAAATCTTTATGTTTTTTTCTTGATTATTTTTTTTAATACTTAAAATTAATTTTTTTATATTTTAAGAATAATTAGTTTATAATTTGGAGTAGTGTCCTCTTTTAGAGAATATACCATTAAAACGTATACGATAAAATTGCATATTATTTGCTTTATTATTAATAATAAAGCAAATAAAGTCAAAAACCAACCGAATTTTTTAACAAGTTAGAAATTATTAAATCTTCTTTGGTGGACCCGGGGAGAATTGAACTCCCATCTCCGCAATGCGAATGCGATGTATTGCCGTTATACTACGGGCCCATTTTTTTTCGGGGCGCCGGGAATTGAACCCGGTCTACGCCCTCCCGAAGGGCGCGTACTACCGTCATACTCCGCCCCGCTTTTTAAACTACCCAATATTTTTGTTTTGTCATTTGGTCTCTTTTCATTTCCACGTCTTCTATTTCTTTTTGCGCCTTCTCGTATAATTCTTTAAATTCTTTCTCAGATAAAGTTTTTAATTTTTCAACTTCCTTTTTTAAAATCTCTTTTTTATTTTTTTTAGGATCCAAAAGCACATAACTTAACAATATAGTTAAAACCTCGCCGACTTTAGGCCCAGGCTTTATTTTTAAAATTTCTATTACATCATTTCCGTTAATTTTTAACATTTTTACAGAAATCGGATCCTGGCTTACTTTTTCAATTATATATTTTAAATGGCGAAGCTTATAAGGCTCTGCTTTTGGGACACCAGAACCAATCCTGTCAGCCATTCTTAACTGTAATAATTCTTCCATATTTTCTAATCCAACATTTTTAACTAACCTTCTAACAGATGATTCTGAAACCTCTCCAACGTTATAATAAAAAAGATGATATCGGACAAGTTTTGTTATCTTTTCAATATCTTTTTGAGGGAACTTTAATCTTTTAAGCACTTGATAAGTCATTTTTGCTCCCACAATTTCATGATTATAAAAAGTAGCATCTGGCCCCTCTCCCTTTTTAACTCGTGGTTTAGCAATATCATGAAACAAAGCCGCAAGCCGAACATTTTGATTAAATTTTTTTTCAGCAGCATATTTTAAAGACAATAGAGAATGAGTATAGCAATCATAAATATGATGTTTATTTTGGCTTACTCCATAGCCCTCTTCTATCTCTGGAATAATGAATTTTAAAAGACCTAATCTTCTTAACATTTCTATTCCTTTATCTGGAAAATCAGAGTTAATAATTTTTAAAAACTCATCTCTTATCCTTTCTTTTGAGATCTCTTGAATTAAAAAAGCGTTCTTAATTATTGCCTCTTCTGTCTCTTTTTCAATTTTAAAATTAAAAATCGTAGCAAATCTTACTGCCCTCATCATTCTCAAAGCATCCTCATTAAATCTTTCATAAGGATTTCCAACTGCTCTAATAGTTTTATCCTTTAAATCTTTTCTTCCGTTGAATAAATCAATAACTCTTGTCTTTTTGTTTAAAACCTCTAATGCCATTGCATTAATAGTAAAATCTCTCCGAGATAAATCTTCTTCTAAAGTTTTAGCAAATTTTATTTCATCTGGGTGTCTTTTGTCAGTATATTTTGATTCTTTTCTAAAGGTGGTAATTTCTATTTCTTTTAATTTCGGATTTTTACTTTTTGTTAAAACAGTAACAGTAAAAAATTTGTTTTCATAAAAACTATCAGGAAAAATTTTTTTAATTTCCAATGGTTTAGCATCTGTTGTAATATCCCAATCTTCAGGATCTTCTCCTCTTAATAAATCCCTCACACACCCGCCAACAATATAAGCCTTAAAACCTTCTTTATTTAAAGTTTTAATAATATCTTTAATTTCTTTTGGAATTTTCATTTAAAAAAATTTAATAATAAAAATAATTTTAAATTATTTCATCTGGCTTATTTTATCTTTTTTTCTTGTTTTTTTCAATTTATCTGATAAAATTTAATTAGCATTTAAAAAATAAAGCCCCCGTAGCTCAATGGAAAGAGTGCCGGACTTCGGATCCGGCGATGAGGGTTCAAGTCCTTCCGGGGGCATTTAAAAACAAAATGGAAAAAATAAAAATTGCTTTTTTTGAAACAGAAGATTGGGAAAAAGAATATTTAGAAAACCATCTTAAAAATTTTGATACAATATTTTTTAAAGATAAAATAAACTCTTTAAATTTAAAAAAAATTAAAGATGTAAATATTTTATCTACTTTTATTTATTCAAAAATCGATAAAAAAGTTTTAAATTCTTTAAAAAATTTAAAATACATTACTACTCGTTCAACTGGATTTGATCATATTGATTTAAAATCTTGTAAAAGAAAAAATATTTTAGTTTCAAATGTTCCAACCTATGGAGAAAATACAGTTGCTGAACATACCTTTGCTTTAATTTTAACTTTATCAAGAAAAATTTATCCTGCTGTTGAAAGAGTAAAAAGAGGGGATTTTTCTTTAGATAATTTAACTGGTTTTGACTTAAAAAACAAAACATTGGGAGTAATTGGAGTTGGGCATATTGGGAAAAATGTTATTAAAATCGCAAAAGGATTTCAAATGAAAATTTTAGCTTACGATGTTGTGGAAAATAAAAAACTGGCTAAAAAAATGGGATTTAGATTTGTTTCTTTTGAGGATCTCTTAAAAAATTCTGATATTGTTACCCTACATGTTCCTTATAATAAAAAAACTCATCATTTAATAAATATTAAAAATTTAAAATTATTCAAAAAAGGAGCAATTTTAATAAATACATCAAGGGGAGGAATTTGCGACGCAACAACTTTAGTAAAAGGGATAAAAGAAAATATTTTTTCGGGATTAGGGCTTGATGTTTTAGAAGAAGAGTCTTTTATTAAAGAAGAAAGAGAACTTTTATCTTCTATTTTTAGAAAAAAAACTAATTTAAAATCTTCTTATGAAAGTTTAAAAACAGCTCTTGAAAATCATATGCTAATTAACCAGGAAAATGTAATTATTACTCCTCATAATGCTTTTAATAGCCAGGAATCATTAACAAAAATATCAGAAACTACTATCAAAAATATTAAATCTTTTATAAAAGGAAAACCAATTAATTTAGTGATAAAAAAATGAAAAATATAATAAAAATATCTTTTTTTTGTTTTCTTTTTTTGTTATTTTTTGCAAATCAATCTTTTGCCCAAACCTCAGGGTGCCCAACAGGATTAGTTCCATGCGGAGGACAAGATTGTCCTTGCCAATTTTGTCATTTTTTTATAATGTTTGACAATATCTTTAATTTTGTTTTATTTAGAATTGTCCCTATTGTTGCTGCTTTACTTATTGCAATCGCTGGATTTATGTTTATTTTTGGATATGCAGATCAACAAGGAGCAACAATAAATAAAGCAAAAGAATTATTTAAAGCAATAATTATAGGAATGGTAATAATTTATTGCGCTTGGCTTATAGTTAATTTATTTTTTACTGCTATGGGGGTTAAAATTTTTAACCCAAGTACTGGACAAAAATGGTTTGAAATTGATTGTCCTATTTCTAATACTCCTCCTCCTGCTAATCAAGGAACTGTTCCAACTCCAGGACAACAAAACCAATCAAATCAACAGGGACAACAAAACCAATCAAATCAATCTAATATTTCAATTCCTATACAAAAGAAATGCGAAGATTGCGGAGA
>Ga0116191_1004001_pt1 | contig 10616 bp, 11 predicted proteins | sample AD_UKC111_MetaG_FD_89897 | JGI IMG/M metagenome (GOLD analysis project Ga0116191, IMG submission 89897) | Active sludge microbial communities of municipal wastewater-treating anaerobic digesters from Hong Kong - AD_UKC111_MetaG | ecosystem: Engineered > Bioreactor > Anaerobic > Digestate...
CCGGCTTCGGCGACGTCGAGTCGGGTGGCTTCTGGGAAGGCAAGACCCGAAGCGTGATCGCGACGCTCTTGCACGCGGCTGCGATCGACAAGCGGGACGCCCTGACGCTCTTCGAGTGGACGCTGTCCCCGACCGCGGCCGAGGAGGCGCAGCTCATCCTGGAGAACCACCCGAAGGCTGCGCGCGGCTGGTCCTGGATCTTGCAGTCCAACCTCAAGCAGGACCCGAAGACCCGGGACTCGATCTGGGCCGGCGTCAGTCTCGCGTTCGACTCCCTCGCCGACCCGAAGGTGCTCGACGCGGTCACCCCTGGACCGAACGAGCGATTCAGCCCGCGCGAGTTCCTCCGCGACAAGGGCACCCTCTACCTGCTCGCCACGGCCGAGGGTGCGAGCGCCTCGGGGCCGCTCGTCGCCGCGCTCATCGAAGACATCGTCGGCGTCGCCCGCCAGATGGCGTTCCGCAGCACCCGCGCACGACTCGACCCGCCGCTCCTGCTCGCGCTCGACGAGATCGGGAACCTGGCGCCGCTGCCGACGCTGCCGCAGCTGATGTCCGACGGCGGCGGCACCGGCATCACCGTGCTGCCGGTCGTCCAGTCCATCGCGCAGATGAAGCAGAACTGGAGTGAGGCGCAGGCGGACACGATGTGGGGCTCCGCGATCGCCAAGATCGTGCTCGGCGGACTCTCCGACGCGAAAGTGCTCAGTGATCTGAAGACGCTGTTCGGCGAGCGGGACGAGGTCACCGAGAGCACCACGACCGACCACTTCGGCAACGTCGCCGTGCAGCGCTCAGTCCGCCGGGTGCCCGTCCTCACGGAGGATCAGATCCGCACGCTTCCCGAAGGCATGGGCATCATCATGCTGCGCGCGGCGCGACCCATCATCACCGACCTGCGCCCGTGGCCGACGCGCTCCGAGGCTCAGCAGCTCATCGTCGAGCAGACCGAAGTCGAAGAGCTCATCCGTGCCGCCCATGCCGCTGAAGACGATGCGGCCGACGAGCGGTGGGACTGATCTGCACCTCCTGATCGGGGAGCGAGCGAACGCCCGCAGCCAGCCCCCGCGACAGAAGGAACGAGGTCCGCACATGGACATCAAGACCCAGGCGTCGGTCTCCGGCTTCATCGTCGGCGACGCGCGCCTCCAGCAGACGAAGACCGGAGAGCCCATGCTCACCCTCCGCGTCGGTCAGGAGCGGTTCGAAGCCGCACCCGGCGGAGGATTCAACCAGCTCGAGAACCACTACTTCAACCTCGTCCAGTTCGGCAAAGCCGCCGAGTCGACCTACGCCATGTTCAAGCCCGGCGACCGCTTCGTCGCGGAGGGCTACGCGAAGAACTACGAGTTCACCGGCCGCGACGGCGGCCAGGTGACCGGGCAGGACTTCGTCGTCAAGAAGATCGGCCACGACACCGCCTGGACCCGCTACGTCGTCGACCGCACGCCGCGCACCGAGCGCGAGGCGGAGACGGCCGCGAAGCCGATCGAGCACGACTCGCCCGACGCGGAGCCCTCCCATCCGGACGTCGCGGACTCCGTGACCGAGCCCGCCGGAGCGCCGCGGTCGAAGAAGTCGACGTCGATCCCGTCGCGCGGCGTCAGCGCCGCCACGGCGAAGGAACCGGTCGGCGCCGACGTGCCGTTCTGACCGACCTCGCCCACTTCCCCGAACCAGCCGACGGCGGTCGCGCTCCCTTCACCCCGCGACCGCCGCCGGCTCCCGACGATGGAGCATTCCGTGACCGACGACACCCTCATTCCCGCCTCCGATGAGCAGGAGGAACCCAACCCCGAGGAGGACCTCGAGGACAACGACTTCGACTACTCGGAGTGGCTCAACGCCTACCGCAACGACGACCCGACGAAGACGATGCAGCTCCCGAAGTCGATCTTCTGGCTGACGATGGCACCCGACGAGGCCGAGCGGACGTGGCTCGACCTCAACGCCTGGGTCAACTGGCTGCGCCTCGAGTACTCGATCCCCGCGTCCGAGATCCCGCCCTACTGGCACGCCCACCCGCTGCTGCGGGACTGGCTCACCGCACTGTGGAAGCACCACGAGTACGCCTTCCATCCGGGCCAGGAGGCGTCGTCGATGATCGGCTGGTTCAACGACTTCTGGGACGCCCGCAAGAAGCTCCAGGAAGCGGTCGCCCAGATCGGCACGCGGCTGACCACCGATCGCCCCGACCGGATCTACCCGTGGCCGGGCGAGGACCCCGCACCCGAGGTCCGCGACGTCCCGATCACCGACCGCCGGCGCCACTTCAAGCAGTTCATCGCCGACGACATCGCCACCCGGCGGATCATCGCCGAGGTCGAGGACGAAGTCCGGAGGGACCTCGGGCTGTGAGCGCCGAGGAGGACCGGGAGCGGCTCCTCCAGCAGAAGCGCGACGCCGAGGCGAAACGCCGAGAGCGGCTGAAGCGCCAGGAGGCCGCCGCCGTCAAGAATCGCGCCCGAGTGAAGGCGTGGGCGGAGGCGAACCCGGAGCGGGTCAAGGCTCGTCGCGACGCCTGGCTCGCCGAGAATCGGGAGCGGCAGCGCGAGCACGCCCGCAACTACTACCACCGGCACAAGGAGGAGCGGCAGAAGGCGGCCCGCGCGCAGAACGCTCGTAGGCGCGAAGACCCCGCGTATCGGAAGGCGGAGGCCGAGTACGCGGCAGGCCGGCGAGATGTGCTGAACGAACAGCAGAATCGCCGGCGTTCGACGCCCGAAGGGCGGGCCGCGCACAATGCCGAGCAGAACGCGCGCCGCCGGGTCGACCGCCGTCTGCACAAGCTCGGCCTCCCACCGCGGCCGAAGCACCGCTGGACGATCGACGAGCGGCTGGAAATGGAGCGCGAGCTCGCAGCGGCCGACCGACGCCGCTGGAAGAAGGCGGACATCGCCGCGCTCCAAGACGAGCTGCGCGGCATCCGCGGGGAAGCCTGGTGGCAATCCGAAGATCGCTGGCGCGCTGCTCTTGAGCGTCGGATCGAAGCCCAACTCGAGTACCCGGCGAAGCTCGCGAACGCCGTCGAGAAGTTCATGTCCACGCGCGAGGGTCGGCAGCTGCACGAGGACGTGCGCCTTGACGCCATCGCGCGCATCCTCCGCGGCGCCAAGCCGTATCCAAGCCTCGACGCGGAGGCTCGACAACGAGCGCAGGAGGTCGTGCTGGATCGTGCTCGGCAGGTGTCGCGGATCGCTCCACCAACGCGGCGGGAACCGCCGACCGAGGGGCGTGCGATCGCGTGAGCGGAGCTGGTGGTCAGGCCGGCGGGAACCTCGCGGCGATCTGTCGGGCGAGCGATTCGACATCGACCGTCGGCGCCTCCTGGCGGAGCATGACCTTGGCGAGGCGCTTCGGCCAGACCACGGCGACGCCCCTGACCATGAAGTCGCCGCCGATGAGCGGCCAGTCCGCGTCGACGAAGGCGAGCGCTCCGCGAACGGCAGCCGCTTCGCCGACTGCCGCCTTCACCTGCTCGACCTGCCAGAGGACCCCCTCGACGAGTTGGTCCTTCTTCCGGCCGCCGACGGTGAGGCGAGCGGTCCCGCCGAAGCCGAGGAAGCCCCCTTCGGTGACGACATCGGGTCGCTTATTCAGGTAGCGCTTCGCATCGATCACCCACACGCCCCAGGGAGTGACCGCGATGTGGTCGATGTTGGCCCGAGTGCCGGGGATGCGCCGGTCGTGGAGCGTGACGACCCCGACCTCGGCGAGACGGTCGAGCCAGCCCGCGACTCGCTCTTCTCCCGCGGCGCCTTGCGCCCAGACTTGGGTGCTGCGGCGTGGACTGTCATCGACGGCGAGGAACGTGGCGACCCTGCCGAGGAATCCGGTGCCGAAGACCGACTGGACGTTCGCCTTCTGCTCGGCCACCCGCGCATCGTCCTTGGCCCTGCGACGTTCGTACTCGCGCTGGGCGGAGCCGCCGGCGACGCCGCGATCCACTCCGGCATTGCAGTCGAGGTGACGCACACTGCGCGAAGCCGTGTTGTAGATCGCTCTTGCGCCCTGCGGGATCTCCTCGCCGCACAGCGCGCACTTGCCCGCGTAGCGGAGATTCATCTCCTTGTCGCCGTCCACGGATCGCCCCCTCGTCTCCAGTCTGTCCGACCCGGCGTGCTCCGGGGAGCAGCGCGGCACCTCTCCGGTATGGCGAGCAGGTCGACCGCGGTGGTCAGCGGCACGGAGCACGACTCACCGCGCGCGCCCGCGCACCTCGTCGTGATCGACGGCGTCGTGGTCGGTCTGCGTCCCCTGTTCGTCACCAAGGAGGTGGCCGCGCAGGTGCTCGGCTGCAGCCAGAGCCTTATCAACGCTTACGTCCGGCTGCGGATGCTGCCGGTCCGCTTCCACGGGACGAAGCCGGTGATCGCCCCATCAAGGAACTCGAGAAGTTCGCGGCCATGCTGCCCACAGAGCCGCGAGCCCTCAGGCTCTGAGCAACGGCCGACGTGGAGGCGCGCCCTGTGAACGCATATTCTCCGTCGAGGCACGCAAGTAGGCTGGTGCGACTCGGGACGTCGACGCCCCTGAGGCCGTAGGCGGGCGGCGATTCCCCGCACTTGGGCGGGGTGACGAGCAACGTGGCAGACCTCTACCAGGTTTCGTCAGCGGACGATGCGCCCACCCTCATCGACCTCGACTCCCCGGCGCTACCAACGGCTCCAGTCAGCCTCGCCGGGCCTCCGGTCACACCGGCGCAGCGGATCGCGTTCTATTCGGCCGACGACTGGGAGATGTTCATTCGGGAGTGGGCCTCCGGGCTCCGCCCTGGCTATGCACAGATCAAGCGCCTCGGCGGGACGGGCGACCGAGGCGTGGACATCGCCGGGTTCAAGACAGAGGACGGCTTCGAGGGCGGGTGGGACTGCTTCCAGGGGAAGCACTACGCCGACCCGCTTACCTGGTCCGACGCTTTCCCCGAGATGCTCAAGATCCTCCTCGGCGTCGTGAAGGGACACTTCACGACGCCGGACGCTTACGCATTCCTGGCGCCGAAAGGGTGCGGGACGAGTCTCAACCGTCTGCTGAGCACTCCCACGAGCCTTCGACAGCAGTTCCTCGACGAACTCAACCGCACCGACGGACCTGGCTCGAAGCTCGAGGCTGCGCTCCGCGACCAAGTGCGTGCCCTGGCGAACTCAATCGACTTCGCCCTGTTCCGGTCGGTCGAGCTTGTCGACGCGATCGCGACCCATCGGACAACGCCGTACCATGTCGCGCGGTTCGGAGGCCCACTGCCCGCGCGTCCGGCAGTGGCAGGGGCGCCAGCGACAATCGCCGCATCAGAGGCTCGCTACGTCGAGCAGCTGATGGAGGTCTACCGCGAGGCTGATCCCAGCACACAGACTGCGCCCGACACCATCCCCCATCATGCGAGGTTCGGGACTCACTTCCAGCGGCAGCGAGAGTCGTTCTACTCCGCAGAGGCGCTGCGACTCCATGCACGCGATGCGGTCCCGCCCGGGACCTTCGAGGCCCTTCAGGATGATGTGCACGCGGGCGTCATCGAGGTGGCAGACGCCGAACACCCGACCGGGATGGCACGACTGATCGAGGTACTCCAGGCATCCACCCAGGTCGACTTGTCGATGCACGCGCTGACGTCGATCTCCCGGTTGGAAGACCGCAAGGGCATCTGCCACCAGCTCGCGAACCAGGACAGACTGACCTGGATGAGGGAGCAGTCGTGATGAGCCCCCTGAACGGGCCGTTGGAGTCGGCGATCCGAGTGCTGACACTCCTCGCCGAGGCGTACCCGCAGAGTCTGGACCTGAACCAGCTGGTTCTCCTCGACCACGGTCTCCTCCACAGTGACGATCTCGGAGGTCCCTCGAGCCTGCATCCGGCTGTTCCCATCCGGTCGAGCGAGCTGAGCGTCAAACGCCTGCAGCTCACCCAGGGGCTGGATCTGCTGACACGAGTCGGCCTGGCCGACGTGGAAGCTCTCGCTGGCGGCATCCACTTCACTGCATCAGAACGGGCACAACCGTTCCTGAATCTGCTCGAAACGTCCTACGCGCAAGCACTCGCGGAACGGGCGAGCTGGGTGGTCAGCCGATTCGGTGGCCTCTCGCCTGCTGAGCTCCGCGCGACGATCCGCGAAGTGTCCGGGCGCTGGGCCGAGGAGTTCGAACAGGTCAGCGTTGGAGGACAGACAGCATGAGTCGACTGCGGCTGGTGCATTTGACGCTATGGGGCCAGAACAAAACCGTGGCGACTGTCGAGTTCGGTGCGGGGCTGACCCTGGTGCGCGGCCCCTCTGACACAGGCAAGTCCTTCATCGTGAACGCCATCGACTTCATGCTGGGGGCGAGCGCCCTAAAGGAGATCCCAGAACGCGCAGGCTACTCGACCGTGCTACTCGGGGTAGAGCTGCCTAGCGGAGAGACTGTGACACTGGCGCGGAGCGTCGCAGGCGGAACCTTCTCGCTCTACCGCTCAGACATCCGCGAAGGACCGCTCCCGGTTTCGGACGAGGATCTTTCGCCGAAGCACAATCCGAACAGCGAGACGAATATCTCGCGATTCCTCCTCAAGCAGATCGACCTCGACAACTCACGCATTCGAAAGAACGCGCAGGGCGCGACGGACACGCTGAGCTTTCGCAATCTGGCCCACCTGTGCATCGTCGACGAAACGCAGATGCAGTCGGAGGTGCCCCCGGCCCTCAGCGGTCAGTTCATCACCAAGACAAAGGAGGTGTCTACGCTCAAGCTGCTTCTCGAGGGTGAGGACGACTCCGCACTCGTGGCGCCGACCGGGTCCTAGGAACGCACGAAGGCCAACGGTGCCAAAGTCGAGGTAATCGACCGGCTCATCGAAGACACGCAGACGAGGCTTGCCGAGACCGCTGATGAAGCAGACCTTCGCGACCAGCTCGCACGACTCAACCGGACTATCGAGGAACGCGCTACGGCGGTCGATGGCCTTCTCGCGGATCGTGCTGGCCTCGCCGAGCAGGTGCGGGTTCAGCAAGAGGTCATCCAGAGAACCCGCACGGAGGTCGCCGAAGTAGCGGCTCTGCTGGGTCGGTTCGACCTCCTCGACAAGCAGTACGAGTCGGATCTCCAACGGCTCGCAACGATCCGAGAGGCCGGCGCGATCCTCGGCTTCTTCACGCCGGGGAAGTGTCCCTTCTGCGGCGCCGAGCTTGAGGACCAGCACTACAACCGGGAGCACGGCCAGGACGGCACCGCCTTCGATGAGTCAGTCGCCGCAGAGATCGCGAAGACCACCGCTCTGCGGGCGGACCTCGGACTAACCCTGGCTGAACTGCGGACGCGGCACGGGGATGCCCTGGGCGCCGGACGGGACGCGGCGTCCCGAGCTGAGGAGCTGCGTAGCGACCTCCGCGAGTTTGACGAGCGTCTGGAGCCGGAGCACGGCGAAGTGCGAGAGCTGATCGCGATCCGGAGCCAGCTCGAACAGTCGCTCTCGCTCTACGCCAGAGTCGCCGAGCTCGTGCACCTGAAAGCCTCGATCATCGACGACAGCGACGCGGACACCGCCATCGTCAGTGACGGGCTGAACCTTACGGCTCTCCGGGAGTTCTCCACCGAACTCGCCACGAGGCTCGGGGCATGGGGGTACCCGGACGCTTCCTCCGTCCGCTACGACCGAGCTGTCCAGGACATCCAGGCCGGCGATCAGTTCCGATCCGCGCACGGCAAGGGCGTCCGAGCGATTCTCCACGCAGGTTTCACGATCGGGCTGGCGCAGTATTGCTTCGACCGGGACGCGCCGCACCCTGGATTCGTCGTCCTCGACTCGCCGCTCGTCACCTACCGTCCCCCAGACGAGGACGCATCTCCAATCGTTGATGAGTCACTGCCCGCCGGAATCGTCGCCGACTTCTACCGCGACCTCCAGACGCGGTTCGACGGCCAGGTCATCGTGATGGAGAACCTCGACCCGACCGTTCCCCTCGATTCCGAGAGCGTCGACATCCACTTCACCAAGCAACCCGGCATGGGTCGCTATGGATTCTTGCCCCAGCGAACCCAGGCGAAACTGACAGCAGCAGAGGGATAGGGGAGCCTCAGCGACGCCAAGTCACCCAGTGCCCTCCAGAACAGCCAAAGCCTGAGAACGCCAATTGCGTCGCCGACCCTAGGCTCGCATGTCGACGGTCAGCGTGCGACCAGCCATCCCTGCCTCAGTTCCTCGATCGCACGAAGGCCGGCGCTCCGCTCACGGGTGTCGGTGCTCGTGGCCAGATCCGCAGCGACCACGGCCCGCGGCATCACATCCCCCGCGAACTCCACCGGCAGGGTGTTCTCGTAGACGACGTCCTGCCCATTGATATCCGGCACCATGAAGTGCGACGCCGCATACTCGTCCGGGATGCCGGCGCGGACGTAACCGGACACGCGGCGCCGGTCGCTGATGAGGTCGCCCTTGAGCGTGTCGGCCGCCGCGCGCCCTGTCGTGATTAGCTCGGCGGCCGCGCGCTCCGCGTTCGCGGCGGTGTAGCGGTGAGCGGTCGTGCGCTTCACGACGGCCTTCACGAGATCCTCAGCAGCCGACTCGCGGATGCGCTGTCGCACCCTTGCTCGAGTCCGGGCGTTCAGCCAGTCGACATCCAGACCGGAGAGCTCCCAGAGCAGGCCCCACGCGGTGTCGCGGTCGAGCGTGCGACCGCTCCCCCGCTCGCCGAGTACCTCGTAGCGAGCCACCGCGTCGGAGTCGGCCAGCCAGGTTCCATTCGCCAGCCGACGACCGGAGATCTCACCGGAGGCCAACAGGTCGACGGCGCGCCGGCGGGTCACGCCGAGGCGGCCGGCGAGCTCAGTGGCGGTGAGATCACTCGTGTCAGATAAATTCCTACTTGGGAAGTATTCTGTCACCCATTGGGCGAAGACGCTAGTGCTCCTCATCACGGCTCCCGCGTGAACACGCGGTCCAGCAGCTCGGCAGTGACCGGGTTCACCATCTCGCTGCGCCGGATGTAGTGCTGGATCGTGATCTTCGGATCCGTGTGACCGAGCAGCTCAGCCGCGAGCTCGACGCCGGCCTCCGCGTTGATCGCGGTCGCGACCGTGCGGCGGAACATGTGCGGGGTGACCCCGGTGATGCCGGCGAGCTGGAGCACGTGCCGCAGTTGCCGCCGCACGTTGTTCGGCGTCAGCGGCGTGCCCTCCCTGCTGGAGAAGAGCAGCGCGTCGGGCGAATGCTCGGTCATCCTTACGAGCCGCTTGCGGATCGCCTCGGCCGCGAACGACGGGATCGCGACGGTCCGGCGGGACTTCGCGGTCTTCGGGTGATCCTGCCGCTGCACAGGCTCGCCACTATGAGTGACGATCGTGCCGGCGATCCGCACCGAGGGCAGGGCGCCGGTGACGTCGACATCGCAGCGGCGGAGCGCGAGCACCTCGCCGATGCGGGCGGAGGTGCCGAGCATGACCTCGACGATCGCGCCGAGCTGCCCGTCGGGCCTCGGTCCCGGCTCCCCCAGCCGCCCGGCCTCCCACACGGTGATCGCGGCGCGGATGGCGTTGACCTCGGCCGGCGACAGAGCGCTCGGCGTCGACGGCGGTCGGCGAAGCCGCGAGACGCCGTCCATCGGGTTCCGCGGCAGGATCTCGTGTCGGACCGCGAGCGCGAAGGCGAGGCGCAGGACGACGCGGGACTGCTTGGCGCGGTTGTAGCTGCGCTGGGCCTGCTGCTTGAGGAAGTGGTCGCAGCGGGCGACGCCGATCTCGCGGAGGGTGAGCTCGCGGAAGACCGGCATGACGAGGGTGCGCATGTTGCGCTCGTAGAGCTGCCGGGTGGTCTTGGACAGGTGCCCTTCGAGGTCGAGGTGCTCGAGCCAGTAGTCGACGAGCTCGCCGAAGCCGCTGTCCGGGGTGAGGACGCCAGCGGCCGGCTGGAAGAGGCTGCGCTCGGCGAGCTTCTTCTTCAGCGCCCGCTCCGCGACCTTCTGGGTGCTGCCGCTGGCCTGGACGAGGCGGCGCCGGCCGTCCCAGTCGCGGTAGCGGGTGCGGGCGACGACGCGGCCGGACGCCTCGGTGTCGAACCAGATGTCGCCGAAGGCGCCGATGTCCAGGCGTGGCCGGGCCATCAGCGCCTCCCCTCGTCGCTGCCGCCTTCTCGCTGCTGCTCGACCCAGATCCGAACGTCGGAGACGGCGAACTTCAGGTGCTTGCCGATGCGGTGGGCGCGCGGTCCCTTGCCGCTCGTGCGCCAGTCATAGACGGTGCCGACCGGCACACCGAGGTAGGCGGCCAGCTCGGTGATGTCGATCAGGGGGTCGAGCCCCCACGGGCTCTCGTGCTCGGTGTCCATGCCGATAGGTGCGGAACCGCACCCGGCAGGACCAAGAACGACGAGAGCGGACCGGCGCCGACCGGGCCGGGGACGCCCGGAACGGGCCGTCAGAGGGTCAAAGTGATGAGTAAGTGATGACCGGATCAAATCTCAGAGCCTTCGGTGTCGCGGAAACCCTTGAGTTTCCGCGCCACCTCGGTCGGGCTGACAGGATTTGAACCTGCGACCCCTTGACCCCCAGTCAAGTGCGCTACCAAGCTGCGCCACAGCCCGTGACAACTGGAATAGCTTAGCGTGTTCGCGACCAGCGAAGTCACAGCGGTACCGAATGCGTGACGAATGTC
>Ga0116191_1004007_pt1 | contig 10603 bp, 12 predicted proteins | sample AD_UKC111_MetaG_FD_89897 | JGI IMG/M metagenome (GOLD analysis project Ga0116191, IMG submission 89897) | Active sludge microbial communities of municipal wastewater-treating anaerobic digesters from Hong Kong - AD_UKC111_MetaG | ecosystem: Engineered > Bioreactor > Anaerobic > Digestate...
AGCAACGATTCTCGGCTTTTCATTCTCCGAGAACCGTTGCTGTTTCAGTTTTGTATTGGGAAAAATCGCCGTAAAAACTCGCTAAATTCCGCTTTTTCCCAGTTTTAATGCCCGGATGTAATTTTTGCAACCCACACCGGCTTTTTTTAAAAAATATAATGAGCGGTCAAGTCAGGAAAAAGCGAAGGCCCGCCGGAAATCCGGACGGGCCTATTGGCTGTTATAGTTTAATAACACTTGCCTCCAAAGAAGCTGGGGAAGAGCAACAGGATAAGGATAACTAAAAAAAGAATGGCAAACCCCGAACGACCAAATTGATCATAGTATTGTTGGGTTTCTGACATACAGGCGTCCTCCTTTAAGTAGATTTTGTTTTCATAGTAGTAGTATATGTGCTTCCTCAAAATGCGTTACTCTGCAAGAATTTCTCGGGCGCCGCTCCGTTCGGGACCAGAAATATTTTCCCCAGCATCTGATAATAGATTAATCGGGCCGTCTGCTCCGGCGAAATGGTTTCCACCACTGCTACCACCGGTAAGAGATCGGCACTTTCGGCCGTAATATCCTGATTATCCTTTCCCCTGACCGCATGCACATAAAGATTGCCTAATAAGGGTTCCTCGATTTTGGAAATGACTGATGCTCCTCCCTCGAAGCCTGCCGACTCAAAGAAGCAGTATGCATCAACGACCGTCCCCGGCTGCACAAACTGGGCACTGACCTGATCGATCGCAATCCCCAAATAAGACTTACCCTCTTTGAGGGTTAACGCGGCCCCGAAGACACTGTCGGTCCCTTTATTGGTTAAGGATTTCTTCAGCGGATAACCCTTCACAAACCCGACCTCCCCGGCGTAAACCGGGCCTTCCGCCAGGAACGACTCTATACTCTCGATGGCATCCCCCGGCACTTCCGCCTTCACCACCTCTCGGTAGGTGAGGTTTTCTCTTGTTAACTCGGTATATGGTTTGATATGTTCCGCCGCCACCACAATTTTCACCAGCTTGACCTTGTCATCAATATAGGCCTGATTGATTTTCGCCGTGGTGAAAGCCACAATAAGCGCCAGGGCCAGAATCACCGCCAGCCGGGTATATTTATTCCATAACCTTTTCCCCCGCCCTTTCAAGTTGCCACCCGCTCCTTCCCTTTACACCTTTCCCTTTACACTGCTACTCTTTTCTTCTCATCTTCTCAGTTTCTTCTCTTCTTTTCTTCTCTTCTTGTTTTACTTTTACTGATAATCTCTTCTTCACTTCCTGCCCGCTTCGCCTTTGGTTTAGGCAATCTGCGCGTACTCCTCACTACAGGATCAGATATAGGAGCTTAAAAAGTCCTGTGTTTTAGTGAGACTGTACGGAAGCGCCCCCAAGCCCAGCATCTTTAAGCAAAGCAGCCGGATATGCGTGGTAAACTTCCCCTCAATAATATTGCTGCCAGAAGTTCCCCCCAAAGAGCCGCTTCCGCTATTGGGGCGAACCTCCAGCGTAAATGCGGAATTCTCGTAGAATTGATTGCAAAGATTCTCGTCTAATTGCAGATTCTTTTGCAGGCATGCTTCGGCCGCCGTATGTGCCGCGGCATAATTCACCGTCATTTGCCCATGCTGGGATTCCGGCTCATCAACGCCGGCCACAATGGCCGCATCAAGGGCTTGCCCAAGCGCATCCCGAAAATTACTGACCGAAGAAAAATAGAGATATGTATCAAACATCAAAATCAGCAAGACAAGGCTGATAAAAAGATAATAAATCGTTTTCGGTATCTGCATTTTTTCCACCTGTTACCGGATTTTGTTATGAGCCAGACCTTCAGCACGCACCACAATCTTTACCGTAAGGGGCTTATTCAACGGTTTTAACCCTTTCACTTCATAGTCCAACTCCGCCGTTAATTCTACGGGAGCCCCCCGCTGGACTGTTTTGGGCGTACCCGTCAGCTTAATTTTGCCCGCCTCCAGCCCCAATTTCTGGGCGATATTCGCAAAATACTCTTGTGTCCTGTGGTCAAAGCCGTTTTCAAATTTCATCAGGGTAAGTGTCTCATCAACCGCCTGTTTTAAGTTGTTTTTGGTATAGAAATAACCATACAGATCTACATATAATACCGCAAAAATCATCAAAAAGAAGAGGGAATAGATGATGAGCATTGTTTCGGAAAAACCGCGCTGATCTTTTTTCCACCGACAAAGTATTCTCCGCATCCACATTGCCTATAAAGCGTTGGCACGGTCGATAATTTTCGTCTCAATAAAAGTAGGCAGCCAGCCGGTTAGAATCCCGTGCACCAGCACAATCAAAGTAATCACTACTGCCGCCCAACCCAGAATGCTTACTGTATTCACGTCCCCTCTTTCATTGCCCAGAATACTCATTGGGTTGTACCGCACCCTTAACAGCATTTTTAGCAGATGATCCATCTTCTCTTCCTCCTCGTTTTTTCTTTTCCCCGGGCATGCCCGAATGTCTGGCGGTTTTGTTTTTTCTCTATCCTTCATAAAGCCTTATTTGCCTCGGTAAAAAGATAATAAAAGGTATAGCCCATGGCCAGCGCCGCATTAATGGCCATCAGGATTTGCAGCTTCCGTAAGTTTTCCGGCTTACTGCGGGTTAATTCGTTCAGGCTGATCACCCGCAGCTTCCGGATATCCTGTTTCAGGATCTCAAAATTATTTTTCGACTTTTCATAGCCATTCTCAATGGCAATTTTCACTGCGGCCGAAAAGTTCAGCATTTCCGGTATCCCGGTCGCTCTGGCAAATCTATCGATCGCCTCAGTCTGTTTCATTATTTGCATATCCAGTAACAGACGTTCCAGCATCACGGCCAGACGGGGGCTGGCTGTTTTGTAAACTTGCTGCAAAGCATGGACAAGCGGCTTCCCCGCCTCGAGACTGATTTGGATCTTATCAATCAACAAAGGAATATCCTTAATTAATTCATTCTGCCATTTTTTATAGGTCTGATAGATATCCCTGTTTTGCACAAACATGAGGACAATGAAGCCTGCCGGAACCAAACAGAAATAGAGCTTACTGCCGGTAAGTACCGGTACGGCCACCATCGCGCCCGCAAAAATACCCGCTTTCGTAATTTGTTCCGCGAGAACCTGCTCGAAGCTTTTGGGGTTACCCATCATCGCCAAAATCTGTTTGATGTTTTTTCCGGAACCGCTTAAAGCCATAATTCCTTCCATTCTGGGCAGAAGCGCCGTAAGCTGATTAACCAGCCACCCCTCTTTCCGCCGTCGCAATTCATAATCGGTGAAAAGAAAATTTTCCGCTCTTTCCGCCAGAAAGAGCTTCTCCTCTTTGCGCGGAAGAAGCACATTGAGAAAAGCAAAGGTGAGCCCAAAAACAAGCCCCACTAAAACCAACTGCCCCCAAAAAATCCCGCCGATCACCACACACCTCCCCGCGATAAAGCCCGCCGCTTAATACCTATAAATCCTACAGCTTTCTCCCATTAACCCTGCCGCTTGCTTCTTATAGATCCTGCAGATTAAGGGAAAGATACTCATCTCCCTTGACAATGACAAAGATCGTCGTCAGAAAATAAAGGAACATAATAATCTGCCCAAATAGGGTATCCAAAAACAGATTCAGATTGTTGGTGTTTAAAAAAGAAAGAACAACCGGAATAAACCAGCTCACCGCGATAACGGCGTACAAATCCCGCCGATCCCGCTGCGAAATCATCTGCAAATTCTTGAGCGCACGCACATCCTCCACCATCGTATCGATAATCGTTTCCAAGGTGGCCACCGATTGTTGATTGATCCCTTCGGTATGTGTCAAAAGAAGGGTATCCGTAAAATCGGTAAACTTGCGGATTTTGATTTCCCCGGCCAACTCCTGCAAGGCTTGCTCCACTCTTAAGTTTAATTTCACCGCATTGAGAAAGCGGGCGAAGGGCTCCCGCAACTGGGGCGACAAATCGGCTAAGGAAGCCTCCACGGCCTTCGGAATACTGCCGTAATCGATTAAGCGGGCGACGATATATTTTAAGGAATCAGGCAATTCTGCCAAAAGAGCATACCGCTTTTTGCGGCGCAGCTGCATCACCACAAACCGGGGCAAATAAAAGGCCGCGATCACACCCCCGATAATATAAAAAATATTATCGATTAAGACCGCCATAAAAACCCCGATCCCCAGGGCCACGGCCACCAAAATGAGAAACTCATTTTGCTGCAGCTGCCAACCGGCACTTTCGGCCTCTTTTTTAATTTGCTCATAGCCAAAAAACTGGCTGACATCAAGCCTGCTTGCGGTCAGCCGCTTCTCTGGCTTCGGCAAAAAGAGCAAACCGCCCAGAAGAGTAAGCAGCCCTGTGAAGATGGCGGGAATCCAGAGAACACTCACCGGCTATACCTCCTTCATCCAGCGGGTTATTTTCTCTTCCGGAATATACTGCAGCCGCAGTTTATTGGCCAGGTTATCAGAAATACAGCCCACCTTGTAGTGCTTTTTGTCTTTTAAATCATACCGGAAAATCGACTGAAAAAGCGGCTCCTCCGCCCCTTTGTACCCGGTAATCTCTACAATTTCGGTAATCACCCGTCTCCCATCCTGGAGCTTTTTTTGGAAAAAGACCAGGTCTAAGGAAGAGGCTACTTGCGCCGCAATCGTCGGCGTATTCCCGGCCAGTTGCACAAAGCGGACCGCACCGTCACGGGCACTGTTGGCATGGATGGTCATGGACACAAAATGCCCTGTGTTCATGGCTTGCAGGGCCTGATAAGCTGCTTCCTCTGTTCTGGCCTCCCCGATTAAGATCCAGACAGGACGCAAACGTAAGGCAACCATGGTGTTTTTGGCAATATCATATTCCCGCTCTTTTTTACCGTCGAACTTCTTCTGCTCCAGGGAAATAATATTTCGGTATTCCCGATAAGCTTCTTTCGTATGTAGCATCATTTCGGGGGAATCCTCAATCGTACAAATCCTGCTCGATGGATCAAGATAAAGAGGAAGGCGGATTAAAGTAGTTGTTTTCCCGCTGTTCGTTCCGCCGGTAATCAGAATATTGGCTCCCCCCGGAACCACGGTCGCTAGGAAATCGCGCATCTCCCTGGAGATATTGCCGTAGGAGATTACTTCCTCATCCGAAAAAACATCAGGGGCAAACTTGCGAATGGAAAGGAGCGGTCCAAAGGTGGATAAACCTCCCCTGTTTTTGCCCAGAACGGCGCAGACCCGAAAGCCGCGGTAAAAACTATCAATGTGCGGTTCCGCTGCCGTTAAAGTTTTCCCTTCCAGCAGCAAGAGCCGGTCAATAATCTGATAAAGATGTTCTTCCGACTGAAAAGCAATCTCCGGTCTGAATACATCAATCCCGTTTTGCTCAACGTAAGTACTATTGATTCCGTTGATATCAATATTGGTGATGGTGGGGTCATCCAAAGCCTTCTGAATAACCCCCAATTCCGTAATTTCCTCCTGTACCTTGGCAATAACCTGTTCCAACGGCAGATTAAATTCCCATTTTTTATTCTCCTTGATAAAATCCGAAATGAGGTATTTAATCTCTTTCCGGTGCTCCGGATTGACTAATGAAGAAACATACAACTCCCCATAGTTATCCCGCAAATAGGCCTTCACGATATTAACCAGATTGTAAATTTTCTCCGAGTCGGAAATGTTGATGTAATCATCCTCAAGGCGCATTTTGGGTTCATAGTCGGTATATTCGAGGGGATTAAATGTGGCGACAGGCATCTCAACTCCTACCTTTCTTTCTTCTTGCCGCATGCGGTTAAATCATCAGCAAAAAGTACCTCCTCGAGCGATTTAAGATAGCGAAGGGAGGTAATACGGGCAATCGTCTTACTATCAAGCACAGTTGAATAAAGAGCAAATTTCTCCGCCCGCTCGTTATAGCTCTCGGTCAGCTTGTTGAAACAGCTTAGGCACCAACCTAATTCGATGGGAAAGTTCACATTAAAAATAACCGTTGTACTTTCCCGGAGCGCAAAAAACGTCAGCGGATGATGAATCTGCCCCTGTAAAACAAAAATGACATATTTATAGCCTTCTAATAATAAATTGTTTCTTAAATAGTGGGGGAAATCCGTTAAAGTCACTAAATTATTCAATTTTAAATGAAGGGGTAAATCAGGCGTGGCAAAAGGATTATTCACCAGCACCGAGATTAAATCAGTCAGCGGTAATAAGTATTTGGCGGGATAAACATCCCGGTATTCGGAACGCTCCAAATCCAGCAGCAGTTTGTCGGTATTTTTCTCTTTATCGTATAAATCAACATGCAGCGCTAGTCTTGGGATGCCAAGACAAGGCAACTCCACAAGGGCCGTTTTTTCTTTGGTCATCCCGGCCAGCAAAGAGGCCAGCTCCAGCGCCGCCGGGCATCCGTCCGAACCGCCGGGTGTCCAGATCGAAAATGTTAATTGTGGCGTGTTCAGAATCTGCTTGCCTGGCTCCTTTTTGGCCCTTTTCGAAATACTGTCCCAAATACCCATGCGCAAACTGCCTCTCTTTTTCTCAACATCATTCCTTTTTATTTTACATAATTATACCAGTTATTGCAACTAATCGCTATTTAATCCCAAATATAGTCTTTGTAGCTTGTTTTTGCCTCCATTTTCTCTATTTTAAATGGCCGCGCAGCCAATCAACGACCCCTTTTTTCGCAAGATCCGGAACCGCAATTTTGACCCCCACCGCTTCCATCAACAGATGCACAAAAGCCTCGGTCTCCGCCGTAATTTTCCGATAGTTCCTGGTATAGACAAACTGCAAAAAATCATCCACAAAGCTGGCGGGCGGGTAGAGAAAGGGCTCTTCTCCCATCCCTTTTATTTCCTGATTAATCTTCGGAACCGCTTTGGGGCCAATAATGATGGTCCGGCCTTCCCCCTTCTCCCGCTCCTTAAGGCCAGAAAGGATACTGGCGGGAAGCAGATCCACGGTGATAAATTTCGTATAGGCAAACTCCTCTAAAACCTGCTGATTAAAGCGGTTGCGCCCTGAACCCACAAAAATCAGAAAATGAAAGCCTTTCTCGAACATGATGATGCGCGCAAGCTGGGTGAGAAAAGCAACCCATTGCTCCTGGGGAACCGTTTCGCCCGGGTCATCCTCCCGTTTCCCATCAGGTAAGAAATAAAGACTCGACGGCAAAAACTCCAGAAAATCCTTATTTCCCTCACGCGATAAGGCATAGGGGTCATCCAGATACTTTTCCCCGTTGAAGAAACAGTTTTTCAGAAAATCATAATTACCCTGCCTAAACATCGACAGGGCATGACTCATATTGTAATAAGGATGTTCAATGGCCAGACAGCCGGCGAGACAGGCCCCCGCACTGATAGTCTCCCCCAGCGCCACTTTAAAACCATGCCGGGCTAAATTGAGCGCCGTGAGAATGGCCAGCCCATAGTTTAAACAGGTATCATTTTCCGACCAGAAAATGATCAGATTCGACTGCACATGATAAGGCTTAAAGAGCTTCTCGCCGTCCTTCGGCAAGAAGGAACTGTTGGCGCCGTCCCCCCGTATACTCCGCAAATACGCCAGTTCCTTGTCTTTAAGCTCCAAATATTTCTCCACCTCTTCGATTGTTCTGTCCGTGTAAAGAAAGTTCCGCACATCGTCTTCGTCAAAGGAATCCAAAAACCAGAGATTATAGACCTGCATCTTGCATAGATTGATGATTAATTCACGGTTTAAGAGCATATTTTCGGATAATAACAGAATAAGGCGGCTTTTTAAACGGCCCCTTTTCAGCGTCAGAATTAAACGCAGGAAATCTTTCGTATTGGTCTTACGGAGCTTGTCCGGGGCGAGAAAATAGACTGCACTGTTAATCAGAATCAGGTCGGGATCTTCCCCGCCGCCCTTTTCTGCCCAGACCGCAGCCTCTTCCAGGGAGTTACTCCACCCTGTCACCATACAGTATTGACTGATTACCTTGCTTAAACCGTTGTTCTGCTCGTTTCCTTTCTCCCCCAGCACCAAATGCGCCCGCACTTTTCTTCCTGAGTTATCCATCGAAGATGCGCTCAAAAAAATCACTCCTCAATTAATGAGTCCCTTTTTTGTATAATTATCCCTATTTTAATACATTTCTTTACAAAAAACAAGACAAGCCCGACCGCTTAGGCAAAAGCGCAGGCCCGGAGCCCAGGCCCAGAGCTCATCACAAAGCTCACGCCTAAAGCTCAGACCAAAGCTGCTGCCAAGCTTATGCCGGTACTTGTCCTGTCAGAATCCATTCTGAAGCTTTCTCTTCGGTTTAGCCTATCCTGTTTTATTTATCATTAATCTTGTTTATCTTTAATCCCTAGAACCGACCTAGGAACTGGGCCAGCAGTACCCCTGCCCCGATGAGCCACACATAAACAGAGAATCCCTTCAAAGAACCCTGTTGAATCACCTTCAACATCCACCGCACCGCAATGTAACCGCAAAGGGCGGAAACCAAGGTCCCCACCACCAGCGAGGACATCCCGATCCCTTCAATACTCCCCTCCAGAAGGTCCTTCCCCTGGACAACAACCGCTCCCAGAATCGCCGGAATGGAGAGCAGAAAAGAAAACCTGGCGGCCGTTTTTCTTTCGATTCCCTGAAATAACGAGCCGGCGATGGTTAGTCCCGAACGGGAAATAGCCGGGAGAATCGCCACCCCCTGCAACGTGCCAATAAGAAAGGAATCTTTATAAGTGATCCGGTTTACATCTTTTAAGCCTCTGTCTTTCAGGTTATCGGCCAGCCATAGAATTATCCCGGTGGCGATAAATTCCCAGCCAACGGTAATGCCGGTCCGGGCTAAATTTTCAAAAGTATCCTTAAAAAGCAGGCCGATTATCCCGGTAGGGATCGTCCCCACCACAACAAGGAGCGTTAAATGACTGAAGGGCCTCCTGATCATCTCCCAAATATCCCGCCAAAACACCGCAATGACCGCCAACAACGTCCCCAAATGCAGCATCGTATCCAAAAGCAGCCCCGCTTCAGCCAGGCCAAACATCTTTCTAAAGACTAATAAATGCCCACTGCTGCTCACGGGCAAAAACTCCGTAAAACCTTGAATCGCGCCTAAAATGGCAGTTTTCAGCATCTCCTCCATCGCCAGACCTCCAAATTATTGTTTCATCACTCTTCATTCTTATGTTATCATTAAATACTGAATAGCATTACCTAGTTATTGTAACAGATAATTTCATTCCATACTAGGTTATTCTTCGGCTCGTTTCTTCAGACGCAAGCTCTATAAAAAAAGGGGGAATCCATTGATGTTCAACAAACTACTAACAACCAACAAACATTTTAGCTTCCTTCTTCTTGTCCTTCTCACCAGTTTTCTCCTCAGCGGATGTAATCTCCCGGCTAAACCTGCCCCCAATGGGGAGGAAAACACGAAAAATACGGCCGATGCTGTTTTCCCGTACAGTCTTACCGACTTTCTCGACCGGGAAGTGACGATCGCGAAACAACCAGAGCGCATCGTCTCCCTCTCTCCCGCTACGACGGAGATACTCTTTGCCTTGGGCGTAGGAGACCGCCTGGTGGGCGTAACCTCCTATGACGACTATCCGCCCGAAAAAGTCCAGGACTTACCAAAGGTTGGTGATTTTCAAGGTCCGAATATCGAAGCAATCCTTGCCCAAAAGCCGGACCTGATTTTTGCCTCGCGCCTTTCCGGCCAGGAGCAAATGGATGCTTTACACCAGGCCGGTTTTACCGTTGTGGTGCTGGAGGCCGCTTCTTTCCAACAAGTCTTTGACTCGATCAGACTAACTGCCCACATCACCAATACTACGGCAACCGGTGAGCAGTTGATCAGCCAGATGGAAAAAGAAATCAACGAAGTGCAGAAAAAAGTACAGGATTTGCCTCCTGTAAAAACCTTTTATTTAGTAGACGCAAACGGTACCTGGACAGCAGGAAAAAATACCTTTATTGATGAATTAATTACCATAGCAGGAGGAGAAAACATTGCCGGTAACGTTACCGGCTGGGTCCAATACAGCCTGGAAACCATTCTGGAGAAGGACCCCGCGGTAATTCTGACCGCTCCTCATGCCGGAAAAATCGAAGAAATCAAGCAAACAACCGGATTCAAAGAGACCGCAGCGGTGAAAAACAACCGGATTTATACGATTAGCGACGATAATATCATCTCCCGCCCTTCTGACCGGATTGTGCAAGGGCTGAGAGAAATCGCCGCCTTACTCCACCCGACGGCTTTCTAAACCCGAAAAAACCGGACAAATCCTTCACGCTCATGGTAAATCCTTATTACAATTCACCGCCATATATTCACCACAAGGCTAAAGCTACGCCAGAGATGCCAGAAAGTAGAGTTGAATGATTTCATGAACAGAAAAGGAACCTCCCTGAATCGAAGAAGAATCGCTTTCCTTGTCGGACTCCTGCTGCTTTTTTTAAGCGGTTTTGTTGCCGTCTCCTATGGCTCCGTGCAAATCTCCTTTGCGGAAATCTGCAACGCCTTAAGAGGAAAGGGAGATGAAGCAAGCAGAAATATTCTTTTCTATTTAAGACTGCCACGGGTGATTGAAGCGGCCTTTGTGGGGGCCGGCTTGGCTGTCGTAGGGGCCTTTTTCCAGGGCCTGCTCCGTA
>Ga0116191_1004011_pt1 | contig 10601 bp, 7 predicted proteins | sample AD_UKC111_MetaG_FD_89897 | JGI IMG/M metagenome (GOLD analysis project Ga0116191, IMG submission 89897) | Active sludge microbial communities of municipal wastewater-treating anaerobic digesters from Hong Kong - AD_UKC111_MetaG | ecosystem: Engineered > Bioreactor > Anaerobic > Digestate | place...
CCGACATGCAGCTCGCGCGCAACCTCGCCTGCGAGTGGGGCCCGCTGAACATCCGCGTGAACTGCATCGCGCCGGGGCTGATCAAGACCGACTTCGCGCGGGCGCTCTACGAGGACCCGGCCCGCAAGGCGGCGGCCGAGGCGCGCTTCCCGCTGCGCCGGCTCGGCGAGCCCGACGACATCGGCGGCATCGCGGTGATGCTCGCGAGCCGCGCCGGCGCGTTCATCACCGGCCAGTCGATCGTCGCGGACGGGGGCGCGACGATCACCGGGTGAGCCGGACCGAGGGCGCATCGCGGCTGCCGGGCGGCGGGCGCACGGCCGCGCGGTGCGCCCCGCCTAGGACACCCGCTCCGGTCCGCCCGCGTCCCGCAGCTCGCGCCGCAGGATCTTGCCGACGTTGCTCTTCGGCAGGTCGCCGCGGAACTCGACGAACCTCGGGCGCTTGTAGTTGGTCAGGTGCCGCGCGCACCACTCCCGCACGTCGGCCTCGGTCAGCGCCGGGTCGCGACGCACCACGAACAGCTTGATCGCCTCGCCCGAGTGCGGGTCGGGCACGCCGACCGCCGCGCACTCGAGCACGCCGGGGTGCTGCGCGACGACCTCCTCGATCTCGTTCGGGAACACGTTGAAGCCCGACGCGAGGATCATGTCCTTCTTGCGGTCGACGATCTTCAGGTACCCGTCCGCGCCCATCACGCCGATGTCGCCCGACTTGAAGTACCCGTCGGCGGTGAACGCTCGCGCGGTCTCCTGCGGCCGCTGCCAGTACCCGCTCATCACCTGCGGGCCGCGGATGCAGACCTCGCCGCGCTCGCCGGGCGGCAGCTCGCGCTCCGCGTCGTCGCGCAGCGAGACCTCGACCGAGGGCATCGGCAGCCCCACGGTGCCGGTGAAGCGGCCCAGGCCCACCGGGTTGCTGGTGGTGATCGCGCAGGTCTCGGACAGGCCGTAGCCTTCCCCGAGCGCGACGCGGGTGACGGCCTCCCATCGCTCGGCGACCGCCTGCTGCGTCGCCATGCCGCCGCCCGAGGCGAGCACCAGCGTCGAGAAGTCGAGCCGGGCGAACTCCGGATCGTTCGCGAGCGCGTTGAACAGGGTGTTCAGCAGCGGCATCGTGTTGACCGGCCACTTGCGCAGCGTGGCGACCAGCCCCGGCAGGTCGCGCGGGTTCGGGATCAGCAGCTGGCAGCCGCCGCTCTTCATCGACAGCCCGAAGGCGAGCGCCAGCATGTAGATGTGGTAGAGCGGCAGCGCGCACAGCGAGCGCATCTGCGCGTCCGCGCCGAAGCGCGCCTCGACGCTCGCGTAGGCGGGCTGCAGCCAGGCCTCGGCCTGCAGGATCGCGGCGATCACGTTGCGGTGGGTCAGCATCGCGCCCTTCGACACGCCGGTCGTGCCGCCGGTGTACTGCAGGAACGCGAGGTCGTCGGCGGTCAGCGTCGGCGGCCGGTAGTCGAGCCGCGCGCCGGCGGCGAGCGCGTCCGAGAAGCGCACCGTGTCGGCGAGGCGGAACGGCGGCACGAGCTTCTTCACGCGACGCACCGCGAAGTCGACGATCCGTCCCTTGACCGGGCCGAGCAGCTCGCCGACCGACGCGAGCACCACGCGGCGGATCGGGGTCCGCGCGACCACCTGCTCGAGCGTCGCGGCGAAGTTCTCGAGGATCACGATCGCGCACGCCCCCGAGTCGACGAGCTGGTGCTCGAGCTCGCGCGGCGTGTACAGCGGGTTCACGCAGACCGCGGTGCATCCCGCGCGCAGCGCGCCCGCCGCCGCCACCGGGAACTGCAGCAGGTTCGGCAGCATGATCGCGACCCGCGCGCCCCGCCCCAGCCCCTGCGCGCCGAGCCAGGCGGCGAACGCCCGCGATCGCGCGTCGAGCTCGCCGTAGGTCATGGTGCGGTCCATGCACACGTAGGCGGGCTTCGAGCGGTGGCGGGCGAGGCTGTCGTCGATCAGCGCGTTGAGCGACGGCCAGGCGTCCGGGTCGATGTCGGCCGGAACGCCGTCGGGGTACGACTCGAGCCAGATGCGGTCCACGTGATCCTCCGGGCAGGCGGGCGGGCGCGGCGCGGGCCGCGTGCGCCGCGATCATAGCCTGCGGTTCAGCGGGTCCGCGCCCGCGCCGCGATGCGCCGGAACACCCAGCTGCGCGCCGGCTCGACGCCGGTGCGCACGAACCCGATCGGGGTCGGGTCGAGCAGGAAGCGACGCTGCACCGCCTCGACGCCCCGGGCACCGGCGAACAGCAGCCGGTCGCCGGGCGCGAGCGCGATCGAGTCGTCCGGCAGCGCGACGTCGTCGTGCCGGCCGAAGCGCGAGGTGCCCACCCCCGAGCGATCGAGCACGTTGCCGGGACGCTCGCGCCCGCGCAGCGCGCCCGAACCGAGCAGCCGGCCCAGGGCGGGCGGCGGTGCGGGCCCGGCGGTCCGCCCGGCGCCGCGCGCGAGCAGCAGCGGCACCGCCGACAGCGCGACCGAGGGGTCGCGCGGATCGCGCCGCAGCTCGCCGATCCGCAGCGGCCGCGCCGGGTCCTCGAAGGCCTGCCGGATGCCCGGTTGCGACGGATCGCAGTCGAACGCCCACATCCACGGCACGCCGGTCCCGAGCGCGCCCTCGAGCCGCAGGCAGGCCTCCTGCGCGATGCGTGCGCCGTCGCGCCGCGCCAGCTCTAGGAAGCGCTCGAGCAGCGGCGTCGTCAGCGACTGCAGCACTTCGTGGACCATCAGCTCCGCCTGCACGAAGGTGACGGTCGGATCGGCCGCGTCGATCACCGCGCGGTTGTAGGCGCGGTTCTGGCGGACGATCACCGCGAGGTCCGGACGCACGCGGCGCGCCATCTTCACGACCGCGAGGTTCACCGTGTCGCTGTCGGTGCCGGCGATCACCCCGACCGCCCGCTCGATGCCGGCCTCGCGCAGCCCCTCCTCGGTCCCGCCGCACGCGTGCACGCGGTCCTCGGCCTCGTCGGGCGGCTCGAAGCGCGGGTCGAACGCGCGCCAGGGCAGCCCGGCTGCGGTCAGCGCCGCCGCGAGCGGGCGGCCGAACCGGCCGTACCCGGCGAGCACCCAGTGCCCGCGCGGCAGCGCGAGCGGCTCGGGCCGGGCTCCGCCGGGCGTGCCGGTCAGCCACTCCTCGAGCTGCAGCACGGCGGGCGCGGCGAACGCGAGACCCACGTTCGCCGCGAAGGTCTGGTACGGATTGATCACCTGCACGCCGCCGAACTCGGCGAGGTTCGCGTGCACGACCGGATCGGCGACACGGGCGATCACCAGGGTCGTCGGGTCGAGCACGTGCGTGCCGATCGCGATCGTCTGGTTCGCCTCGTCGTCGGCGGTCAGCGCGAGCACCGCGCGGCACTCGGGCTTCGCGATGCCGGCGGCGCGCAGCACCTCCGGCCGGCGGGCGTCGGCGGCGAGCGCGAGCGGGGCGACCGCGAACGCCTGGACCGCGATCGCCGCGACCTTCTCCGCGTCCGGATCGACGACCACGACCCGCACCCCCTGGGCATCGAGGGCCGCGGCGATCGCCGCGCCGCTGCGTCCGTAGCCGCACACGACCACGTACGGCTCGCGCAGACCGGCCACCCGACGCTCGAACAGGCTGCGCGCGGTGGCGGCGCGGAAGGTCGGATCCCGGGACAGCGCGAACACCGAGCCCAGCGCGTACGCCCAGCCGATCACCGACAGGTAGATCGTCGCGGTGACCCACAGCCGCTGCGCGTCGGTGAACGGATACGGGATCTCCCCGAACCCGATCGTCGTCGCGGTGTAGCTCATCACGTAGAACGCGTGGAAGAAGCTCATCCGCCACGGACGGCCGTCGGCGTCCAGTCCGGGGATCGAGACCAGCCCGGCGATCGAGACCGCGTAGACCACCAGCAGCGCGATCAGCGGCGCGCGCAGCCGCCGCAGCACCAGGAACAGCACGTCGCCCATCGCAGCGTCCGCCCGCGGCGTCCCGGCCCGGTCAGCGGCTCGAGCGCAGCGTCTCGCCGACCAGCAGCACGATCGACACCAGGTTGGCGAGCAGCGCGCCGCCCGACAGCGACACGATCGTCGCCATCGTGGCCGGCGTCATGTCGACCTTCGCGACGTGGGCCGACCAGGTCCACACCAGCGCGCCGGCGATCAGCTGCAGGCACGACACCAGGCTGGTCGCGAGGTGCGTCGCGCCGATGTGCGTGCGGTCGCCGAACTTCAGCACCAGCGCCACCAGGTTGACGACGATCGCCGCGAACAGCTCGCCCGGGTGGTGGAACTCGACGGTGCCGATCTCGCCGATGAAGAAGCCGAAGTTCAGCGTGCAGGCGAGGATCGTGAAGAAGCCGAAGACGACCTTCTCGAGGTTCATGGCGCGGGGCCCGATGGACGGATCGGGTCGATGATCGCACGCGCGACACCGCGCCGGCCTGTGATTCAATGCCGCAGGCGGCCGCGGGGCCGCGACGGGCGGGGATCGGTCGACCGATGGACGTGTTCGGCGGGATGTTCGGGATCGCGGCGCTGCTGGCGATCGCATGGTCGCTCTCGGCGCGCCGCGGCGCGATCGCGTGGCGCCCGGTCTGGGGGGGCCTCGCGCTCGCGGCGCTGCTGCTGCTCGCCATCCGCTGGCTGCCGGGCGCGCGCGCGCTGCTCGAGTCGATGAACGGCGTGCTCGACGCGCTGCAGGCGGCGACCGCCGCCGGCACCGCGTTCGTGTTCGGACACCTCGGGGGCGGCCCCCTGCCCTACGCCCCGACGGCCCCCGGGGCGTCGTTCGTGCTCGCGACGCAGGCGCTCCCGCTGGTGCTGGTCGTCTCGGCGCTGTCCGCGCTGCTCTTCCACTGGGGCGTGCTGTCGGCGGTGGTGCGCGGCTTCGCCTGGGTGCTGGTGCGCACGCTCGGCGTCGGCGGCGCCGTCGGCGTGTCGGCCGCCGCGAACGCGTTCGTCGGCATGGTCGAGGGACCGCTGGTGGTCCGCCCGTGGCTCGCGCGGATGAGCCGCGGCGAGCTGTTCGTCGTGATGAACTGCGGGATGGCCACGATCGCCGGGACGGTGCTGGTGCTGTACGCGACGATGCTGCGCCCGGTGCTGCCCGACGCGCTCGGCCACCTGCTGGCGGCGTCGATCGTGGCGATCCCGGTCTCGATCGCGGTCGCCGCGCTGATGGAGCCCTTCGACCCGGCGACCGACCGCACGCCGATCGCGCTGCCGAGCGAGGATCCGAACGCGATCGCGGCGCTGACGCGGGGCACGCTCGAGGGTGTGCAGCTGCTGCTCAACGTCGTCGCGATGCTGATCGTGTTCGTCGCGCTGGTGGCGCTGGCGAACCGCGGCCTCGCGCTGCTGCCCGAGATCGGCGGCGCGCCGGTGTCGGCCGAGCGGATCCTCGGACTCGCGTTCGCGCCGCTCGCCTGGCTGGTCGGCGTCCCCTGGTCCGAGGCCGGGGTCGCCGGCCAGCTCCTCGGCAAGAAGACCGTGCTCAACGAGTTCGTCGCGTACGCGGACATGGTCGCGCTGCCGCCAGACGCGCTCTCGGCGCGCTCGCGGCTGCTGATGACCTACGCGCTCGCCGGCTTCGCCAACTTCGGCAGCCTCGGGATCATGGTCGGCGGGCTCGCGCCGCTGGTGCCCGCCGAGCGTCGGGCCGACCTCGCGCGGCTGGCCGCGCGCTCGCTGCCCGCGGGGCTGCTGTCGACCTGCACGACGGCGGCGCTGGTCGGCCTGCTCGCCTGAGCCCGCGCGTGGACCGCTTCCGCCAGATCGAGACCTTCGTCGCCGTCGCGACCCGCGGCAGCCTGTCGGCCGCGGCCCAGGCCGAGGGCGTCGCGCCGGCGGTCGTCGGCCGGCGCATCGACGCGCTCGAGGAGCGGCTGGGCGTCAAGCTGCTGGTGCGCACCACGCGGCGGATCACCCTGACCTTCGAGGGCAGCGCATTCCTCGAGGACTGCCAGCGGATCCTGAACGACTACCACAACGCCGAGGCCTCGGTCTCGGCGGGCGGCGTCAAGGCGAGCGGCCACGTGCGCGTGACCGCGCCGGCGGGCTTCGGCCGGCGGCACGTCGCGCCGCTGCTGCCCGCGTTCCTCGCCACGCATCCCGACGTGACCGTGTCGCTGGACCTGTCCGACCGGCTCGTCGACATCGTCAACGAGGGGATCGACGTCGCGATCCGGATCGGCGTGCTCGACGACTCGAGCCTCGTCGGCATCCGCCTCGCCGGGAACGAGCGGGTCGTGGTCGCGAGCCCCGCCTACCTCGCCGCGCACGGCACGCCGCAGCATCCGGAGGAGCTCGCGCGCCACGCGTGCCTGACCTTCGGCACCGGCGGCAGCCAGTCCCGCGGATGGCTGTTCACGATCGACGGACGCGTCGAGGCGGTCCGCGTCGGCGGGCCGATGGAGTGCAACGACGGCGCGGTGCTCCACGCGTGGGCGCTCGACGGCCACGGGCTCGCCTGGCGATCGATGTGGGAGGTGGCCGACGAGATCGCCTCGGGCCGGCTGACGACGGTGCTCGACGCGTTCCGCGCGCCGGACACCGCGATCCACGCGCTGTTCCCGCAGCGACGGCACCTGCCGCTGCGGGTCCGGATGTTCATCGACCACCTGAAGCACACCTACGGCAACCCGGCCTACTGGGCCGGCCAGCGCGGCGCCGGCGGACCGCCGCGCTGAACCGCGCTGAACCGCGCTGAACCGCACCGACCGGCGCGGCCGGGGGCCCGGCCGCCCGCGGCTCGGCCGTGGCGTCGCCGGCACGGGCATCGTCCTTGCGTCCCGATCCGTGGACCTGGGCCATGCCGGCCCGCGGCCCCACCCGCAGGGAACCCGATGAATCGAACCGTTGCCGTGACCCGGGACGCTCCGTCCGCCTTCGCCGAAAGCCGCCCGACCGTGGATCGGTCCGAGCGACGCCCCTTTCCCCGGGACACGACGCCGCGACGACGCCGCTTCGAACCGACGCCCGCCCCCGCGCCCGCCTCCGATGCGACGGGCCGCCCGCTGATCGTCCACTGCCACCTGCGCTGGGACTTCGTCTGGCAGCGCCCGCAGCAGCTGTTCTCCCGACTCGCCGCCGACCACCCGGTGATGTTCGTCGAGGATCCGCTCCACGAGGGGGCGGACGCGCCCGTGCTGCGCATCACCGAGCCGCACCGGGGCGTCGTCCGCGTGGTGCCGGTGCTGCCCGACGCGCACCCGCGCGACGTGGACGCCCAGTGCGCGACGGTGGCCCCCCTGCTGCAGGCGGCGCTCGACGCCCACCCGCGGCTCGCCGGCCGCTTCGACGCGGCGATCCAGTGGTTCTACTCGCCGATGACCGCCCCCGCGTTCCTCGGCGGGTTCGGCACCGTCGGCGCGGTCTACGACTGCATGGACGAGCTCGCGAACTTCCGCTTCGCGCCGCCCGACCTCGCCGAGCGCGAGCGGGTGCTGCTGCGCCGTGCGAGGCTGGTGTTCACCGGCGGGCCGCAGATCCACGAGGCGAAGTCCCGCCTGCACGCCGACGTGCACTGCTTCGGCTGCGGCGTCGACGTCGAGCACTACGCGCGCGCCCGGGATCCGGCCACGATCGTCCCGTCGGAGATCGCGACGCTGCCCGGTCCGGTGCTGGGCTACTTCGGCGTGATCGACGAGCGGATCGACTACGCGCTGCTGGAGCGCCTGTCGAGCGCCTTCCCCGAGGGCTCGATCGCGATGGTCGGCCCGTTCGCGAAGGTCGACCCGGCCGCGCTGCCGAAGGCGGCGAACCTGCACTGGCTCGGACAGCGCGCGTACGCCGACCTGCCGGCGCTGGTCAAGGGCTTCGACGTGTGCCTGATGCCGTTCGCGCTCAACGACGCGACGCGCTTCATCAATCCGACCAAGACGCTCGAGTACATGGCGGCGGGCCGGCCGATCGTGTCGACCGCCGTGCCCGACGTGCTGCGCCAGTTCGTGCCGATCGTCGAGGTCGCGGTCGACCACGACGGCTTCGTCGACGCGGTCGCGCGCGCCTGGCGCACGCCCTGCGTCGAGCTCGTCGAACGCGGCATCGAGCGCGCGCAGCGCGCGACCTGGGAGGCGATCGTCGCGGCGATGCGCGGGCACCTGCTCGACGCGTTCCCGCCGCCCCGCACGGACGCGCCGGCGCGCGCGCGGGCCGCGCTGCCGTTCGCCGCGGGCGCCGTCGCGGCCCTCGGCGGGGCGTGAGGCGATGACCGCCCCACGGGTCGACGCGACCGTCGTCGGTGCCGGGTTCTCCGGCGCCGTCGTCGCGGAGCGGCTCGCCGCGCACGGACTGAAGGTGCGCGTGGTCGACCGGCGCGACCACGTCGGCGGCAACGCGCACGACCGGCTCGACGCGCACGGCGTGCTCGTGCATCCGTACGGTCCGCACATCTTCCACACCAACGCGCGACGGATCGTCGACTACCTGTCGCGCTTCACGCGCTGGCGCCCGTACGAGCACCGGGTGCTCGCGAAGGTCGGCGACCGGCTGCTGCCGATCCCGATCAACGTCGACACGGTCAACGGGCTGTACGGCCTGTCGCTCGACGAGACGACCATCGGGGCGTTCTACGCGTCGGTCCGCGAACCGCGGGCGCGGATCGAGACCAGCGAGGACGTGGTCGTCTCCCAGGTCGGACGCGACCTGTACGAGACCTTCTTCCGCGGCTACACCCGCAAGCAGTGGGGCCTCGACCCGTCGCAGCTCGCCGCCTCGGTCGCCGCCCGGATCCCGACGCGCACGGACCGCGACGACCGCTACTTCACCGACACGTTCCAGCAGATGCCCGCCGACGGATACACGCGGCTGTTCGAGCGGATGCTCGACCACCCGAACATCCGCGTCGAGACCGGCGTCGACTGGTCGCCGCGCCGCGACCGCGCCCGCGCCGGGCACGTCGTCTACACCGGCCCGATCGACGCCTGGTTCGACCACCGCTACGGGCGCCTGCCCTACCGCTCGCTGCGCTTCGAGCACGCGCACGTGCCCGACTCGCCGCTGCTGCAGCCGGTGGGCACGATCAACTTCCCGAACGACCACGCGTACACGCGCACCACCGAGTTCCGGCACCTGACCGGGCAGGCGCACGCCGGCACGTCGGTCGTGCGCGAGTACCCGACCGACGAGGGCGATCCGTACTACCCGGTGCCCAGACCCGAGAACCAGGCGCTGTTCGAGCGCTACGAGGCCCTGTGCGCGGCCGAAGCCGACACGACCTTCGTGGGGCGGCTCGCGCAGTACCGTTACTACAACATGGACCAGTGCGTGGGTGCGGCGCTGGCGGCGGCCGCGCGGCTGCTCGAGCGGCTGGACGCGGGCGCGATCGAGCGTGTCTGAGCCTCGGCACCCGCCGCCCGAGCTGTGGGGCGGCGTCGAGTGCACCGTCAACCGGGTCGGGGACGTCTGGTTCGACCAGATGGCGCGCAACGGGCACGCGACGCGGCCCGACGACCTCGACGCGTTCGCGCGGCTCGGTCTGGCGGCGCTGCGCTATCCGGTGCTGTGGGAGCGCGTCGCCCCGGGCCGGATCGAGGACGCCGACTGGCGGTGGCCGGACGAGCGGCTCGGCCGGTTGCGCGCGCTGGGGCTGCGGCCGATCGTCGGGCTCGTCCACCACGGCAGCGGGCCGCGCGGGACCAGCCTCGTCGATCCGGCGTTCCCCGAGGCGCTCGCCGCGTACGCGGCCGCGGTCGCGGCCCGCTACCCGTGGGTCGACGACTGGACGCCGGTCAACGAGCCCCTCACCACCGCCCGCTTCAGCGGCCTGTACGGGGTCTGGTATCCGCACGGCCGCGACGAGCGCACGTTCTGGCGGGCGCTCGCGGGCCAGTGCCGGGCGACGGTGCTGGCGATGCGCGCGATCCGCGCCGTCAACCCGGGCGCACGGCTGGTGCAGACGGAGGACCTCGGACGCTGCTGGGGCACGCCCGACCTCGCCGACCAGGTCCGCTTCAACAACACGATGCGCTGGCTCGGCTGGGACCTGCTGTGCGGCCGGGTCGACCCCGGCCACCCGATGCACGACTGGCTGGTCGGCGCGGCCGGCGCCGACCCCGCCGAGCTCGCCTGGTTCGTCCAGCATCCGTGCCCGCCCGACGTGCTCGGCGCGAACCACTACGCGACCAGCGAGCGGTGGCTGGACACCGACCTGCAGGCCTGGCCCGCACGCAGCCACGGCGGCAACGGGCGGCAGCGCTACGCCGACGTCGAGGCGGTGCGCTGCCTCGCCGAGCCGGCGCCCGGGCTGCGCACCCTGCTGCTGGAGGCCTGGCGACGGTACCGGCTGCCGATCGCGGTGACCGAGCTGCACCTCGACTCGACGCGCGAGGACCAGATGCGCTGGCTGCTGGAGAACTGGCGGGCCGCGGTCGCCGCCCGCGACGAGGACGGCGTCGACCTGCGTGCGGTGACGCTGTGGTCGCTGCTCGGCACCTTCGACTGGAACTGCCTGCTGGTCGAGTGCCGCGGCTACTACGAACCGGGCGCGTTCGACGTGCGCTCGGGTCGCCCCCGCCCCACCGCGATCGCGCGACTCGCCGCCTCGCTCGCGACCGGGCGCGTGCCCGACGAGGCGGTGCTCGCGTCCCCGGGGTGGTGGCACCGCGCCGACCGCTTCCACGGCCCGCCC
>Ga0116191_1004012_pt1 | contig 10600 bp, 9 predicted proteins | sample AD_UKC111_MetaG_FD_89897 | JGI IMG/M metagenome (GOLD analysis project Ga0116191, IMG submission 89897) | Active sludge microbial communities of municipal wastewater-treating anaerobic digesters from Hong Kong - AD_UKC111_MetaG | ecosystem: Engineered > Bioreactor > Anaerobic > Digestate | place...
CCCGCAGACGCCGATGGATCGCCGACACACGCTCGCCGCCCTGCCCGCCCTCGCCGCCGCCGCTGCCGCGTCAGCGCCCGGCCTCGCCGACGACGACCCGGCCGCGCGCATCGCCGAGGCCTTCGTCTACGGATTCGCGGTCCACGACCTCGCCCGGACCCGCTGGAACGCGACGCAGAACCCGGCGAATCCGCGACGCGCGACGGTCAACGCGCCGAACCACGTGCGCCGCCTGCTCGACCATCGCGCGCGCGCCGTGACCGCGCCGAACAACGACACGCTGTACACCAGCGCGTGGCTCGACCTGTCCGGCGGGCCGCTGACGGTCCGCGTGCCGGCGATGGGCCGACGCTACTGGAGCCTCGCGTTCATGGACCCGTTCACCGACAACGTCGCCTGCGTGTCGCGGCGCACGTCGGGCGGCGACGCGCGCACGCTGTGGATCGCGCCGCCGGGCTGGACCGGCTCGCCGCCGGCCGGCGCGACGCCGCTGCGGATGCCGGCGAACGACCTGTGGCTGCTCGGCCGCGTGCTGGTCGACGGCGAGGACGACCTGCCGGCGGTGCACGCGCTGCAGGACGCGATCCGCATCGACGCGCCGCCGGTGTCGCGCCCGTGGGGGCAGGCGCCCGGCGAACGCGACCCCCGGGCCTTCGTCGCCTTCGTCGCCGAGGCGCTCGGCCGCAACCCGCTCCCCGATCGCGACGCGGCGCTGCTCGCCCGCGCCGCGACGGTCGGGCTCGTGCCGGGCGACCCGGGCGCGTTCGACCGCGCGGGCGAGCCGGTCCGCGACGCGTGGACCCGTCTGCTGCCGGTGCTGCGCACGCGGCTCGCGACGCCCGAGGCGCGCTTCACGACCGAGGTCGGCCCGGGGTGGACCTCGGGCGCCGACACGATCGGCCGCTTCGGCGACGACCACGCCTATCGCGCGTACATCGCGCTCTGGGGGCTGGGTGCGCTCGAGCGGGAGGAGGCGGTCTACGCGCGCGCCGAGACCGACGCCGACGGCCGCCCGCTCGACGGCGCGGCCGACTACGCGCTGCGGGTGCCCGCCGACCTGCCGGTGGGCGCGTTCTGGTCGCTGTCGATGTACCGCGCCGAGCCCGACGGCCGCGCGTTCTTCGCCGAGAACGCGATCGGCCGCCACACGATCGGCGACCGCACGCCCGGCATCGTGCGCGACGCCGACGGCGCACTGACCGTGCGCCTCGGCCGCCGGGCGCCCGCCGACCCGGCGGGTCGCGCCAACTGGCTGCCCGCGCCCGAAGGGCGCTTCCTGCTCGCCTGGCGCCTGTACGAGCCGGGCGCCGCGCTGCTCGAGCGGCGCTGGCCGCTGCCCGGCGTCCTTCGGACCGGATGACGCCCGCACGCCTGCGATAATCGTCCGGACCGCCCTCCCGCAACGAACCGCGAGACACCCCGATGCCCTTCGTCAGCCACGCCGGCGCGCGCCTCTACTGGCGCGTCGACGGCGACCCCGCCCTGCCCCCGCTGGTGCTCGCGAACTCGCTCGGCACCGACCACTGCCTGTGGGACCCGGTGATGCCGCGGCTCGCCGACTTCTTCCGCGTGATCCGGATGGACATGCGCGGGCACGGCGCGTCCGATGCGCCCGACGGCGAGTACTCGGTCGAGCTGCTCGCCAGGGACGTGCTCGCGGTCGCCGACGCCGCCGGGCTCGAGCGCTTCGACTACTGCGGGATCTCGCTGGGCGGCATGATCGGCCAGTGGCTCGGCCTGCACGCGCCGCAGCGGCTGCGGCGGCTCGTGCTGTGCAACACCACCGGCCGCGCGGACCCGGCGCCGCAGGTGGCGCGCATCGCAACCGTCCGCGAGAAGGGCATGCCCGCGGTGCTCGACACGGTCCTCGGCCGCTTCTTCACCGCGCGCTTCCGCGCCCGCGGCACCGCCCACCTGCACTCGGTCGCGCAGACGCTGCTGTCGCTCGACCCGGTCGGCTATGCCGGCTGCTGCGCGGCGGTCCGCGACCACGACCTGCTCGCGCAGCTCCCGCGCGTCACCGTGCCGACCACGGTCGTCACCGGCCGGCACGACCTGTCGACGCCGCCGGCGATGGGCGAGGCGATCGCCGCGGCGATCCCGGGCGCCGCGCTGGTGCAGCTCGACTGCGCGCACATCCCGCACAGCGAGGACCCGCCCGCGTTCGTCGAGCTGCTGATGGCCGTGCTGCAGCCGGCGCGCGCGCAGGCCGAGCCGGCCGAGGGCGCCCACGTCGCGAGCGGCGCGCTGCCCGCGGGCGCCGCGCCGGTCACCGGCGTCGCGGTCGATGCGGACCTGGTGTCGCAGTACCAGCGTGGCATCGCGCGGCGCAAGCAGGCGCTCGGCGAGGCCTACGTGAACGCGCGCATCGAGCAGGGCCACCCGATCACCGCCGACTTCCAGCGGATGATGACCCGCTGGGCCTGGCACGACGTCTGGACGCGACCGGTGTTCGACGATCGCACCCGTCGGCTGGTGGTGCTCGCGATCACCTCCGCGCTCGGCCGCTGGGAGGAGTTCCGGCTGCACCTGAAGGCCGGGCTCGACCGGGAGCTGTCGCCGACCGAGATGAAGGAGCTGCTGACGCAGGCCGCGATCTACGCGGGCGTGCCGGCGGCGAACACCGGCTTCCACATCGGCGTGGAGCTGCTGAAGGAGCGCGACGCGGCGCGCGCGCGGGACTGAACGCCGGCGTCGCCGGACACACCGTACGGACGGAGGGACAGCGGATGGGCACGAACGGCACGCGGGACGACGTCGAGACGATCGACGTCGCGATCGTCGGCGGCGGCATCGGCGGCCTCACGGCCGCGTTGATGCTGCACGCGAAGGGCATCGCCTGCACGGTCTTCGAGGCGGTCGACCAGGTGCGCCCGCTCGGCGTGGGGATCAACCTGCTGCCGCACTCGGTGCGCGTGCTCTCGGGCCTCGGGCTGCAGCCGACGCTCGCCGCGACCGGCGTCGAGACCGCCGAGCTCGCCTACTACAACAAGCACGGCCAGCCGATCTGGTCCGAGCCGCGCGGGCTCGGTGCCGGCTACGCGTTCCCGCAGTTCTCGATCCACCGCGGCAAGCTGCAGATGATCCTGTTCGAGGCGGCGTGCGCGAGGCTGCCGGCCGACGCGATCCGCACCTCCCACGCGCTGACCCGCTTCGAGGACGACGGCACGGCGGTCACGCTGCACTTCGCCGACCGCGGCGGCGCGCCGCGACCGCCGGTGCGGGCGCGGGCGGTGATCGGCGCCGACGGCATCCACTCGATCGTGCGCCGCACGTTCTTCCCGGACGAGGGGCCGGCGCGCTTCTCGGGCCGGATGCTGTGGCGCGCGACCACGCGCGCGAAGCCGTTCCTCACCGGCCGCTCGATGATCCAGGCCGGGCACCAGGACCAGAAGTTCGTCTGCTACCCGATCCAGCAGGTGCCCGACGCCGACGGCCTCGCGACGATCAACTGGATCGCGGAGCTGACCGTGCCGGTGGGCACGACCCCCGAGCGCGAGAACTGGAACAAGAAGGTCGACAAGGGCGTGTTCCGCGAGCCCTTCGCGCGCTGGTCGTTCGACTGGCTCGACATCCCGGGGCTGATCGACGGCGCCGACGCGATCTACGAGTTCCCGATGGTCGACCGCGACCCGCTGGCGCGCTGGACGCACGGGCGCGTCACGCTGCTCGGCGACGCCGCGCACCCGATGTACCCGATCGGCAGCAACGGTGCCTCGCAGGGCATCCTCGACGCCGAGGCGATGGCCGAGGCGATGGTCGCGACCGGCTTCCCGGCGCGCACCGCGGACCCGGCCGAAGCGCTCGCGCGCTACGAGGCCGCGCGGCGCGAGGCGACCGGCAACATCGTGCTGTCGAACCGCCGCAACGGCCCCGACCAGGTGATGCAGATCGCCGAGGAACGCGCGCCCGACGGCTTCCGGCACATCCACGACGTGATCCCGCGCGAGGAGCTCGAGGCGATCTCGGCCCGCTACAAGCAGCTCGCCGGCTTCTCGCACGCGCAGGTGAACCGGTGAGCGTCGAGGCGGTCATCTTCGACTTCGGCGGGGTCATCTCGTCGAGCCCGTTCGAGGCGTTCGCGCGGTTCGAGGCCGCGCGCGGGCTGCCGAAGGACTTCCTGCGCACCGTCAACGCCACCAACGCGCACGACAACGCCTGGGCGCGCCTCGAGCGCAGCGAGCTCGACGTGGCCGGCTTCGACGCGGCGTTCGCCGCCGAGAGCCGGGCGCTCGGCCACGAGGTCCGCGGCGCCGAGGTGCTGCCGCTGCTCGCCGGCGAGATCCGCCCCGAGATGGTCGAGGCGCTGCGCCGGATCGGCGCGCGGCTCAGGACCGGCTGCATCACGAACAACTTCACCGCGATGGAGATCAGCCCGATGGGCGGCCTGTACAAGGCCGAGATCATGCGGCTGTTCCACCACGTGATCGAGAGCGCGAAGGCCGGCGTGCGCAAGCCCGACCCGCGGATCTACCGGATGATGACCGACGCGCTCGGCGTCGACCCGACGCGCTGCGTCTACCTCGACGACCTGGGCATCAACCTGAAGCCGGCACGCGAGCTGGGCATGCGCACCGTCAAGGTCGGCGCACCGGGGCCGGCGCTGGACGAGCTGGAGCGCTGGGTCGGCTTTCCGCTGCGGTGAGGTCGCGGCCGGGCCGCGGGCCGGGCGGGCGGGCGGCGCGCCGGCTGTGGTACAAGGTGCGCCGATGAACCACCTGAGCCCCCGCCAGGCCTACGACTTCCTGCTCGCGCACCCCGAGGCGGTCTTCGTCGACTGCCGCAGCGAGGCCGAGTACTTCCTCGTCGGCCACGCGCTGGTCGAGCGCCCGGGACAGGAGCCGCTGCGCCCGCACAACATCTGCTGGGCCGACGAGCTCAAGCTCGAGGTGAACACTGACTTCGTCGAGGACGTCCGCCGCATCGCGGCGGACACCACGCGGCCGGTCGTGCTGATCTGCCGCTCGGGACGCCGCTCGGTCTCCGCCGGCCAGGCGCTCGAGGCGGCCGGATGGCGGGACGTGCACAACGTGCTCGAGGGCTTCGAGGGGCCGCTCGACGAGCGGTTCCGGCGGGGCACGACCAGCGGCTGGCGGCACGCCGGCCTGCCCTGGGAGCAGCTCTAGCGGGCGCCTCGCGCAGCGGCGGGAACGGCCCTCGGCCGGGTCAGTGCAGCACCAGCGGCTGCTGCATCAGGCCTTCGAAGTTGCTGAGGAAGTCGTCGACCTCCTCGATCGAGGGCTCGGTGGCGATCAGCTGGGTGACGTCGAATCGGAACTTCTCGGCGAGCGCACCCCCGAGGAAGATCTCGCGCTTGGCCGTCTTGTCCATGATCTCGTAGCCGCCCGAGAACGCCTCGCCTTCCGCGGACTTGAACTCCACGACGCAGTAGTTCGGGCTGTTGTAGATCATGTTCATCGAAGACCTCGCAAGGGACGACGCAAGGGTGGCGGGGCGGGCCCGGGGCTCGTAGCGCCCGCCGATGATCGTGCTGCGGTGCCCGACAGGCGTCGCGGACGGACCGCACATTCGTCGGGCCTCCGCCACTCATCCTGTCGCCGCCGCCGCCCGAAGCGTCCGATCGACCACTTGGGGGTCGATCGCCGTTCCCGCAAGCACCTCCAGTCGGCTGTCCGACCGCCACGCCGTCTCTCGCCAGTCGACCCGGCCGTCGACCCACTGCCAGCCGTACCAAGCGCGCTCGGTCCGGAACACGCCCTTGGCGCGCAGCAAGCCGCAGGCCCGCCACGGCCCGTCGGGCGCGGCCAGCGCGTCGAGCGCCGCCTGCAGCCGGGCCCGGTCGAACCCGGCCGTGGGCGGCCACCGCCAGCCGGCGGCCACGGCGCCGGCCACCGGGTCCGCGCGCTGCCAGCGCATCGGCTCGGGAAGCGTGGCGCAGACCTGCGGCCCGGCGGCCGGGCCGGGAGCCGCCGCGCCGACGATCGGCGCGCGTGCCTCGTCGCCCTCCCGGGGAGGGTGCGGGCCCGGCGCGCCCGCGGCCGCCCAGGCGGCGTCGGCCCGCGCCCCCGCCGCCAGCACCGCCGCCAGCGGCACCCGCCCGTCCGCCGTCGGCAGCACCGCGCGCGGCCACGGCGGCAGCGCGGCCAGCTCGGCCGACAGCGCGTCGCGCCGAGCCGCGGTCAGCGCGTCGGCGCGGTTCAGCACCAGCACGCGGGCGAACGCGGCCTGGTCGGCGGCGGTCGCGTGGTGGGGACGCGTCGGGTCGAGGTACAGGCCGGCGCGCGACGCGTCGACGACCGCGACCGGCGGGCCCAGCGACAGGTGCGCGGCGAACGCCGGACCGCGCAGCCGGTCCGCCAGCGGCGCCGGGTGGCCGAGCCCGGTCGTCTCGACGAGCAGCCGGTCCCACGGACCCCGGCGCAGCAGCCGCGTCAGGGTCGCGTCGAAGCCCACGCGGGCCGCGCAGCAGGCGCAGCCGCCGGCGATCTCGGCGATCGCGACCGCGTCGTCCGAGGCGCCGTCGCCGCCGAGCAGCGCGCGGTCGACGCCGAGCGCGCCGAACTCGTTGACCAGCACCGCCCAGCGCTCGCGGGCGGGGCGCTCGGCGAGCCAGCCGGACAGCAGGGTGGTCTTGCCGGCCCCCAGGAAGCCGGTGACGAGGACCGTCTCGACGGGGGGGCTCACCTGCGCCAGAACGCCGGCGTGACCAGCACGAACACCGTCAGCAGCTCGAGCCGGCCCGCGAGCATCGCGAACACGCAGATCCAGGTCTGGAAGTCGGTCAGGCCCGCGTAGTTGTCGGTCGGGCCGAGCACGCCGAGCGCGGGGCCGATGTTGTTCAGGCACGCGTAGGCGCCGCCGAACGCGGACGTCAGGTCCAGGCCGGTCGCGACCAGCAGCAGCGTGACGCCGAGCAGCGTCGCGCCGTACAGCAGCATGAACCCCAGCACCGCGAGCACGACGTGGTCGCCCACCACCTGCCGGTTCAGCAGCAGCGGCCGCACCGCGCGCGGATGGCTCATCCGCAGCAGCTCGCGGCCGGCCTGCTTGAACAGCACCAGCGTGCGGGCCATCTTGATGCCGCCGCCGGTCGAGCCGGACGACGAGCACAGCCCGCCGATCATCAGCAGCGCCATGCCCGCGAGCGGCGGCCACTGCTCGTAGTCCGCGCCGGTGTAGCCGCTCGAGGTGGCCATCGACACGGTCTTGAAGGCGGCCACCCGCAGCGCCTGCGCCGGGTCGGCGTAGGTGCCGGTCCACCACAGGTAGGCGGCCAGCGCGACGATGGCCCCGGTGACCGACATCCAGACCCAGCGCGCCTCCACGTCGCGCGCATAGGGCTCGAGCGAGCGGCTGCGCAGCGCGAGGAAGTGCGTGGTGAAGTTGACCACCGCGAGCAGCATGAACACGCCCAGGATCATCTCGATGGCGGGCGAATCGAAGCCGCCGATGCTGTCGTCCCGTGTCGAGAAGCCGCCGAGCGCGAGCGCGGAGAACCCGTGGCAGACGGCCTCGAACCAGGTCATGCCGGCCGCGCGCAGCGCGACGATGCACATCGCGGTCAGCGACACGTACAGCAGCCACAGGTACTTCGCCGTCTGCGTGATCCGCGGGGTGAGCTTGGTCTCCTTCATCGGGCCGGGCATCTCGGCCTTGAACAGCTGCATGCCGCCGACGCCGAGCAGCGGCAGCACGGCGATCGCGAGCACGATGATGCCCATGCCGCCGAACCACTGCAGCGCGTGACGCCACAGGTTCAGGCTCTGCGGCAGCGCGTCGAGCCCGGTGAGCACGGTCGCGCCCGTGGTGGTCAGCGCCGACATCGACTCGAAGAACGCGTCGGTGACGCTCAGCTGCGGCAGCTCGAGCAGGAACGGCACCATCGCGGCCGAGGCCATCAGCAGCCACGTCAGCACGACGAGCAGGCAGCCGTCGCGCGCCTGCAGCTCGCGCCGCCAGCGGCGCGTCGGGGCCCACAGCAGCAGGCCGGCGGCGACGGTGCCGATCGCCGCCTCGACGAAGCTGTCCGTGGTGCCGTCGCCGGCGCCCACGGACCAGGCGATCGGCAGCAAGTAGGTCGCCGCCATGACCATCAGCATGCCGCCCAGCACGTGCGCAATGGCCAGGACGCGTTGCAATCGGGTCGGGCTCCGGGAGAAACCGGCATTCTACCGATGCGCCGCGATGCTAGTATCCCGCACGCAACATGCGTAACCCAGGCGCCCGGACGGCCCGACCGGCGCGCGTCTCGATCACGGGCCGAACGCGCTCGCGCAGGCGTCACGGACGCAGCGGGCGCCCGGAGGAGATGGTGCGCCCCACCGACATCCGAGATCCCGACCACTTCCACAAGGTGGTCGACTGTCAATGGGCCTGCCCGGCCCACACCCCCGTCCCCGAGTACATCCGACTGATCGCCGCCGGCCGCTACGCCGACGCGTACCTGGTCAACTGGGAATCGAACGTCTTCCCCGGGATCCTCGGTCGCACCTGCGACCGCCCGTGCGAGCCGGCGTGCCGCCGCGGCCGGGTCGAGGACGAGAACCTGCCGACGCCCGAGCCGGTCGCGATCTGCCGCCTCAAGCGCGTCGCCGCCGACTTCAAGGGCGACGTGAGCGCGATGATGCCGCCGCCCGCGGCCGCGCCGATCGGCCGGCGCGTCGCGTGCATCGGCGCGGGCCCCGCGTCGATGACCGTCGCCCGCGACCTCGCGCCGCTCGGCTACGACATCACCGTCTTCGACCAGGAGCCGAAGATGGGCGGCTTCATCCGCTCGCAGATCCCGCGCTTCCGGCTGCCGGAGTCGGTGATCGACGAGGAGATGGGCTGGGTGACGCGGCTCGGCGACGTGAAGTTCGTGCACCGCCGGATCGACTCGCTGAAGGCGCTGCTCGCCGAGGGCTTCGACGCGGTGTTCGTCGGTTCCGGGGCCCCCCGCGGCCGCGACCTCGACGTGCCGGGCCGCACCGAGGCGGCCGCTAACATCCACATCGGCATCGACTGGCTGAGCTCGGTGTCGTTCGGGCACGTGACCTCGATCGGCCGGCGCGTGATCGTGCTCGGCGGCGGCAACACCGCGATGGACTGCTGCCGCTCGGCCAAGCGCCTGGGCGGCGAGGACGTGAAGGTGATCGTCCGCTCGCCGTTCGAGGAGATGAAGGCCTCGCCCTGGGAGAAGGAGGACGCGCAGCACGAGGGCATCCCGATCCTCGACTGCCTGGTGCCGAAGGCCGTCGAGCACCGCGACGGGAAGATCGTCGCGATGACCTTCGAGAAGGTCCAGGCGGTCTGGTCGACCGACGCGAACGGGCAGCGCAGGCGCTCGCTGGTGCCCACCGGCGAGCCGCTGCACCGCCACGAGTGCGACGACGTGCTGGTTGCGATCGGCCAGGAGAACGCGTTCCCCTGGATCGAGCGCGACATCGGCCTGGAGTTCGACCGCTGGGGCCTGCCGAAGCTCGACGAGAAGACGCTGCAGTCGACGATCCCGAACGTGTTCTTCGGCGGCGACGCGGCGCTCGGGCCGAAGAACATCATCTGGGCGGTCGCGCACGGGCACGACGCGGCGATCTCGATCCACAGGCACCTCGAGGGCGAGGACGTCGCGCAGCGGCCCGCGCCGGGCGTCACGCTCGCGTCCCAGAAGATGGGCATCCACGAGTGGGCGTACGACAACGACGTCGCCAACGACTCGCGCCACAAGGTGCCCTGGGCCGCCGCCGAGCAGGCGCTGCGCAGCATCAAGGTCGAGGTCGAGCTGGGATTCGACGCGGCCACCGCGTACCGCGAGACGCAGCGCTGCCTGAACTGCGACGTGCAGACGGTGTTCTCGGCGCCGAGCTGCATCGAGTGCGACGCCTGCGTCGACATCTGCCCGATGGACTGCATCACCTTCACACCGAACGGGGAGGAGGCCGAGCTGCGCACGCGGCTGACCGCGCCGTCGACGAACCTGGCGCAGGCGCTCTACGTGTCCGACACGCTGAAGATGACCGGACGCGTGATGGTCAAGGACGAGGACGTCTGCCTGCACTGCGGCCTGTGCGCCGAGCGCTGCCCGACCGGCGCGTGGGACATGCAGAAGTTCCTGCTGCAGATGACGCACGCGGGGCAGACCCCGCAGCGCGCGGGCGCCGGCGTGAACCGGGCGCCGTACCGGACGCCCGGCGTGGCGGCCGCAGGAGGAGGCGGCGGCGCGGTGCTCGCGGCGCCCGCCGGACGGAGGCACGCATGAACGCGCCGCTGAACCCCGAGCAGGCCCGCCCGGCCGCCGGACCCCGACCGCTGGCCGCGGTCAACGACTTCGTCGTCAAGTTCGCCAACGTGAACGGCTCGGGCTCGGCCTCGGCCAACGAGCTGTTCGCCCGCGCGATCCTGCGCATGGGCGTGCCGGTGAGCCCGCGCAACATCTTCCCGTCGAACATCCAGGGGCTGCCGACCTGGTACGAGGTGCGCGTCTCGGAGAAGGGATGGCTCGGCCGGCGCGGCGGCGTCGACATGATGGTCGCGATGAACCCGCAGACCTGGGACCGCTACGTCAACGAGATCGAGCCCGCCGGCGTCCCGAGCGCGATCAAGTACTCGCGGAACTTCTCCTACTTCAAGAACTTCGTCGAGTCGTAGAACAGATAGCCACCGG
>Ga0116191_1004013_pt1 | contig 10599 bp, 9 predicted proteins | sample AD_UKC111_MetaG_FD_89897 | JGI IMG/M metagenome (GOLD analysis project Ga0116191, IMG submission 89897) | Active sludge microbial communities of municipal wastewater-treating anaerobic digesters from Hong Kong - AD_UKC111_MetaG | ecosystem: Engineered > Bioreactor > Anaerobic > Digestate | place...
CTAACTTCTTCTCCCGGTACTCCCCACCAAAAGCCTGGGCCACATCTTCAATAATTTTAAGCCCGGATGAAGCGGCAATTTCCAGAAGCGGAGCCAAATCCACCGCCTGCCCATATAAATGCACCGGCAAAATTGCCTTTGTGCGGGCAGAGAGCGCAGCAGGCACCAAATCGGGATTAAGGTTACAGGTACGGGCATCAATATCGACAAAAACCGGGTTGGCGCCAACGCGGCTAATCGCTTCCGCCGTCGCAAAAAAAGTAAAAGGAGTGGTAATCACTTCATCTCCGGGTCCAATCCCTAAACTATGCAAAGCAATGATGAGCGCATCGGTTCCGGAACTCACCCCAACCGCATACCTTACGCCTAAAAATGCGGCAACTTCCTCTTCGAAAGCCTCAACCTGCGGCCCGAGAATAAACTGTCCTGACTGGAGCACATCTTCCACGGCGGTTACTATTTCCGTCCAAAGCAAGGCAAGCTCCGCCTGCAGATCGTTCTGGGGAATCCGGTATCCCCGGGGAAACGAAGGAACCATACCTCATCATCACCTCCTCACCATCCTGACATTAGCATCCTGCCAATCCTCCGGCCCCTTCACGATTTTCGCTGCAATCAGCCGGAGTCGGCCTAGGAATCAGCGGAAAATAAATACTGACGACTGCTAACCCTGTATGGGCAATTAAATCAAGGACCGATAATCCGCCTAAATAAGCACCTTCGCCCTGGGGATAGCGCGGCGGTATAAACTTTTGATAGACCAGCTTGATCCCGGCGGCGGCAAAAGCCTGAGGGTCATTATAGGCCCTTCCTCCTTCCCCGGACAAATAGGTATCTGCCCCGAGCTTTTGGCAAAGAGCAATAATCCTCCCGCTTTTCACATCCTCAAGCTCTCCTAAGGAAGAGGCAGGCAAAAGAGGAGTGTGAATTCCCAATATTTCGGCAAAAACCTTAATGAGCGTTACATTTAAAGGCTCGTGACTTGACCATGGTTCGATTACAAAAACCGCGGCGGGGATACTGCACATTATCCAGTAAAACAAAAACATCGCAATGGGCCATTTTGTGAAAAAAACCTGGCCATGGCAAATAATTTGGTTGATGGACGGCAACCTTCATTTTATTGACCTTTCATTACAATCCCGGCGGCGATTTGCCGGCATACTTCTTCAGCGTTCCGCACCGCCTCCTCAGGTGTATCACCATGCGTAATACAATAACCGGGCGCAAGGGTAAAACTGTGATACTCCGGAATTAAATCACCGGGTTTGATCAAGAGCCTGATTTCAAACAAGCCCGGAACAGAAAAGAGATCATGGTCTAAAGCAGGTGTTTTCTCCACAATGCCCGGAGGCAAGGTAATAAAATGCTGACAAGCGCCCCGTCTGAAGCGTGGCGTAAGATCCGGTGTTAATCCTAAACAAACATCAATGGCCGCCTGAATCAGATTAACCCCCAAAGCCAAGGGAATCAGCCGCGAATTAAGACAAATGCCTCCCAACCGGGGACTCAACTCAATCAGCTTTGGCCCATCTGCGGTGTACCGATACTGAATGTGGACCGGACCATTAGTAATACCCGTGGCGCGGATAACTTTCTCTATAAAATCAGTAACTGACCTTGCAAGGGGTTCCGGCAAATCAACAGGCAGATTAACCTGATGATAAGTGCAATACGGTGGTGCGGTGGGCTTACCGGTAATAATCGTGACAATATGAATTTCCCCATCCACCACAAAGCTTTCTACCCCGCCCCCATGGGCTACTGCCTGAATATATTCTTCAATTACCCATGTTTCCCCATGGGAAAAAGCGGCCGCCCGCTCCAATGCCCACTCGAAATCTTCCGGCTTTTCAACCTTGGTGATCCCAAAACTGGAATGGCAGTCAGGTGGCTTGACAATAAGAGGCAGCCCCAACTGCAATAACGCTTTGTGGGCTTCCAGCTTCGTCCGACAGATAAAAAACCGGGGAGAAGGAATCTGCTGTTCCTGCATAATCCGGCGAATGGATACTTTGTTCGTAAAACTCTCGGCCACCTCTACCGGTATCCCCGGCAGCCCCAGATTGTGAGCCACTGCTGCCGCAGTTCTCGCTCCCTGTTCGGAGCCCATCGACATGACCCCATTAATCTGCTGCTGACGTCCGGCTTCCGTACACGCAGCCAATTCGCTCGTACTAATCAGTAAGGGCAGATCCGCCCAGCGCAAACCCGGCGCTTGCGGGTCCTGATCGACCGCGAGGACCCTTAGTCCCAGTTTTTTGGCAATTCTCACGGCAGGCTCCTGAATATAACCTGCTCCGATAATCATGATTGTTTTCCCGGCATAACGATCAGGATTCAGATTTAAGGCCAGCATCTTTTTCTCCTTTTACTTTGAACTTATGGGGATTTAGGAAGGCCGTTTAAACAGGAAAGGATATAAGCTGCCCTCTGATCATATGTATGCCTGGCAAGAACTTCCCTTTGGCCATTGGCAGCAATCTCCTGACGTTCTTTTTCATGGGTAAGATAGTAATCAACCAGGGATAAGGTCTCCTCAGCCGAACCGGACATCACCAAATGGCGGCGATGGGTAAAAAGCCGTTCTACTGCCAGAGTGCGGGAAGTCAGCTCAAAAGCTCCGCTTCCCATTATTTCAAAGGTCCGCGAGGTGACCTGTGTTTTATGCTCATTCTGGTTTTGCAAGTTTAAGACAATCCTGGCGCTTCGGTAAATTTGAAAAGTTTTCGCAAAAGGAATAGTCCCGATATTGCGTACTTTACTCTGCTTTGACAGCGGCCAGGGAACCTTCCCCCATCCCCCGCCTGCCAGCAACAGATCATAACCGCTATCCCAAAGAGGTTTCACCAGCGTATTGATGCTTTGATAACGGAAGTATTGGGGATAGTGCCATACATTATAGGTATTCGCCACTAAAGCGATGTCGCATCCTTGCTCTCCGCCTCCTTCATCACCGCATCCTTCATAGGCGGGATTATAAGCAAATTCTAAATGAAAGGCGCGAAAGCCCTCTTTTTCATAGGAGGGAATACAATCGGCATTAATGGTAAAAACCACATGGGGTCGTGTTGCTTTAACCATTGGTAAGAACCATTTTTTTAACCAGGTTATATCCTCCGTCGCCCAGTATGCATGCAGACATGAAAAATTTCGGGTAATTTTTTTTATTAAGGCCCGCTTTTCCGCGCGCATATATTCGTGCACCCACCCCACAGTAATGAGCAGCTCCGGTTTGAAGGACTCCATCACCGGCAGTAAATACTCTTTGCTCACTTTTTTTACTATTTTTACTTCATGGCCCAAATGGCGAAAGCCCCAAGGCAAGCCATAAAGCCAAACCGGATGCTCATTCAGATAAAGAATCCGCATCACAAACACTCTCGCTTATCTCGCATAAGATGACTTAACAGCATTTTAAAAGCACTGGGCAGGAGGTGCCGGCGGACAAACCCCGGGTAATGTGATGCAGGGAGCCGGAACACAAAAACCATAACTAGGCACAAGTAACTGCACCCGGGAGAGACATTTTATCACGATACACAACTGCAGATCACACTGTACGCGTACTTCCGCAAGCGGCACAAATGGAATTACATCAGTAACAACACATTGGCAGAATAGCAGGGTGCTTTCACTGCAATCGATTTCCGTCCCCTCCGGACAGCAAAGCGTAACCGTTTTCGGGAACATAAAGACACGTTCAGCCTGTTGGGTCGGGTCTTCCGGATTAGTCAGCGTAATGGGTACTCTAATCAACACGGTAACGGTAAAAAACCCGCTGTCATTAACCGGCGTCTTGCTTATTTCCTCACAGGATATTTCTTCTCCCTCTGTAAGCGCACATGGCACCACATCCCCTACTTCTACCTGGTCAATAAATTCTGTAATAATTGTATTTTGACTGCGATCATCCAATTGGAAACAGCTGTCATAAACCTTATCTACCACAATGCACTCAATTCTGGTTGGAGGCGGGCAACCTTCCGGCGGGCATTGACCGGGAACAATTTGTTGGAAATGAACCTCCTCAGCCATCTTCATCCTTCCTTTCCTTTCTCTTTTGAAATCTCTTTTGGAAAAAGACTAATTTAGGTTTTCTTCTTGTACCATCATATGGTTTTTATCTCGAAAAGGTTACATCTCCCGTAATTTTTGCGTCGCCTTTTCCAATACGGCAATCACCGGCAAGGCACTGCATCCGTCAGAAAGCGGTCTCGTTCTCTGACAGACACATTCCAGGAAAGATCTGCATTCATTCACAAGCGGCTCCGGTTTACCCTGACAGATTATTTCCGAACCCTCGTCTTGAATCAGATAATCTCCCCTCACCTTCTTTTTGTGCAAAATTACTTTTTGTTGTATTTCATCGTATATCAACATGGCCTCTGAGCCGACTATTGTTAAGCTACGCCTTTGCACCGGCCATAACCAGGAGACATGCAAATGGGCCCTAATCCCCTCAGAAAACTGCAGATGAAGAAACACATCATCCTCAATCTTATTCTGCAAGGCACAATGACGGGTCACTGAAATCACCGGAGCTTTTTGCGGGGCTTCCCCAATTAAATAAAAAAGTACGGCCAGATCATGAACGCCGAAACTCCAAAGCACATTTTCCACGGAACGCACCTTCCCTAATTTCAAACGTTCCTGGCAAAAGAGTAGCGGCTGGCCAATGATTCCGGAAGTAAGGCAATTCTTAATTTTAGGGACAGCATCCTGATAAAGCAGTAAATGCCCCACCATGAGGATCCGCGTCTTTTTTTCGGCGATTTCCACCAGCTCGGCCGCTTCCTGGTACGACAGCGCTAACGGTTTCTCCACTAGGACATCTTTGCCCGCTAACAAAGCGGCTTTGCTTAACTGATAATGGGTGCTGGCCGGAGTGGCAATCACGAAGGCCGAAAGAGCCGGTTCCTTTTTTAACAGGCTGTCTGCTTCCGCATATAGGGGAACTTCCGGATACCATTTGCTTAATTCCCTTCTGATGAGGGGATCTCTTTCGGCTACGCCGCCCAGAACCCCTAACTGCGCAAAAGTACGCACCAGGTTTTGTCCCCACTTTCCTGCCCCAATTACGCCAACCCTTGTCTGCAATTTTTCCGTCTCCTTCCCTTTCAGTCCCTGTCTTTACAGGCCATGACGTGCCCAGTCAATGGTTTTCCGTAATCCGCCCGTTAACGTCCATTCAGGAACGAAGTGCAATTCCTGACGTGCCTTTTCCACATCCAACACCCGGCGCTGAATATTATCGATACTCCGCTTAGATTCGTATCTGATCACACTCTTACTCTCCGTTAATTTGATGATTAAACCGGCTAAATCATTAATCGAGGTTTCAAGGGCGGTGCCAATATTATAGATGCCTCCATTGGAAAACGACCCTAACGCCGCTAAAACGGCCGCCCGGCACGCATCCTGGATATAAGTAAAATCCCGGGTCTGACTCCCGTTTTCGTATATCACCAGAGGCTGATTGTGCAACGCCCAATCGATAAATTTTGCCACCACGCCTGCGTAAGGATTCTGCGGATCCTGATAAGGGCCGTAAACATTGGAATAGCGCAGAATAGCCACCGGCAACCCATATTGTTCCTGAAACACCTGGGCATAACTTTCTCCTGCATACTTACTGGCGGCATAAAAACTTAAAAACTGGACCGGCTGGTTTTCTTTAATCGGAAAATGGTCCGCATTGCCATAAACCGAAGAAGTAGAAGTATATACTACTTTCTCGACCTCAGCCTTCAAGGCTTCGTCCAACACGTTATATGTTCCGATAATATTTGTTTCCAGCCCCAGGCGCGGCGTTTCTGAAGAAGCCAGCATATTAACCGTGGCCAGATGAAAAACGGTGTCTTTTCCCCGCATCGCTTTGGCCAGAAGGTTTCGATCCAGGACTGTTCCGCCTAAAAACTCAACCTGCCTTTCAATCCCCATTTTTTGCAGATTCTCCAGGCGTCCCGTATGCATATTATCCAAGACTGTGACATTGCACCCGTAATCTATTACCAGCATTCGTACTAGGCTTGAACCGATAAAACCTGCTCCTCCTGTTACTAAAACCTGCTTCATCGATCTACTAAGCTCCCTTCAAACAAATTATCCTTATACCACCAGCATGGATGAACTAAAATCTGTAAACGCGGCTCCTTGCCGATATAATTACACATACAGTTTTCCCGCCACATCCCAAAACTATCAGAAATGTATTTTATCTCCCGCGTAAATGCCGGATCATAGGCATTATAACGAATACCTACTTCTTCTTTGGGCGTATTGATAAAAAAACTTCTATTATGGTTTGTTCCTGCTGGGGTGTGCTCCCCATGGGCGGCTGCCGAATACACAGAGATATTAAGAACGGTCTCCAAAATCTTTTTTTCCCGTAGGAAGACATCTTTAGGATCTTCCCGGGGGAAAATGTGCGCAAAATCAAGCGCTTCAAAGTGTAAGCCAATTTCATGCCCCAGTGCTAAAATTTCTTTGAGCGCCGAATAGGTACTGTATTCAAAAATGTTATATGTAGAGGCATGCAATCTTACAAAATAGGTGGCCTGAATGCCCAGACTATGCTCTAATCTGGCCATTCCTAATGCCCTCCCCATCGTACGGTCAATATCGTGTCTTAGAATAATGAAGCGTTCATTCCCGGCAATGCTTTCAAGATCACGAAACGGTCCGATCGCATAACCCTGTTCTTGCGCTCGCCGCATACAGTCGCTATAATGCTCATATTTCCAGGAACAAGCTTTATTCAACTCAAACACTTCCTTTGAATAACTTCTTCGTGAACATTAACTCCTATATATTATTAAGCAAGAAAAAAGATGTTCCGTTCGTTATGGCAAATGGAACATCTTTCATCTGGCACGAAATACATTAGGAAACACAAAAAAGGCACCTGAAAAGGTGTCTTTCGTTATGGCTCTACGCCTACTTTTTCTAATGGTGCCCGAGGCCAGACTTGAACTGGCACGAGGGGTAAACCTCGCGGGATTTTAAGTCCCGTGCGTCTGCCGATTCCGCCACTCGGGCATAAAATGTTACTTAAGCAAAAAGCGAATTTGGAGGTGCGGGTCGGATTTGAACCGACGGATGGCGGATTTGCAGTCCGCAGCGTTAGCCACTTCGCCACCGCACCATCAACTCCGGCCAAAACCGGTGCTTCGTCTTTATCTGCATAATGGAGCGGAAGACGGGATTCGAACCCGCGACCCTCGCCTTGGCAAGGCGATGCTCTACCACTGAGCCACTTCCGCAAAATATCTTGGTGCCTCGGGGCAGAATCGAACCACCGACACGAGGATTTTCAGTCCTCTGCTCTACCAACTGAGCTACCGAGGCAAACCATTCAAAGACATTCAGCTTTTTGCCGCTGACAAAGTATATTCTATCACGATATTCTTTACTATGTCAATCCTCTTTTACCTGACATTATTTAGATTTAGCTGCCGGTTATTGTACAAAAGCCAGCAGTGCTTCCCGGACAAGCTTCGCCGCCAGAATGGTGGTCCTTTCCGACGGATCATAAGCCGGGGCCACTTCCACCAGATCCATGCCCACCACATTTAAATCCTTCATGGCCCAAAGGGCTTGCATTATTTCCCGCGAAGTACACCCTCCCGGCTCCGGAGTTCCTGTCCCCGGCGCAAAAGCGGGATCTACCACGTCAATATCCAAGGTAAGATAGACCGGTTTCCCGGCAACCTCTTTTACCGCCTCGTGAAGGGCGGGGAAAACCTCATCTAAATATAGATGTGTCTCTCGGGCGGCAAATTCGAATTCTTCCTTCACCCCGGAACGAATACCAAACTGATATAGACTCTTGGGGGCAAGCAATTTTGCCACCTTGCGCAATACAGTAGCATGGGACATTTCTTCTCCCTCAAACACCTCACGTAAATCGGTATGGGCATCAAAATGAAAAACAACTAGATCGGGATAATGTTCTACACAGGCCTGCACCAGCGGTAAAGTCACCAAATGTTCTCCCCCCAAAAAGAGAGGGAATTTTCCCCGGGCAAAAATTTCCCGGGCAACTTCCTCGATCCGCTTGAGGCTTTCCACGGTATTGCCAAAAGGCAAAAAGACATCACCTGCATCATAATAGGGAAGATTAGCCAGGCTTTTATCCTGATAGGGGCTGTATAACTCCAACCCGTAAGAAATATTCCTGATCTGCTGAGGGCCAAAACGGGTGCCCGGGCGCAGACTGACGGTATAATCCATGGGTAACCCTACTAACACTGCCTTTGCTCTTTCATAGTCTTCACAGGCTCCGATAAAACCGGTTCGACGCTGTACATAATTCTGCAACATAATTCCTCCTATAGTGCTAAATCAATATCTTTTTCGCCATTTATTATAAACTCTCTTTGTAGTTTGGACAATATTCGCGAAACAATTTGTGCAACTACTTATAGCCCGAACCTAAGGATGAGTGAGCTCGATTCCTTTTGGTCATACGGAGTCTGGAGGTTACATTTGCTGGGCCGTTACTAATAAAAATACTACCGTTAGATCTCTCTAACGGCAGCATTAACATAGAGCCTATATTTTCACCTAATACTTAAGGGGTACTTACTAGCCAACTACCTCTGCCATCTTTTGATTGCAGTAAAAATTATATTTGCGATATGCTAAACGAACCAGGGATTTATCCTGACTATACGTAATTTTCTCCAATGCCTCATCAATCGGGAAAAACCCGCCTTCCTTAAAGCCCTCTTCCTTATTCACCGCAAAAGAATCGGTTGTCGCCTCCATAATAAACCAGTCAATCTTGTTGCATACCGGCATTTTCCGAGAATATGAATAAAACTCATAACTGGTCTCTCCCGCTGGGGAAATGATTGTCGCATCAACATTGCCTTCGTGTTTTACCCTTTGTAGAGCCACATCCAAAGCCAACTGATTATCTCTGATCACGCCTTTTGGTAAAACCCATTCGTCCTTGTCATTCTTCAGGATGAAAACCCTGGTGTCAATAAAAACAACACCACCAGCACATGCCCTCGTCAACATAGACAGACCCCCTATTTATATTTTATACTTATAACTATGTTCGACAGGTTGAAGAAGTTCTCCTGCAAAAAAAATGACTAATGAGAGAATATATTTAAGCCCATTATTTTCTAGCTCTCCCTATTTTCTGGCTAGGAACATGTCGCATTGCCCCCCTTGCCAGTGTAGGCAATGATTACAGCGGGGCAGAGTATCCCTTGAAGGAACATTCATCGCTTCTAATCCCCTTGCATTTCTTACGGAATCATAGTGCGGACAACTGCCCGCCATGCGAAAAAAATTAACTGTCCTCATAGCAAAAACCTCCTGTTCATAGGTTTCCCCGGCAGGAGGTTTTTATAATCATTTCTTTTATTTTAACACATCGACAAACAATAGTAATGTGTCTTTAGTAGTATCCGGATCGAGTCGGTAAGCGTCCTTAATTTTCATGCTTCCACTAGTAAAAACAAATTCCAACTCCTTGGGATAAAAACTGATATCCTTTATACATGCTCCGGTAATATCCTTAGGTACATTCATCACGAGATTTAAGCTCCCTCTTTTCAGTACGTCTTCTGATAAAGGGACAATACTTGAGCTGATAAATCCTTCTGTTTTAAATTCTTGCCCGATCATCCTTCTTTCCGGCAGCTTCGCAATTGGACCTAATATGCTAGTCGACGTAGTTCTAAAAAGAATAATCGGCTCATCTAACGAGGGTGCACTTTGCAAAACTCTCTGTACCGCTGCAATATCGGCAAGGTCCTGTGCACTCGGTTCCATAACCCCCCTAATTACTCTATTCAGATTTTGATTGGCGACCGTAAAACGCCAGAAAACCTCCCGGTCTTCTTGCGACAATCCCGTGGCCCATTTGCTGTATTTCTGATCTGCCCACTTAATAATGCTTTTTTCAAGGCTATGCGGAAAAAACTTTGGTAAAGCCCATTCAGGTTTGAGTTCTGACCAAGTAAGAGGATATTTTACTTTACTCCCGCTATTTACAACGGCTTGCGCGGCACTTAACCCGGTCACATCGGCAGTTCCACTCAGACCGCCTTTGGCTACGGGAATGTTTATACTCTCCATTTTAACTGAAGCATAAGTGGCTTTGGTACCCCAGGTTCCTTTCAGCGTCGCCATTCCTGCCGATTTTCCCGTTCCCGCTGCAACGGGTGCCGCAAAACCAAAACCACCAATATTAATTCTTGAGAAATCAGGTATCAAGGCCCCCAGGTTAATTCCTTTTATGGAAGCCACTGCTTTGGCTAAAATGCCGGGCTGCGCGCCCTTGACCACGGTGCCGGAATTCGCCAGTGCGCCGGTACTGGCTAGCTTCCCGCTATTCGCGGCCTTGATTGCTTTATTGGCGGAGGTAGCTCCTTTAAGCTGTCCACCACCCAGTAAAAATGTCCCGGCAAACACTGTCCCTTCCCCATACAATTGACCTTTTTTCAGCGGATCCTTTTGGGCATCGGTGTATGTTTGATAACCCCACTGGTAGATGCCGCTGAGTAGCGGCTGCGGGTTTTGCAGAACAGCGGCAACGGTTTTTCCTCCGGTGACAACCTTCGCTTTGTATTCCAG
>Ga0116191_1004014_pt1 | contig 10598 bp, 8 predicted proteins | sample AD_UKC111_MetaG_FD_89897 | JGI IMG/M metagenome (GOLD analysis project Ga0116191, IMG submission 89897) | Active sludge microbial communities of municipal wastewater-treating anaerobic digesters from Hong Kong - AD_UKC111_MetaG | ecosystem: Engineered > Bioreactor > Anaerobic > Digestate | place...
ATATACATCAAGGCGAATATTGAAGAAACCGATATCACCAGGATCAAGCCGGGGCAAAAGGTGGACATTAAAATAGACGCTTACTCCAATAAATCTTTTACAGGATATGTCGAGAGTATCGGGCAGGCCACCCAGTCGGCCTTCAGCCAGTACCCGTCGCTTAACACCAGCGGCACTTTTTCAAAGGTCACCCAGCTCATCCCGGTGAAGATTACCATTACCAATGCTGACAACCTCACCCTCATGCTCGGTATGAATGCCACAGTGAAAATCCATGTCAAATAATGAAAGGGGGTTTCTAGTGTGTGGAAACCGGTTAAAAAATCCCTGGCAGTCTTCCTGACAGTACTTTTAATGTTTACAGCAGCCGGCTGCGGCGGCCGGAATGAGAACAAGCCGGAGGCGGTCACAGTGGCAGTGGCTGAGAACCAGGAACTTGAAACAACGCTGGAACTGAGCGGTGTTTTAGTGCCCGTCCGGACAGTCGACATATCAAGCAAAGCTTCAGGCAAAGTGGTCAGCCTGGGTTTCAATGTCGGCAGCGAGGTAAAGGCCGGGGATGTTCTGATACAGCTGGATACGGACGCGTTAAACGCTCAGCTGGCACAGGCGGAAGCAGGCCTGCAGTCGGCCGAGGCCGCGGCGGAGTCGGTACGGAGCCAGGCTTCTCTAGCCAGAATAAACCTGGACGCTGCCCAAAAACTGTTTGACCGGACCAAAGTCCTTTACCAGTCGGGCGCAGTGTCGCAAAGCCAGATGGACGATGTTACAGATAAGCTGAATATAGCGCAAAACCAGTTTGAGAATGCCTCCGGACCGGCGCAGGACCAGGCTCAGGCCGCGATCAGCACAGCCCGCGCCAATATACGGAATCTTCAGGTGCAGATTGATAATACCACGATCAGGAGCCCGTTAAACGGGATCGTGACAGTACAGAGTGTAAACGTTGGCCAGTCGATCTCCCCAAATGTTTCGGTTATTTCCATTGTCGACACCTCGACCCTAAAATTAAAAACTACTATATCACAGGATTTACTGCCGCTGTTGTCGGTCGGCCGGGAAATGGAGATAACCATCGACAGCTACCCGGACAGTAAGTTCAAAGGCAATATATCAAGCATCGGCCCAATTGCGGTCAGCACGGGTGAAGTATTCCCCCTGGAAATATCGATTAATAACAGTGGCAGCCTCACGGCCGGCCTGTCGGCCCGTGCGTCGCTGAACACGACAGTCAGGGGAATTATGGTCCCGGCAGCGGCGGTCGCGCAGGGCGGCGGGGAAAGTTATGTGTTTGTAATTAACGAAAATACCGCTGTGAAGCGGGTTGTCAAAGTCGGGCTGAAAAACGATAAGACAGCCCAAATCTTAAAGGGTGTCAGCGCCGGTGAAAGGGTTGCCGTCACCAATGTAGGCTCGCTGTCGGATAATAAGACGGTTACCGTCAACTAATTGAACAACTAGCGGAGATAGATAGATCAAATGGTAAAAATATTCCGTTTTTTAAAGCCATATATCTGGAACTTGTTCTGGGTCATAGTGTTTCTTTTTGCCCAGGCTATAGCGGAGCTCTACCTTCCCACGCTCATGTCGGAAGTAGTCAACAACGGCATGATGAAGGGTGATACCGGATACATCTGGAAATACGGAAGCTACATGCTGCTGGTGGCGCTGGGCAGCAGTTTTTGCTCCATAGTGGGCAGCTACCTGTCTTCCATAACCGGTATGGGCTGCGGCAGGGACATCCGCGACAGCGTTTTTTCGCGTGTGGAAAGCTATTCCCTGAATGAATTCGATAAAATTGGCACTGCATCGCTTATTACCAGGACCACCAACGATATTATCCAGGTACAGACCCTGCTGGTAATGGGTTTGCGCTTTATGGTCTTTGCCCCGATCATGTGTGTCGGCGGCATCATTATGGCCTATTCAAAGGATAAGCAGCTGACTTTGATCCTGGCTGTAGTCCTGCCTGTAATGCTGATCCTGATCGGCACCCTGGCCACGGTAATCGTTCCCCTCTTTAAAGCAATGCAGATCAAGCTTGATAAAGTAAACCTGGTCCTGCGCGAGAACCTGACCGGGATCAGAGTGATCAGGGCTTTTAATAGGCTGGCAAGCGAAAACCAGCGGTTTGAGGCGGCTAACCGCGACCTGACCGACAACGCGATCAGGGTTAACAAAATAATGGCCTTAATCCAGCCAGCCATGATCATCATCATGAACCTGACCTCTATAGCCATCATCTGGTTCGGAGGCCACCGCATCAGTCAAAACATCATGCAGGTGGGCGACATGATGGCGTTCATCCAGTATGCTATGCAGGTTATGTTTTCCATCATCATGGTGACGATTATGTTTGTCATGGTGCCGAGAGCACAGGCTTCGGCGGCCCGGATTAATGAAGTGCTGGAAGTGGAACCCGGTATCAAAGACCCGCCGGAAAGCATTATGTCAGACAGCCAGAGAGGTCATGTGGAGTTTAGGGATGTTACTTTCAGTTATCCCGGCGCCGAGCTGCCTGCCATCAGCAATATATCTTTTAATGCCAGTCCCGGTGAGGTTACCGCCATTATTGGCGGCACAGGATCGGGCAAATCTACCCTGATCAACCTGATTCCACGTTTTTACGATGTTGACAGCGGCTCAGTATTAGTAGACGGCGTGGATGTCCGGCAGATGAACCAGAAAGACCTCAGGGCCAAGATCGGGTTTGTGCCGCAAACACCGGTCCTTTTCAGCGGCACCGTTGCCGAAAACATCCGTTACGGTAAGGCTGATGCGACTGACGAAGAAATCACCCATGCGGCTGAGGTGGCCCAGGCCAGCGAATTTATTACCGCGCTAAAGGATGGGTATGAGTCTATGATCGCCCAGGGTGGGACCAACCTCTCCGGCGGCCAGAAACAGAGGCTTTCCATTGCCCGCGCGCTGGTCCGCAAACCCGGCATATATATTTTAGACGACAGCTTCTCAGCCCTAGATTTTAAGACTGACGCGCGGCTACGGGCAGGGCTGAAAAAAGAGACCACCACTTCCACAGTGATCATTGTAGCCCAGAGGGTGGGAACAGTGATGGACGCCGACAGGATAATTGTACTGGACGAAGGGCGGATTGTGGGGATGGGCAGGCATAAGGAACTAATAGTTTCGTGCAATGTTTACCGTGAAATAGTTTCTTCCCAATTGTCGGAAGAGGAGATTGCGTAACGAAGATGAGTTTAAAAAATTCACAACAGCCGGCCCGCCAGCGCCCCGGCGGCCCAATGGGCCGCGGCGGCCACATGATGGGGATGCCGGTAGAAAAAGCTAAGGATTTCCGGGGTACTTTAACCAGACTGACAAAATACCTTAAACCGGAGAAATACCGTTTTATAGCAGTTTTTTTTCTGGCTATCGCGAGTACCCTTTTCTCCATTGTCGGCCCCAAAATCATGGGGAAGGCCACGACCAAGCTGGCTGACGGGGTCCTTGCCAAATACGCTTATTTTACCAAGCTTTATATGGCAATACAGGAAAACATGCCGGCCGCGGTGGTCAACAACCTGAAAAAGCAGCCTATCCCGGGTTTTGATTTTGGATATATAGGGAAGATACTGCTGCTGCTGGTGGTGCTTTATATATTCAGCGCCCTGTGCAGCTACGTGATGGCCTACATTATGTCGGGCGTGTCCCAGAATACTGTCTACAGGATGCGTAACGACGTCAAGGATAAGCTTGACCGCCTGCCGCTGAAATATTTCGACCAGCGGACCTATGGCGAGATCCTGAGCAGGGTCACCAACGACATGGACAACATAGCGACGACACTGCAGCAGAGCCTAACCCAGCTGATAACTTCTTTGATCACTGTTATCGGCATCTTGATCATGATGCTCAGCATCAGCCCCTTGATGACCCTGATCGCGGTTGTGACGCTCCCGGTCAGCATGCTTATAACCATGCAGATAGCGAAAAATTCTCAAAAGTTTTTCGCGGCCCAGCAGAAATGCGTCGGGGAACTGAACGGCCATGTCGAGGAGATGTACGCGGGGCATAAAATAGTTAAAGTCTTCGGGCATGAGGAAGATTCCATTGAAAAGTTCAAGGAGATTAACGCGCGGCTATACGGGGTGGGGTGGAAAGCCCAGTTTATTTCCGGTATTATCTTCCCTGCCTTAAATTTTGTCAACAATATTGGTTACGTCCTCATCTGCGTTGTCGGCGGCCTGCTGGTGGCGCATAAAAAAATCGAGGTGGGTGATATCCAGGCCTTTATCCAGTACATCAGGCAGTTCACCCAGCCGATCATCCAGGTGGCCAATATAGCCAACGTGCTGCAGTCCACGGTAGCCTCAGCGGAGCGGGTATTCGAGGTCCTGGACGAGGAGGAGCAGGTCCCCGACAGTGAGGACGCCAAAGTGATCGAGTTCCCGCAAGGCAGGGTCAAATTTGAACATGTAAAATTCGGCTATAAAGAGGACACCCCGCTTATGGACGACCTCAGCATTGATGTTAAGGAAGGGAGCACCATCGCCATCGTCGGTCCGACCGGGGCAGGCAAGACGACCCTGGTAAACCTGATCATGCGCTTCTATGAGGTGCAGGGAGGCCGCATCACAGTCGACGGTGTGGATATCAGGGACATGAAGCGCGGTGATCTACGCGCCATGTTCGGCATGGTGCTGCAGGATACCTGGCTGTTTAACGGAAGCATCAGGGACAATATTGCTTACGGCCGGGACGGAGCAACTGAGGAAGAGATTATCAGCGCGGCTAAAGCCGCCAATGCCGATCACTTCATCAAGACTCTGCCGGACGGCTATGACACCATCTTGAACGAGGAGGCCTCCAACATCTCGCAGGGGCAGAAGCAGCTTTTGACCATTGCCCGCGCCATCCTGGCCGACCCCGCCATCCTCATCCTCGATGAGGCCACCAGCAACATCGACACCAGGACCGAGGTACTGATCCAGAGGGCGATGGCAAACCTGATGAAAGGCAAGACTAGTTTTGTAATTGCTCACAGGCTTTCAACGATCCGCGACGCCGACCTGATCCTGGTGATGAACCAGGGGGCCATCATCGAGCAGGGCAGCCACACCGAGCTCCTGGCCAAAGGAGGCTTCTACGCCGAGCTGTATAACAGCCAGTTTACGGGAGCAAGTGCCTAAAATTACTGATGCAGATACAATAACTTAATAACTTAGGTACCCGGTACCGTATAGGAGTTGTAAAAACCAGGGTATCGGCAACATTCCAGGCATCGGGCCATATTATGGTAAACAGGTAGAAGAGAAAATTTGGTTGATTCAAAAAAGGCTCAAGAAGGTGTATATAATGTTTTGGCCGTACTGTTTTGAGAACAACTGGTACTATGTAACGGGGCCGGGAAATTTAACGGACCTGCAGGTACACGCTGGAGATATTTCTTTTTTGGTCCCCTTCTGGTTTGGTGTGACCGAACAGGGAACGCTGGTCGATCGGTCCGATGCGGACACTTTACTTTTTGCCCGGCAGGTTGGCCTGCCGCTGCTGGCGATAGTGCATAATTTCGCCAGCCGTGAGTACGGGCCGCTGATACACCGGCTGCTGACGACAGAAAGCCTGCGCCGGGCACTGGTGTCAAATATTTTGATGATGCTGGTAAGCAAGGGTTTTGCCGGGGTGAATATAGATTTTGAATTCATTCCTCCTGAAGACAGGCCATACTTAACAATGTTTATGGCTGAGCTTTACCATACGCTTAAGCAATATGGGCTGATTGTAACTATTTCGCTTCCCCCGGAATTGAGAGATGAACCAGACCACCCTTTTTCCGGCGCCTTTAGTTACCCGGACTTGGCTTGCTATAGTGATCAGGCTTATATACTGGCTTATGATGAGCACGTGGCGAAACCAGGCCCCATTGCTTCCATAGGTTTTGTCCGCCAGGTACTTTCATACGCCCTTTCTGTTATCCCCCGCCAAAAAATTCGTTTAGGTGTGTCAGTCTATGGCCGTGACTGGACAATAGGCGCAAAACAGCTTCCCAGGGAATTATCCTTCCAGGAAGCGATAAATACAGCTTATTGTAATAAGGCAGTAATCCGGTATGATCTTGAGGCGCAGGCGCCGACTTATACTTATGAAGTGAATGGCGCCAGGCATGTGGTGTGGTTTGAGGACGTGCGCAGTTTTGAGGCCAAACTGAGCGTCGCTGTTCAAGAAGGAATAACGGGCATAGCGGTATGGCGGCTTGGTCTGGAGGACCCGCGCATCTGGGAACTGCTCCGGAGGATGCTGCTGTGTTGAAAAAGAATCGCAAAAAAGAAGCCGCGCAGGCTTCTTTTTTAATATCAGATTTTTAAATCATGAACATACCGAACCCGATTACAAGCAGAATCAGGATCAGAAAGAGGAGAAACGCCCAACTTCCCATACCAGCGCCTCCACCGGTGCCCATACCACCACAACCGCCGCCGTCAAAACCGCCGCATCCTCCGCCAGTGCCAAATGCCATATTTAGCCCTCCTTTCAAGTTCTCTTTTATAATATGAAAATGGCAAATTATGGTTACAACATTAGTCTGCGACATATTACAACTATTCAAAAAGGTTTCACTTGTTGTTCACTCCTTGTTCACAATGGCGCTTTATAATCGAACCTGTGGGACAAAATCACCATTATGAAAGGAGATAGAAAAGTGAAAGGAAAAGCAGCTAAGTTGATAGGCAGTGCCATTTTGTTCGGAGGGGTTATGTTGTCTGCTGTTTGCCCCGCTTTAGCGGCCGGCCCCCAACCCGGGCAGTTCCGGACTCCTCCAGGTATGCAGAGCCAGGCGGCCTGCCAGGGGACAACCCAGAGTCAGTTTTCTGAAACTAACGCGCCCCCCCAGGGACCGGGACCGGGACAAGGACAACAAGGACAAGGGTTTGAAGAACTATTTAGCCAGTTAGTAACTGACGGTACCCTGACCCAGGAAGAGGCTGACGCGGTAATTGAGGCGCTGGGCCAGGGACAGGGCGCCAGGCCCGATGAGATTATCAGCCAGCTGGTAACCGACGGCGTTATTACCCAGGATCAAGCTGACGCGATAACTCAGGCCATACCCTGCGGACATGGGATGCAGGGCGGCAGATTTGAAGAAAGCTTAAGCCAGCTGGTGACTGACGGTACCCTGACCCAGGAAGAGGCTGACGCGGTAAAGGAAGCGCTGACTCAGGGACAGGGCACGAGGCCGGATGAGATTATCAGCCAACTAGTAACAGATGGTGTTATTACCCAGGAGCAGGCTGATGCGATAACGCAAGCATTTCCTCAACCCCCGGCTCCCCCGGCGGATGACAACCAGGAGTAATAGCAGGGAGGCGCCTCACGGCGCCTCCTGTTTTGCTTTTACTTGCCGTCAGTCTATAAAAGGGAAAAGTAGCGCAGCCGGAGAAATGTATCTTCAAATTAATTTTGGAGAGGACCGATCCATGGGTATCACCAAGAGTATTCTCATCGCTGACGATGAACCGCGTATGATCAAGCTTGTCTCTGATTTTCTGAAGAAAGACGGATACAACGTTTTCATAGCGGAGAACGGCCGGCAGGCACTGGATATTTTCAATGAACGTCACATCGACCTGGTTATTCTGGATGTGATGATGCCGGAATATGACGGCTGGGCGGTGTGCAGGGAAATACGCAAATTATCGCGGGTACCCGTCATCATGCTGACGGCCCGTACCGGCGAATCGGACGAATTGTTCGGCTTTGAACTGGGGGCGGATGAATATGTGACCAAGCCCTTTAGCCCTAAGGTGCTGATGGCCAGGGTACAGGCGCTGCTGAGAAGGGCTGCCGAAAACAAGAGCCCCAATGTTAACCTGGAAAGGTTGGAGATAGATATTAACGGCCGCTCTGTGATGGTTGACGGGCATTCACTGGACTTGAGCATGAAGGAGTTCGAGCTGCTGCTTTACCTGGTGAACAACGAGGGCAAAGCCCTTAACCGGGACCAGATCTTAAACGCTGTTTGGGATTACAATTATTTCGGCGATGCCAGGACCGTGGACACCCATATAAAAAAGCTCAGGCATAAACTTGGCGATAAGGGAATCTTTATTAAAACAATGCGCGGGTTGGGTTATAAATTCGAGGTGAAACCATGAGGCTGACCATCGGTAAAAAACTCTTTTGGGGTATGAGCGCGCTGATCATGCTGTTCGTAGCCCTGTCACAGCTGCTGAACAGCCAGTTTCTCGAGGACTACTATGTTTTGGAGAAAAAGAAGCAGCTAATGGATATTTACAGTTCCATTAACAAGATCTATCAAGGGGATGCCGACTCAATTTCTTTGGAACTGGAGAGATTGGAGCGGACTACGGGGATTCACATCGTAGTCTGCAATTCAAAACAGGAGCCAACATACCCTGTAAAAAAGACGATTCAAGAACCTAACGCGGGTAATCCTCCCATACCTCAGCCGCAAAACCTCAATCAACAAAACTCTAATCTTCCCCACCCAGGCCCTGAAAAAGAACTGAGCTTTGAAAGAAGCCTGATCCAATTGAACCTGGATAAAATCAGTGAAGGCAGGGAGGCCATCGTTTTCTCAAAGGATCCCAGAATTCAGACTAACTTCATCAACCTGGTAACCACACTGAACAACGGGGATTACCTGATTCTCAACACCCCTTTTGCTTCCATCAGTGAGAGCGTTAAGATAGCCAACCGCTTCTTTTTGTTCACCGGCCTGTTAACCCTGATCGCGGGCAGTGTTATCACCTATTTTATGTCCAGGAAACTTACCATGCCCATCCTGAAACTAAATGATATTGCCCAGAGAATGGCCAGGCTGGATTTCAGCCGGAAATACCAGGTAGAATCCACGGATGAAGTTGGCCAGCTGGGCGAGAGCATTAACTCGCTTTCTACTCAGCTGCATGGCGCCATATCCGAGTTGACTGAGGCAAATAAGAAGTTGTTGGAAGACATTGAGCGGGAACGAAGAATTGACCAGATGAGGAAGGAATTCATTTCCAATGTCTCACATGAGCTGAAAACGCCGATATCATTAATCCAGGGCTACGCGGAAGGGTTGAAGGAGAATGTTAATGAGGATGAAGAAAACAAGAACTTCTACTGCGCGGTAATTGCGGACGAGGCCAAAAAAATGGATAAATTGGCCGGAGAACTCCTGGACCTGTCCCAGATCGAAGCGGGAACTTTCAAGCTGGAGAAAAGCAATTTTGAAATATCCAGGCTTGCCGCCAAAGTCATGGATAAATACCAGCCAATATTTTCAGAGAAAAAGATCAATTGCAACCTGATGGCGGAACAGGGTTTAATTGTTTACGCCGACCGGTTCCGCACGGAACAGATACTTGTCAATTACCTCAACAACGCTATTAATCATGTTGACAGCCAGCGGTTGATTACCATATCAGTTCAATCCACACAGGACAAAGCCCGCGTGGCTGTGTATAATTCCGGGCAGCCCATTCCGGAGGAATCCCTGGGCAAGGTCTGGGACAGTTTTTACAAAGTAGACAAAGCCCGCACCAGGTCCTACGGAGGGACCGGGTTGGGGCTTTCCATCGTCCGGGCTATTCAAGAGATTGACAACAACAGATATGGCGTTTTAAACAAGTGGGGCGGGGTTGAGTTCTGGTTTGAACTTGATGTCGCTGAGTAATAATTGATTCACTTTGCAGCATATGGGGCTGTATTGAATTAAGTCGATAAGTGTGATATAAAAAAAGTGTCGAATTACCCGGAATTATAGTTTTATATCTTGAAATTACCGGGTGGAACAGCTTGGCATAGTGATCCAACTCGTTGATATGGTCCGATTAAACCGCTGAACTGATGGTTTTAATGTCTATATAAAGAGGGGGCTAAACAACGATGTTAAGTGGACGCGAGGAGGAACTGAAAACAATATGGGAAAACTTTCAATTAACGGGTTATGCTAGGCCTAACAGTATTTTAAGGGAAGAAGTTCTTGATTCGTGGAAAAGGTGCCGGTTAGCCAACATGGATCCTTGCTCTAAACCTAATAGGCGTATGCTTTCCGGGAAGGAACTTAAAGAAAGGATAACTAAAAACAGTTTACTTATAGATGCTGCTTCTTCTATTTTGCATATTTTTACACAAAGCATTGACAGCTCAGGTTTTAGATTTGATTTGCTCGATACTGATTTATTTCTCTTAACGCAATATGGGGACAAAAAGTCTATTGAAATAGCACAAAAACATGGTATATTTCCAGGTTTATGCCGGCAAGAGGCGGTTTCCGGAACCACTGCGATATGCTTGGCGGATGAATATAAAAAACCGGTTCAGCTGGTGGGCCCTGAGCATTATAATGTCAACCTTCATTCATTAACATGTTCTTCCACACCCGTGTTTTCATCAGATGGCAAGTATTTAGGGATCTTAAGCATGTCAGGGGATTTTTCTTTGTTTCATAAACATACGCTTGGCTTAGTGGTAGCAATGAGCAAGATAATTACACTTAATCTCATTGAAAAAGAAATATTGAAAGAGCAGCAAATGTCAAAAGAATACTTGAATAATATAGTAAATGCTATTTCAGATGGGATCATTGTTATAGATGATAATAATGAAATTAAAACGGTAAATACAGTTGC
>Ga0116191_1004020_pt1 | contig 10586 bp, 9 predicted proteins | sample AD_UKC111_MetaG_FD_89897 | JGI IMG/M metagenome (GOLD analysis project Ga0116191, IMG submission 89897) | Active sludge microbial communities of municipal wastewater-treating anaerobic digesters from Hong Kong - AD_UKC111_MetaG | ecosystem: Engineered > Bioreactor > Anaerobic > Digestate | place...
AAAAGTTCATGAAATACCTGAAGCCGGAAGAACTGCACGAGGTAGAAATATTAAAAACTTACTTGCCCTCGGTGATAGAGAAAAAGTGACTGCCTTTCTGTCTATTAAAAATCTAAAAGATGAATCCAAATACCTTTTTATGGTAACTAAAAAAGGTCTTGTCAAAAAAACACCACTTACTGCTTATAGTAAACCTCGTTCCACTGGAATACAAGCAATAACATTAGAACAGGGTGATGAACTTATAGATGTGCTTGTAACCTCTGGCACGGATAATGTCTTGCTTGCAACCCACAATGGACTTGCCATACGCTTTCCAGAAAAGGATGTTCGTCCTATGGGAAGAACGGCTCAGGGTGTTGTGGGTATTCGTTTAGATGAAGACGATTATGTGGTCGGCGTTTCTATTGCAAAAGATAACCTTACTGTCCTGACTATAACTGAAAATGGTTATGGGAAAAGAACCGAGGTAAAAGAATATCGTATTCAACATCGTGGAGGCAAAGGGATTATCAACATCCAAACGCAAGAGCGAAACGGGAAAGTGGTTACTATGCTATCTGTAAGTGACGACGAAGACATTGTTGTCGTCGCAACTGATGGCAAGTTGCTCCGTATACCTGTTAAAAGCATGCGCGTCATTGGAAGAAATACAAAAGGTGTCCAATTAATGAACCTCCGCGAAGGTGCCAAGATTGCCTCTGTAGATAGAGCCATCAAAAAAGATGAGTCCGAAGAAGAATCTGCTGATATTCAAGAGATAAACGAAGAAGAAGAAACAAACGATTTATTTGAGGGAACCGATAACAACAATCAAGAAGAATAAATAAAACCACCTATTCACTAACAATAAATCCTGTTTATCTTTATTATTAAATTAAGAGTTGGGGTGGTTTATTTCTTCATCTGCTTGTTCATCCAGTTCAAAGAACAAATCTTGAACCAAATTTTTTTTTAGTTTTTCTCTTATTGAGTTTAAAATTCTTTCCTTTTCAAAAGTAAGGCGGTGCATAATGGTTGTGTTCTTAACCTTAATGTAAAGCACCCCTCTTTTAAAACCTGACAATTTCGTGACTGAGGAAAAATCCTTACCAATAATCTCCTCCCATTGTTGCCAAACAGGAATCAATTCAAAACCTATTTTTACAGCATTGGATTTGGATAAATCCGAAACAATATCCGATATTTTTTCTGGTTTATTCTTATGCTTTTTCAATATTACCTTTCCTTATTCTAAACATGTTATATTTACTTGCCAGATTTCTACAAACAACTTCGTCAACTGCTGTTATAACAACCTGGACATCATCAGGAATTATTTCTAAAAATCGTTTTCCCCGTTCTGTATCTAAATCTGAAAACAACTCATCTGCAAGTATTACAGGCAACTCCTCACCTTTCTCCTTATATAAACAAGCCTCTGAAATTCGTATTGAGTAAGCACAGGTCTTTTGTTGCCCTTGTGAAGCAAATTGTCGAACAGAATATCCATTAATCTTTATCTCCATATCGTCACGATGCGGTCCATTTTGAGTCTGTCCTCTCTGAATATCTACAGTTCGATTCTCTTCCAATTTACTAATGAAATCATCCTCCATAACATTAGGAATATACCGAATTTCCAATTTTTCATCTGCCATAATCTGCGAATGAATACTTGTAGCGAAAGGTGTGATACTTTCTACAAAATTTCGTCGTTTATGAATAAGTGTTTTCGCATGTTCTGCCATTTGTATTTCCCAGACCCATAATTCTTCTGATGAAAGATTTTTCCTGCGAAGTAACTCATTTCGTTGTTTAAGGGCACGCTGATACCCTTGCAAAGCACGGAGATAATCCCTATCCATCTGTGAAATTTGAATATCCAGAAATTTTCTGCGGAAACTCGCTCCTTCACGAACTAAATCAGAAAAATCACTTGTTAAAAACACAATTCTTAACTGCCCAATCAATTCACTAATCTTTTCAAGTTCAATTCCATTTACACTAATTTTCTTACTCCCTTTCGACCACTTTGTCTCAATAACACTCTGACTATCAGAATGCAGATGAGATATGATATCGCCTTTCAACAAAAAACCATCTTTCCCATATTGAACCAATTCCCTTTCGTTATTTGTTCTTAAACTCCGGGATAAGGATAGAAAATAAATTCCTTCCAATAATGAAGTTTTGCCCTGAGCATTAGCACCAATAACAATGTTCAAGCCAGGAGAAAATTCTACTATCAAATCTGTAATACAACGAAAATAGCGAGCAGAGATTTTTTTTAAATACATACTTCAATTTTTTCCCGAATAAATGAAACTTTTAATTAATGTAAAGTATTAATTGAAATAAATGTGATATTTGTTGTTGTTTCGTGTATAATTATAAATGATTTAATGATTTATAGATACAGATTTTAGACCAAATAGTGCATCGTTTGATGCACTATTTTTCTATATATATCGTTTTATTATGACATATTATATGCTTTTAGGAGGACTATTATATATTAGAATATGAGTACACTTGTTTCAGTAAAGCAAAAAAATATTGAATGCAATATTGAGAATACTATTCAAAAAAATAAATTTTTGTTTGTTATGGATGCGACTTTTGCACAAGGGCTGACGAGTCTTAGTACAGGTGCTTTTTTAAGTGCGTTTGCATTATATTTGGGTGCGAGTTATGTGGTTGTTGGACTGCTGGCAGCATTGGTTCCACTTGCTCAAATGTTACAGTTTCCTGCGACTTTTTTAGTGGAATGGTATCCTAAAAGAAAATTTATAGCCGTATCAGCATTGACCCTGGGGCGGACGGCTGCTCTCCTTTGCGGTTTTATCCCTCTCCTTTTTGAAAAAAGCAAAATTCTTCCTATCTTTTTTGTTCTTTATATTATCTATGTAACATTCAGCAATATTGGTAGTTGTGCCTTTAGTGCCTGGTTTCGTGATTCTTTTAACTCTGATACTTTTTCTCATGTTTTGACTAAACGACTTACTTATGCTACCTTGCTGGGAGCCGTTGTAAGTTTCATAGGCGCTTATAGTTTAGAATATATCAAATTACATTACTCTCAATCATTATCGTATGGATATTCTGCTGTTTTTATTTTTGCAGGTTTGTGTGGTTTAGGTTCTTCATGGGCACTCTTCAATATTTATGATTTTAAAAATACATTATCGGGAGAAAAAACAGATTCTAACAATCGAACAGTGAGTTTTATAAAACTTTTTAAAGAACCTTTTCAAAATGCTGTTTTCCGCAGGGTGATGTTGTTTAATATAATATGGAACGCTGTTTTTAACTTTGCAAATTCTTTTCTACCTGTATTCCTGATGAGAAGACTTGGTTATTCCATTTTAATTGTGATTTGTCTAACAGTGATTAATCAATTTGCAAATGTCATCTCCTTCTCTTCATGGAAAAAGTTTTCTAATAAATATGGGAATCGTTCCCTACTCTTAGTATGTATCCCATTATATTTCATGAGCGTATTATCATGGTTTTTTGCGGCAGAAATAGGGAATGCAAAGGTGCAATGGTATTTTATCCTTTGCCTTCACATAATCTCTGGTATTGGTGTAGCAGGAATTAACCTTTGCCTTACCAATTTAATTTTCCTGAGTACACCCAAAGGGAAAGCCACTGCTTCATTAGCGTTAAACAATTCTTTGAACGGATTAGTAGCAGGGATAGCACCTATTTTAGCAGGTTTTGTGGCGGAACTGGGAACGATTTTTAAAGTCCCTTCATCAACTCTTTTTGAAAACCTTCATTTGCCTATAACAAAAATCCTTGCCCCTACATTACAAGTCACAGGATTAGATTTAGTCATGATAATTGCGGGAACAATTGGCATTCTTTCTGCATTAATCATACATTTCCTCATTCCCTCTCATCTTTCAGATTCGGACGCCATTTCGTCTATGCAATAAACACTTCCTCAAAAATATCCTTTGTAAAAGTCCAACCTTTTATACTTTACCTCGTAATGGATTTTTTTTAATTGTAAATATGAAATGAATTAATTTATAGATTGTATCGTCTTATAGAATAGATTTTAACCTTACTATAAGGAAAGAAATAATCCATGAAAACGAGACATATAAACAAAATCACAGAGCGGACAAGAATACACCCACAACCTGCTTCTTCCGCTGAAGCCATGTTTTTCTACTTGTATTTCAGTGTTATTTCCTTTATGCTCTCTGCGGCCTTTGCTGAAAAACAATAATTAAGATTTCTACCTAATTTTTAACTGCTTCTACTACTGTATCCATCTGTTCTCCACGAATTTTGAAGTGAACCTCTTTAAATCCTGCTTGATTCAAATCTTGTTGAATCTCTTCAAAAGTATAAGTTCCTCCGCCTTGCGTTCCTACTAACATGTTGATTGCAAAAAGGGCTCCCTGTTTTGGAGAGGTTCTATTTTCAGACATTACATGGTCACGCACCCACAGAACGCCCCCTGGTTCCAGTGCAGTATAACACTTTCTATATAGGTTTACATTTTGTTCGCGGCTATTTTGATGTATTATCGCAGATAGCCACAAAAAATCATATCCTGTAGGAAGTGAATCTTTGTAAAAATCACCCACACAAAAATCTATTCTATTCAAATAAGGAGAGTTCTTTAATCGTTCTTTCGCAATTTCTATTACAGGAGGCAAATCAAAAATAGTAGCCCTTAAACCGGGATTCATTTCGATAAAGGCTTCAGAGTAAGTTCCAGAAGCACCACCAACATCCAGCATTCTTTTATATGGGATAGGTCCTAACTTTTGCAATAATGGTTTTGAAGCCCTCAATGCAATAACATGCATCCCCAAAATGAATGCTCGCAACTGGTCCGGACTCATCTGGTCAATAGGTTTTATTGTAATAGACTTTCCTTTAACTATATCTGTAAGTTGGGACCAGCGATGCCACAAATGTGATTGGTGTTCCAGCATAGGAAGGATACATTCTTTCCCTTGTTTGCTTAAAAAGGGACTTACCTCTGGAGATGTCTTATATTTACCTTCTCTTTTTTCTAACAATTCCATTGATGCCAGTGCATCCAGAACATATTGTGTCGCTCTCCTATCTAAATTTAATAAATCACACACCTGTTTTAAGTCCATTTCCTTATCTGCCAGTAGAGTAAACAAATCCAATTCTACGCCTGTCAACAATACTCTTGCTTCGTGAAATGCAGAAGCAGTTTTGAGCAATTTAGAAAAATCCATTTTCTTCTTCCTTTCCTTTTTATTTGTTCGCGAGAAACGAACATAATATTGAGTTTACAATATCTGCCTTTTGATAATTTACTGCGTGGGTGCCATCTTCAATTGTATATAATTTGAGCCATGGCACCAAACTCATCAACCTTTCAATTACAGAGAAAGGAACAACATTGTCTTTCTTACCCCAAATCAAGATTCCCTCTCTTTTTTGTTTTCCGAGTTCTCTATAAACATTTTCTAAATCATATAGAGGACCATATTTTATAGTTGACAATATGGCTTCTCGGTATCCCGGAATGCTCATTTGCTCCTCATGTATTTGTCTCAATCTATCTCTATCTTCATCGGAAACTTCCCATGTTTTTAGAATATTATCTATTAAGTTTTTTTCCATGTAAAGTTTGTATATTATCTTACCCAGTATAGGAATGCCCATAACTCTTATGCCTAAGGTCCGATAAAATAATCCAGCAGGAGCAATCAATACTATCTTATTCACCTTTTCAGGATAACAGGCTGTAAAGTCAGCGACTATCGCACCACCTAAACTCACTCCAACTAAATGAACTGGTAGTGGGAGTGCTAGTTTATCTAATAGTTCACTCAACTGGTTTACAAACAAATCAGAATTATAATGTGCATTAGGACGAGCAGAATATCCTCTTCCATAAAGGTCATATCGAACTACGCATAAACCATTTTTTGACAATTCATAAATATTCCTATCCCAAGAACACATAGGAGAGGATGAGCCATGCACCAGAACAACAATCGGGTTTGTTCTTTCTCCCACAATTTGATAGCAAGTATCCCCTTTACTTAGTCTAATAAACTTAAATTCATTATTTTCCATAAATATATCCTGGAAAATTTTAGCGATATGGGGTCAAAAGGTTAAAAGTATATTCCTCAGAAACTATCCAGTCCATAGGCATATCCCAGTTTCGATGGGGACACAAGGAAACTAATTGAAACTTATAGCAAAGACCTATAGAGATACATCCCTCATTTTTTTTCAAAAATCGGTCAAAGTATCCTTTGCCATGCCCTATTCGATAACCACGACGGTCAAATGCAATGCCGGGCACAATGCAAATTGTTTTTGAAATTATTTTGTCTGTCATGGGCTCCCAATCTGGTAATGGTTCTGGTATTCCCCATTTGTTAGACTCCAACCGAGACAATTTATCTTTATCTACTAAATGCCAGATTAAATCATCTCTATTTACTCGTGGTAGCCATACTTGCTTCCCCTCTTGTAAAGCGAAGTGTATAATAGGTCCCGTATCCACTTCCCCTTTGTTATCTGGCATATATATAAAAAGCCTTTCACAGAACTTGTAAACAGGCAAAGAGAAAACGATATGACTAATTAATTCACTCTTCTCCTTCACTTCTTTTGAGGAAAGGTTTCTTCTATAGAATAGAATTTTTCTTCGTAATTCTTCTTTGGTAGATTTCATTCACTCTTAAAGCCCACAACTAATAAAAGAACATTAAAACAAAACCTTAAATTGAGCATCATTAGATGCCTTTATTTTGAACTGGACATCCTTCTCCTTATTTCGCGGAAATAGGAATTCACCTATTCTCGAAGGATAAACATAAAAACTTATAACAACTTCTTCTGGATAAGTTTCTGAAATGGATACATTTTTTCCCAAATAAAAATATAACTGATTTGGAAAATTAAATTTTCCAGAAAAGTTCCACTCTTCTTCATTTATATTATCCTTAGTTATTTTTCCTACAAAACCATGGAGACCCTTTACTTCATATCCAAATTGAGTAGATAGTAAAGTAATACTCCCTTCCTGGCCGGGTATAGATTCATAAATAAAATGAGAGAAAGAAAGAAGACAAATTAAAATAAGGACATATAAAATGTTACTATTTGATATTTTATCCATCCGATTTAACTCCTTAATTATGCTTAACAATTATTTATTCTTTTTATCGAAACTCATATATACATGTATTCGTCTAATTATATAGTAAACGACATAGTGTACGCATGGCAAAATAATAACAAACAAATTATAAAGGAAAGGGAAAAAAATGGCACAGAAAAAAGGGTTTACTTTAATAGAATTGCTGGTAGTCATTGCTATTATCGGCATCCTTGCAGCCATACTTCTGCCCGCTTTAGCCCGTGCTCGTGAAGCAGCACGACGCTCAAGTTGTCAAAACAACCTCAAACAATGGGGACTGGTATTAAAAATGTATAGCAACGAGTCAAAAGGTGAAAAATATCCTCCCGTTCAAGTTGGTGCTTATCCCTCGATAAGTGGAAACATAGAAGTTCGTGGGGACCTTTGTCCAAGTGTTTTTGTTATTTATCCTGAATATCTAAATGACCCCATGATTGCTTTCTGTCCATCAGATAGTGATTATAGTCAATCAGTAACCCGTGCCAAATATCCTGACCGAGATGATTGGTGCATTAATTATTATGCTGGTGATACTGTTTCATGTGCCTCTGCAATGGATTCCAGTTATATGTATTTGGGATTGGTTTTTGACCGTTTAGGTGATGAATGGCCTATGGTTGATATTGGACCAATGGCAAGCGTGTTAGCTGCGTTAGGCGCTGGTTCTGGTGAAGGCTCTGGGGATGCCCCTGCACAGTTAGTTTATGGCTTGATGGCACTGGCTACCCAGAACCTGGTATCAGCAATACAAAGCAAAGATAATGCAGGTATTCAACGGATTATAGATTCTGACATTACAGGTGATATTCTTCAAGGTTACGGTAACGCAGGGACAAAAACGGTATATCGTTTAAGAGAAGGGATTGAACGATTCCTGATAACAGATATTAATAACCCGGCTACAAGTGCTCGATCTCAGAGCACATTACCTATTATGTTTGATAAAATATCTACAAATGTTTCAGACTTCAATCACATTCCTGGTGGGTCAAATGTGCTTTACCTCGACGGTCATGTTGAATTTCTACGCTATCAATCTGACGGTGGAACTCCACCTGTTACCACACCTGTTGCAAATGCAATAGGTGTGCTCGTATCTGCATTAACATAAAATCTATATAGGTTTTCAAGACTTTCAAAAGGTAGGGACAAATGATATATAGTCCCTGCCTTTATTTTTTACCTTCCTATTTCCTAAAAGAAATTATTATGCTCCTTTGAAGTATAATTAAAGATAATTTTTTAATAATTTTAACATCAAAAACAAAATTATATTTTTATAAAAGGTTGTATTTATGAAAACGAAACCTATCATTGCTATCACGATGGGTGATATAAACGGTGTAGGTCCTGAAATTATTGGCAAGGTATTGACTCACAAAGAGATTTTTGATTTATGCACCCCTGTCATATTAGGGAACATTAATGCCTACATACAGTACAATAAAAATATTCAAGGATTTATTGAACCCATAAAAATAAAAAGCCCTGATGAATCTCTGCACTTGAAAAACAAAATTGGGATTGTTGAACTTGAGTTTGAGAATTTATCAATAACCCCTGGAAAAATAGATTCTGTAAATAGCATAGCGGCAACTGCATGGATTAGGCAGGCAGTAAAATGGTGCATGGAAAGGCAAACGGACGCTATAGTCACCTGCCCCATTACGAAGGAAGGGCTGGCAAAAGCGGGAATTCCTTACGATGGTCATACCACCATGTTAGCAGATTGGACAAGCACAAAAGATTATCGCATGTCATTATTTGCAGGGGAAAGAAGGGTTGTTCACCATACAGCACATTTATCCCTTCTTCAAGCCATTCAAAGTATTAATAAACCTGACTTGGTCAAAACAATTGAAATAGCATATAAGGCATTAACCAAAATTCATGCTTCAAAAATTAATATCGCTGTTGCAGGACTGAACCCCCATGCAGGCGAACAGGGCCTTTTTGGCATTGAAGAGATTAAAATAATTTTTCCTGCAATAGAAGAGTGTAAAAGCATGGGTATAGCCTGTTCTGGACCTTATCCCCCGGATACCATATTCCGTCGGATGTTTGAAGGTGAGTTTAATATGGTTGTTGCTATGTATCACGACCAGGGACATATTCCCATGAAACTCGTGGCTATGGACGAGGGAGTAAATGTAACCCTGGGTTTGCCTATTATAAGAACCTCAGTTGACCATGGAACTGCCTTTGATATTGCAGGCAAAGGAATAGCGCGCGAACACAGTCTATACAGTGCCATAAAACTCGCTGTCCAATTCACAGAAAATAAGGATTAATCCTTATGTGTTTTTATTTTAGAAAAAGCAGTTACAATTTTCTATTTGTTTTGCTACTTTTATTGTTTAGTTACAATTTGCATGCCCAAACATTTTCCATCCATCCTCGTTTTTTACAGGTTGGTCCCAATCCATGGGCTATTGCTACAGCAGACCTTAATGGCGATAACATACCCGATATTGTTACTGCTGACCGGGGAGAAATGAGGAATCCTCGGGAGGAGAAGCCTGCCAACGATGAACTATCCATACTTTTATCTCAGGGGGTTCTGGACTATATTAAACTTCATCCTTCACCTAAAACAGATTTTGCACCTTACGCCCTGGCTATCGCTAACATGGATTCGTTGAAATGGCTGGATATTGTTGTCGTGAACTTTCTTGCAAAGAAAAACCAGGATATTCAAATCTTCCATAATTTAAAAGAGGAAAATATTTTTACCGCCTCTTCTATAAAAATTCCCGATGATAACTTAAAATATACAAGGCTTACAGATGGAGATGAACAGCCCCTTTTTACTACACCGGGTTTAACCTCCTTAATTGTTACTGACCTAAACAAGGACGGATTAAACGATGTAATAACTACAGGTTGGAGCAGTGATATTGTTGCTGTATTATTCGGTGACTCTAAGGAAAAACTTGTTCTCCACCAGGTTATATCTACGCCGGGAGGGCCGAGAGCACTTACGATGTCAGACCTTGATAATGACAACTATCCTGATTTAATAGTAACAATGTTTAACTCTGGAGAATTATTGTTTTTAAAAGGCAATAATGAGTTTATATTCAACGAATATTCTCGACTCTTGACACGAGGTTCGGAGCCTAACCATGTTGCCATAGCAGATTTTAATGCAGATGGCAAACATGATATTGTTGTAAGCCATCGGAAACTTAACCAGCCCGTTGAAATTTTATATGGAGATGGACAACCTTTTTCTTTCAGGCTATCGAATACCTTCTATTTCAACAGTACAAACCCAGAGATAAACACAGAGATTATGGATATGCTTGTGGCTGACTTTAACAATGACCACCTGCCGGATATTGCCCTTGCCGATAGGAAAGGACAACAACTTATTGTTATGTTAAACAAAGGAAAAGGGGAACAAACAGAGCCGACTACAACTCGTAAAAAGGGAAAGCAA
>Ga0116191_1004022_pt1 | contig 10584 bp, 8 predicted proteins | sample AD_UKC111_MetaG_FD_89897 | JGI IMG/M metagenome (GOLD analysis project Ga0116191, IMG submission 89897) | Active sludge microbial communities of municipal wastewater-treating anaerobic digesters from Hong Kong - AD_UKC111_MetaG | ecosystem: Engineered > Bioreactor > Anaerobic > Digestate | place...
CGTCGATACACTTAGCCCTTTCCGGTAGGGGCGGTCAGAGGTCATGGCGTCAAAGGTATCGGTAACGGCCAGGCACCTGGCTAACAAAGGAATATTCTCACCTTTTAGGTTTCTGGGGTAGCCGGTACCGTCCCATCTTTCATGGTGGCCGATCACTGCCGGGATGACATGGTTAAGGTAGGGCAGGTGCTTGATAATGGTAATGGACATCTCCACATGACCTTTCACGATGTTATATTCTTCACTGTTGAGCATACCGGTCTTGGTAAGAATGTTTTCCGGAATACCGATTTTGCCAATGTCATGTAAAAGGGCCGCCTCTTTCACGATTTCCAGGTGAGATTTATCCAGACCCATAGCTTCAGCCAGAATAGTGGTATATTCCGCCACCCGCTGGGAGTGGCCGAAGGTATAATGGTCCTTGGCATCAATGGCGGCGGTTAGGGCATATACCGTAGCCATATTGGCCGGTTTAACTTCCTTTTCTTTTTGAGCATCGCCGGGATGATCCACACTGGGCGTATAAATAACAGTCTGGTTTTTCCCGTTATTTTTGGCGTTATACATGGCCCAGTCCGCTCGTTTTAGCAATTCTTCCGCATTGGGGGCGGCATGGGGGTAGGTGCAGATACCGATACTGGCTGTCAAAAAGCGTTGGGTCACGTCGGTAGTATTGAAGAAGGTGTTCTGGATTTCATGCCGGATTCTTTCGGCCAGTTCATACGCTTTTTTGGCATCATAATAGGGCAAAAGCACGGTAAATTCTTCACCGCCATAACGGCAGATAACGCCTTTATCTCCGATCACTCTTTTCAGGATGGATGCCACTGTTATTAAAGCCTTGTCCCCTTCAAAATGACCATATAAGTCGTTAAAAAGTTTGAATAAATCCAGATCAATCATCAGCAGCGACAACTCGTTTTGGCCTGCTTTTTTAAATTGCTCCGCCAGGGTTTTGCGGAAATACCCGTGATTATACAACTGAGTTAGGCTGTCGGTTATCGATTCCATCTGGGCCCGGGCAAAAAGACGGGCATTGTCAATGGCAACTGCGCTTGATGTTCCCAGATAAGTAAGAAGATCCAGGTCATCAAGGAGGTAGGCCGTATTATTTTTCTTTTTCGTGAGCATAATCATGCCGATTAAATCATTTCTGCATTTGATAGGTGTAATAACTTCAATGCCTAAATCGGCCAGGTCTTTCTTTTCTGTTTCCCACATGGATTTAAAATAAGGCTGGTAATGTAATTCTGTATGAGCAAGGCTTCGGTTGTTATTAATAAACCATTTGACAATGGGGTTATGGACAGAAATTTTAAAATCGGTTTTATCTAATTTGGAGGAGGAGTAAAAAATAAAATAATGCTCTTGTTCTTCATGCTTTAACAAAACAAAAATATTCTTTACGGGCATGGCCATGTGGATCGCTTCCACCAGTTCTTTGGCAATATCTTTCAGGTCTAAATTATTGGAAATGCTGGCACTGAAATTTCTTAAGGCCTGACGCTGGGAATATACCGATTTATGAAACAGCTTGTCCACCAGTTTGCCTGCCGACCGGTATACTGATTGAAAGATGACGGCAACCGCCAAGGCCAGGAGGACAGAGAAATAAGGAATAACTTCGTATTTCCCCAGATGCCGTTGGACGGTAAAAACAACATAAACATAGATGCCTGTAATCAGAAGGACCAATCCCCAGAAAATAACACCTTTGGTCAGCAAAAAGCGTAATTCCAGCATGCGGTATTTATAGATGGCGACAATCACCATCAAGGCATTGATAAAACAGGCCAGGATATCGACGGGGTATTTGCCGATGGCCGGGAAGATGTTCAACAGGGAACCGATAAACATGATCACAACTCCGGCGGCAATCAAGGGGACCTGACCGTACATGTAATCCCTTTTTGGTGCCTCTTTTTTAATCTTGAATATTGTGGCCAGGATCATGGCAAACATGAGGACAAACATGGGATAGGCCATAAAACCCAGGGAATAATCAAATTCCACCAGCTTGACCGTCTTCCCGTTTATGACCACGGTATTGGTAATGACATTGGCTCTTGTTACAACCAGACCTAAAAAGTTTATGATCAGACTGGCCAGGGCAAATGAACCCCAGATGAGAGTACTGATAATCTTAAAAGAGTTAATAAAGACGGAGACAAAAAAGTAAAGCAGGAAGGGCACGGCAATGGTGCCGGCAACCATCATTCTGTTCCAAAAAAGGACCCCGGGAGGAAGTTCCAGTTTCATAAACAGGGAAGAGGCGGTCCAAAGAATCAGGGCGCCCAAGAAAAACATAAAGGTCCGGATGAGCCTGTCTTTTTGAGATACGATAAAAAAGAGCATCAGCAAGCAATAGGTTGTCAATGCTACGATGGGTACGACCCAAAAAAATATTTGGGATAAAGGCATTAGAACACCTCAATTCTGCTTTCACCACGAGCAATTTTCAAGATTTCGATCAAATCAAAATGGGAAGGGTTCATCTTTCTGATCTTGCGACCGAACGCCTGGTGGAACTTGTTCATGGTATCCCTGGGGATGATGGTCACTTTGAGGGGGTCCATTCCCAGCAGGGACTTAAGATTGCTGAAGTCGGTATCAATATAACGGAAGTAGATCGAAAGATGCTCCTTAATGATATCTTGAGTAATGGCTTCCTGGAGGCCTGCCACACCTAATTCTACGTATAAATGGAGCAAGGACCTCCGGTGTTCATCGTATTCCTTTACGGCAAACCAGTCGGCAATATTAAGTTTGGAAAGCTCAATGGCTTGGTTGACGGTATTTTCAGATATGCGGGTAAACCCGGCGATATCGATAAACCTGGGATCCCGGTCCACATAGACAAATTGAGGGAGCCGGATATTTTCTTCCTCATTAAATAATGAGATGCATTTAAAAACATCACCGGTCCGGTAACGGGCAAAAGCCCCGCCTTTAAAATTGGATATCACCAATTCGTATTCCAGACCGGGAAGTAGCTCGTCCATTAGATAGGTTTTAGGAGTATATGAAGGATCCTCCCAATTCTTTTCCAGCTCCGGTCTGGGGATAAATTCATAAAAACAAATGTCGGGAAAGAGGACTAGACCGTTTTTATTCCAGGCCTCGGTAGCGATACAGGTGGGTTCGGTACCGCCAAATATCTCCAGGGGTCTAACTCCCCAGTAATATTCCATCTTTTTCTTGAGACTTGCCGAATCTGTGCCGGAACAAACCAGTCCTTTCAGTTTCCAGACATCCTTGGGAAGGATGGGAGTTTGGTGCTGTTTCTTTTTCCACCATGCTTTTACTAACCTGTAAGCCATTTGGGGTGAACTGTTTAAAAGGGAAAGCTTTTTGCCCGATCCACTTTCCCCGGCAAAGGAATCTCCCATTTTAATGATGATACTGCTCAGGCCAAAAAACAGGTCAATACCCTTTTGCAGCCCCAGGGTAAATCCCACCTTGTTCCGTTGGCTGAAACTCATAGACTCCGCTTCATCCATGGAGGGAAGAAAATTCACCGTCATGCTGCTGGAGATTAAATGGGGCACCAATCCGGTGAGATATGGCAAAGGTGCCATGCCGTAGAGAAAATTTTCCCCTCCTCTTAGGGTAAAATGGCCTTTTTTATCGCTGGTAGCAAGTAAAATAATGGTAATACAATATGTTTTGAGCGCGTTGATCATACCCTCGGTATAGGGGGCCGTTTTTACCGGGTTTTTTCCGCCTTCCCAGGTAGTCTCGATCCAAATTACCGGTTTGGCCGGTAATGCCGATTCCGTTTTAGGCAGTAAAATATCGGCATAATCTTCGTACTTGGTGAGGGGGACAAGCTGCCGGAATTCACTGACGCTGGTAGGCTTTTTATCTTTCATAATGCGCCGTCCCAATTCTGAGTTGTAATACAACTCGATCTGTTCCATCAGTAGTCTATTTTGAATTTCCATGTATTCCGGCATGGAAAGGTCCAAAAATCCGCAATATTCCTGCCAGATCCGGTCATATTGTTTTCTGCGGAACTTTTCGTCTAGATTCATCTTGGCCTCCTACTTTCGGGTAATCACAAACTGCTTGATACTATCAAAAGTGGGGATCAGAAAAGGCACTCTCTCCCGGTAAAGGTCATAACCATCCAAGGTGATGGGAAAGAGCCACCGGTCTTGCACATAAACATGGATGATATCCATCAGGGTCCAGACCAACCCCGCCCACAAGACGGTCATTTTTCCTGACGCCAGCCAGAGAAATATATAAAATAAGAAAAACCATAAAACGCCGGGGTGACGGCAGAGAGCATACATTCCTTTGTCTATAACCATGTTTTTATTGTTTGTTTCAATATATGTTTTCTTAAAAGGCAAAGCAAAAAATAAGGCATGAAGAATTAAGAAAAAGGATAAAGCAGATAATAGCCCGAAAATCATGCGCAGAGGAAAATAAACCGGAAAGCTTTCGGGAGCAGCAAATAGAAGCCCCATGGTAGATATGGCTAAAAGCACTATCCCCAAAGCAAAACATATATTAATGCCATTGTGTAAATGATATACCTTGTTTAAATCAAAAATATAGAGAAAAATAAATGCCAAGCATCCCATAATGATAAATGACATATTTTTACACCAAAGCACCAGCTAGAATACCAAATTCGATATTTGAACTGTTTTTAACAAATTATACTACAAAATAAAAAAATTTGGAATAAACCAATAAAAATAAACTATTTAAAATATAAAAGTATCAATAACTTAAAGAGGAAAAAGTGGGGCCGGATGTTTTATATCAAAATGCAGCAGATTCTTTGCAAGTTCAATAACAATGTTATATACTTATTTTAATGATGGGACTTGACCCATAAATAAAGGAGAATAAAGGATAATAAAGGAGGAAAGATCATGGCCAAGTTTATGTGCACCGTGTGTAAATACAGTATAGACACAAATATCCCCCCGGAAAAATGCCCTTCCTGCGGTAATGCCTGTTCTTTTGTAGATGCGACTTGTTACACTCCTGAATGTGGCTTTGAAAAGAATATTAATACGGACATTTACAAAGAAAAATAATTAGTTAATCAAGAATAGTGTATTTAGAAACAGTAAAGGCTCTTCCATTTAATTAATTACGGAAGAGTCTTTTTAGGTTTAATGCAATTAAGGCGATAGTGAATTGCTGGTTTATTAAAATGTTTAGAAAGAGAGTGAAATAATGAATTGGATTAATGACATAAAAAACTATCATCCTGATAATGAGCAGGAAGCAAAGGACAAAGGGGTAATCTTAGATGCGATTGAAAAGCTTGAAGAGGTACTGACCAGGAAAAATAAGATTGCCCATATCACCAGCTCGGCATTTACCGTTAATAAAAGCCGGGATAAGATGCTGATGGTGTATCATAACATTTATAATTCCTGGTCCTGGATCGGCGGCCATGCCGATGGGGAAGAAGATCTATTAAAAGTGGCACTGAAAGAATTAAATGAAGAAACCGGGGTGGTCAATGTCAAACCGGTGCTGACGGATATATTTTCTCTGGATATCCTGACAGTACAGGGACATATGAAAAAGGGAGAATATATTTCCCCCCATTTGCATTTATCGGTAACTTATTTGATTGAGGCAGATGAGGACCAGGTCCTTACCGTTAAAGAAGATGAAAACAGTGGCGTCAAATGGGTTCCCCTGCACGAGGTTAATACTTGGTCCAATGAGCCTCATATGCATAAGCTGTATGAAAAATTAATCAGGAAACTTAAACAAACAAAAAAATTTTTTTAAAAAATTTTTTCCTGTCCAAATTTCCGAACAAGAAACCGTATATTTCCTTTCAAGGTCTTTATAAGTTTTCTTGTTCTTTTGTTCACAAAGGTGAACATGTACGGATTTTAATGCTCAAGGAATTTTTAAATTGAGGTAGAAGTATATTTGCCGAAAAGTATTAATAATTTATTTGTGAAGGGAGGTGCATTTTTGTTGATTAACTATAAAGAAATTATCGGTAAGTATGCTTCTCTGGAAGGAGGCATCATTGAAGCTTTTCATGCGATTCAAAAAGAATTGAATTATTTGCCGGAAGAAGCCATTATCGCTGCGGCAGAAGTATTTAATCTTCCGGTGAAAGAAGCTTATGGTGTCGCTACATTTTATTCCTATTTTTCCATCAAGCCCAGGGGGAAGTACGTGATCAGAATTTGTGAAAGTGCTCCTTGTCACATTGCCGGAGCAGAAGATGTGATCAAGGCATTGGAAAACGAATTGGGAATTAAAATGGGGGAAACTACGCCGGATGGGAAATTTACTTTGGAGCTTACCGAATGTGTGGGCCAATGCCAGGAAACCCCGGTAATCACCATCAATGGCAATCCCTATGTAGGAGTAACCCCGGAAAAGATTTCACAAATCCTGGCCAAATATGAATAAGCAGGGACCAAAATGTGTGGCAACTGTAGCTTGTGATTGTGCGTTCTTTCACATTAATCGAGAGGAGGGAAACCTTTATGGCCGAAGAATTTCGGATTGTGCTGCGCAACCTGGGCAAAATCGATCCGCTGAAGATTGATGATTACATTAATGCCGGGGGCTATAAAGCATTGGAAAAAGCCCGCAGCAAGAGTCAAATGGAAGTAATCGAAGAAATAAAAAAATCCGGCCTCCGGGGTCGGGGAGGCGCCGGATTCAATACCGGCCAGAAATGGCTCTTTGCACAGCGTATGGAGGCAGAAAATAAATTTGTAGTATGTAATGCTGATGAAGGTGAGCCGGGTACTTATAAAGACAGGATAATCATGGAAAACGATCCCCACAGCGTTCTGGAAGGTATGGCTATTTGTGGCCACGCCATCGGTGCCGGTAAAGGATATATTTACTGCCGGGGGGAATACCCCACTCTGGCGGAAACCCTGAAAAATGCCGTTGCCCAGGCAAAAGAAAAGGGCGTCTTAGGGGATTTTGATATTGAAGTGCGCCTGGGAGCCGGAGCTTACGTCTGCGGTGAAGAAACCGCTTTAATCGAGTCCTTGGAAGGTCACCGGGGCGAACCAAGATACCGCCCGCCTTACCCGCCGGTAAGTGGTTTATGGGCACAGCCGACAATTGTAAACAATGTGGAGATCTTTGCCAATATTGCCCCGATTATAGAAAAAGGCAGCGCCTGGTTTGGGAGTATCGGAGCGGCCAAATTCCCGGGGACCAAGGTATTGACATTGACCGGGGATGTGAAAAACAGGACCTTTATTGAAGTGCCTACCGATACTACTGTCCGTGATGTAATATTTAAATTTGGCCAGGGTATAGCCGGGGATAAGAAGTTTAAGGCTGTTCAAATTGGCGGCACGTCGGGAGGCTTTATTCCGGAAGCCCTCTTGGATACCCCCATTGATTTTGACTCCATGAGAAAAGCAGGGGCGACGTTAGGTTCCGGCGCCGTCTTTGTGCTGGATGAGGACCGGGATATTGTGGACGTGGTCACACGCATTGCCAAGTTTTTTGAGCATGAATCCTGCGGTAAATGCGCTCCTTGCCGGGAAGGCACCATGCGCACAAGAGGGATTCTGGAGAAAATTAATGCCGGCAAGGGATCTAAGGAAGATGTGGCCTTGCTGGAAAAATTAGGCCGGGTAATGGCCGGGGCCTGCCTGTGCGGGTTGGGTCAAGCGGCACCTACGCCTGTTATTACCACGATTAACAATTTTGGCATTGATTATGATGCCAAATTACAGTAGGAAGGGAGTGAGAAAGTCATGGCAAATGTAACTATCAACGGGATCAAAGTCACGGTTCCGGATCATGCTACCATCCTGCAAGCTGCCGAAGCGGCAGGAGTAAAAGTACCTACTTTATGCTACCATCCGGACCAGGCCATAAAAGCAAACTGCCGCATCTGCGTTTGCGAGGTGGAAGGGTTGGCCCTGTTGCAAGCTGCCTGCTCCACTCCCGTGTGGGATGGCATGGTAGTTAAGACCAACTCCCCGGCGGTTCTGGAAGCCAGAAAAACGATTTTGGAATTGATCCTGGCCCATCATCCCCAGGATTGCCTCAATTGCATCCGGAACCAAAATTGCGAATTGCAGTCATTGGCTGAAGCATACCAAATCAGAGAGAATCCTTTTGAGCATATGACCAGAGGGTTGCCTAAGGACCGGTCTACTCCTTCCCTGGTGCGCGACCCGGATAAATGCGTTTTATGCCGGCGCTGTGAATATGCCTGCAGCCAATTCCAGTCAGTAAATGCTTTAGGTATGGAAAACCGGGGCCATCATGCCATGGTGGTGCCCAGCTTGGGCAAAGATCTTTTGGAAAGCCCCTGTGTCATGTGCGGCCAATGCATTCACGCCTGTCCGGTAGGCGCTATCCATGAAAATGAGCAAATCGATGAATTCCTGGCGGCTGTGGCCGATCCGGAGAAAATTGTCGTTACCCAAATGGCTCCTGCGGTCCGCTTGGCCATCGGGGAAGAAGTGGGTCTCGCCACCGGCGACATGGATATGCATGTTCTCGTAGGAGCATTGAAACAGATTGGTTTTGATTATGTGCTCCATACCAACTTTACGGCGGACTTGACCATTATCGAAGAAGGACATGAGCTGCTCAAACGGGTGAAAGAAGGGGGTAAACTGCCCATGTTTACTTCCTGCAGCCCGGGGTGGATTAATTTCTGCGAAACCTATTATCCGGACCTGTTGGATAATCTCTCTACCTGCAAATCACCCCAGCAGATGTTTGGTGCTTTGGTGAAAACCTATTGGGCGGAAAAAATGCAGGTGGATCCGGCCAAAATCTATTCCGTCTCCATTATGCCTTGTACCGCCAAGAAATTTGAGGCCAGTCGTCCGGAAATGAATGACAGCGGGTACCGGGACGTGGATTTGGTCTTGACCACCAGGGAACTGGGCCGCTTGTTCCGCATGGCCGGACTGGATTTCTCCAAAGTTGTTCCCGGCAGTTTTGATTCCTGGATGGGCGCCTATACCGGTGCGGCCGTAATCTTCGGTGCTACCGGCGGTGTAATGGAGGCAGCCCTCCGGACCGTTTATGAAGTGGTTACCGGAAAAACTTTAGCAGATGTGAACTTTACCTTTGCCCGGGGTATGGACGGGATTAAGGAAGCGGAAATAGACCTGAACGGCTTAAAAGTGAAAGTGGCCATTGCCCATGGTTTGGCTAATGCCCGGCAGGTCATGGATCAGGTGCGCGCCGGCACATCTCCCTACCATTTCATTGAAATTATGGCTTGTCCCGGGGGATGCATCGGTGGAGGCGGTCAGCCTATTACCAAATCCAATGTTAAAAGAGCGGAACGGATTAAGGCAATATATGTAGAAGATGAGAAATTGCCTTTGCGTAAATCCCACGATAATCCGGAAGTGCAGCAGCTTTACAAGGAGTTTCTCCATGAGCCTTTGGGCCATAAATCCCACGAGCTTTTGCACACCCATTATACTCCGAAAAACAAAAAGTTTTTCTAATGCACCAAATGCAACAGCAAGTGCAACAGGGGACGGTTTCCCCTGTTGCATTTTTGTTTAATTATGCAATTTCCTCAAATAATATAGTAGCGCAATTATAAAGTAAAGGCTGTGATTTTTTGAGTTTGTGAATTTGCCTGAAAAATTTATGCTTTTAAGTTAGTTAACATCATTGTATCCGGCTGGGTGGTGATATAATTAATTTGGAATTAAAGTATACGGGGGAACCGAAATTTTTGGAGGAACAGCAGTGAAGACAAAAATTCTGGTCGTAGATGATGACCGCAATATTGTAGATCTAATCAGACTTTACTTAGAAAAAGAAATGCTGGAAGTAAGGGGTGCGTACCATGGGGAGGAGGCCCTGGAACTGTTTTATTCATGGACTCCTGACCTGGTCATATTGGATTTAATGATGCCCAAAATGGATGGGTGGGAAGTGTGTAAACAAATCCGGAAAGTAAGCAGCATTCCGGTAATCATGCTCTCTGCCCGGGGAGAAACTTTTGATAAGGTCTTGGGGTTGGAATTAGGGGCAGATGATTACATGGTGAAACCATTCGATCCCAAAGAAATGGTTGCCCGGGTAAAGGCTGTCCTGAGAAGGACGGGCAATTCAATAAATTCAAAAGAAGAAATTGTATTTCCCGGTCTTATTATCAATAAAACCGAATACAGCATTACTTACCGGGGCAAGAAGATGGAGGTTCCGCCGAAAGAACTGGAACTTCTTTATTTTCTTGCCCTTCATCCAAATCAGGTTTTTACCCGAGAGCAGCTCCTGGAAAAGGTCTGGGGATATGAATTTTCCGGGGATTCCCGTACTGTGGATGTACATATCAAAAGACTGCGGGAAAAATTTAATGATGCGACCCTGCGCTGGGAAATCAAAACTGTTTGGGGTGTAGGGTATAAATTTGAGGTAAAAAAATGAGACAGACGATTTTCAAAAGGTTGTTTTTTACTTACGGAATTACCCTGATCCTGGGATTTGGCATTTTGGCGATCCTTTTGTTGCAGCTCTTCAATCAATATTTTATCGAAACAAAAAAGGAACTGCTCATGGAACAAGGAAAAAAAATTGGGGAGGAGCTTGTTTTAGGACTTTATACCGGGCGGATAAATCAAA
>Ga0116191_1004025_pt1 | contig 10582 bp, 21 predicted proteins | sample AD_UKC111_MetaG_FD_89897 | JGI IMG/M metagenome (GOLD analysis project Ga0116191, IMG submission 89897) | Active sludge microbial communities of municipal wastewater-treating anaerobic digesters from Hong Kong - AD_UKC111_MetaG | ecosystem: Engineered > Bioreactor > Anaerobic > Digestate...
CACAAAATAAATTTATGACTATATTATTAATTATATTTGCAATAATATTAATGACTGGAATTATAAGAGTAATTATAATTCCACCAAATTCTTTATTTGATTTCTTTTTAGAAGTTTTTTTATTAGACTATTTTGGAGATTTATTAAGTTGGATATTATCTGCAATTTTTGATGATGATTGGTAATTAAACTGTTTTAACCATAAAATTAGATTTACTTTTATTAAACCACTTTATGTTTAAAACAAAAGAATTAGATAAATCTGAGCATTGAATTCCATTCATTCTAAAATAATTTTGAACTATATATCTTATTCTATTTTTTCTTTCATTTGAAAAATCAATAGTAATAGTATTTAAGTCATAAAGAAAAGAATAATCTAAATCATTTTGAATTGTATTTTCTATTTGGTTATTTATGGCAGTTATTGCAGTATCAGCAATAGGTCTGTCTAAAATTAAGTTTTCAGAATTTATTTGATAAATATCCATTGTTTTATTCTTTAAATAAGTTATCTTTGTTAAAATAAAAACACGTATGGCATCACAAGACAATCAAGTTTTAGAGCTTTTAGAAAAAGCGAAAAAAGAGTTAGAAGCTTTAGAGGCAATAAAGTTTAGAACTAATTTACTACTAATCTTATTTATTTCAATGTGGGAAGAAGATATTGAAAATAAAGTTAAAGTTTTAAAAAACAAAAAGAGAAAGGCTCTTTTAAACACAACTATTGCTTCATTAGATAATTTAATGAGTAAAGAGTTAAAAGATGAAATTGAATTACAAAGAATAATAAATTTATTAGCAAATGGTTAGTTTTGATTATGATAATACTTTAACTCGTGAAGATGTACAAGAATTCTGTAAAGATTTATTAGTACAGGGTTATGATGTTTATGTTACTACTGCAAGATACAATGATGATAATGTATGGCGTTGGAATTATGTTCCTAATAATAATGATTTATATGCTACAATAGATAAACTTGGTATTTCAAGAGAAAGAGTTCATTTTACTAATATGATGCCAAAAGCAGAATATCTGGCAACAAAAAATTTTATTTGGCATTTAGATGATGATATTATAGAGCTTGAAAATATTAAAGAGGCTAAATTAGAAACAAAAGGCATTCCATTATTAATTGGGAACTGGAAACATAAATGTAAAAAATTGTTAAAATGAGATATTTTTTAATTGGATTTGGAATAGAGTATGAAAATGCTCCAATAGGAATGGGTGAAGCACAATTACAGTCTGAGTGTTTTCTTAATAAAAAACATTTAGAAAATGAATTAAGAAAAACTCACCCAGATGCTAAAAGAATTGTTATAATGAATATTTATGAATTTAAAAATGAAGAAGATTATAAAATTTATAATTTAGAAATATGACAAATTTAGATAGATTTTATTTTATTTGTAAAACTTATAAAGTTTTTGTAGAAAAAATAAATGTAGAATTTCTTAATGAAATTTTATTAAAAGAGGTAATGTTAAAAGCTGCAGCTAAGCACCCTGAAATTAAATTTGAGACATTTATACACGAGTGCTGTAAATCCCCTCTTAAGTATCTTTATAATCTCTCTACAAATGAAGCAAGTCAATACTATCCTATTCATTTATTAAATAATTGTTTTAATGATGGCAGTGATAAGCATTTTGGGTTTAAACTAGGTAATGATTGGTTTATAATAACTCATTCAAAAAATAATTTTTCTTTATCCTTATTTTTAAATGAGTTTTATATCAAACCAAAAGATTTAAATGGTACTTCTTATTTGACTTCATATAAAAATTGTTCTCCAAATATTTTAAAATACAATGTCGGAGCAATAAGAAAAAATATTATAGAAGAATATAAAATGAAATTTTTAAAACGATAAATATGTTAGAAAATACTTTAAGAGAATTAAAAGAAATCAAGATAATAATTGATAAAACAATGGAGCCACCTTTAAGAGAATTAATAATTGATTTACTTGATAGATGTGTTATTGATATTGATGATGTAAGTAAATATGCTCCAGCATTATTTATTAATAATCTTACTAATAATCCACATCCTTGTTTAATACAAAAAGCTGCGATAGTATTAAAAGGAAATAAAGTAATAAAAAATAGGTTTGGTAAAGAAGGTATAATAAAAAATGAATATTAAATTACAAAAAAATAGATATTATTCTGAATCTAAATTGCAAGATTATTTAGATGATAAAGAAAAATTTATAAAAGATTTTTTTACTTCATTAAAAATAATAAGTGAAATTTCTAATATAACTTATAAATTAAATGAATTTGAAACTTTAGAGATTTCATATATGATAGAATCTTGTTCAATTACTACATTTTTAAAATTACATAAATAAATATGACTCAGCAACAAATTTTAGAATTAGGTTATTATAATCCAAAAAAAATAAATGGTATTTGGTGTGCTTTATGTAGATTTGCTTTTACAACTGGGCTTATAGTTGATATTGGGCCTTATGGTTATAAATATCGTTATTGTTTTGAAAATAAATCTGATGCTATAGATTCTTTAAAGTTATATGAAGATATAAGTAAACACCCACCTGGTAATTGGATAAAGAGAAAAGGTGAAGGAGGGGAACTAAGAAATGAAAATTATATCTTAGAATAAAACGGATTAGATTTTAATAAATCTAAATTTTTTTCAAGTTTTTCACAAACATCTAAGAAGTCATCAATTTCATTTAACTCAAACCATTCAGAAGAAATTTTATATTGAGAGTAATATGCGTGAAGGCTTCTTTCTAATTTAAAAGAATGTTTCGTTTGAAAATCAACAATTAAAACTAATTCATTAGCATTACCTATTTTTAACTCCTTTAATCTTTCTAAAGGATTTTTTTTTGTAATACCAATCTTAAATAAATTTGTATTAATTTGATTAATCAGATATACTCTCATTATTAATTCTCTTATCTTTGCAAAAATAATATAATATGGCTGAAGAAATAAAATTAGATTTTAAATTGTTAGAAGAAAAATGGCTAGAAGATATAAAAAAAATAAAACCAAAACAACAAGAAAAAAAAATGAATTTTAAAGATTTTTTTTTACAAGAATTAGAAAACGAAAAGGAAGAAGAATATGTGCAATAAACATAAAATGGTTTAAAGAGAATTCACATATTCTTCTATTTCTTTTTTCCCGAATAAAATTTTAATATCTAAATTTTGAAATATGTGTGAAAAGAAAAAAATGGCGTCATTACACATCCATACTGAACATAGTCTTTTGGATGGTGCAAGTAGTATAAAAAAAATTGTAGCTAAAGCCAAAGAATATGGGCATGTAGCTATTGGAATAAACGACCACTCAAACCCAGCTGGATTATTTGATTTTGCAAAAGAATGTAAAAAACAAGGTATCAAGCCTATATTAGGTTTGGAATTTTATATTAATAATGATTTAAGAAGTAGAATATCTCATAAAGATAGATTAACAGTTGAAGAAAGAGATTATCATCAATCAGTTTATATTAAAAATAAAGAGGGGTATAAAAATTTTAATAAGCTTACTTATATCTCTCAAACAGATGGTTATTATTATAAACCAAGAATAGATTTTGATGCTCTTTTTGAAAATAAAAATGGGTTAATGATTACTTCTTCTTGTATGGCAAGTAAGATTGGTAATTATATAAGGGAAAATAATCATAAAGATGCTGAGCAGTTATTCAAAAAATATGCTCTTGAATTTGATAAAGATTTTTATGGTGAGATACAATTTAATGAAATAAATGGGCAAAAGGAAATAAATGACTTTGTTATTCATCTCTGTAATAAATATGATATTCCAATTATTATAGGTGGAGACGTACATTATGCAGAAAAAGATGATAACCTTTTACAAGATGCTATTATTAGAAGTAAAAGAGATGCTTCATCTGATGACTGGACAATAGATGCTAGAAGTTTATATTTCCACGATACACCAGATTATTATGAGTTTAATAAAAAATTAGGATACAATTATGATACTAAATTCTTAGAAAAATGTTTTGAAAATAGTATAGAGTTTTCCGAGAAAGTAAATTTTGAATTTGAAACTGGGAAATATCATTATCCAAAAATTGATACAGGTAAATTAACATCAAGAGAATATTTATCTGATATGGTTTACAAAGGGATAAAGGAAAAAATTACAACTACAAGAAAATATTTTCCTAATAAATATTCTAATGAAGATATTGATAATATAGAAAAGCAAATTGAATATGAGTTAGATGTATATGAAGATTTAGGGGTAACTGATTATATGATTATAGTCTCAGATATTATTCAATATTGTAAAACTAATAATATTTATGTAGGTCCTGGGCGTGGAAGTGCTGCTGGAGCAGTAAGTTTATGGGGAACAGGTGTAACTGGGCTTAATCCAATAGAACATAAATTAATCTTTGAAAGATTTGTAAATCCAAATAGAAAAGTAGCAGCTGATATAGATGCTGATTTTGAGAATGGGGGTAGAGATAAAGTATTAGAATATCTTATTCAAAAATATGGTGCTGATTCTGTTTGTGGTGTAGTTACATTTGGTACTTATAAACCTAAATCTGCATTACAAGCAATGAGTAGAGGTCTAAGAAAAGATACTGGTCAAGATTCTATTCTTATGAAAAAAATAACTAAACTTGATGGTTTAGAAGAAGCAGAAGATTTACAGGCATTTTTTGATAACATAAAAAAGAAAACTCCTGATGAAGAAATAAAGGCATGGATAGATAATAATCAAGATGTAATTTCTTATGGGCAAAAATTAATGGGGCAAATATCCCAATTAGGAACTCATGCAGGTGGTATAGTTGTAACTAATGGGCCTTTATATAATTATATACCAGTAACAAGAGGTGGAACTAATATGGTGACTGCATTTAAAGAAGCAGATGGTTCATCAAAAGATTTATCTGAATTAGGAATATTGAAATTAGATATATTAGGTTTAGGTACACTTAACATTTTAAAAGAATGTGTTACTTCAATAAAGAATGATACTGGTGTAGATTTAGAAGAAAAGATTTATTATTTAGACCTTACTGATAAAAAGATTTTAGAATATTTTTCAAAAGGAAACAATTATGGTATATTCCAAATGGAACGTTCTAAAATGTTTACAGAGAAAATAAAAATAGATTCTTTTGAAGATATAATTGCAATCAATGCTATCAATAGACCTGGACCATTAGAAAAATTCTTAGATAAGTATGGTTATTGGAAAGAGATTGATAAAGGGGAAATTAAACTTACACCTGAAGAATTAGAACAAGTAAATAAAGAAAGATATCCTTTTGAATTTATGAAAAAAGCTCTTTCACCAACTTATGGATGTTTATTATACCAAGAGCAATTTATGCAATTAGTTTGTGATGTAACAGGAATGACTTTTGGTGAAGCAGATTCATTTAGAAGAGCAATAGCTTGGAAGGAAGATAATCCAAAATATTATACTGTAAAAGGATATTTTGATAGATTGGAAGAATCTATGATTTCTCAAGGTTATACAGTAGAGCAAAAAAATCAATTCTTGGAGTATTGTAGAGGTTTTATGGGTTACTCATTCAATCTTTCACACGCAACTTGTCTTACTGAAAATTGTTTAATAGAAAAAAAAAATAAAGAAAAAGTATCTATTAAAAATATAAAAATAGGTGATGAAGTTTTATGCTATAATGAAAAAGAAAAAATAAATGAATATAAAAAAGTATCAAATATTTTAAATCAAGGAGTAAAAAAATGTTTTAGAATAAAAACTGAATCTGGTAAAATATTAGAGGCAACTGGAGACCATTTAATTTTATGTGAAGATGGCAAATATTATGAATTACAAGAATGTATAAAGAATAATTTAAGAATTAAAGTAAGATAGTTTTAACATAACTCATGCTATTACATATTTAAAAATATCACGAAGATAAATGGAAAATTGATAAAAGATTAAAAAGAAATTTGCTGGAGATAAAGCAAAAAGAAAAGAAGTACAAACAAAAAATGAATATAAACTCATAGGAATATGGGAAAATGATATAAATAAAAATCCAGAAAAAGTAAAATTATGTTTGAAAGAATTATTAATGTAGAAGAAATAGGAGAGCAGCAAGTTTATGATATTAGTATAGATAGTGAATTTCATAATTTTTATGCTAATGATATTGTAGTACATAACTGTTATGCTTATATTGCTTGGCAGTGTCTTTATTTCAAAACATATTATCCTTCTTATTTTTATGCAGCAATGATAAATCAAGCAGGAGATATTGAAAAGATAAAAGAAATTATTTCAGATGCTAAAGTGCATAATATAGAAATATTACCACAATCTATTCTTAAATCTTCTTATAAAACAAAAGCAGAAGGTGGAGCAATTAGATTAGGTTTTGGTATGTTAAAAAGCTTCGGAGAATCAACACAAATAGATTTTGACAACTTGCCAAAAGAAACAGAAAAAATACTTTCATATAAATTTAAAAAAGTAAATCAAACACAATTTAAAACTTTAATTGATTTAGGTTGTTATGATGAATTAGGTTATGATAGAGAATATATTTTACAATTAAAAGAAATATATGAAGATGAAAAAATAGAACAATGGTTTACTAGAAAAAAACAACCATTAAGAATAGAAACTTGCCCTAAATCATTACTGAAATTTGCTACTGCAGAAGTTTGTTTATCTATTGCTATGAAAGCAAAAAATGAAGATGATTATACAACAGCATTAATAAATGGAGTAATAGCTTTAAATAAAAATACTAAGTCATCTGTTAATTATGAAAAAGAGACTAAGAAAAAACAATTAGAAATTCTTGGATTTTCATTATCAGAAGTTGATATGAGTTCTTTTGAAACATCTTTTAAATTTAAAGGAATCTTACCTATAACTGAATTAGAAGATGAAAGTAAAAGATATTATTTTTCAATAGAACAAGCAGAAGTTGCTTTAACTAAAACAGGAAAAAAATATATGAAACTTACATTAAATAATAATATAAAGTGTAAATGTTGGAAAGAGATTCCTAATTTAGAAATAGGGACTATATATTCGGCAAAATTTAAAAAAGACACTTATGGAATTACTATGGAAAGTAATTCAATAAATAAAGAAATATAAAACAATAAATAAATGAATACGATACTTAAATTAGGAGCTGATTGGTGTGCAAGTTGTAGAGCATTAAAACCAGTATTTTCACAATTAGGAAATGTTGATAATGTGGAAATAAAAGATGTAAATGTAGATGAAGACCCAGAATTAGCAGCAAAATATAATGTTTCTTCATTACCAACAATTATTTTTTTAAAAGATGAAAAAATTTTATCTTTACACAAAGGAAGTATAAGCTTACCGTCATTAAAAAATAAAATAAAAGAATATTATGGACAATAATTTTTTCAATTTCTTAGTAGAAAAAAATTATACTTTTATAAGTGGTTTATGGTTTCATAAAGGTGAACAACTATCTATAGATGATTTAATGAGTAGTTATAGAAAATTCTATAAGCAAAAAAAGAAAATTCTATATATAGATATGGATGGAGTTACGGCTAATTTTATGAAATTTATTTACAATCTTTATCCAGAAATAGATTTTTATGATGAAGATAAAAGAAGTAAGATAATTGATGAAATTATGGAAAAGACTCATACTAGGTTATTTAAAGAGTTAGAGCCTATGGATGGTGCGGTAAATTCTATAAAAGAATTAATGAATTATTTTGATATTTATTTTCTTTCTACCCCGCATTGGAATAATACTTATAGTTTTATGGATAAGAGAATTTGGGTACATGACCATTTTGGTGAAGATATTGAAAAAAGATTAATTCTTACACATAGAAAAGATTTAGCTTTTGGTGATTTTCTTATTGATGATAGAACTAAAAATGGGGCAGGTGAATTTAGAGGAGAATTGATATTATTTGGTGAAGATAAACCATATTTTAAAAATTGGGATATTGTAAAAAAATATTTATTAGAAAGAGTGTAGTATACTAATTTATATTGATATTTAAGTCTCAAAAGAAAATATGATACACTTAAATACTAATCAATTTACTTACAATAAAGAATCTAAATGTTTTTCCGCAGAATTAAGTGATTTAAGAAATATAAATCCTTATTTAGACAGAACAATAATTTTTACGAATCCAAATACTAAAAAATCAGCAGAGTTTAAATTTACAAAAACAGATACTGATGGTGAAGACATATTTGGTTGGAATTATCAATCAGATGAATTAAGGCTTTTGATTATAAATGATTAAAAAAGTATACTAACTCTTCTTTATATTTGTTTAACAATAACAAAATATGAAAAGTATTTATAAATTAAGTGAGATAAAACCAGTGGGTAATTTTGATTCTATTTTGGAATTATTGAATACTAAAGTAGAAAATCTTGAAAAAGTAGGCTATTGCAAAAAAGTTCCACAAACAATAAAAAAAATCATAGAATTTGGTTTTCTTGATGTTTTAGAAAAATTTGAAACTCCATATAAAGGCTGGAGCAAAAAAGAACAGAAAATTTGTTTATTGTATCTTCACTTATTATTTATAAGATTAAATAATATTGCTCAAAAATATTTGAATAATATTGATATGGAACCAAATCATATTCAATTGATGATGCTTACAGCAGAAGAAAAATATAAAAAGATTTTTGGAGAGTTAATAATAACAGAAGATTAATAAAAATGAAAGTAGTAAAAGATAAAAAACTATGTATTGTTGGTGATATTCACGGATGCTATGATGAATTTATCCAATTGCTAACAGCAGCGGGTTATATTATTAAGAATAATAGAATTATTGAATCTCCATATCAATTAGTTTTAATTGGTGATTATGTAGATAAAGGCCCGCAAGTAAGACAAATAGTTGAATTTTTATATGAGAATAGAGACCAAATTTTAATTATTATTGGTAATCACGAAAATTTTAATTATAAATATCTTTCTGGTTTATTAAAACAATCAAAAGATAATGATAATTTAATTGCTAATTATTTTGATTCTATTAAATTATTTGAATCTGATGAAGAATTAAAACAAAAATTCTTCGAATTATTTGTAATGTCTTTTCATTCAATTACAAACGAGGATTTTGTATTAACTCATGCTCCTTGCAAAGCAGAGTATTTATTAAAAGAAGATAATAAATCTCAAAGACATCAAAGAACTATTGTATATCCAAAATCAGATATAAATTCTGATGATGATATTCTTGCAATTAGAGATGAATTTTTTACATTTTTAAAAGAAGAAACAATAGATTTTATTCACGTCTTTGGGCACGTAATGTTAGATAATGTACATCATTTTAAAAATAGAATTGGAATAGATACTGGTTGTGTTGCAGGTGGAAAATTGTCAGCAATAGTTATAACTGATAAAAACAATTTTTATTTTTTAAGTCAAAAATCTTTTCAACCAGTAAAAGAAAAATTATATCCATTAGTAAAATTATAATTATGGAAAATAAAGAAAAATTAATTCAAGAATTTCTTGAAAAATTAAATGAAATTGGTGAATTGGCACATAGTGAACAATCACATAGTAATTTAGATATTAATGATGAAGAATCTTTAGAACAATTTGTAGAAGATTTTGAAACTGAATTAGAAAAGCATTAACTTTGTATAAAAAATTAATAGGGATATTATTAATAATTATTGCATTAATATTTGTTTCTGCTGAAACACAATATTTTGGTAATAATTTATTTCCTAAAACTTTAAAAGAGTTAATTTGCGATTTAGTAAGTTTATTTTTATTATCATTAGGATTTTTTTTAATTGAATGTATAAATAAAGGAATTTTTAAAAAATGAATATTCAAAAATTTATACCAGAAGATATTGTAGTATTTCAGAATTGTATAAGCCGTTATGAAATTTTTAAAATCTTGGCAGCAGATGATGAAGAAATAAGACTAGCAACTGAAGTAGAAGTGAATATTTATTATCAAAAATGGAATCAATAAAATGGGAATAGGAAATTTTGGCGACAAAAAAAATAATTTTAAAAGTAAAAGTATAGAATATAGTACTCCTTTATCTATAGTTAAACCACTTATTGAAGAGTTTAACTTTAGCATAGATGTATGTGCTAGTATAGAAAATCATAAATTACCTATATATTGGACTAAAGAAGATAATTCTTTAACAAAAGATTGGATAGGTAATTGTTGGATGAATCCACCTTTTGATAGAAATTTATCTGTATGGGTAAAAAAAGCTGCAGCTGAAGCAAAAATAAATGGCGGTACCAAAGTTTGTTTAATTCCAGTGAGGAGCAATACAAAATGGTGGGCGGAGCTTTCAATAGAATCTGAAATTAGATTTATAAATGGCGAAGTAAATTTTAATGATGAAAAAAGAGGTTTATGGATGGGAATGTGTATAATTATATTTGGTGAAAAAGCAAAAAAAGGAACATTTAGTATTATTGATTATAGAAGTATTAGGGAAAAAGAAAAACAAATGAACAATTAATTGTCTGAAAATTATGGTCGGTAGCAATTACGGCTAACGTACAAGGCTTTGTGTCTGCTGTGGCATTGGC
>Ga0116191_1004030_pt1 | contig 10570 bp, 9 predicted proteins | sample AD_UKC111_MetaG_FD_89897 | JGI IMG/M metagenome (GOLD analysis project Ga0116191, IMG submission 89897) | Active sludge microbial communities of municipal wastewater-treating anaerobic digesters from Hong Kong - AD_UKC111_MetaG | ecosystem: Engineered > Bioreactor > Anaerobic > Digestate | place...
GAACTGATATACTTTTGCCATGAGAACTCGTCTCCTTTCGGGAGGTGCTGTGTTTTGTGGCAAAAGCATTGTACCACTAAGGCTGACGAGTTCTCAACTTTCATTTAACTTTACAATACGTATTTTTTAAAAAGAAGTGTAATGAATGGCAAAACCATTACGTGATTATCCTGATTTATTAACTATCGCTGATGTGATGGAAATACTAAGAATAGGACGTTTTACTGTTTACCGGTATATTAAAGAGAATAAATTGCCTGCTAAAAAACTTGCCGGTAAATATCGGATTCCTAAAACAGGAATTGCTGCAATTATACATGAAATTGAAAAAGATTTATGCTATAATAATGGCAGCAGGAACTCAGGTGCACTCTGATATATGAAAAGGAGTGTAACTATGAGCACGTTATTAATCACAGAGCAACCAAAACACATTGAAATCAGGGGGTGTTTGTCTAAACATAAGAAAAGCCAGTTTTATCAGGCGATATTAGTTTATACAGATGGCGCCGGCTGCGAAGTGCGAAAATCTCGTTCTACAAAGCAAGCAAGAAAATCTGACGCGTACCAAGTGATGATGCGCATGATCCAGGAAGATGAAGAGACATTATATACTGCGTCCCCGGGTACAATGCTCGTAGACTTTCTGCAATATTGGTTGGACGAAGTCATACATGATCAAATTGAAGAGACAACATATTGCGGATATCAGTTGAATGTAAGGAATCATATTATTCCTTATTTTACACCGTTTAAGCTCAGACTGAAAGATTTGAGGCCGGTTCATATTCAGCGGTTCCTCGATTTTAAAGTCACAAACCCTAACGGAAGCAGTAAGTCACTGAAAGCAACTTCTGTTCAAAAATTCCATGCAAACCTCAAAACAGCATTGGATTATGCGGTTTCCCAAGAACTAATCATCAACAATCCCGCGCGTTTGGTTCGAGGACCTAAAGGTAAAAGGTTTGAGGCATCTTATTATACGATTGAGCAGATTGCCCTGCTATGGAAAGCCTGTAAAGGGACCGTGATTGAACCTGCTGTATTCTTGACGTCTGTTTACGGTTTCCGGCGAGGAGAAGTCTGTGGACTCAAATGGGAACATGCTGACTTTGGCAAACGTATGATCCGAATTTTCGAAACACGCACCAGAGCCAAAACGGAAGTAGTCAAAGGAACGAAAAACAATTCCAGCAAGAGAAGTATGCCGATGATGAGTGCCGTACATGATTATTTAAAACGCTTGATAAAACAGCAAGAAGCCAACAAAGCCTTTTGCGGGGATACTTGGGAAGACAGTGAGTACGTTATAGTGGACGAAACAGGAAAGCCATTGAGTTTTACGCGCTTGCAAAAACCTATAAGCGTATATTACTTAAAAACAAACTTCCTGAAATTCGTTTTCATGACCTTCGGCATAGCGTTGCAACTTACCTTCTTGAACTTGGTATTTCTATTGAAGAGGTTTCAGCTTGGCTCGGATATAGCAGCATTGCAACAACAGCTAAAGTATATGCCCATGTCAACATTGGCATACGCAGAAACGCTGCAAAAACTTTGGATAAATTGATGGGATATGAAGAGGTTAAATCCAAAGAAAGTCCGATCAGCATTGAGTGTGCATTAAAAGATTTATTCGAAGCTATTTGATTCGCTTCATGAGATGGTTAGATATGATCAATAAGGGCTAAAGGTTTCGGTCGAATTTTCAGTCGAACCGCCGCAAAAAATTCTTTAGTTCGTTTGAGGGCAAGTTTTCATTCTCATTCGAAAACAAACGAGTTCGAATGAGAAAACAGAAACGCAACACACGATACTAAAAGAAAAAAGCCTTGAAACCCGCATGTTTCAAGGCTTTGGCCTCCTCTTAAATTCAGCTACAAAACCCATATCCTCACGGGATGCTCTCAAAGGGTTTATTCGCACGGGATTGTCTGAGGAAGTAATCGTCTTTTGTCATTATACCAGCGAGCACTCTTCGCTGTCAAGAAAGCTAAAACCCCCACCACCGGCTCCAAAGAACCAGACCCGGAGCCATGCCTTCACAACGGCGATACGTTGGGCCATACACGGCGCAACTTCCTCCTCGCCCCCCATGGAGCCGCAGGGCTTCTAAAAGCGCATACGCGACCTCCTGTTGGCGGTGTCGGCCAAGCGCGCTTGATAAGTCTCCATCCTCACCTCACTAAACCCATCCGAAATAAAAAAAAGGCCTGCAGAGCGGCATCGCCACTCTGCAGGCCCGGTGTTGTTTATAGCAATAATGCCAACGCTGACAGGACTTCGGCCAGCCTGCCTTCCTGCTTGGTTTCAATGAAAAAGCCGCTGGCAGCAAGCGTATTTACGAAACCCACCAAACTCGCAGTGTTTCGGGTCAACCGGCTCATGTTTGTGGATACCACACCGTCTGCCTTATGTTTCCGTGCTGCACGCTGGATTTGAACGAGCCCTTTTTGCTTGGGGCAGCGGAACAGCCTGCGCAGTATATTGTGTTCTCGCGCCCCAGAAACCGTCTCGCAGATAATGTGAACCACATCATAACCTTTCTCTTTGCAATACTTTAGTAGGCACTGGCACTGATATTCTAACGCCTGCCTGTCATCCCGAGCTACTCGGCAATAAACGATGACCCGTGGGCTCTCTTTGAGTTGTGCTTCGGTGGCCACCCGGCAATAACCCGCTACCCTGCATTTACGCATCTTCTCTCAGCCTCCAGTTTCATTTTTTTGCGTGTGCCGCCCCGGAATATGAAGGTAACCACATCTCCGGCACCGACGAGCACCGATTCCACGGTGTTGTACCAAAGTTCCTCGTCGAACTCGGTGAGAATGTCTTTTTGCCCATCCAGCTCGGCAAAGAACCATTCGATTTCCGCGCGGCGGGCAAGGCGGGACTGCTGTTCGTTTTCCAAAGCATCCAGCTTATCCTTGGTCGCGTCGTACCTGTCGACCAGCGTCTCATACCGCCGCTGGTACTCATTCTGATCCTGTGCAAAGGCGGTATTGTCCGCGACAGCCTTTTTCAACATCTCCATGACCACCGCGCATTCGTCTTTGAGCGTCGCCATCTCGCGGTCAATATCCGTGGTATCGGTAAGCAGGTCAAGAATCATTTGAGCATCCTCGCGCAGCTCCTCCCGATTGATGAAAGCCCGGTTGAACACCTCCACGAATGCCTGCTGGAGCGCGTCCTCGTGTACATGCCGCGTACCGCAGGCGTGACCGTCCTTATGCCTATGGAAGCATCGCCAAACTGTGCGGGCATATTTGGTGCCGGTGTGCCATTGCTTGCTACCCAGATAATCTCCGCACTCGGCGCATAGCAGCTTGCCAGAGAAAGGGCCGGTGCCGCAAGGCTGTTGTATCATGGCATCACGGCGGTCAAATTCGGCCTGAGCCATGGCGAATACCTCCGGGCTGATGATGGCAGGATGGCTGTTCTTGACATAATATTGCGGAACTTCGCCCTCATTTTTCTTGACCGTTTTGGTGAGGAAATCCACTGTGAAGGTCTTTTGCAGGATGGCATCGCCCATATATTTCTCGTTGGTGAGGATGCTGATAATGGTGCCGACATACCATCGCTTTTTCCCGGCAGGTGAAGGAACGCCTTCGTCCTCGAGGTATTTTCTGATGGCGTTATAGGTGCGGCCCTGCAGGAACAGCTTGTAAATCAACCGGACGATTTTTGCCTCTGCATGAACAATTTCCGGCAGGTTGTTGACTCCCTTTTTGTAACCGAGGAACTGCTTATATGGCAGGCTGACCTTGCCGTCCGCAAACCGCTTACGCTGGCCCCAAGTCACGTTCTCAGAAATGGAGCGGCTTTCTTCTTGCGCCAGCGAGCTCATAATGGTGAGGACGACCTCAACCTTGGGGTCAAGGGTGTATAGGTTTTCCTTCTCGAAGTAGACCTCCACGCCCTTGGCCTTGAGCTTGCGCACGGTGGTGAGCGTGTCGACGGTGTTCCGGGCGAACCGGCTGATGGATTTTGTGATAATCAGGTCGATTTCGCCATTGAGGGCCATTTTGATCATTCTGTTGAAATCATCCCGGCCCTTGGTGGTGGTGCCGGAGCGGTCTTTATCCGCGAACATCCCGGCAAAAATCCACTCGTCTTTGGACTTGATATAGTTGGTGTAGTAGTCCTTTTGGGCATCGTAGCTGGTGAGCTGTTCCGGGTCGTCGGTAGAAACGCGGGCGTAGGCTGCCACGCGCTTTTTCTGTGTCATGGACAGGACATTGTTCAAAGCCGCCTGCGCCACGGTCGGTGGAATAACTGTAACGGAACGAGGTGTCATCATGCGCGCCGCCTCCTTTGCCGATTGATCTCATGCATCTGCTGGCGGCCCCGTTCCCGTTGTTCGAGGGTGACCTGTTCGCTGGCGCGGCGGCGCATCTCGGGGGTCCAGCTTTCGCTGCGGGAGCGATCCTCCCAGACCCGTTCGACGGTGATGCCATCCTTGAATACAAAGAGCAGATGGTTGAACGACGGTACCTCGATGCGTTCGATCCGGGCCGAGAAGACCTCCTCGTCAAACTCCCGAAGGCCGAGGGCCGACGTGGTCTCTGCAATGAGGTCCTCATTGGGGATTTGTTTCGTGAGGCATGCCGCGCTGCCCATGGTCAGGTAGGTGGTGCAGTTCCACGACACTTTGCCGTGGGTAGTCTTGCGCTTGTATTTCTTGCCGCACAGAGGGCAAAGGATCATGCCGCTGAAAGGGTAACGGCTGGTGCTGTCTCCCTTGTTCATGAACCGTGAGCGGCGCTTCGCCATAATCTGCTGCGCCTTCTCAAAAACACCCGGTTCCACAATGGCCGGGTGTGTAGCCTCAGCGTAGTATTGGGGGAGCAAGCCGATGTTGCGGGACTTCTTCTTCGATAAGTGATCCACGATGTAGGTCTTTTGCAAAAGGGCGTTCCCGGCGTATTTTTCGTTTTTGAGGATGTCGGCTACGGCGTGGGTCACCCACTGACCCCCGCGAATCTTCTCCACACCCATCTCACGCAGCCGTTTGGCTATCTTGCTACAGCCGATGCCCTCGTTCACATACCAGTCGAAAATCATCCGCACAATTTTTGCCTCGTGCTCAACAATTTCCATGAGGCCCTTCCGGATGCTGTATCCGTACATGAAGCGGAGGGTTACCAGTTCTCCCAGCGCAAACCGCTTGCGGATGCGCCATTTGCAATTCTCGGAGGCCGACCGGCTCTCTTCCTGCGCATAAGAAGCGAGGATGGTGAGCATCAGCTCGCCATCCTCGGATATAGAGTGGATATTCTCTTTTTCGAAGTAGACGTCGACCCCGAGCTCTTTGAGTTCTCTCACGGTTTCCAACAGAGTGACCGTGTTTCTCGCAAAGCGTGTAATGGATTTTGTAATGATGAGGTCGATTTTCCTAGCCCGGCACGCTGCCAGCATATCTTGGAACCCAGAGCGTGTATCCTTGGTGCCGGTCACCGCTTCATCGACAAAGACTCCGGCGAAAACCCATCCTTTCTGCCGCTGGATGTAGTCGTTGTAGTAACTTACCTGCGCAGATAGAGAGTGGAGCATGGCATCTTTGCCGGAGGAAACTCTCGCGTACCCGGCAGCCCTGATGAGTTTCGGCGCGGGCGGTGCCAGAGGTTGTATCAGTGTTATGGTCCGCTGCATAAAAGCTCTCCTTTCATAAGTTTTGGGTGTTGACATGTTCGCTCTTAAGCGCGAAACAGTCAAGTGAATTCAGCTACAATTCACCCAAAACGGGGCCGTATTTCTGCACAAACATTTCCTTGATTTTTGCGTACTCTTGTGCAGTAATCAGACCCTTGGAGAGCATCGCCTTTGCCAGCGCGAGGGCCGCGTGAAAGCGCCGCTCATTGGTATCCAACACAGCATTCACGACGACACCCCCTTGCCGAAACGAGACGCAAAGTAGCAATCGCGGCTGCAGTATTTACGCTTTTGGAAGGGATAACTCATGAAGAGCGTTCCACAGCAGGCGCAGGTAGTCGGCACAGCCTTCTGGCTTTTGGCCACCCTGTGCGCATTCCACCAATGGTCGCAGCAGGCGTCGCTACAGAATTTCCGCGACTTCAACTTCGGATTTTGCGCGAGGGACTTTCCACAGTGTTTGCATTTTTCTTTGTCCTCTTCGTTCCCCGTCTCTTTGGAAGTGGACGACAGGCGGCAGCGGCGAAGGTACGATTTGACCGTATTTACAGAAAGACCGAGAGCATCGGCAATCTGCGACGGGCTCGCCCCTTGGCTGCGCATGACCTGTACGTTCTGCTTTTGGATGCCAGTCATGGCGCTCACCTCCATTTGGGGATAAAAAAAGAGAGGAGGCGGCCAATGTAGACCGTTGAGCACCTCCTCTCATCATCAAAAATATTCAGTTTTCGGCTCGATCCCCTTATTTCGCAGGGATTTTCAAGACCTGCCCGGTCTTTATCAAGTCGGAAGCAAGGCCGTTAAGCGCCTGTATCTCTTTATACCGAGCTCCGCTGCCGAGCTTGGCGGCGGCGATGCCCCAGAGCGTGTCACCCTTTTTCACGGTATAGGTGATAGTGCCGCCCGAGCCGCTCACCAGCGTCAGCACATCAAGATCAACCCATGTGTTGATACCGGGCTCCTCAGCACCGCCCGACTTCTTGACCTTTTTACCGAGCAGCACACAGGATTTCTTGCCCTTGGTGACGGGCTTGCCGCCAGAGGTCACCTGTGTCACCCGGTGGTAATAGTCGGAAATGACCCAACCGGGAATCTCCTTGCTGCCGGGGTAGTAGCGTGCGGTGCCAGCCTTGAACTCCACGAGTGCGCCCTCCCCAATTGTACCGGGAGTTGGCGCGGGCTCCGGTTCCGGCTTGGGATCGACAGCACCGCCACTGGCCAGTGCTTTCTTGACGGCAGCCCGGAAGGTATCCATCGATTCGCCGTGCTTGGGAAACCAATGCATAACATCCCCGTGATTAGAAGCGATGCCCTTCTTATATCCCTCGCTGTGGCAGATAATGTTACCTTCATTCAGTCCGTACATTTTGCAGAGCATCACGCATAGCTCCACGGCATTTTTCCAAACCGCCCGGAAGTACGCCTCGTTCTTCGCCACGTCATAGCCGACCATGGTGGCTCCACCGCTGTATTTGAAACCCGCCGGTTCGCAGATTTCAAACCCAATATGGGTGTTGTTGGCGGTACCCCCAGCGTGCCAGCCGCGATGGTTCCACGGCAGGTATTGGCAGACCTCTTTATCATCGAGAAAAGCGTGGACGCACACCTGCCGGTCTGTTTCTCCCTTGGCGTAGGACTTGTTCCAGCGCGAAAACCAGTCGGCGGCCATTATTCCGGGGGTCGCGGTGGAGTGGACCATAATACCTGAGGGCATAATTTTGCGATTGGCAGTATAGCAGTCGTTCCGTGTCATGTAATTTACAGTCAATTTCATGGTAGGCTCTCCTTTGTTTTCAGCCTCCTCGTCGGGAAAAACGGAACCGCCACTGCCGTAATCTCCGACAATGGCGGTTCCGTCATAATAAAAAGCGAGGGTTTGTGTGTAGGGAACGCCGTTCTTAGCCGCCCACATTGCGCCGATTTGACTGAGGCCGATGCCGTGGCTGGCCTTGGTTTGCTTCTCGACATTGGCGGCAGCGTCCCATTCGTCGGTTTTGTTCACATAATAGGGATAGTGCTTACTCCACACATCGCCGCTACGCTTGGTCAATCCGCCGTTGGAGGCGGAGTAGAAACAGTCGATAATGGAGCCGTCGTAGCAGAGCACCTGCCCGCGTGTTTCCTCAATGGCCTGCCTGCTGCGCGGGCTCTTGGCCGCGAGACTATAGCGGTAGGCTTGAAACGAGGTGGTATCATCCATCACGATCCCGGCCATAGCCCGCTTTGCCGCAAAAGTGCGGGCGGCGATGGCCTGCGCCTTGAGCGCATCCATATGGGAGGACTCGTAGATTTCGGAGGGAACCACGCCGCAGAGGTATTCCTCAATGTCAAGGGACACGGGCTGCGATCCGAATTGCGCGACATTTTCATCACGCGTCATTCTGATGGTTAGCTTCATGACCCGCCGCCTTTCTTGTCATCCCTGTCGTGCAACTGCTCCAAAATCGATTTGAGTTTCTCGGGAACAGGCAGACCGATATGCGAGGCGTTTTCTAAGATGGAAATACCCTCATTGCTCAAATAAAAGAAGATCACAGCGGACCGGATAGCACCGCCGTTGCCGAGCACATGACTGTCGACGATGTGCCCTACACCCACCAGCGCGAAGATGAGCACCTTCTTGAAGATGCCTTTAGCACCGATCTCGCTGGACAGCTTCTTATCCGTGACGGCGCACATCACACCCGTCAAATAGTCGACGACCACAAACGCGATGAGGGCATAAAGAAACCCATCCAGACCGCCGAGAAACCAGCCGAGGAAACCACCGATGGCGGCAAAGGCCACCTGCACCCAGTTCCAGATTGCTTTCATTGTCAAAACCTCCGTTTCAGTTGGATTTTGTATATAACGCCAGCGTAAACCGGCGAAAAAAAGAACGCCTTGCCGGGTACGGCAAAGCATTCTAAATCTTGACGATAATGGGGTGTTACACCTGCTTGGGCATATGCTCCCAGAGCCGCATATCCTCTTGGCCCAGCGACCAGATCGCCACACCCCGGAGCCCCCAGCGATAAGCGGCTTCATTGGCCCAATACACCATGCTGTCCACATCCTGATAGTAGACGACGCAAAAACCATCCGAATCTCCGAAGAACAGCCGGGAAATCCAGACGTTGATGTCCCTTGGAATGACAGAGGCGATATAGTCGCCGCCGCAGACCACTCGAATTACATCCGAATGGTAAAAATCATAATCCATGGAGATTTCTTCGCTGCGGGTGGACAACTCCTCCACATCCGAGGAAAGCGTGAATACTTGAAATTCGTTGTCCCATGCCACGCCGCTGCGTGCAATCCGGCCATAGGACTTGGCGGTGCCGTCCGGCATATGCACATCGAACGCCTCGTAGGGCTCATAAGTCCAGGCGTCGCCCAGCCGCAGCAGCTCACATTTGACTGGACCGTCCGACTGAAAGCCGCAATACCCGGAGGTGGCGGAGATGTTAGCTGTGAAGCGTAGCACGTTGCTGGAGCCGGAGTAAACCCGGACCCGATTGCCGCGCTTACGCATCTCTACAAGGTACATATTGGGATTGCTGCGGATATTGGCGTCGCTGGTACGGGAATACTCGCCCTGCCAACTCCCCAGCAGGGTACTCCCTTGGTAAAGCTCCACTCGCTGGTTGCTTATGTTGATGCAGCAGAACAGGTTGCCGAGGAACACACCGGCACGACCTGTGCCGTTGGATGGAAACGCCAGCCGCGCTCGGAGGTGTACGTCAGAAAAACCATTGTATTTCCATGCGAGTTGCCCGCTGCCCTCAAGCTGGCAGTAAGGCCGATTTGACACCCAATCATCGGGGTCACGCCAAACTTCCCAGTTCCCGGAGAGGGTGGTCCAATAGGAATCCTGCAGGGGCGGTTGGTCGCGGAAGTCCTCATACCATGCCAAGGCGCTGTCCGGCTTGCGCCGCAGCATTTCAGTGGTAAGCCGAAAACCATCTGCCGGAGCGCGCATCTGCCCGTTCACATCCTTGAAATGGCGTGGCTTGAGTGAATATGAGGCGCTTCCCGCCGCGCATTCCTGTGAAAAGCTGCTGCACACTCGGAAACCATAGAACACCGAGCCCGGCACGCCGCCGGTGATGACAATGGAGTGCTGTCCGGCAGACAATGTCCGGCGCATGGCCAACGCGGTCCAGTAGGTTCTCCTCCAATAAGGCCACCACATCCGGTTTTCATTGAAAGAAACCGGGCTACCATCCAGCGTCAGGTTGATGCCGTTCTTATCCCAGAAAGGAAAGCCAATGCGCACCGCCACATCGTACACCCCGGAAGACGGCACATTGAAATTGTAGGTGGCTGTGCCGTCTTCCGCGACAGCGGCGGTGGTGTCTCCAATGATCATGTTTCCGGTGTAGTTATCCGGCTTGCCATCCCGGTCCACATAGATGGTGCCGAAGGAGCTAACTTGCTCCTTGCCGTAACAGGTCAGATAACGGCGGCGGTTATAGGTGTCGCCTATGAGCGGGCCAGTTCTCGAAACCGAATCCTGCCCCTCCACATAGTCATACACAAAAGGCAGGATGTACGGCCCCTTGTCGTAATCGTCCCAATAAGAGACGAAGGGAATGTACTGCTGCCGGTCGGCGTAATTGTATCCGCCTTTCATCCAGATTTCGGCGGCGTAATAGGTGTTGGAGGTACCGCGATAGGTTTTCCCGATGTCCTCCGGGCGCTGAAATATCTGCCACTCCCAGCCGTAGGCCGGAAAACCCAGATACAGCTTGCTGGGGGTCATTACCTGTATGGCATAGCTATAGATGCCCTCCAGCCAACTCCGGGGCGACACCGGGCCGGGTGCGGAGCCCGCCCACGCCATACCATAGCTCATGATAGCGGCGGTGTCGCAGTAAGGATTGAGGTCGGCGTACACGCACCAGTTTTCACCGCCCACCGAACCCTGCACGCC
>Ga0116191_1004035_pt1 | contig 10556 bp, 9 predicted proteins | sample AD_UKC111_MetaG_FD_89897 | JGI IMG/M metagenome (GOLD analysis project Ga0116191, IMG submission 89897) | Active sludge microbial communities of municipal wastewater-treating anaerobic digesters from Hong Kong - AD_UKC111_MetaG | ecosystem: Engineered > Bioreactor > Anaerobic > Digestate | place...
CGCGACAATTCATCATTTTCTAAATTCAGCAACCGTGTTGGTGAAATTATATATATACTCTTGATATCCAAATCTTGATTATTAAACACCATATACGAAAGACGATGCAGCATGATCATTGTCTTTCCTGAACCAGCGCACCCCAATAAAAGCATACTTTTCAATTCGTTATAGGTGATTATTTCATACTGATTCTTTTGGATTGTCTGAATAATATCGTGGGTCTTCTTATCTCCTCTGTTTGCACTAATGACTTTTAATAGGAATTCATCAGAAATCACGTGATCTTCGACATCGCTAGCCCCGTAGTCTCCTTTTTTAGAGTATTTATCAACGAAACCACAATATGTACCTGAAACAATCTCAAAATCACGTACTAATGAAAGATTCCGCTCTTCATTCCCAATATAGATATTATACTGGTAGTATAAATTGCAGATTTTATCTCTCCAATCAACAACCAGATTATTAATTGCATTCTTGCCAATATAAAATTTTGAATTCTCACCGTGATCAACTCGAGCAAAATATGGATTATTTCTAATCTCCCGCCATAAATCCAACTTTGCATAAGCAATCTGATGCTGTTGATGTATCGTTGAATCAAAACTATCAGAAAAATCATTATATCCATACTTAATAAGTTGCTCTTCTTCATTCGCACTTTTTAGATTTTTGTCGGCGATTTCGCAAACCTTGATAAAATACTGCTGTTCAACTTGGTCTTCTTGCTCATTTTTGGGGTTTTTTAAGAACTCTTCTCTCTTTAAAAGTTTGTCCGTTTTTTGTATAAACAGATGCTTCCCAATTGAATCAGGATATGAGAAGACAGTAGTCTTCGCTTCACTATTAAATCTTACATGTATGTAATTTTTAGTTGAATCAAACTCAACAAATACACCTTCCCCATAAATTTCATGATAGAGAGGTGTCACATTTTTCTTAAATCCTCCAGATAATTCAATCTCTTTTATTTTTTTTAGCCGTATCTGTTCTTGTACCCTGCGATCTTCTTCTTGCTTTTTTTCTAACTCAATATTTTCCTGTATTCTACGTTCTACATCTTTCTTTCTTTGGAGTGCAAGCTGCTCTTGCCGCTTTCTTTCCTCTTCTTGTTTCCTGTAAAGTTCCAATTGTTCTTGTCTCTTGCGCTCCGCTTCATATTTCCTTTGGAGCGCTATTTGCTCTTGTCGTTTCTTCTCTTCTTGTTTCTTCTGTAGTTCTAATTGCTCTTGATGCTTACGCTCCTCCGCTTGTTTCCTCTCAAGCTCTATTTGTTCTAGACGTAAACGCTCAATTTCTTGCTCCTGTTTAAGTTTCAACTGTTCTTGACGCTCTTGCTCATCAACTTGTGCCTGTTGCTGAATGGTTTTTTCTAGAGGGTTCGAAACAAACAAGGTTTTGCCAATAACAGACTTATCACGTTCATGTTTCTTATATTTATATTCAACAATTATTGTTTTTCCCTTAATCTCACAGACTGTCACCATATCACCGTTTTGAGCAAATAACTTCTGCCCAATTTTGAGTCCAGTCTCATTGTCATATGCGATATCAACTTCTGTTTTTATATTTTCAACATTCTTTTTTCTCTTAAAAAAATCAAAAAATCCCACATCGACACCCCTTTTTCTCAACTATACTGAGCCCGTTTGCATTTATAAAAAATCTTGAATTGAATCAATTGCACACGTATCTCTGTTGCCCTGACGATGTCTTTTCAATCGGAACAACCGCTATATCAACTGTTTTTATATAATTCAGAAATAAGGTGCCAAGGAGCAATCGATCACTGCGAGAAATCCTATTCCACTCGTATCCCTTAAACAGGTCTCGTAAAAGGAAAACTTCTCCATGTAATAGATTTGACAACTCATCTTTTGCTTTATCTAATAATTCATTCACAGTTGGCATTTTCTTACCCCCCCCACAGCAATAACAATATCAACAACATTGTTATTCTAATTATACTAGCATAGGAAGATTCTTACAAGATGAACCAACCCAATCTTTATTTTTATATAACAGGGTAAAAATCTGCGTTCCCTTTTACTGGACTTAAGAGGGAGAAGCTGATATTGCCTCTATAAAAAAGCACTGGAATAACCATGAACGAAAATAGATCTTGGTACTGTACCCACAGGCATGGTAACGAGGTCTATTTCTATTCTTGATTTTCTACTTCAGCCGCCTTCTTTCGAGCATAGCTGGCTCGCCGGTTCCTACGATTACGCTCGGATTGGCAATCCCAACTATCGCAATATAGTTGACGGCTTGATCGCCTCACAAAATACTTCCCGCAGGCAAGGCAGGACAGTATCGAGCCTTGAGATTCAAAATAGTCAAGGTCCTCATCAACTGGTGGTGCAACATCCGCCACTATTCTTGAAAAGGTGTACCAAGCAATATCAAAGACTGACTGCACATCTGCGCCGAACATCACCTTGCCGGTTTTCTTGTCTAACTTCAGTCTCATTCGGAAGTCTGGAAACATATCAATGACCTTGAAGATCAGATCATTGTAATCTTCTAAAACATGGGCCCTGTATTCCTTATCGTCCTCATATTTACTATATCTTTCTAAAAAGGCAAGGCTGTCACGAAGCCTGCCTTCGTAATATAGATTTCTTGCATTTTTAACATTACCTTCATACTTCAAGTTATCAAGGATATAATACAACTCGAAGACAGTACCAAGATCACACAAATCCTTGATAAACCGTTTTATGCTGAAAGTAGCATCCTTCTCAATGATATCCCTGTAAGTGATATGTGCGAACTTCTCACTTTCGAGGATTTCGCAGAGACTATCAATATCATATGGATGAATATTGTTTCTACACCAATCCCAGACGGCATCTGAAATCGATTCAGTGCTGTCTGGGTTATTTAATTTGCCATAAAGATTGCACAGGCTGACCAACAGGTCTTGCCCGGTCAAGGAATAGTCAGTTCCGCTTACCGGAGCATGGCCGCCTGTGAAAAGAGGCTTGATTATTTCGCCGTCATCGTCATAGTCCGGGATATACTCAGGAAACCGCACAGCCCTGTATACCATTTCACCAACTCCACCAATCTCGACAAAACTGAGATTTATTACCGGTAATTGTTTCATAATTTCCACCCTTTGAATGTAATCGAATGTGTAAGCGTTGAGAATTATACTTCGCTTACATTCTATTATACAATGGCATTGAAAACAAGAGCAAATTGTAAAACCCCTTGTTTCAGAGTTCCTTGACAACTGAATAGTCCACCCGCAAGAGATACTTTTGCAGTGTTGCCGCCACGATGGTGAAAACCGGAGCGCTCCTACTGCAATAGGACACGAGGAGACCACGAACAGGTGGCTACCTTAGGAACGGTAACGAATGGTGGATGTAGAAACCAAAACAACTATCAAGATAAGGAGGAAAGAGCAAATGGAGAAAACGACCATGAGTGTGCAGGAGCTGTCGGCACAGATGGGCATTAGCCTACCAAAAGCCTACGAACTTGTAAAATCGCCGGGATTCCCAACCATACGAATTGGTACGAGGATATTGATTCCGGTTGATGCCTATAAAGAATGGCTACTCAAAAACTCGGCACACAGATAATGAACACTCAAATTTTACGGAGAGGAGGTGAACGAGATGGCGAATGCAATGCAGGAACTGATGGATATGAAGATATGGATGCTGTGGCGATGGGAAGCAGATAAAAATGGCAAGCCGACAAAGAAACCTTTTGCGGCTGGAGGTGGCCCAACCGGAACAGACGAAAAATGGTCTCATACATGGGTCACATACAATGAGGCAGTAAAAGCAAAGGAGCATAACTCTGTTGCCGCCGGTGTCGGTTTCAAGATACCGAAAGGCTATTACTTCATCGATATCGACCATAAAGAGCTTACAGATCCGCTTGTGCAGACGGTTTTAGCAAGGCATGATTCTTATGCTGAATACTCAGTCAGCGGCACAGGCATACATCAATATGGAAAGTGTGATTTTACACAAATCCCTACCTACATAGACAATGAGGGAAAAGTTAAACTCGACCGGCAGTTCTATATGAAGAATCCCCATAACCATTTGGAACTGTATATCGGTGGCATCACAAATCGCTTCGCTGCCTATACCGGAAATATCATCAAGGATAAGCCCCTTCGTGAATGTACAGCAGCAGTCCTTACCACGCTTGATAAAAATATGCGCCGCAAGGAAAAAACCAAATTCAGTGCCAAGCGTGACGGAGACCGCGCCGACTTTGACATTGTCTGCAATCTGCGTAAGCAGAAAAACGGAGAGAAGTTCAAAAAGCTATATGACGTGGGCGATTTCAGCGGTTATGGATCACAGTCAGAAGCGGACGCAGCGCTCTGTGCCATGATTGCTTTCCGCACCGGCCCCGATCCCGATGCTATTGACGCAATATTCCGGGATTCCGCGCTGTACCGCGACAAGTGGGAGCGTGACGATTACCGCGAAGCCACAATCAACATCGGAATCGAAGCCTGTCAGGGAGTCTTTCACCGTTCCCGGATGGAGCACCCGTACTTTATAAAATTCGATGAAAAAGGAGCACCATATGTGTTCCCGCCACTACTGGCAAAGTGGACGCGAGAGCAACTGCATTATATTCTCGTCCGCGACAACGGCAGACAGGCGCTTCTCATCTATGTATATGAAGACGGTTATTATCGGTTATATGCCCCGGATATGCTCAAAGGTTTAATGAAGAGCTACATTGCCGAATATGACGAAGAGCTTATATCCATGGGCAAAGTGGCTGAGGCATACAACCAAGTCACTACTGACCTTAACTATGTCAGCCAAGACAATCTAAATACCAATGAGGATTTAATCAACTTCAGCAATGGTTTGCTTCGCATAACCGAAAGCAACGCCACCCTTGTTCCACACTCCCCGGATATCCTCTCCACGATACAAATCCCATGTAGCTGGACAGGCAGAGAAACACCCACACCAGTATTTGACAGATACATGCACACCCTCACCAACGGTGATAAAGCAATTGAGCAACTGCTTCTTGAGTTTATTGGTGTATGCATCTCCAACGTCAAGGGATGGCGGATGAAAAAAGCGCTTTTCCTTGTAGGTGATGGTGACACCGGCAAATCTCAGCTAAAGAGCCTTGTAGAGCGTTTGCTTGGTAAAGGAAACTTTATCGGCATTGATCTGAGGGAAATCGAATCCAGATTTGGCACTGGTGCAATTTACAATACGCGCCTTGCCGGTAGCTCAGATATGAGTTTTCTCGCCGTAGTTGAAATGAAAATCTTTAAGAAAACAGTTGGTGGGGATAGCCTTTTTGCTGAGTTCAAAGGGCAGCAAGCCTTTGAGTTCACCTATAATGGATTGCTCTGGTTTTGCATGAACAGACTACCCAAGTTTGGCGGCGATGATGGCAAGTGGGTCTATGACCGCATTATGGTAGTGCGTTGTCCAAACGTCATTCCAAAAGACAAGCAGGACAAAACGCTCCTCGACAAAATGTATGCCGAACGTGATGGCATCGTCTTTAAAGCGGTCAAGGCCCTACAAACAGTCATCGCCAATGGCTACAGGTTCTCCGAGCCGGACAGCGTAAGCCTTGCGAGAGAAAAATACATGGCAGAGAACAACACGGTGATCTCCTTCTTTGAGGAGTGTATGTGTGAATGGCCAGATGGGAAAATCAACAAGCACTGTACCACAGGCCGCATCTTCAAGGTTTATCAAGGCTGGTGCCGGGAAAACAATAATGGCTTTGCAAAAACGGCAAAGGAATTTAGAGAAACTCTCGCTTCACACCTCGGAGCAGACTTTACAGCCCTCACCACCCGGCAGAACGGTAATACCTACTATAAGGATTATTCGCTTACAAGTGAGGCAAAAGAACAGTTTTCGAAGGAATATGGCTATGACGGAACTGAGTTCTTATAAAAATGGTAGCAGTAGTAGCAGTGCCGGTAGCAGTAAAAATCACAACTGCTACCACACCAAACGCCCACAGTGCAAGGCTTTCAGCGCTATCGGTAGCAGTTGTAGCAGTTCTTTCAACTTCTCAGCAGAATTTCAAAAAAGTTTGTATGGAAGAATTAAAGAATACAAAGATTATCCGGAGTGTGAATATCAACACGCCCTCTACTGCTACTTCTGCTACCAAACAGCCTACAAGCCTTGATATACCTCGCTTTTCTGCAGTAGCAGTTCCGAAAAGTTCTGCTACCAGTACTGCTACCACTGCTACCAAAATTCTCAATAAGAAGGGAGGAAAACAGCATGAAATGAACGCAGGAATCTTTACTTAGACAGTTGATATAGCTTTAGCTCAAAAATGAGCTAAACAAAAATAATTTAAGGAGGAATTTAAAATGGCAAACTATCCACTTACAAAAATGAACAAGGAAGGAACACTCCTTCGCCCGCAACACTCATACTACTCTGATGAATATGCAGAAAGCTTGTGTGATTTATTCCTATCAGATTCCATTGTTGAAGACGAGCATGGAAAACTACACAAATATTATCGTCTCCACGCAAAAAAGGATCACAATATGGAAATGGCTTTCGCCTATGATATCCATTGTCCAGATTGCCAAAGCGGTATGTTAAAGCAAATCGCTAGACCACTCAGTTACAACGAACTGGGCCTATACAGATGCCCTGTTTGTGACAAGAAATAGGAGGAGAAAATGATGAGCACTTACAATGAAAGATTACCTTTTACCGGCTCGCCAGAATATGATAGGCACTTCTGGAACGCCATGCGCGGCCATGACAGTAGTTTCGATGAACTCTCCAAAGGCTACAACACCGGAACCGGTCTTTATGCAATGCCAAATTCATCGGATAACAAGTATATGACCGCTCTTGAAAAAGAAAGCTTATTCCGTAGTATTGGGACAGTCATAAAGGCTTACGGCTCTGGCTACCGTATTTTCGCCAAAGACAGTAACGACCTGGCCCAGTGGGTAGCAGAAAATGATGCCATCCCCATTTACGATGGGATCGATGATTTCACCGTCAATAATGTAGACAGTTGGAAACTGGCCGCTCTGGTAAAAATGGACGAAGCCTTCATACATGATTCCAGCTTTAATATCGAAAACTACCTTATCACCCGCTTTGCAAAGAACTTTGGTAGGGCTGAGGACAATGCATTCATCAACGGCAATGGAAACGAAATGCCCACAGGTATTCTGAACGCTACCGGCGGAGCGGAAGTTGCTGCGACAATCAGTGAAATAACCTATGATGATGTTCTCGGCTTGTACTTCTCTGTAAAACCAGAGTATCGCAAAAATGCAGTATGGCTCATGAATGACAAGACCGCTCTTGCCCTACGCGCTCTAAAGGACAGCACTGGGAACTACCTGTGGCGTGATAGCGATGATACTATTCTGGGCAAGAAGGTTATTATGTCGGAGTTTATGCCTGATGCAGAGTCAGGTTTAAAGCCTATTGCCTTCGGTGACTTCAGCTATTACTGGGTTATTGGAAGAAGGCCCATCGGCGTTCGGACACTTACCGAGAAGTTCGCTGCCCTTGACCAGATAGGGTATTTGGCCTATGAATTTCTTGACGGCAAACTTATCAGACCGGAGGCAGTAAAGGTAATTCAAATTACTGAAGTCCTCGGCTAAAAGATCTATTGGGAAAGGCACAGTGGAATGATCTGCTGTGCCTTTTACTCATAGGAATATGAATTTTTCAAGATTGAATCTACATCAAATTTACCGTTATTATATGCAGTTTATCTCGGTTGTGGCTTTAATACCCCGTTTGAATCTGCGTTTTTTAACACGAAGCCCCACGCCGCTGTCCGAGATGAAAAGGTACAGAGATCAGACCACCCCCTACCGGTCTGAAAAACTATTAAGGGAGTAACGATTCGTTACGCCATATCGAAAGGAGGAATCCTTATGGATGAAAAGACCATTTGCATCACAGAAAAAGTTATCGGTGACACGCTCTACATTATAGAATCTGCAGTCAGCTGTGCTGCCAAAGAGACTGCTTATGACAAGCTAAAACGTATGATGTTTAATGACATCAAAAGCCTAGAAATTAAGGCTTCTTAGGCCATATCAACTTGACTTCTTCACAGTAGTACGGGAACATAGAGTACCGCTTGAAGACTGTCGGAAAGGAGGAAAACATGAATAACAGACAGTCAAATATTACTGTGAAGAATATTGATAAGATCACCGCACTATATTGTCGCCTCTCTCGCGATGACGAGTCGCAAGGTGACAGCAACAGCATTAAAAACCAGAAGACCATTTTACAGAAGTACGCCGATGATAATGGATTTGGTAACACAGAATTCTTTGTTGACGATGGGTACAGCGGTACAAACTTTGATCGCCCGGATTGGCAGCGACTTTTATCCCAAGTGGAAGAAGGCAATGTCAGCACCATCATTGTAAAGGATATGAGCCGTCTTGGTAGAGACTACCTCAAAGTAGGTTATTATACCGAAGTGCTTTTCCCCGGCTCCGACATACGCTTCATTGCCATAAACAACAATGTGGATAGTGCCAATCAGCAGGACAGCGACTTTACACCGTTTCTAAACATCATTAATGAATGGTATGCCAAGGACACGAGCAAGAAAATCCGCTCCGTCTTTAAGTCAAAAGGACAGTCCGGCAAGCCGCTCTGCACCAATCCACCTTACGGCTACACTAAAGACCCAGAAGATAAGATGCATTGGATAGTTGATGAAGATGCTGCCAAAGTGGTCAAAGAGGCATTTCGTCTGTGTATGCAAGGTTATGGTCCTTCGCAGATAGCTAAAGAATTTAGCGAACGCCGCATAATGAATCCCACAGCTCATGCAAAGGCAAACGGAATCAATATCCCAGATAATAAAGGCCATGACGATGATTATATCTGGCGAGGCAGCACAATAGTTCATATGCTTTCAAGGCAGGAGTATTTAGGACATACGGTAAACTTCAAGACCTATCGCAAGTCCTACAAAAATAAGAAGCAGCTAAAGAATGCCCCGTCAGAATGGCAGATTTTCGAGAACACCCATGAAGCGATTATTGAGGAGCCAGTGTTCGAGGTGGTGCAGAAAATCCGTGATGGCAGACGCAGGATTACACCGATGGGTGAAATGCCCATCCTCTCAGGTATGCTGTTCTGCGCTGATTGTGGTAACAAGCTATACCAAGTAAGGCATAGAGGTTGGGAGCATGACAAAGAGCATTTTGTGTGTGCTACCTACCGCAAAATCAAAGGCGGCTGCAGTTCTCACCAGATACGCAATGTGGTCGTTGAGGAACTGCTCCTTGATGGCATTCGCCGGGTAACGGCCTTTGCCAGAGACCATGAGGATGAGTTTGTGGAGATGGTTACTAAGAAAACAAGGATAGACCTTGATAGGAGTATGCGTGACAGTAAACGGGAATTAGAGCAGTCACAGGCTCGCATCAGCAAGCTGGATGACATTGTCCGGAGGCTTTATGAGGACAATATTGAGGGTAAGATTACCGATGAGCGTTTTGCCAAGATGACCGCTAACTACGAAGCCGAGCAACATACCCTTGAAAGCCGAGTGGCTGAACTGAAATCCACCATGACTGATGAAAAAGAAAGCGTATTGGGCGTTGACCACTTCCTCGCCTTGGTACGAAAGTACACAGATATACAGGAACTCACAGCGGAGATCATCCGGGAGTTCGTTGAAAAAGTCTATGTTTACAAGGCTGAGCGCCTTGATGGCAGAAGAGTACAGCGTATCAAAATCATTTATAACTGTATTGGAGAATTTAACTCACCGGTTTCTACATCCACCACAGAACAAGAAAAATCGGCATAGCCGGTAAATACATACCAAACTATGCCGATATTTTTCCGGGATTAAAAATCCCTAAGATGCACCCTCTAATGTTAGTTTACTTTTATCTAACTTTTGGGGTGCACTTCAATATTTATAGTGCTTTTGATTCTATGTCCTCCATATATGCCACAAATGATTGTTCTGCCCTCTGGCGAATACATCCAGGCGGTTGCCTCCCCAGGATACTGCAGCAGGTTCTGAGGTCAGCACACCTCCAAGAGAGCTCCAGCCGCTCCATCGGGTTCCGTTCCAGGTTCTGATCATAAGCTCATTCCTCTGGCCTCTTGCAAATACTTCAAGACGGTTGTTCCCTGTAGATGCTGCAGCCGGTCCGGAAGTTATCTGCCCACCGCCAAGGTCCTCCCATGCGCTCCAGCGGGTTCCGTCCCAGTATTTATGCCAAAGGGACTGATTCTGCCCTCTTCCGAATACGTCTATTCTGTTCGGCCCCCAGGACACTGCTGCAGGTGCTGAAGTCAGCACTCCTCCCAGGTCCTCCCACTCGCTCCAGCGGATACCGTCCCAATACTTGTGCCACAATGCCTGGTTTTGTCCTCTTGCAAATACGTCCAGACGGTTAAGCTGCCAGGATGCAGCTGCAGGCTCGGAAGTAATTATGCCTCCAAGATCCTCCCATGCACTCCAACGGATACCATCCCAATAAATATGCCACAAGGATTGATTCTGTCCTCTTGCAAATACATCTATCCTGTTGGGTC
>Ga0116191_1004036_pt1 | contig 10555 bp, 10 predicted proteins | sample AD_UKC111_MetaG_FD_89897 | JGI IMG/M metagenome (GOLD analysis project Ga0116191, IMG submission 89897) | Active sludge microbial communities of municipal wastewater-treating anaerobic digesters from Hong Kong - AD_UKC111_MetaG | ecosystem: Engineered > Bioreactor > Anaerobic > Digestate...
CATGCCCAGATCGGCCATACGCAAAGGGATGTATGAGCGGAGCAGATGACGCCTGTCGATGCGCATACCCTGGATAACTCTTCGACGGTGATGGCGTAGGAAATATGGTCTCCGCCGGCTCCGCCCAGTTCTACGGGAAACGGCACGCCCATCAATCCGTATTCACCCATCTTTTTCACATTTTCAATGGGGAATCTGTGTTCTTTGTCAATCTCAGCGGCGATCGGCTCCACTTCGTTAACAGCAAACTCTCTTACCATTTTTCTAACCAATTCTTGTTCTTTCGTTAATTGAAAGTTCATGTTAAGCCTCCTTGTGTCAATTTATCAGCTCTCTCTTATCGATCGATGAAACGATTTATTTTTTAATTGTTATAAAAATAACAACCTTTAATACAAGTAAACAACATTTTTGAACTTTTTGCAACCTTTTCTTGACATATTCTGATGTTTTTTTTTCCATACGATAATACCCTGAATATACTGAAAATTCAGATGCATCGGCTTCTTTGCCCCCGTCGGATGCATCATGGAATCTGTCCATATAATTGTCCAAAATTTGTCTAATTTTACCCAAAAATTATTATAGAATTATCTTGCGATATTTGCTATCAGCATCTTGCTGAACTGGCTTTATTTTATTCGTTTCGTTGACCATATTGACCAATTCTGTTAAAATTAACTAATCAATCTAACCTTTTTTCATTATTCTGAAGGAGGAATAATATGAGAAAAAACTCAAGATGGTTTGTTATTTTCCTGGCATTGTCGCTGATACTGTCATCCTTTGCCGGATGCGGAGGTACTCAGGAATCTTCCGTGCCGGAAGAACAGGAGGTCGCCGAAATACCCGCTGAGGTCCAGGCGGTCATGGACAAAGTCACTGATCTGGCCGTCCAATATGCGGCTCAACTTGACGGAGAATTCGGGGACCAGCATGTTGCACTGATCAATTCCGGGCTGGAAAGAGATTTCGAAGGATATGATGCCATGAAGGCAACTCTTGACGGGTTCAGAGAAGAATGTGGCGCTTACTATGTCTATTGCATGATAGATGCGAATCCCGACGACGGATACTTTGAAATCACGGTTGATGGCTCTGAAGAACCGGATGACTGGTTTGCCCAATATGAGACCGAGAGCCAGATGGTTGCCGCCTTGGAAGGAACACCGTCGCCTGCACCATCCGCCTGGGATAATGACGTTGACGATCCGGTCTGGTCAGCTTTTGCACCGATCCATGACAGTGAGGGAAATGTAGTAGCTATCCTGGGAGTAGATTATCCTGCACCTGAAATCCTCGATTTTCCCGAATGGAACAGAGATTCGGAGGAATTTGCGGGTGAGTGAGAATCCGTAACGATGCACATAATAAACGATCCGGATAAAAATCAAAAGCGTTGTGGACCATCCACGACGCTTTTTAAATCATTTCCTCTCTGAGTCCCGCCAGCACACGCTTCTCGATCCTTGAAACCTGCACCTGTGAAATTCCCATCAGGTCTGCTACCTGCTGCTGGGTCATATCTCTAAAATATCTTAAAACGATAATCTGTCTTTCTTTTTTGGATAGCTTTCCGATCATGCTTTTCAGATGGATCATATCAATGTTGCGCTGCTCTGTGTCCGTATAAAGTTCTTTTCCATGACGTTCCTGCCGGTCGGGATCATCCAGGCTCTCAAGGTTTGTCAGTGCATCACTTGCCTCCATCAGGCTGAGTATCTGCTCCTGATCCATCTCCATTAAATCAGCCAGCTCGCTGACCTTCGGGTACCTTCCGTTTTCATTATAGAACGATTCCTGATAATGCTTCATGTTCTTGATGTTCTGCTTGACCTGCCGTCCTACCTTGATCCTTCCGTCATCCCGAAGATAACGCCTGATCTCTCCTAAAATCATAGGGACCGCATAGGTGGAAAACATAACCCCGTAACTGCTGTCAAACCGTTCGACTGATTTTAACAGTCCGATATACCCGATCTGCAGCAGGTCGTCCAGTTCATAACCGGCTCCCATGAATTTCAGAGCGATATTCTTGACCAACCCCGTATTCTGCTTGATCAGTTCTTCACGGGCCCATTCGTCTCCGCTTTTGGCAAGCTCGATCAGATCGTATGTATCCTCTTTACTTCTGGCTACATAATTGGAACTCATAGCACGTAATCCAGATTCTTGATCATCGTAACTTTGGTGCCTTCACCCGGCGCCGACTCCACCTCAAGTCTGTCCATGAAGCTTTCCATAACGGTGAAGCCCATCCCCGAGCGCTCTTCCCCGGGTCTTGACGTGTAAAGAGGTTCCCTTGCCCGTTCAATATCATCGATCCCTATTCCGCTGTCTGAAACCGTTATGATCACTCTTCTGTCCCCGTCGATCAGGCATTCGACCGTGACCATGCCGTCTTCCCCCTCCTCGTACGCATGGATAATGGCATTGCTGACCGCTTCCGATACGGCGGTCTTGATCTCCGTCAGCTCTTCCACGGTCGGGTCCAGAGGAGCGGCGAAAGCCGCCACCGCAACCCTTGCAAAGCTTTCATTCTCAGACCGGTTTAAAAATTCCAGTTTCATCCGGTTCAGGAGCTCGTTTTTTCCGATTTTACCGTTCATCGCCGCCTTCCGCCTCCTCATCAGTATTTTCTGATTCTAATTTTTCTATGGACTCAGCAACAGTATTGATTCTGTAAGCGATCGTATAGATCCCTGCCATATCCAGTATCCTGTCAATATATTCATTGCAGCCCGTAATAACAAGCTTGCCTCCCAATTGTGAGATTTTGTTGTATCGACCCATAATGACGCCGATGCCCGAACTGTCCATGAAGGTGACTTTTGTAAAATTAAAGATGAGATGCTTGGAATGAAAGGCTTCCACGGTTTTGTCAATCTCTTCTCTGACCACCGTCGAGGTATGGTGATCCAATTCGCCATCCAGATTTGCAATCAGAATATCGTCGGTCATTTCAAATTCTATCTGCATAAAAAACCCCCCTCTGCACTATTATACAGGCTTGTCCGCAGTCTGTCTCTGAGAAATTCAGGGGATTTGGTTCTAGTTTTGTCGAAAAGACGGAGAAAAGTGAAACGGAAAGCCTTCGCGCTTTTGATATTGTCTGTTCCTCATCTCACGATTTTAAAACCTTTTTATCCCAAACACCCTTATGTTATAGTATAATATGGTAACCAAAGTATGTTTGAAATGAGTATTACTGCATAACGAAGCAAGGGAAGGGTGATTTTTTTGAAAAGGGGATTTTTTTTACCAGGTATTGTCGTTTTATTGTTTTCTTTATTCTCTCAATATGTCTTTGCGGCTGATTCCGGAACCCCGGATATCAATCTGAACAGCAGCCCTATCAACGCAAAAGCTTATATTGCTGAAGGGAATCTTTATCTGCCGGTCAGAGCGATATGCGAATCTCTTGGATATGATGTAGAATGGCTGCAGGCAGATCAGACAGTAGAGATAACCTCAAATAGTACAGCGATTTCATTGAACTTTAATAAATCAACAATTAAAGTCAATGATCATGATTATTATATGACGGAAGGCCGTATTACCATCAAAGATAGAATATACATGAAGGCTGATTTTTTCTCCGACAATTTTGATTTGAGAGTCAAGAGGGATAAAGCAAATGCCACGGTATCTCTTGACAGTATCAAGGCAAATCCAATATATATCAGGACAATAAAAGAGACGTCTGAAAACAGTGCACTCAAAATCATCTTGCAGTATCCCCGGATCAATGGACTTGAAAATAAGCTGGTCCAAGATGAAACCAATACCCTATTCAAGCAGTTGGCGGAAAATGCCGCAAAAGAGGGCATAAAGAATGCGGCTGACCTTGCAGAATATGCAAAAAAGTACCCAGGCGGAAGCCCTAACCCGTGTGAAACATACTTTGATTATCATGTGAAATATAACCAAAACAATATGCTGAGTCTGGTATTTTTGAATTATCAATATGCGGGAGGGGCTCACGGGAACACTTTACAGACCTCGTATACAATAAACCTTGAGACAGGAAAGCAGCATTCGTTAAAAGATCTGTTCAAGGAAAATTCAGATTATGTTTCCATGATCAGTGATTGCGTTAAAGCACAGCTGAACGAAAGAAATCTAATGGATGTTTTGCTGGTAGCTTTTGATAAAATCAGGGAAGATCATAGCTATTATCTTACAAATGACGGAGTCGTAGTCTATTTCCAACAATATGAAATTCTGCCAGGCGCAGCAGGCATTCAGGAATTCTCGACTGATTTCTCTTTGCTCAAAGAGCTGATTATAGAGCCTGATATATTCAAATAAAGAGGTTTGCTTCCAACGTCCGGCACATTATTGCAGAACCTAAAAAATCATGGAATGATTCCATGATTTTTGTTGATTATCTAGTATTTATTCCACCGGATAGATGGCGACGGTTTCCCTGGAGGCCACCGCATCGGCAACCAACTGATCCACATCCAATTTGCTTTCCGATTCCAGGATCTTTGCCAGCTTTGGCTTTGTCACCGGATGCTTCGGCAGAAATACGGTACAACAGTCCTCATATGGCAGGATCGACGTTTCGTAGGTCCCGATATTTTTAGCGATTTCCATGATGTCGACCTTGTCCATGGCAATGAGCGGTCTCATGACCGGCATTTGAACGGACTGATCGGTAACGACGAGAGCTTCCGCAGTCTGGCTTGCCACCTGCCCCAGATTTTCTCCGGTGATGAGCATGCAGCAGCCGGTTTCCTGCGCAACCTTCTCCGCTATTTTCATCATGAAGCGGCGGACCAGAATCGTCGTTTCCTCCTCCGGGCAGTTCTGCACGATCATTTCCTGGATCGGAAGAAGATTGATGATATGCATCTTGAATCTTCCGCAATAGCCGGCAACGATACCGGCCAACTCCGTCACTTTTTCACGCGCCCGCTCGCTCGTGTACGGATAGGAATGAAAATGGACCGCTTCGATAAGCATTCCCCGCTTCGCCATCATCCAAGCCGCAACCGGACTATCAATTCCGCCCGACAGCAGGACCAAGCCTTTTCCGTTGGTTCCCAGCGGAAGGCCGCCGAAGCCTGAAATCTTCTGCTCGAAGATGTAGGATTTATCTTTTCTGACGTCGACGAAGAGCAGGCAATCCGGATTGTGAACGTCGACCTTGAGCACCTTGCATCCGATGAGGATTTTAGCGCCGATCTGCCGCGCGATATCCGGAGATTTGACCGGGAAATTCTTGTCGGCTCGCTTCGCATCGACTTTGAATGTTTTCACGCCTTTCTTCTCGATCAGACGCCGCATGTATTCCACCGCAGCCTGACCGATCTTCTCTAGGTCGGATTCCGTTTCAACGGCGGGGCTTACGGATGCAACGCCGAAAACTCTGGAGATTTCTCCCGCGATCAGATCCGGATCAAGCTCCTTCGGCGCTCTGACGAAAATCAAGCCCTCCTGCCGTTTGATCTCAACTCCTTCATATTTCTTTAACACACGCTTGATACGGTCTACGAGCATTTTTTCAAAATACGGCTTGTTCAGCCCTTTCAGCGCTACTTCGCCGCACCGCACGATAAACGCATTTCTCTCTTCCATCATCGAAAACTACCTAACTTTCTTAACTTCTGAACCGCTTCCTTCAGTCTGACCAGAACATAATCCATCTCTTCCACCGTATTGAATTCACTGAAGCTGAACCGGATCGCCCCTTCGATTTCCTTGTCGGCAAGGCCCATCGCCTTCAGGACGTGGCTTTGCCCCCTTTTATTGGAAGAGCAGGCCGAACCCGTCGACACATAGATGTCCGACTGTTCCAGCGTATGGAGAAGCACCTCTCCGCGTACGCCAAAAAAGCTCACATTCCAAATGGAAGGACTGCCGTCTTCCCTGCTGTTTTCGCGGATATCGGAAATTTCCCAGCGGATCCCCTCTGAAAGATAATTCTTTACCTTTCGCATGGATTCTATCCGTTCTGTCATATTCCTCTGGCTAATAGCGGCCGCAATTCCGAACCCTGCAACGGCAGGCACGTTCTCTGTTCCGGAGCGCATTCCCCGCTCCTGTCCTCCGCCAAACAGATAAGGCTTGACATTGAGTCCCTTTCTGATATAGAGCGCACCGACGCCCTTCGGCCCGTGTATCTTGTGGCCGCTGACAGAAAGAAGATCGGTCCCGCCTGCCTGAACGGGCATTTTGCCGTAGGACTGCACCGCATCGGTGTGAAACAGGATTTCCGATCTGCCGGCTGAACAGAATTTGTTTTTCAATTCAATGATCTCCGGGATCGGCTGAATGGATCCCACTTCGTTGTTCACCTGCATGATCGAAATGAGAATGGTCTGATCATCCAATGCGCTTTCCAGCGCCTGCATATCGATGATCCCGCTCCGGTCAACGGGGATATATTCCACGCGGAAGCCTGTTTCCTCGAGTCTCCTGCAGCTTTCCAGCACCGCCGGATGCTCGATGCAGGAAGCGATGATCTTGTTTCCCCTTCGTTTTCTGGCCTGCACTGCGCCGAACAGCGCCATATTATCCGCTTCCGTTCCGCCGGAGGTAAAGTAAATCTCTTCCTCTTTCACGCCCAGTGAGGCCGCAACGGATCTTCTGGCTTCCTTCACGGCTTTTTCCGCGGTGATCCCCATGCGATGCAGGGACGACGGATTCCCGAAATCGGTCTCCATATATTTCACCATCTCTGAGATCACTTCCCGATATGGCCTCGTTGTCGCACTGTTGTCCAAATAAACAAACATATCTATCACCTATAAAGGCGCCTGCCGGTGTGTACCGCTGCGGCGCTTTTAATCGCTGAGCCATGGGGATTCTCGTAAGAATCCGTCCGAGCTCGAAAATTAACCTATTAATTAGAATCCGAAAATTTGAAGAGCGAGCGAATTCCAAGAGAATACCCATGGCGGTTTACGATGAAAGAAGAGGCTTAAGCCTCTTCTTTATTTTGCATATTCGATTGCCCTTGTTTCTCTGATCACATTGACCTTGATCTGCCCCGGATACTCCAGTTCGCTCTCGATCTTCTTGCTGATCTCTCTGGCAAGGAACACGATTTCTTCGTCGTTCATTTCTTCCGGTCTCGCGATGATTCTGATTTCGCGTCCGGCCTGAATCGCGTAGGACCGTTCGACCCCGGGCGTGGTATTTGCGATTTCCTCAAGCTTCTGCAGCCTCTTGATGTAGGTTTCGAGGGTTTCTCTTCGCGCTCCCGGCCTTGCCGCCGACAGAGCGTCCGCCGCCGCTATGAGGACCGCTTCCATGCTCTTCGCTTCGTAGTCGCCGTGATGGGCTGCCATGGCGTTGATGATCGTTTCCGATTCCTTGTATTTTCTCAGGAGATCGATCCCGATATCGACATGGGTCCCTTCCACTTCGTGGTCAATGGCTTTTCCGATGTCGTGGAGCAAGCCGGCTCTCTTGGCGGTCTTGATATCAAGTCCCAATTCTCCTGCCATCAATCCCGCAAGATGCGCAACCTCCACAGAATGCTTCAGGACATTTTGTCCATAACTTGTTCTGTACTTTAATCTTCCAAGAAGTTTGATCAGTTCCGGATGAAGATTATGTATGCCTACCTCAAATGTCGCCTGCTCACCTTCTTCCTTGATGATGTTATTCACTTCTTTTTCCGCCTTTTCAACCATCTCTTCGATCCTCGCGGGATGAATCCTCCCGTCAACGATCAGCTTTTCAAGGGATAGTCTGGCGATTTCTCTTCTGACCGGATCGAAACCGGATAAGATGACTGCTTCCGGCGTATCGTCGATGATAAGATCGATTCCCGTCAGAGTTTCGATGGCCCTGATATTTCTGCCTTCTCTTCCGATGATTCTTCCTTTCATTTCGTCATTCGGAAGCGGCACGACCGAAACGGTGCTTTCTGCCACATGATCCGCGGCGCATCTCTGAATGGCACCGGTAATGATTTCTTTCGCCTTTTTTTCGGCTTCATCCTTGGCTTTTGACTCGATATCCTTGATCATCACAGATGCTTCATACCGAATCTCCTTTTCGATGTTGGAAAGCAGAATGCTCTTTGCTTCCTCAGCCGTGTAGCCTGAGATCCTTTCCAGTTCCTCCATCTGCTTTGCGATAAATCCGTCAAGCTCATGTTGTTTTTCAAAGAGTAACTGTTCTTTTTTTGTAATGCCTTCTTCTTTCTTTTCCAGGTTTTCTATCTTTCGATCAATGGCTTCTTCCTTCTGGATCAGTCTTTTTTCCGATCTCTGGATCTCCGCCCTTCTTTCTCTGATTTCGCGCTCAACTTCGCTTCTCATTCGGTGAGCTTCTTCTTTTGCTTCAATGGTTATTTCCTTCTTTATGGTTTCCGATCTGTTTTCAGCATCGAGGATTATATTCCTTGCTTTCTGCTCAGCGCTGCCAATAGCTTTTTCTCCTAAAGTCTTTCTGAATATATATCCAACCAGCGACCCAAAGGCCAAGGCAATAATTCCAATGAGTATTGTCGTTCCTATTCCTATGTTAAACACCTCCTTCTTCTGATTTATTTCATTTTAACGCCCTTCAAAATATCGGGCGAATTACTAAATATCAGCATTACGTAATTAAATATTGATATAACTACACAATATATATTATAATGTTTATCGTCATATAATGTCAAGTTGAATTAGTCTCGGTTAACAGTGATATTTTCCATAAAATAACTGCTTCCGTAAACATATCCAGAGGGTATTTTTCATGGATTACTTCAAAAATTTATTGAAGAACATCGATAAAATTTTATTGTTTCTGCCTGTTTGCTTCGCCGTGATCAGTATCATTATGGTCGGAAGCACCTCCTACGAAGGACACTTCATCATCACGAAGGATATCACGGTGCAATTTGCGGCTTATTGTATCGGTACTGTTGCCCTGTGCATCGTTCTTCTTTTCAATTATAAAACCTTTGAGGGAATGGAAAAGATTTTGTACGTCGCATCGATCCTCTTTCTCCTGACAGTTTATATTCCCGGCCTGGGGGTCGAGCATTTCGGCGCAAGAGCATGGGTCGACCTCGGTCCCGTCGATATGCAGCCCTCGGAGCTTGTGAAAATATCCTTTGTCCTGACTTTTGCAGCGTATCTTACCAGGAACCGCGGCAGCCTGCATACGCTGAAGGGCGTCGGACTGGCCGGTCTGTATGCGGCTCCTTTTGTCGTCATCATTCTGAAGGAGGATCTGGGAACCGCCGTCGTGATGTGCTTCATGATCGCGGTCATGGTCTTTTCCGCCGGGATCGATTACAAGCTCTTTGCAAAGCTGGGCGGCGTCTTCTGCATTTCGATTCCGATCCTGTACCGCTTTATGGCATCCCACCAAAAGGAGCGGATCGACGCCTTCCTGCATCCGGACAACCTCTCCCTGGCAGGAAACTATCAGGTCTGGAATTCCAAGATCGCCATCGGTTCGGGAGGTCTCCTGGGAAAAGGTCTCTTTGAAGGGACACAGAAGGAATTGAAATTCCTGCCTGTTCAGAAGTCGGACTTTATTTTTTCCGTGATTGCCGAAGAACTCGGCTTGATCGGCGGCGGCGCCGTCATCGTTCTTTATACCGTCTTTCTCTATCGCATGCTTAAGATCGCGGACAAGGCCAAGGATATGTACGGCTCACTGGTCGTCACCGGGATTCTGTCCATGTTCTGCTTTCAGATTTTCGAAAACATCGCCATGACGATGGGCATCATGCCGGTTACGGGAATCACCCTTCCGTTCATCAGCTACGGCGGATCATCTGTGGTTGCCAACATGATCGCTCTGGGCATCGTGCTCAACGTTGGGATCCGAAGCAAGATCATCAATTTCTAGATAAGAGAAAAGAAGCACCGTTACGATGCTTCTATGATCCGCTTTATGATATTCTTGAAGTTCTTTTCTATGTAGGTTCCTTCCTTGTAAACGATAGGAAGGCCGTTGTTCGCTGCGATATGAATGTTCTCGTCATATTGGATAATCCCTGCCATGGGAGGTCTCATGATCTCTGCGATTTCAGAAATGCCCGGAACAAGTCCCGTAGTGATCAGGTTCGCCATCACCTTGTTGATCACATAGGTCCGTTTTTTGATTCCCTGTTCCAGAAGGACCTGATCCAGCATGTCGGCGTCCCTTACCGCCGCAAATTCCGGTACGGTGACGATAACCGCCGAATCTGCGCCCGCCGCCGCTATGGCAAGATCATCGCCGATTCCGGCAGGCGCGTCAATGATGATATAATCAAAGTTTTTCTTTAATTTATTGCATAATACTTTCATATGAAGAGGGGTGATTTCCGCTTTCTGTTTATTCTGCGGAGCTGACATCAGATACAGTTCGGGAAACCTCTTATCCCTGATCAGCGCCTGCCTGATTCTGCATACGCCGGTCAGGACGTCTGCAACATCATAAACCACCTTGTTCTCCAGACCAAGACAGATATCAAGGTTACGAAGACCCATGTTCATATCGATCAGGACAACCTTGAAGCCCTCCTGGGCAAGCTTCGCTCCGGCATTGGAGACAAAGACCGTCTTACCTACGCCGCCTTTCCCTGAGGCAACCAAAATAACCTTCC
>Ga0116191_1004038_pt1 | contig 10552 bp, 9 predicted proteins | sample AD_UKC111_MetaG_FD_89897 | JGI IMG/M metagenome (GOLD analysis project Ga0116191, IMG submission 89897) | Active sludge microbial communities of municipal wastewater-treating anaerobic digesters from Hong Kong - AD_UKC111_MetaG | ecosystem: Engineered > Bioreactor > Anaerobic > Digestate | place...
CACCATTATGTCCAGCCTGGCACAGGAAGAAAGCCGTTCAATTTCTGAAAATGTAACCTGGGGCCAACGCAAACGTATGGCTGATGGGAAAGTAAGCATGCCTTATCGTCATTTCCTTGGCTATGAAAAGGGTGAGGACGGTTTACCTAAAATTGTTGAAAAGGAAGCGGAAACAGTGCGGCTGATTTACAGAATGTTTCTTGAGGGCAAAACGCCTTCAGCCATCGCCAAGCACCTTGGCAATCTGGGTATTCCATCTCCGGCCGGGAAAAAAACCTGGCAAGTGGCGACAGTGATAAGCATTCTGACTAACGAGAAATACAAGGGTGATGCCCTGCTGCAAAAACGCTTCACGGTGGATTTTCTCACCAAAACCACCAAAGTCAACGAGGGTGAAGTTCCTCAATACTATGTGCAGAATAGCCATCCCGCCATTATTGAGCCGGACGAATTCGATGCGGTGCAGCTTGAAATGGAACGGCGTAAAAAAATCGGTAGGCCAGTCAGTTGCCACAGCCCTTTCTCAGCAAAAATAATTTGCGGCGAGTGCGGCGGTTTTTACGGTTCCAAGGTTTGGGGTTCCAACACTAAGTATCGGCGCACGGTATGGCGGTGTAATGAGAAGTACAAAAACGATAAACCTTGTTCCACACCTCATCTTACAGGAGATGAGATTAAGCAGCGTTTTCTGAAAGCATTTAACATATTGATGGGTGATCGGGATGAGGTTCTTAGCAACTGCCGCCTAGCCCAAGAAGTCTTATGCGATTGCTCGGCAATTGAAACGGAACTTGCGGAACTGCACCGCGAAATTGAGGTTGTTTCCGAACTCATGAGAAAATCCATTTATGAAAATGCGCGCTTTGGCGTCAATCAGGATGAATATAATCAACGATACCAGGGATACATTGAGCGGCACCGGATAGCAACAGAGCGAGTTGCCGAACTGGAGGATATGCAGCGAAACCGTCAAAACAAATCATTAACACTGGAAAGGTTTATCCGGGAAATCGAAACCCGACCGCTTGTGGTCGATGAGTTTGATGAGAGTTTATGGTTGGCAGCCATTGATAAAGTAATAGTCCATGGCGCTGGTGACATCCAGATGGCTTTCAGAGATGGTACGATGTTTAAAGCATAATTTATTGAATATAATAATTAGTTATATGTTAATAAAATAAAAGGAATATAGTTTATCGTCTAGAATTATGGATTAAATTTGTTTGGAGGAATGTATATGGAATTTAACGACAAAGAACAAATGTTAATTATTGATTCTAAAGAGCGCGCGGAAAGTCTTTACAGGGATGGCGATTACCTATGTTCCGAGGCGGTATTTACAGTGGTCAATGATTATTTAGGAAGACCAATGCCTGCCGAAGCAGTAAAGATGGCTTCGGGATTTCCAGTAGGCATGGGTACTGCTGGTTGTGCTTGCGGGGCTCTTTCGGGTGGAGTCATGGCTCTCGGGCTAAAGTTTGGGCGTACAGAACCGAGGGCAGAAATGCCTGATATGTTCAGGGTATCTAAAGAACTGCATGATGAATTTAAAAAGAAGTTTCGCAGCACTTGCTGTCGGGTATTGATTAAAAAATTTGAATTTGGTGACACAGAACACATTAAGCAATGTGTATATATTACCGGGCAAGTAACGGAAATGGTGATAAAAAAGATAATTCTTGCTGAAAGACTAGGGCAAAATATAACAGAATAGAGAGAATATCCTAGAATTTTATCCAAAGTGACGCGTTATATAATAAAAGCTAAATAAGAGTGTCATTCGGCAGCAAAGGTAATCCATCTCCCCCTTTTAAACTGCTCCCATAGGGTGAGACACCAAGCCGTTAAAAATAAGCTAAAATGTAATCATGGAAAAGAGAAATCGCTATACAGCAGAATTTAAAGCCAAAGTGGTCTTGGAACTCCTTCAGGAGGAGGCTACCCTGAATCAGGTGGCTTCTAAGTACCAGCTAAATCCCCAGATGCTCAGCCAATGGAAAAGCGACTTTGTAAAGAACGCTGCCATGGTATTTGAAAAGAACAAAGATGAAGCCGGGAAAATCCGCAAGGAGATGGAGGAAAAGGAAGCCCGGTATCAGCAGATTATCGGCCAGCAGTCTTACGAGATTGACTGGCTCAAAAAAAAATCTGGCCTTAAGTAACCCACCCGAGGTTCGTAAGGCTATGGCTGAGCCTGACAATAAACGGATCAACCTGGCGCGTCAGGCTCACCTATTAACGGTCAATCGCACCAGTCTATACCGTCAGCCGCCAACTGCTGCCTGGTCTCAGTTAGATCTTGACGACATGCGCATGATTGATGCAATCTACACCACCCGCCCCTATTACGGTTACCGCAAAATCACCGCTCAGATGCGGCTAAAAGGGCGTCAGATCAATCGCAAACGGGTGCGCAGACTTATGCAGATCATGGGGATTCAGGGGATTTGTCCTGGACCCAATCTGAGTAAGCGGCTCCATGCTAAATACTTGCACCCTTATCTTTTAAGAGGACTCAATATCATTCGCCCTGATCAGGTCTGGGCGGTAGATATTACATACATTCGCATGAGACAAGGCTTCATGTATCTGTTTGTGATTATTGACCTATACAGCCGCTTCATCGTAGATTACGAACTTAGCACCACCTTGGACAAGTATGTCGTCTTAAATTGCTTATCAAGGGCATTTAAGACAAGAAAACCCGAAATTATCAACAGTGACCAGGGAGGCCAGTTCACCAACGAGGATTACATCAAACTATTGCAAGGAGCAGGAGTCAAAATCTCCATGGACGGCAAAGGCCGTGCTTTAGACAACATTTTTGTGGAACGGTTCTTCCGGACACTGAAGTACGAAGATATCTATTTAAACGAGTACTCAACCCCCAAGGCCTTAAGGAGCGGCCTGCATCGATACATCGAGTTCTATAACTATGAAAGGTTACACCAGGCTCTAAATTACAGCCGCCCCATTGATTATTACCGGCATTCGCTGGTTGATAAAATAGCGTCATAAAAAGGAGGGACAGTAGTTAGCTTATTTTTCAGCTAAACCTGTCTTGACAACGGGGGGCACTATATTTTATGGATCGAGAGTTTCCTATATAGCTTACTATTAATTGACCTTTACAGAAATTTGCATGTTTGATTTGAACCGCAGGGCTGGCAGCGATGTCACCCTGCGGATTCTTTTAACCAAGGTTTATTAGACTACTTTGTCGTTTATTAATACTTGAATTATCATTCAAGTATCTATTGACACAGCAAACTGTGGAGTATAAAATTCTATTAAATAGATGAATGATTATTCAAGTATTCAACTAAATCGCAGTGAGGAGGGAATTGGATGGCAAGGAGAATTGCAGCAGTTGACCGGTGTGATTGCGATGTAATACATGAAGAAATAGTAGATCGGGTGAAGGCAAAAATGCCAACAGAGGAGTCGCTTTATGATTTAGCAGAGCTTTTTAAGGTTTTTGGCGATTCAACTAGAGCGAGGATCCTATGGGCTTTAGATGAAGCGGAAATGTGTGTCTGCGATGTAGCCTACCTGCTCAATATGACCCAATCCGCAGTATCACACCAACTGAGGGTTTTGAAGCAGGCTAAATTGGTCAAAAACCGGAAGGAAGGGAAGATCGTCTTCTACTCATTAGAAGATGAGCATGTAAGGCAAATTTTTGAACTGGGATTAAAACATATTAATGAATAGAACTAATTTCAGACGAATCTGGAACAGTGAAATATACAACGTTTGGATATTGCTCCAAAAATACACAGTTGATGATAGAAAGAAGTGATCTAGATGAATAAATTAGCTAAATCATCGGAATTCGAAAATAGATCAGAGACAGGTCAATTGATTCCAAGCAACATTATTCCTGAGATAACCGATGTGGAGGTAAGAACAGCACCAATTGCCTCTGCAGGACAGCAGATCAGTATGCTTGATGGGTCGGGAAAACAAGGTGCAACTAGCGGAGCAGCAATTTCGGGGATTAAAAAGGTATTAAAGCTCGAAGGTCTGGGCTGTGCTAATTGTGCTGCCAAGATGGAGATTGAAGCACGAAATCTTGAGGGGGTAAACAGTGCCTTTGTCGATTTCGTGACCAAAAAGATGACTATAGTTGCTGCCGACAAGAATGATTTTGATAGAATCGTTGGAGAGGTCAATGCCCTAGTAAAAAGAATAGAGCCAGATGTGAGAGTAATAGACACTGATAGTCAGAAGAGCAATAAAAGCATAATAAGGCTGGAAGGACTCGGTTGCGCTAATTGTGCCGCAAAGATGGAAACAGGGATTAACCAGTTAGAGGGAGTTAAAGTTGCTACAGTAGACTTTGTCACCAAGAAACTAACTTTGGAAACGTACGACGGTTACGGAACACCGGACTTAAGAGAACAGATAGAAAGCATTGTGAAAAAGATTGAGCCCGATGTCAGGGTCGAGTTTGGGGATGGTGCTCTAGGGTTCGTCAAAGAAGATACCCGTGATGATGATGATGACGATCACAACCATAGGAAACAGTGGATTAAACTCTTAATAGGGGGAGCCTTGTTTGCTGTCGGAGTCTTCTTAAACCTCTCCAATCAGTTGGAACTGGCTATATTCTTAGTAAGCTATGCTATAGTCGGTGGCGATGTGGTATGGCGAGCGGTGAAAGGGATAACCCGCGGTCAGGTATTCAGCGAACATTTTCTTATGAGCATCGCAACAATAGGTGCTTTCTTTGTAGGGGAATATCCTGAAGGTGTAGCGGTTATGTTATTCTATCTGGTGGGTGAAATGTTCCAGGATATGGCGGTTGACCATTCCCGTCGATCCATAAGCAGTTTAATGGACATTAGACCTGACTATGCCAATTTAAAAGTAGGTAATGAGTTAAGAAAGGTATCTCCCGAAGATATTGGAATCGGGGACCTCATAGTGGTTAAACCAGGAGAAAAAATACCTCTTGACGGCAAGGTTGTTGAGGGGACATCAATGGTTGACACTTCAGCACTGACCGGCGAATCTGTTCCCCGTGAACTGGAACCAGGGAATGATGCATTAAGCGGATTTATCAATAAAAATGGAGTACTAACGGTTGAAGTTACTAAAAGCTACGGGGAATCAACCGTTGCCAAGATTTTGGATCTGGTGCAGAATGCCAGCAGCCGGAAAGCACCTACAGAAAACTTCATTACCAAGTTTGCTCGCTACTATACTCCGGTTGTGGTTTTTGGAGCATTGGCACTGGCCATCATACCGCCTTTGGTTATTGATGGAGCTATCTTCTCTGACTGGATTTATAGAGCCTTAGTATTTTTGGTTGTATCTTGCCCGTGTGCCCTGGTAATTTCTATTCCATTGGGATTTTTCGGCGGAATCGGAGGATCTTCGAAGAGAGGCATATTGGTGAAGGGCGCCAACTACCTGGAAGCATTAAACGATGTAGAAACAGTTGTTTTTGATAAGACCGGCACTCTAACAAAGGGCGTTTTCAAGGTCACAGAAATAAACCCAGCCAGTGGGATTGACGCCAAAGAGCTGCTGCAATGGGCAGCTTATGCGGAGAGCTATTCAAACCATCCCATTGCTCTTTCGATTATGAGTGCGTTCCATGCGGATATCGATAAGAATCTGATTGGCAATTACCAGGAAATTGCGGGCAACGGTATAAAGGTCGAGGTAAACGGCCGGGAAGTACTGGCTGGAAATACCAGATTGATGGAAAGCGAAAATGTCAGTTGCTCTGACGTCGAAACTGTTGGTACTGCTATCCATGTAGCAGTAGAAAAACAATATGCGGGCAATATAGTAATTTCCGATGAAATCAAAGAAGACTCAGCCAAAGCCATCGGAGAGCTCAAATCGCTGGGGATCAAGAAAATCGTTATGCTCACCGGAGATATAAAAAAGGTTGGCGACAAAATAGGGGCGCAGTTAGGTCTGGATGAAGTTTACTCAGAGTTGCTTCCGGCCGACAAGGTCGACAAACTGGAAGAGATAATGAGTAGCAAGAAGTCGTCTAAAGGTAAGGTTGTGTTTGTTGGAGACGGTATCAATGACGCTCCGGTACTAGCCCGGGCGGATATTGGGATGGCAATGGGCGGGCTGGGTTCGGATGCAGCCATTGAAGCAGCAGATATTGTAATAATGACTGATGAACCATCTAAAATAGTCTCTGCAATCAAAATTGCTCGGAGGACAAAGGTTATTGTATATCAAAATATAGTTTTTGCATTGGCTGTTAAAGCAATATTCCTGGTCTTGGGAGCTGCCGGGGTGGCAACGATGTGGGAAGCGGTCTTTGGAGACATGGGTGTGGCTTTGATCGCCATATTTAATGCGCTGAGAGTCATGAATACGAGAAGTATATAATTATAAAATTTAAAGGGAATTGGTTATTTAACAGTCAGCACTCTCATCCAAATTCAACACCTAAAATAATGGCTTGGATTATTGAGGCATTAGAATGCAAATTATTCTCAGACCTGAAAGAGACAACTTGAAGTTAAGGTTATAAACCACATAACCCTTGCGAAGAATAGTATTTATGAGAAGCGTTGCAGCGATGTGAATGCTCAATATGAGGAGGACTTTAAGTGAAAAATATCGATATTTTTGATCCTGCCATGTGCTGTTCCACTGGTGTATGTGGACCAACTATAGATCTGGAACTGATGAGAATAGCCACAGTTATTAATTCCTTAAAGGATAAAGGGATTATTGTCAGAAGGCACGGATTATCCAATGAACCGCAAGATTTTATCGCGAATAAAGTTATAAGTGACCTTTTGCAAAAAGAGGGTGCGGAAATCTTGCCGGTGACTCTTGTGGAGGGTGCCGTGGCAAAAACCAAGCAATACCCGACTAATGAAGAAATCGAGAAATGGTTGGGAATAGAAATAAAATCAGATCCAGTAACCAGGATAGACGGTTGCTGTGGACCAAAGGGGTGCTGTTAATATGAGTGATCAACTCGAAGCATTTGATTTGAGCAAAATAAAGCTCACCAAATACTTGTTCTTTACAGGCAAAGGCGGGGTCGGTAAAACCTCTCTGGCTTGTGCTGTGTCGGTAAATCTAGCTGATAGCGGGAACAAGGTTTTGCTGATTAGCACTGACCCCGCCTCTAACCTGCAGGATGTATTTGCGACCGAGCTAGATGGTAAAGGTGTGCAGATTAATGGGGCGCCAGGGCTGGTAGTAGCCAATCTGGATCCAGAAGAAGCCGCCCGAGAATATAGGGAATCAGTAGTCGGGCCTTATAGAGGTAAACTGCCGGATAGCGTAATTACCAATATGGAGGAACAGCTGTCGGGATCTTGCACGGTTGAAATAGCGGCTTTTGACCAGTTCTCAAACTTTATCACTAATAAGACAACAGAGGATCTATACGACTATATCATTTTCGATACTGCGCCAACCGGGCATACCTTGCGCATGCTGCAACTACCTTCAGCATGGAGTAATTTCATCGCGGAAAGTACCCATGGCGCCTCATGCTTAGGTCAGCTCGCCGGACTGCAGGATAAAAAAGATATGTATAAAAATGCAGTTATAAACCTCGCTGATAAAGCTAAAACCACACTAATACTCGTTTCCAGACCCGAAGAAACACCGCTGCTAGAGGCGGAGCGGTCTAGTATAGAATTAAGTGATTTGGGAATTAAAAACCAACTGCTAGTTATCAACGGTGTGTTGGGGGAAGCGACTGATGATTTGTCGCGAAAAATATTTTCTAAGCAGCAGGATGCTTTAGGAAAGATTCCATCGGGATTAAAGGAGTTTGAAACCTACACTATACCGCTTCGCACCTACAATATTTTAGGACTGGATAACATTAGGGCTTTCCTGGGTGGCGTCCTATACTATCTGTAAAAAGAGGATACAGCACTCCTATTGAGGAATCTGAGATACGATCAATAAAACAGAACTCAAAGGAGGCTGTATCTATGAAAAGAATACCACCAAGCGAACGCGTACGCCAAGAGTGGCAACGGCTTCTCACCGAAGGAACTGATGCCGAAGGCAACCTGTTGAGTGCTTTGGTCAGGACTGCTGCCCAGTACATGCTGCAATTGGCAGTAGAAGAAGAGGTGACCGCATTTCTGGGGCGAGGTCGCTATCAGCGGGGGAGACGGAATCAAAGTGGTCTGCGCAATGGGTACGAGCCTAAAAACCTTCTAACGGCAGAGGGGCCACTTGAGATCCAATCCCCGCAAGTAAGAGGATTGTCTAACCCTTATCGCTCCCAGTTATTGGACTCTATAGCAAACAGGACTGAAACGCTAAATGAGCTGGTTCGCCGCATGTACGTGCGTGGTCTGAGTCAGCGTGATGTGGCTGATACATTTTATGAGGTCTTTGATGAACGCCTGATATCCAAAAGTACGGTCAGCCGCGTAGCCAAAAACCTCCAAGCTGAATTCGACGCCTGGCGTACCCGAGATCTAGGAGCCGATCCGGTTCTATATCTCTTCTTGGACGCCGTATTCTTGAAGACTCGCCAGGGCGAACGTGGAAGCGATGCTGTTCTGGCGGCCTACGGTATCACGGAAACCGGCAAGAAAGTCCTTCTCCACCTTGACCTTGGCGAAAAGGAGTCCTATATAGCTTGGAAGGGCTTTTTGTACAACCTGGTGGATCGAGGACTAACACAGCCCGTGCTGGTAGTTTCAGATGGCGCCCCTGGTCTGCGCAAGGCCTTGCGGGAGGTCTATCCGCGAGCTATTCAGCAGCGATGCAAGGTCCACAAGATGCGCAACATCCTGGCAAAGACGCCAAAGTCCGGCCAAAAGCTCTTGAAGGCTGAGATTTCTAAGGTTTACAGTGCCCAGGACCATAAAGAAGCACATCGTTTAGCAAAAGTAGTGATTGAGCGCTACCAAGACCAGTATCCTAGCGCCATACGGTGTTTTGCTGAAGACATAGAAGAATGCCTGGGGCATCTAGTTTTACCTCCGGCTCACCACAAGAGTACTGGCACAACCAACCTTATTGAGCGTGTGTTTGGAGAGGGACGTCGAAGAACCAAGGTAATAGGGAGGTTCCCTAACGAGGGAGCATGCCTGAGGCTATTCTTTGCAACCCTGACTGCTGCCAGCCAGTCCTGGAGAGGGGTCAGAATGACTCCGGCAATACTGGCTGAAGTTCGGCAGCTTCGAGCCAAGCTCTACGAAGAGGGTCCCATACCAGAGGAAATCACGAAGCTAAGAGCTTCGTAGCTCTGTTTCAATCAGTTTAAAGATTCCTTATGGGGGTCAAAGAAGGCTGATCACTTTTACAGGAAAAAATGGACTTGACCCTTTCCTGAGGCATGATGATTTTCTAAGCCAAGATTCACAGATTGAACGACCGGTCCTGAAAGGAATTGAGGCGCTCATTGAAGATATATATACGTCTGACAAAAAGGTTATCTTCACGATGGGAAAAGGTGGGGTTGGCAAAACTACAATCGCTGCCACGATAGCCTTGGCATTAGCGAAAAAAGGTGTTAAGGTGCATTTGACGTCAACTGATCCAGCTGACCATCTAAAATATGTATTTGCTGGTGCGAAGAACATTACTCTCAGCCGCATAGATGAAAAGCAGGAATTACTAAACTACCAGAATGAAGTGCTTAGCAAGGCACGCGAGACTATGAGCGAAGATGATGTTGCCTATGTGGAAGAGGATCTGCGGTCTCCTTGCACCCAGGAAATTGCTGTATTTAGGGCTTTCGCCGAGATAGTTGATAAAGCTGAGAATGAGGTTGTAGTCATAGACACAGCGCCAACTGGGCATACTCTGCTGCTTCTTGACTCGACTTTAAGTTATCATAGAGAAGTTCAAAGAACCAAAGGTGAAACACCTATTTCAGTACAGAGACTATTGCCCAGACTCCGGGACGAAAAACAAACCGAAGTCATAATTGTAACCTTGCCCGAAGCTACTCCAGTTTTTGAAGCTATGAGACTTCAAGAGGATCTTAGCAGAGCCGGGATTAAAAATAAATGGTGGGTTATTAATCAGAGCCTCTCAATGACCCCAACTAAAAGTACTATGCTGATGGCTCGTGCGGAAGCCGAGATACCTTGGATCAATAAAGTGAAAGACATTAGTGGAGACAATTTTGTGGCTATACCATGGCTTCAGAATGCCTCAGTTGCGAATGTCGCATACTCAAGAATCTAGCAAATAATAATTCTGGCAAAGAAAAACCGTCACCAAAGACAAGAAGTGTAAACATGATGGAAAACAATTCTTCCACTGTGTTGTACTGTTTCATCCAATGTTGCTATTATGTAGCGGAAATGAGAAATGCAATTTCTTGTATCTGGAGACTCAGTGTTTGCGTCCGCAGTCAGGGGCCAGAAAGTAGTTTGTATGAAGCTTTGATGGAAGTAGCCTAAATGCTGGAATAAAGCCACAAACTCTTCTAAACTAATATTCATGCAAAATGCCAGTATATAGTCTCGTAAGACTTATGCACACTCCTCACAAAAATGCACACCCCCATCCTGAAATCGTTAAAAGATTGACTACGGGTGTGCATTTGTATCATTTTATAGTAGGGTAGCCA
>Ga0116191_1004039_pt1 | contig 10550 bp, 9 predicted proteins | sample AD_UKC111_MetaG_FD_89897 | JGI IMG/M metagenome (GOLD analysis project Ga0116191, IMG submission 89897) | Active sludge microbial communities of municipal wastewater-treating anaerobic digesters from Hong Kong - AD_UKC111_MetaG | ecosystem: Engineered > Bioreactor > Anaerobic > Digestate | place...
GAAACGCTGGAAAGCTTTACTTACCGGAAAGATCAAGCCGGCAGCAGCCGTGAAAAGCAAGCCGGGCCGGACCATTGAGATCGAACTAAAGGGAAGGCTGGTTGATTACTGCAAATTAGGGGGTTTGGTCACTGCCTTGTTAAACAACAATTATCTTGTCTATATACGCTCATCAGAAGTACCTGACCCTCGCCTCAGCTTTGCCCGCATACAATGGCTGGCCCCCGATACTCCTTTGTTTTCGACTAGTGATGCCAGAATCGAATGGCAGGAGGACAGCAAATGAACAGTGGTAAAATCAGGGTACTTTTAGGCAGTCCCATTCGGCAGCAGGGTGAAATATTGAGGCATTTTTTAAGCAGTATCCGGGAGCTGGAGCTGCGCGGCCTGACGGTTGATTACTTCTTCGTCGATGACAATACCGAAAGGGAATCTCGTGAACAGCTGGATGATTTTGCAGCTGAAACCCCCAATACATTTATTATGAAAGGTCCTCAAGCAGGGGAATACATTTGTAATGATGTCACTCATATCTGGGAAGAAGAGCTCATCTGGAAAGTAGCCGAATTCAAAAACATCATGATCGAGGCAGCTTTACAAGGCGGGTATGACTATTTGTTCCTGGTGGACTCTGACCTAATTTTGCATCCGAAGACCTTGCTGCAGCTGGTAAGCCTGAAAAAGGATATCATAGCGGAAATATTCTGGACCAAGTGGGAGCCGGATTACCCGGAAATGCCCCAGGTATGGGCAGCCGATCAATATGACCTGTTTTATGCTGGCAGAGGAGAAGAACTTACCCAGCCGGAGCTCATGAGCCGGGTCAAGGCATTTATAAGTATGCTGAAAGTGCCGGGGGTCTATAAAGTAGGCGGACTGGGGGCATGCACGCTGATCGGCCGCACCGCCCTTGAAAAAGGGGTCAATTTCAATGAAATCTACAACATTAAATTTATCGGGGAAGACCGGCACTTCTGCATACGAGCCGCTGCTTTGGGGTTTGCCCTCTACGTTGATACCCATTATCCTGCCTGCCACATTTACCGGCTCTCCGATCTGGACGGGGCAGCGGAACATAAAAAAAACTATGAAGAGATCCAAACCGCCTATATTAAGCATAATGAGCTTTAACAGCAATGTTTCATTAACATTTCAACTCCCGATGAATAAAATAGTTATTATAATACGCTGGAAAGGATATGGACCCAATGTCATTTCCCATCATCCCGGATATCAAACCTGATATTAAACTCGACCATAAACAGGTTGTCGATATGTTATTAGCCTCTATAGCCCAGGAGGAAAAAGGCCTGGCACACATCATCAATGTGGAAGGAGAAAAGCTCAAGTTCATATTAGGCAAGCTCCAATGCCCGTGTGCAGGGGAAGCAGAATTGGAAAGCCTGAAGGAAATGAACCGTGAAGTGAGGCGGACCCTGCAAACAGTTTTGAAGAGCCAGATGCTGCTGCAGGTCAAACTGGAGGACGTTATGGAAATGGTCCCCCCTGTTCCGCGCCCCCAGCCAGTCCCTCGGCCTCCCATTCCCCAGCCGGCTCTATTTCCGCGGCCCTTTAAGATCGTGCTTCCAACCGTCCGCGTGAAGGCGGAAAAGAGCAGGGCTCCAAAGCGCCGCAAAGTCATCAAAGTGGTGGAAAGAGCGAAACTCAAGGAAGTGGAGGAATAATGTAACATTTTCCCAGCCCTTCGCATAGGATAGGATAATCTAGTATGTAAGGGGGGAATTGGCAATGTCTTTTCCAAACATTCCACAGATCACGCCAACCATCAGTATCAACAGGGCGCAGGTCACCAACTTGCTGTTGGCATCCATCGCCCTGGAAGAACTGGGACTGGCTCACATCTTAAATGCAGAAGGGGAAAAACTGCAGGCGGCCTTGGGGACACTGCCCGGTTTATCAGTAACCGTATCGTCCTTTGCCGGTTTGATCACTATCGACCGTGAAGTGAGAAAGACTTTGCAGACCATCATCAAAAAAGAGATGCTGCTGCAATTCAAATTGGAAGATATCCTGGATATACCGAGCGAAACCCCCACTCCTCCTACTCCTCCAACGCCGGAATTTGAGGATGTCGGTTCAGCCTGGTCAGTAGGAACTGATTTTGGCACCGGTAATGCGCAGTATACGACTTTGGGAGCAGATGAAAATGAAAAAACCGTGGTGCTGGGACTGGGGGCCAATCATATTCCCATTGGGACCGTGCACATGCTGCGTCAGGGAAACAATCTTGAAGTAACTATCGCTACAGTTGCTCCCTTTGTCATGGATCAGGTACATCTGTATGTGAGTAATGTAGCACCAGTAAACAGCGCTCCCGGCCTCTTTCCTTATCAATTCACCGTAAACGATCCGGCCCTGTATTTCACATCGCATACTTTTGTGGTGGATGTAAGCGCTTTTGCAGGTGAAATGCTGTTCATCGCTGCCCATGCCCACGTACTTCAGCCGGCATAAGCAGATCTAATTCCAGGGGGGAGGTTAAACCTCCCCCTTTGAATTTCCATCAAGTCCGAAGGCATATCATTTTCATGCAAAAATACACAGCATGTGCGGATATTTCCAGGGGATTTTACAAGTAGTATAATCAAAATAGACTACGTAACAAGATTTGACCAAAACCTTAAAGAACGGCAGAAAGGATATAATCCAGCAAAAAACAGAGCTTATCAATACCAATAGTCATAGAAATCAGTATTATAAGGAGGATGACCTATGAAGAATACTGTTGGAAGAAAAATGTTTGTTCTGGCCCTTCTGATCATTTTCACACTAAGCCTGACATCTCCCGGTTCAGGAGCAATCAACACTGATTTATCTGACACCAATATTATCATTCCGCCCATTGAAAAGCCGGTAAAGGTTTGTTCTTCATTCAATATTGTCACCCAATCTCTACCCCCGGGACAGGTCGGTGTCTATTATTCACAGCAGTTAAAGGCCTGAGGGGGAGAACTTCCTTACTACTGGTCAGTAGATGGAAATCTTCCCAGCGGACTTACGCTGGATAATCGCACTGGAATCCTGTCCGGTACTCCACGGATAGCCCAGACCCGTTCATTTGCCGTAAAAGCTCAAGACAGCGGAATAGATGCCTTTAATGCCCGCAAGGATTTTACTATTGCTGTCGCTGATGCCGAAGGAAATACCCAGCCGGTTGGAAATTATGATTTTAATGTAACGCCTCTTCTTGGTGGAGTGACCCTGGATCTGTCCTCCCTGATCACCGGCCAGACCTCTGCATCGACTGATCAAAGAGTCACCGTAGATTCAAATACCAACTTGAGCAGAACGGTTTCTCTGTCGCTATCCGGGCTCCCGGAGGGCATCAATCCGGTTTTTACCCCCCGCCATCAGGGAATCCCCAATTTCGATACGACCATCAATTTGTATGCTTATGCCAATGATCTTCCTCCTATTGGAGATTATGACGTAACCCTCACTGGATCTGATGGGGAAATAACCAAAAGTAAAACTTTTAAACTACATATCATTAATGATGTACAGCCATCCAACTTGCTGCTGGTGGACTTAAAACCGGTACAGGTACTCTATGGCACGAATCTGATCACCGGGAAGAATACCATGTTCAAGGCAGTCATCACTTCTTCGTTCGCTGAGCCGGTTACGACCGATATAGAATTGATGCTGCCGGAAAGTGATTGGGCCTGGCAGGGCCATGCCTCACAGTATGGAAAACTTATTAAAATGAGGGGATCTCCAGGACAGCTGTCTGTCCCTCGCTATATCAGTTACCAAAAAACCGTTACCATACCAGCCAACGGTACCATAGAAGTCATGTTACCTGATTATGGAGACCTGGCTTCCACACTCATTCAGGAAAATAAAGTGGTCTATGCTCCGCGCCCATTACATACGGGCGGGACACAGTATGGTGTACAGATCGATCCGGGTAACCGTATTTTAGAAAGCATTGAAAATGATAATACCATTGGCACCGGGCTGGGTATAAATAACGCTTTCCCTACCCGTGAGCTGAAAATGTACTATGAAATATTTGCAAACAATGAAGGTGAGGCCAAAAGTTATTTCCCCGGTTTTTGGGACGGGGCCCCCCTGAATGATTTTTATGAAAAGGAGAGTCGCCTGGCCAAACAAGCAACTGACCATGTTCGGGGTACTTACCCGATTGCTGATGAAAACAAGATCAGTTATAATGCCCCGGCTATTCTTCACTGGTACAGCCCGCCCTGGTATGAAAGGATCACTGATTCCCAGGAGCTTATGAACATAGCAGAGCATTTATCCTCGCAGGCAGCGTCGCTGGGTTATGATCGCTGGGTAGCAGTCGTGCCGGATGGCTGGCTGGGGGCTCACGGACAGGGAGGAGCCATCGGCGGCACTTTTCCTTCAGCTTCCCGCAGCTGTTTTGTAGAAGCAGGTTGTGTCGATTCAGCACCCTATGTAGTGACCCATGAACTCTTGCATAACCTGGGATATGGAGACATTTACAGCGGCGGGGAATGTAAAATCAGAGCGGAAGAGGGTTACTGGGTCAATAAGGGGATCCCAATATATCCAGGTTATAGTTATGATTACATGGATTATGCCCGCTGCTCATTAAACCCGGCCTGGACTTCCAACGAAAGATATGGGCATATAATACAGCATATGCCTGCTTCCCCCGATCCCGAAGTTTTCGTTTTCCGGGGGATACTCTCACGGGATAATACCATGAAGCTAAGACCTTTTACGAGGGTAGATGGTATTCCTGATCTGTCGGAGCCGAATGGGAAATACTCCATTGTGGTTCTGGGAGAGGGGAACAGGATCTTAAAGGAGATTCGAGTGAATGCAGAATTTATTAAGTACCTGGAACCAACCGGAGCTGTACCCGTCGATGCGGTACCCATTGTAACCACCGCAGAATGGATCAACGGAACACAGGCGATAGAGTTTCGTGACAGCAATGGAAAAGTCTTGGCGAGGCAGCAGGTTTCTCCCAACTCTCCATCTGTGCGCCTGGTTTCGCCGGTCGGAGGGGAAAACTGGCTGGCCGGCAGCTTGCTTCGCGTTGCATGGGAAGCTACTGATGCTGATGGTGATCCGTTAACTTTTTCCCTGGCTGTGAGCCAGGATAAAACCAACTGGATGCCATTGGTGTCCGACCTGGGACAGAATCAGTACGATCTGGATTCAGGACGGCTGCAGCCGGGAAGCTATTACCTGAAGATCATTGCTACCGATGGAGTTAATACTGCGCAAGCCGTATCGGGAAGTTTTACGATAAGTAAAGAAGGTATCCCTCCGGCATCGATAGATGGTGCAGAGTTTTATATCGGCCGTAATTATTACCGGGTAAAAGGATCACAGCACGACATGGACATAGCGCCATATATAAGCGGTTCGCGTACCTTCCTGCCGGTACGCTTTGTGGCTTATGCATGCGGAGTCGAAAACCAGGATGTTATTTGGGACCAGGATACCGGCACTGTAACATTGAGAAAAGACGGGAAAATACTGACCTTAAAGATAGGCAGTCAAAATCTTGAAGTTGATGGCGTTACCAAGGCTATGGTGCAAATGGATGTGGCCCCTGAGATCACCAACTCCCGCACCATGCTGCCGGTGCGCTGGATCGCTGAACAATTAGGTTATTCCGTACAATGGGAGCCGACCACCCAGACAGTTCGATTGGTACCTTGATTCAGACCGGAAAAAGGTAGGGCAGCTATCCGGTCTGTAGCTGTCGCTTTCCGGCCAGGTGAGCGACCTTGGCTTTTAAATTGATCAGATAAGTTACTTCCGGCTGCTTCAGATCCGGGACGGCATCATAGCGTTCCGCCTTCATGGTGTTTATGACCCTTTCCAGGTTGCCGTTTTCTTCATCAAGGAGTTCCATGACCCGGTCTTTAAAACTGATGGTCTCTTTGATCGAGTTGGCAAAAAACGTGCTGATTTCTTCCTCACCAGCCAGAATATAATAGTGGCCTTGGGCCAATATCTCTACCGGCAGAGAGGCAAGGCGTCTTAAGGAAGTTAAATAAGCATCGTAGTCAGAAGCAAATTCAGGGGAAACCACGTTATGACTATAGAAAACCCCGGCTGCTTCTCCGGCAATGAGGATTTTTTCATGGGGCAGGTAAAAACTGTGGTGATCCTGGGTATGGCCGGGGGTGGCCAGCACTTGCAAGGTGGTGCTGCCGATTTCAATGGTCTGCCCGTCTGATAATTCCCTATCGATCTTAAAAGGTGCAAAAGGCTCCATATTCAGCAGTGAAGGGTCCAGCCCCGGGGTTGACAGCATCTCCTCCAGGGTGCCCTGGTTCAGTTTGTTGATCAATGAAAGCGCATTGGGGCGCTGTAAAATATTGGCCGCCATGGATGTGGCAGCAATTTTCAGCTCCGGAAAGGCTTTTTGCAGGTAGGAGGCAGTTCCGCAATGATCCCAATGCACATGGGTGATGCAAAGCCAGGCCGGCTGTTTTTGGCCCAGAACGGAACGGATGGCTTCTACGTAGATCTTTCCGGCGCAGGTGACCCCCGCATCAAAAATGACCGGTTCAGGTCCATCCAAGAGGAAGATGGGACATTCTATGAACCCCAGATAGTAAAAATTATTTTTTATATGACCGATCTTATCAATGATCATTCTATACCCCCCTTAGAAACGATCATTCCGGCGTTTATCGCTGCCGGGTTTGATCTGCTGTCATTTCGCTCTGTTTTTCATTATAGCAGATAAGCTGCCCGGAGAAATATAATCAGTGCCCGGCATGACTGAGCATTCAGGTTAAAGTCCTATTTTGCCGGGCAACGGCGGAAAAGATACTTGCGCGTATTGGCGCAGTAATTGCAGCTTATATCATATCTATTATTCGCTAACAATTCAGGATAAATTTATCGCTGTTATTTTATTTGCTTATCATGTTAATATGAAGTGTCACCATCTGTTGTAAGGGAAATGAACAGGAGGAGAAGATCGTTTTGACCGGTGACCAGCTTCAGTTTGACCATTGTCTGATCGTTGCCGAAGTGGCCCAGGCTCATGAGGGCAGTCTGGGGATGGCGCATGCCTTTATCGATGCCATCGCCGGGACCGGCGCGGACGCGGTCAAATTTCAAACCCATATCGCTGCTGCCGAGAGCAGTCCTCAGGAACCCTGGCGGGTCAATTTCAGTTATCAGGATCCATCACGCTATGATTATTGGCGGCGGATGGAATTTACCGCTGAACAGTGGCAGGGCCTGGCGGATCATACCCGGGCACGCGGAATGATCTTTCTCAGTTCTCCTTTTTCCCTGGAAGCGGCAGATCTGCTGCAAAAGCTGGACATCTGTGCCTGGAAGGTGGGCTCAGGAGAACTCACCAATGTCAGGCTTTTAAACTATATGATCGCTACCGGGAAACCAGTGATTTTATCTACAGGTATGAGCCTGCCGGAAGAAATCGACAAGAGCGTAAAACTGGTGCAAAATGCCGGCAATGAATTGCTGGTTCTGCAATGTACTTCCAAATATCCCTGTGCACCTGAGGATGTAGGACTAAACATGCTGGACTTTTACCGGCAGCGTTATGGCTGCAAAGTGGGGTTATCTGACCATTCAGCCAGCATCTTTCCCGGCATCACCGCTGCTGTCCTGGGCGCATCCATGGTAGAAGTGCACACCACTTTATCCCCCCATATGTTTGGACCCGATGTAAAAGCTTCCCTGACCATCGAAGAACTGAAACAATTAGTCAACGGCGTCCGCTATGTGGAAGCCATGCTGAAAAATCCCGTTAACAAAGAACTAATGGCCGCATCTCTTAATGATCTGCGGTCAGTATTTTATAAAAGCCTTGCAGCCCGCAGGGATATTATGGCAGGCGAGATCCTGACGGAGGATATGGTCTGTGAATTAAAGGCGGGTGCAGGCGGCATAATGCCCGATCAGCTGAACATGTTTTTAGGCAGACGCTTCACAAAAGCGGTTACGATAGGCAATAAAATACAGAAAGAGGATTTTACAGATGGCGAAGCGGAAAGTAGCAGTAGTTTTAGTTGACAGGGCCAATTATGGAAGAATGAAACCAGTCATCACAGCGATCGTTGAACATCCGGATCTGGAATTACAGTTAATATGCGCCGGTACCATGCTGCTGGAACGATACGGCAATGCAGTCCAGCAGGTAGAAAAAGATGGATTTACAGTCACCAGCCGGATCTATCTGGAACTGGAAGGATCGATACCACTTACCATGGCTAAATCGGTGGGGATCGCTGTCATGGAATTTGCCACGGAGTTTCAACACTTGCAGCCGGATATGGTTTTAGTGATCGGGGATCGTTACGAAGCCCTGGCAGCTACCATTGCAGCATCCTATATGAACATTTGTATTGCCCATATTCAGGGAGGGGAAGTCAGCGGGTCCATCGATGAAAGTGCCCGCCATGCCATGACCAAATTCGCCCATTATCATTTTCCGGCCACCAAACGTTCGGCGGAATATCTGCTGCGGATGGGGGAACGAAAGGATACCGTTTTTATGGTAGGATGTCCCTGCAGTGACATCATAGTCCGAAGCGATCTTACCATCAACGGCGAAATCCTTAATACCAAAGGAGTCGGCCATGCGCTGGATATCACCCGGCCTTATGTGGTGGTGGTATTTCATCCGGTGACCTGCGAGTATGGGGATGAAACCTATCAGGTCAGCCAATTGTATGATGCCCTCCGTGATCTGCAGATCCAGGTGGTATGGCTCACACCCAATATTGATGCCGGTTCGGATAATATAAGCAAGTATTTAAACAGCAGCTGGGAGCAGGATCAGGATTTTCGGGTGCGCTTTATCAAGACTTATTCTCCGGAAGATTATCTCCGGGTCATGGCGAATTCCGCCTGTTTGATCGGCAACAGCAGCAGCTTTATCAGAGAGTCCTCAATTTTAGGAATACCGGTAGTCCTGGTGGGAGACCGGCAGTTGGGGCGGGAAAAGGATATCAACGTGCAGTCGGTGGAACCGGACAGAGAGCGGATCAAAGCAGCGGTACGCTGGCAGTTGGGCCGTGGTTTGTATAAATCCAGCAGCCTATACGGGGACGGCAAGGTGGCAGCCAGGATCGCCGATACCATCGCCCGGGTCGAACTATATTCCCAAAAGACCCTGGCTTATGTAAGCGAGGGATAAAGTCATGAACTGTATGTGTATCATTCCTGCCCGCGCCAATTCCAAAGGGCTGCCCGGAAAAAATAAGATCATGGCGGCAGGCCGGGAGTTAGTCAGATATACCCTGGAGCTTGCCAACGATTGTACATGGCTGGATAAAATCGTGGTATCCACTGATGATGAGGATATAATCAATATTTCCGGTGATTATCCGCGAGTCGAGGTGCCTTTTAGAAGGCCTGAGCATCTGGCCACAGATACTGCTGCAACCATCGATGTGGTCGAGCATGTATTAAACTTTTACCGCGAGAAACAGTATGTACCTGATACCGTCCTGCTGCTCCAGGTCACCTCACCGATGCGCACCATGGATGATATAAAAAACTGTCTGGATCTGCTGGCAGAACACGAAGCCATTGATTCAGTGGTAAGTGTAGAAAAGATCGAGGAACCTCACCCCTATAAGATGAAAACCATCTCCGCCGATGGCTGCCTGCAGCCCTTGATCAAAGGTACCAGCTCAGAGATACCCCGCCAGTTACTGCCCCCGGTTTATAAGCTCAATGGGGCCATTTACCTGTCACGGACGGAAAGCATTTACACCCATCATTCCTTTTTTGGCTCAAAATGCTGCCCCTATATTATGAGCGGTTGCATCAATATTGACCGGGCAGAGGATCTGCAGCAATTTGCCCGCCTGGTGGCTTCCGGGCAGGAGCAGGAGCAGGAGAAAATAAAAGCATGAACCTTGCTGAACAGATGGATTTTATTAAAAGGCTGGAAGCACGTTATCCGGTGGAGGAGTGGACCATCGACGGGATCCTTGTGTGGCCCATGATCAGAGTAACTTTTGCCGAAGACATGTTTGCCAGGCAGTTCCGCTCCGCCCCCGCCGCTCACTCTTCTGCCCGTCATAGAGACCCTTCTTTCCAGACAATTCTTGCCCATACCTGGGGATATTTAAAGGCCTATAGTAAAGATCACCGGGGCAATGATCGCCTCAAAGGCCAGGTGGACTATGTTTTTTTGACCAATACCTTACGCCGGCAAAAGCTCATGGGGCATTACTATGACCGCATCTGCGATCCGGTGATCGACAACCTGCGCCGCAAGGGTAAAAAAGTAACGGTTTTAGAGATGACCGCCGATCATCATTTCCTTTATCCGCGCCATAATCCATCGATCTGGCTGCAGTTAAAAGCCGATCATCAAAATCTTTTTCGGCGGATCAGGAGCCGAGGGGCAAAGCCATCGCCGCAGGTGAGTCTTACGGGATGGGAAGCCTTCCGACAGGAGATCGCGCCCATGGTCACTTCGATCGATGACTATGATCTGCCGGCTATTATAGATAAAACATTGAGGCTGAGAGACCGGGCAGATCTGTTTAAAAAGCTGCTTATGCAGGCCCGGCCCCAAA
>Ga0116191_1004047_pt1 | contig 10537 bp, 7 predicted proteins | sample AD_UKC111_MetaG_FD_89897 | JGI IMG/M metagenome (GOLD analysis project Ga0116191, IMG submission 89897) | Active sludge microbial communities of municipal wastewater-treating anaerobic digesters from Hong Kong - AD_UKC111_MetaG | ecosystem: Engineered > Bioreactor > Anaerobic > Digestate | place...
CCTCCAAGGCGGGCAATGACCCGCAGAAAGCAATTCCCCAATGTCAATCCTTACCTTGATCAACGCGGCCCTGCAGAAGCATGGCTGGCTGATCGCCAGCCTTCCGATTGACGAAGAAGATCGCGCCGCCCAGCTCATCAAATTGCTCGTCGAAGACAACGCCGATGGGCGCGCCCGTCGCTACACATTGCAGCCCTGGCTCTGGTACGAACGCCCTGTCCGCGAGCGGTTTGAGGGGCAAGATTGTTGCCTCACTGTCGAGGGCCCGATCTACCGGAGCCGGGCCGGAACGGGGTATCCGCTTGGCAGCCAGCTTCGCACCGAATTCGGGTGGCTGGACCTCACGCCAGAAGAGACCAACCAGCTTGCAGATGAAGTTCGCTCAGCGATCGACCTGGCACTGCTTCGCTGGTTCACGCGCCCCGATATGGCAGATCGTCAGTTGCCTTCGCGCCAATCCCGCGACCGCTACTTTGACGACGATGTCGCCCGTAATCTGATCCTGTCTGCGACGCCCCCAACGGCAAGCATGGAGCAAGACGCCCATGCCAGTTGACCGGACAAAGACTGGGGAAAGGAAGGGCCACGATACTGCGTATCGGACCCGTAATTTTCATACACACCCCACGCACGTGTGCATTGAGGATTTCTGCGGGCTTGAGGCGATGCGGATAGCATCGCGTTCAGGCCACTTGCCCAAGACCCTCGCAATGCCGCCATTCTTCGCGATGGCGGATAGCATCGCCACCGGAGCGAAGCGATGAGCGCGCGTGCGCAGACGGTGCGCCTCAGTCCGTCGCAATATCGGGTGCTGGCTGACTTCGCGAGGCGGCGGGGCCTGAGCGATTACGCCATGCTGGCGCGGGTCGTGGAAGCAGGCTTTCTCGCCATGCTCCACGGCACCGACAAGGAGACCGATCTCGCCGAACTGGCGCGCGAGATCGGGGCAATATCGGAGCGCCTCGCCGAGGCCGAACGGGTGCTCGACCGCACCCTGTTCACCGCCTGCGCAGCCTACGCTTACGCCCGCCATGCAGCGCTGGGAACGAAGAAATCCGAGGAGACAATTGCAGCCGAAGCGCGCGCCGCATTCGAGCGCCAGCGCTCGCTCGCCCTGGAGATTAAGCCATGAATTCGAACATCGATTTTGTCACCCGCGCCCATGCCCTGTGGCGCGTGCGCATGGCCCAATGGCAGCAGCGTTTCGGCTTCTTTTCGAAGCTGATCCTGGCATCGACCGGAGCCGGGGCGATCATCGCGCCACAGCTGCTATTGCTGCCCGCCGAACTCAAAGTTGCAGGTCAGTGCCTTGGCGCAAAGCTGCTCGCCATGATCGGCGATATCGCGGGCAAGGACATGATGATGAACGTGTCGATGGGGGGCAAGCACTGGACGGTTTCCGCGTCAGGCTTTGCTTCCGATCCGTTGATAGTCGGGACGCTCTCGAAGGCCGTGAAGGTATCAAGCGGCGGCGCTCTCATGGGTGTAATCATTGGAGTGCTGGCCGTCTGGCTGATCCAGCGCACCATGTCGGCTCAGGGCAAAGATACGCTCGCCGACCGGGTCATTGGTGGCACCCGTGTTGCGGATGAAGAGGATGTTGCAGCGCAGACCACTTTGCTCTGCGGCAGGGACGCTCTGCGGATTGGTCCGGTCCCCGTTCCGCGCCGGATCGAGACCCGTCACTTCGCCTTTCTCGGCACCACCGGCAGCGGCAAGACCACTGCCTTGCGCCAGATGCTTGATGGCATCGAAAGGCGCGGTGAAGCGGCACTCGTCTATGACACATCGGGCGAGTTCATTGCGCATTATTACAACCCCGCGCGCGGCGATATCATCCTCAATCCCTTCGATGCGCGCTGCGCCTTCTGGACGCCCTTCGACGAAATATCGCACCCCGCCGATGCGGACCGGATCGCACGCCAGCTGGTGTCGGAAACCAGCAGTCAGGATGATGATGTCTGGCTCGAAACAAGCCGCATTCTTGTCGCCAATATGATCCGGTCGCTCTGGGCGGAAAAGAACTGCAGCCTTGAAGCCTTGCTCGAAGCCTTGCAGGTCAAGGACAAGGAGCAGTTGAAGGAGTGGCTGGGGCACACATCGTCGGCCCGCACCTTTGCCAATGACGCCGACCGCGCCACCGGCAGCGTGCTCTTCATGCTCGCCAAGGCGGCGAACCTGATCCAGTTCCTGAAGGTCGAGGATGAGGGAGAGGACCGTTTCGCCTTCCGCGATTTCATCGCCAAACTGGACGAGTGCGAAGGTGCAAAACCCTGGATCTTCGTGCCCCGCAAGGAAGACTACTTCGAAGCGTCCAAGCCGCTCATGGCCTGCTGGCTGGAATGCGCGGCGAGTGCGGTGCTGGGTCTGTCGCCATCTCCCGACCGCCGCATCTGGTTCGTGCTCGACGAGCTCGCCGACCTGCCCCGCGTCGAGAACCTTGCGCGGCTTTTGCCAGAAGGTCGCAAGTTTGGCGCAGCGATCGTGCTCACATTCCAGGCGCTCGGGCAGATGCGCAATCGCTATGGCTCGAACATCGCCGAAGCCATGCTCGCCTGCTGCAACACCAAACTGTTCCTGCAAACCGTCGATCAGGAAACGCGCAAATGGGCGAGCGAGACCATCGGTCAGTGCGAGGTGGAACTGCGCGTTGCTACCGACACGTTGTCGATTGGCAGCGAGGTGCCGCGCACGACCATCGCCACCCAGCGGCAATTCCGCCCCGCCGTGCTCGAAAGCGAACTGAGGCTCAGTCCACATCAAGGTTATTTGCTTCTTCCCGATGGACTGCCGGTTGCGCGCATTGGCCTCACCGCCGATCATATCACCCGGCGTGGCGAGCCGCGTCAGCCCGGTTACGTGCCTGGCGATCCGGCAGGCACGCTGTGGAGCCGGGTCAGCGAGATCGCCAAAGGCGCCGAGCCCGACGCCAAACCGGGACCGGTATAGTGGTCGCATCGGTCTCGGCTCTGTCGAGTGCCGGTCAGGCCGCGAGCTACTATGAGGCCGACGATTACTATGCCGAAGGCAGCATGGCTCCGTCCGAGTGGTTTGGCGAAGCGGCTGAAAGCTGGGCTTGTCGGGCGAGGTCAATCGCGAGAAATTTGCCGAACTGCTCGAAGGACGAATTGCCGGGCAGCAACTCGGCACTACCCGCGATGGCAAGGTCGAACACCGGCCAGGCTGGGACATCACCCTGTCCGCGCCCAAGTCCGTCTCGATCATGGCCGAGGTTGCGGGCGACATGCGGCTGATTAAGGCGCATGGCGCAGCGGTGAAAGTGGCGCTGGCCCATGTCGAGGAGCACATGGCGGCAACGCGGATAAGGCAGGGCGGCGAGGTTCGGCGCGAGGCGACCGGCAATCTCGCCATTGCCACCTTTCGCCATGCCACAAGCAGGGCACAGGACCCGCAGCTGCACACCCACGGCGTTATCCTCAACGCGACGGAGGACAAGGATGGCAACTGGCGCAGCCTCGAGCCGCGCGCCTTTTACCAGCTCCAGAAGGAGATTGGCGCGATCTACCGGCAGGAACTGGCGCACGGTGTTGCAGCGCTGGGTTATCGGATCGAGACAGGGAAAGGCTCGATCTTCGAGATCGCAGGCGTTCCGGAGAAGGCCATCGATGCGCTGAGCCAGCGCACCGCAGCAATCGATGCCCGGCTTGCCGAGCGCGGCACGAGCCGTGAGGAAGCCAGTGCCGCCGAGAAGCAGATCGCCGCGCTCGATACGCGCGAGGCCAAGACCAGTGCAGACCATCGCAACCTTCGGGCCGACTGGCGGGCAACCGCTGATGCCAACGGATTCGACAAGGCAGCGCGAGACACGCTGATCGGTGAAGCGAGAGCGCAGGCTAGAAACAGCGAAGCTACCGCCAGCCCGGAATTGCTGGCTAGGCAGGCGGTGGCCTGGGCCGCTGCCAAGCTGTCCGAACGCGGGGCCGTTTTCGCGGCAAGCACGCTGGCACGCGAGGCCGGAGACTTTGCCTTTGGCAAGGTCGGCCACGGTGCAATCAGCGCAGTGATTGCCGAGGCCGGAAAGCGTGGCGAGCTTGTCCCGCACACTTTCCTTGATCGGCGCGGCGCGGAATTTGCCGGGTTCACGACGCCGCAGGCCATCGAAACAGAGAGAACCATGCTTCGCCTGGAGGAAGCCGGGCGCGGCATGGCGCAATCACTCGCCAGTCCGGTGGCGGCAGCACGAACCATCGAGCGTGCTGCACGGCAGTCAGCCCGATCCGGCTATGCCTGGACCGAGGACCAGAAGCGGGCGACTGCCGACCTACTCACCTCGCGCGACCGCGTTGCCGCCGTCCAGGGCTATGCCGGGACCGCCAAGACCACCACCGTGCTCGCCACCTATGCGCGCGAGGCGCGGCGACACGGACTTGCCGTGACCGCGCTTGCGCCAACCGCATCGGCGGCGACTGTGCTGGGCGAGGCACTCGACCTGCGCGGCGATACCGTGGCGCGGCATCTGCTGTCACCCGAGACAAAGGCATCAGGCAAGGATGCCGTCTGGATCGTCGACGAAGCCTCGATGCTTTCGGCACACGATATGGCGAAACTCTTGACCCGCGCCGGCAAGGCCGGAGCCCGGCTTGTTCTGGTTGGCGACGTAAAGCAGCTGGGATCGGTCGGCGCGGGGGCGGCCTTTGCCCAGTTGCAGCAAGCAGGCATGGCGACCGCAAAACTTGCTGAAGTGGTTCGCCAGACCAATGCCGGAACCCGCAAGGCCGTCATGGCCTCAATCGAGGGCCATGCAGGCAAGGCCCTGGCCGCGCTTGAACGCGGCGGCGGCAAGGTGCTCGAAGGTGCAACGCCGGAGGTGCGCCTTGGGGCGATGGCCCGGCACTATCTGGCCTTGTCACCAGCAGAGCGCGCCCGAACGCTGGTGATCGAACCATCCCGCGAGGGCCGCGATAGGCTCACCGGCATGATCCGCGCGAAATTGACCGGGCGCGGTGAGCTGTCGGCGGAGGCCGTGCGGTTCGAAGCGCTGGAGGCGAAGGGTCTGACCCGCGCCGAAGCGCGCGAGGCGGCCCGCTATGCCATCGGCGATATTGTCCGGTTCAGTCGCGACTATGCCGCCAAGGGGGTGCGTCGTGGCGAAAGCTTCGCGATTGCAGGTGTCGATACCGAGCGCGGGCGCATTGCTCTGGAAGGCCGTAATGGCCGGTTGCTGGACTGGCATCCCCGGCAATGGGGCGCTGGCAAAGCCGAGGTGTTCGAGCCAAAGCCGATGGAGCTGCGCGCTGGCGACCGCGTGCAGTTCACCCGCAATGATCGCGATACGGGACGGGTCAATGGCCTTGGCGGGACCGTCACCCGCATCGATTCCGAACGTGGCCGGGCAACGCTGAAGCTCGCCAACGGGCGCGAGCAAAAGCTCAATCTCTCCGATCCTCGCGATGCCCATTTGCGACATGCCTATGTCCACACCGCCCACGCCGCGCAGGGTCAGACCGCCGAGCGGGTCCTGGTCCACGCCGACAGCCGCTCCACCAATCTGGTCGACCAGAAGATGCTCTATGTGGCGCTGTCGCGCGCCAGGGCCGCGGTCGTGGTTGTTACCGATGACAGGGACAGGCTTGTCCGCGCCATCTACGAGCGCGCGGGCGAAAAGCAGACGGCTATGAGTGAGACTGCGCCGGATGCCGGGAAGTCCAAGACAATGGGTGCTGGGTTGGGATGATCGAATAGCCCCGGCGATGGCAGGCCACGGTGTCCTTCGACCTCTCGATGGAATGAACTGCTCCTCTTCGACAGGCCGTGCCGGACGGATCAACAGCCTGCCCGCTCCATTCGGGCTCATGCCCTCCCGTGTTGCCTGTTCCGCGTAACCGCTGACCCGCCCGGCCAATCCGGCCCGTCCCTTCATCCGCGTTCCCAACGATTGGACGAAGGATTTTCACCATGGCTAGCACCACAACCGCCAGCATTTACGACGCGATCACCAACCAAATCATCGCCGCCCTTGAACGCGGCACCGATACTTTCTGACTCCCTTGGCATCGCAGCACCGCCCCGCTTTCGCGCCCCATGAATGCAGCGACTGGGAAAGCCTATCGCGGCGTCAACGTCCTCGCCCTCTGGGCCAGTGCCGAAGCGCAGGACTTCGGACATGGCTTCTGGGCGACTTATCGCCAGTGGCAGTCACTTGGTGCTCAAGTCCGCAAGGGCGAGAAGGCTTCGCCCATCGTGTTCTACAAGGTCTTCGACAAACGCGATGACGATCAAGCCGAGGAAAGAGACAGCTCGACCCGCATTTTCGCGCAGGCCTCGCATGTGTTCAACGCCTGCCAGGTCGAAGGCTACGCCATGCCCGACGTGCCGGACGGCGAGGACTTCGACCCGATCCCGCAGGCGGACGTTTTCGTTTCTGCCACGGGGGCCACCGTGCGCATCAGCGGCGACAGCGCCCACTACACGCCCTCGACCGACACCATCACCATGCCGGACCGCGAGCGGTTCTTCGCAACGGCCAACGCCAGCGCTGCGCAGAACTGGTACGCCACCTTGTTGCACGAGCTCGTCCATTGGTCTGGCGCTGACCACCGTCTTGCTCGGACTTTCGGCAAGCGGTTTGGTGATGATGCCTATGCCATGGAAGAACTGGTGGCCGAGCTTGGTTCAGCCTTCCTCTGCGGCGACCTTGGTCTTTCCGCCAGCCCGCGCCCGGATCACGCCAGCTACCTCGCCAGCTGGCTGAAGGTGCTCAAGGCCGACAATCGGGCAATCTTCACCGCCGCGAGCGCGGCGGCGAAGGCGGCGGAGTGGTTGGGGGAGACAAAAGAATGAGCCATGCGAACGAAAATTTCGCTGTTTTTCTAAATGGTTTAGCTCAGGCTTGTGCTTGACCCGCTGCGACCGGTCGGCAATGTTGCTGCCTGACAGGTGGCAAGGGGACTGGGGTAGCCGTGAACCCATTTACTCGTTCAATCATCGACCTGTTCGACGGCGAGAAGCGCTACCTCATTCCCCTTTATCAGCGCCAATATGCCTGGAATGTAGAACCTCAACTCCGACTCCTATGGGGTGACATTGGGCGTGCATATGATCGGGTGGTTACTGATCGTGCGTCGTTGGTGCCCCACTTCATGGGGGCAATGGTCATTTCCCAGATGAAAACATTCGGGAAAGAAGTCCAAGCTTACGAAGTGATCGATGGCCAGCAACGTCTGACCACGTTTCAGCTTCTGCTCGCCTCGCTTCGAGACGTCGCCGCAGCGAACGGATCCCGGTACGCTGCCCATCTTCAGAGGTATCTCCTCAACGACGGAATCATGGAGAAACCGCATGTTGAGCGGTTCAAGGTCTGGCCGTCGCGAATGGACCGTCGGGCATTCGCTTGTGTTGTGGACGCAGAGGTTGATCTCGACGAAATCGCGCAGCCGGTCCCTGGCGAGGATGGAAATGCGCGGAAGGCTACCTTGGCCTATGAGTGGTTCCGTTCACAGATCAACGCCCATGTCGGGATCGGCGGCGAATACGACGAATTCAAGATGGAGAAGCTTTTCGAAGCCATGAAGGACGGGCTCGCCGTCGTTTCTATTGAACTTGAAGGCGGCGATGATCCCCAGACTATTTTCGAAACGCTCAACAGCCGTGGGGTCGACCTTACGCCAGGCGACCTCATGCGCAACTTCATCTTCCAGCGAGCGAAGGGGCTGGGCCAAGATGCAGAAGCCTCTCTCGCCGTGGACAAGCTTTACGAAAAACACTGGCTTGCGCTTGACGGACCCCTCTGGACTCAGGGCGTTAATCGCGGCCGCCAAGGTGCCCCCAAACTCGATTGGATGTTGACCGATCACCTGTCGATGAAGAAGGCCGATGTCGTCTCGAAGGAGAATCTCTTCGACAACTACAGACGCTGGATAATCGAAAAGCAGCCATTCGCTTCCGTCGAGGAGGAGCTTGAGTCGATTACCGCATCGGCGGCGGTGGAGCACAAGATTTTCGAGCAGAGTAAGGCTGATCCGATTGGAAGGTTTGGCCTTGTCGCTGAGGCCTTTGATGTCAGCACCGCGTTCCCCCTTGTCGTCTACCTTGCGACTGAAGCGGATGTTGGCGAAAAGCTCCCGGAAGCTTTGGCCATGTTGGAAAGCTTCATCCTGCGGCGCGACATCGTCGGTCTATCCACCAAGAACTATAACCGCTTCTTCGTTGGCACGATTGACCGCCTCCGTGACAGCGAGGGGTGCAAGGTCGAAGCGCTCGCACGCTGGCTGTCCACTCGCCCCAACGAAACCGATCGGTGGCCGAAAGACAACGAGTTTCGCCAAGGTTGGCTTGGTCGTGACCAGTACAAGAACGCCAGACAGCCGAGGTTGCGTTATATCTTCGAGCATCTCGAGCAGGCGAAGCGGACCGCACTCAGTGAGGATATTGAAATCAGGTCTGCGCTGACGATCGAGCACATCATGCCTCAGAGATGGCGGGAAAACTGGCCTGTTCCCGGCTTCGAGCATGTTGCGGACGGGGAGTTCGACACTGATCAGCTCGTAGCCGAGGTCGAACGCGACGGCTGCATCAACAAGCTCGGTAATCTGACGCTGATCACGCAGCCACTGAACTCATCGGTTTCGAATGGCCCGTTCGCGACGAAGATGCCTCAGATCAAAGCCTTCACGAGCCTCGCCTTGAACCGAGACCTCAACGGCTTCAATCATTGGGACGAAGAATGCGTCAAGCAGCGAGGGGCAGCCCTGTTCGAGATTGCCCGCAAAGTGTGGGCGCCGCCGCAGGAGATCGGCACCGCCTTCCCTGACCTCGGACGACTGGGCGAGAACGGTAACCTTCCACGGGAAGGAACTATTTGCCGGTTCAGCTATGGCGGCAACAATTATCGGGGCGTCGTCAAGGTCCGTAAACTGGAGGTCGACGGCATAGATGGGGCATTCAGTTCATTCTCAGGTGCGTCGGTTGCAGTGACGCAAACCAGCCGAAACGGTTGGAACGACTGGGAATTGCAAAGCAAGGACGGTTGGGTGCTCGCTGATCTGTGGCGGTCCCAGACGTAATCACCACGGCACTCGAACGGCAGACTTGGTAGCAGGCACCGACGATTGCCCGCCCCTTCCATGGATGACTGACTAACGAGGCTCGAGATTCAGCCTCGCGCATCAGATTCTCCCATTGGATGTTCCCCCCATCAACGCTCCCCCTGCTACGCTGTCTCGATCTTGCTCAAGACTGTATCGAAAATCGGCCTAAGACGCTCGAAGTGCTCTTGATCGAAGGTCGGCACGATTTGCTGGGCGAAATGCACTTTGTCACTGACGAACCTTATCGGTTGGGCAGGCTCGCTGATGTCTGAAGCGTAGTGCGCCTCAATGCCAGGAATTCCGTAAAACAATAGCTCAATGGCAAACCTGGATTGTGCGCCGTATGTCGCTCCATCCGGCCTGATTACCTGCCCTCTGAGCGGATGATCGGCGGCGACGGGAAGAAGGATCGCATAGCCTTCGCAGTTTGCCCGTTGGCGGACGAGACAGTGGGCTATGTCTGCTTGTACTTCGTTGCCGAGTTGCACCCAATCGTCGTAGGCACCGTCGAAATCGAACAAGGCAAAGAATTTGCGACCGGGGTTTCCATCGTAGAGCGTTTGTCGCTTCATCAAGTTGCGCAAAAAAGCGCAGTCAAAGGCTTGAGCTATTTCGAACGGACAAGGGCTATCGCCATAGAGCTTTGCCCATGCGGTTTCGAGGATTGCGACATCGGATACGCCCTCGGTGAACAAGATTGGCCCGGTCGTGTTGGCCAACACAAAGTCGACACTAAGCCGAGCCTCTGTCTCGGAAAACGTGATCAGCCCTGCCGAGAGCGAGCGGACGATGGTGGACTTGTCAGGTTGCTCGGCAGTCACACCGCCAGCGCCGGAGGAGAATAACCGGATGCGGTTGTCGCACTGGGCCGCGACGGTGGAGGCGCTGTGGCTGCTCAGCAGAATATGGTTGGTGCGTGCGGCATCAGCGGAAATGGCGCTAATTTGCTCAAGGAAATCGAACTGCCATTCCGGGTGTAGGAAGGCGTCGGGTTCATCCAGCAACGTCAGGCAATTGCGGTGCTTGAACAGCTCCGAAACTGCGAAAAGATAAACGGACTGGAACTGCCCATCGCTGAAGTGGCTGAGGTCGGAAACCTCCAGTCCGTCCAGCGCGACACGGATACCAATATCGTCGAGCATCCCGACAATCCGCAAGGCATCGAAGGACCGGAAGATCGTCTCCGATGTCAGGTCGCCATATGCTTCTTGGAAAACGTCCAGATTGCATTCGAGGATGTAGCGATCGTTCTCCCGATCATAGAGCGTGCCGGGGGTGAAGGCACCCGACATGCAGGCGACAAGTTGATCGAGGAAGGAGCGAACCACCCCAGTTGCCCCCCAAAACAGCTGCTTATCCTCGAAAGGGTCAAACTCGCCGGTGCCTGCAAATCCGGGGCGTTTGAGCACGATCCGCACGGTCCGGCTATTGTTGAGAATGCCCAGCTTCTGACACAGATATTGCCGCGCCAGGCTGGCTTCGGGCAGTAG
>Ga0116191_1004050_pt1 | contig 10531 bp, 13 predicted proteins | sample AD_UKC111_MetaG_FD_89897 | JGI IMG/M metagenome (GOLD analysis project Ga0116191, IMG submission 89897) | Active sludge microbial communities of municipal wastewater-treating anaerobic digesters from Hong Kong - AD_UKC111_MetaG | ecosystem: Engineered > Bioreactor > Anaerobic > Digestate...
AGAAAGAAACTGGCACTAGTATAGGGTGCCAGTTTACCTTAAATTGTTATATTAATCAGCTTGATGGTTCCAAGGTCTGACTGTTACAGGCTATTTCACAAATGTTGCCACACAGTCTGACGTGCCAATGTGCGGGCAGATGGCGACGGATAAAAAGGTGAAGAGTATAAGCTGTACCGGTTCAATGAGGATGCATAAGGTATCCAGCCGAATGGCAAATAAAATCGGATCCGAAATCAAGGCCGGCAGAGATCCGCGCTTCACGGTCATTTCCAAGTTGGCTGATCCGGATGCCTATGGCGCAGAGAGGGTTGTTTTGAAGAACGTATCTTTTGACGACCTGACATTGGCTGATTGGGAAGTAGCTGTCAACGGCAAGATAGAAGCCCCTTTCACCTTTACCGATTATGAATTCCTTGATTCAGTGGAGGCAAGATAATGGATACTTTAGAATTATTGTTAAAGGCAAATCCTCAGAACCTGCCGGAAAAGCAGATAAAACTCAAAAGGCTCAGTAAGGAGTGCGGCGGGGATGTTATCTTTACCATAAGAGCGCTCACATACAACAAAGTCGTTGAGATAAAGACCGCTCATGCGGGTGGAGACATGGAAGTGCATATTCTGCTTGCCGGGGTTACCTCCCCAGACATGAAGTCGGAAGAACTGAAGAAGAAATTCAATGCCGTTACGCCGGCCGAAATGGTGAAGGCTATGCTGCTGCCTGGGGAAATTGAAGACATATCCCGGGAAATCGAAAAGTTAAGCGGCTACAGGGTTACGACAGTGGAAGAGGTTAAAAAAAAATAGAAACGGACCCTGAAATGCAGCTTATGTATTATCTGTTTATAGAAAAAAACATAATGCCGGGCTCTTATTACAACCTGCCTCCTGGGGAGAAGGTTTTAGTAAGAGCCTTTTTTGAAAAGGACATGGAAAGAAGAAAGAGATAGAAATAAAAAAAGCAACATGGTTAAATGCTGCTTAAGAACATGCTTAGACTTTGAAAAAAGCCAAAATGATAAGACCGACTATTGAAGCAATAAACATAACAGTAAACATACCACCTATATCTTTAAGAAATTTTGATCTAAACTCTTTCTCGTAGTTATCCAAAATAATCGCCTCCTGAAATTATTATACAATGATACAGCCTAGAATGTCAAATATTGGGGGAATAAGCATGGCTCGAGATATCAGTATAGCCATATCAGCAAGGGATAATTTCACTCAGGCAATTACAACAATGCGGAACGCCAATCAATCTTTTAATAAAGACTTGACGGGATTGCAAAGCAAGCTTGACGCTCTGAATAAAAATAAGATTACTTTGAAGGTTGAGACTGATAAAGCTAAAACGGCCCTGAAGGAAGCAGAAAGGCAATTTGCAGCCACTGGGGACGCAGCTGACAAGCTGAAAATGGAGCTGGCAAATGCCAATTATGAAAATGCACGCAGGAATCTTGAATTGGTAAGCAAAAATGCTAAGCAAGCGGAGAAGGATATCCTAAGCCTTACTGGTGCAGTAAGCAAAGCGGAAAATAAGGCTGGAAGCGGTGCCAAGACCTTAATATCAAGTCTTGCTGCCGCAGGGGCGTTCAAGCTGTTAGGTGACACAGCAGCAAACATTACTGCGGGGGTAGTCGGTAGCGCATATGGCGGAGCAGGCAATACTCTGCTTAGTAATATATTGTCAGGTGCAGCATCCGGTGCTGCAGTCGGCTCTATTTTGCCGGGGGTGGGGACTGCTATAGGAGCAGCAGCCGGCGCAGGTCTGGGGATTATAAATGGTGGTGTTAGTCTTTATACAGCCAAGGATGATGCCTTTAAGAAAGTAGTCCAGGACAGCTACAACTCGGCAAAACAACGGCAGTCAGATGAATTGGCATCCGGTTCAACGATTGCCGGCAGCCGTGAACAAAAGCAGATATCCTTTGCAACCCTCCTGGGAAGTGAAGAGGCTGCAAAAGATTATCTTGCTGAAATGACAGAATTTGCAGCAAAGACTCCCTTCGGTTATGACCAGCTGGCTACAATAAGTAAAACAATGCTTGCCTATGGTTACAAAGTGGATGAGCTGCTTCCTGAGCTTACTAAGATAGGTGATGCTGGATCGGCCTTAAGCATGTCAGCGGAAGATATGAATTTTGTGGCAACGGGTTTAGGCCGTATGAGGACCACAGGGAAAACAACTTTGGAATATCTGAACCCATTGTTGGAGCGTGGTATACCGGTTTGGGATTATCTTGCCCAAGCTTCAGGAAAAACTAAAGCTGAAGTACAGGAAATGGTGTCTAAGGGCCTTGTCCCCGGTGCTGAAGCAGCTAAAGCAATATCAGATTATATGGGTAAAGAATTTGCCGGCAATATGGAGAAACAGTCTCAGACTTATCAGGGTTTAATAAGTTCATTGGAAGACGCTCAAGATGCTATGAATGCTGCCATGGGGGAAGGGTATAACGAAGAGCGCAAGAAAGGTATCCAGGCTGAGATTGAATGGTTAGGCGGCGAAGGTGGCGAAAAAATGAAAGAAGCCAATCGGATGATTGGTGAATGGAAAGCCTCTCTTGATAATGCCAGGGAGGCCGCCATCCGTGAGGCCATGGATGCTATGATGGCCAGTGAAGAGTATAAGAAGGCAGCTGCCGAAGGTGATAGGGTTAAGATGGGAGCTCTCCTGGCTGAAGCCCAGATAAAGGGTGAAAATGAATATAAGGCAAGTGAAGGTTATCAGCTGCAGCTGCAGGCAGATTTGGAACTGGCTAAAAGCATAAGGCAGGATACAGCCCTTAAGGATGAATACTGGAATGCCGGTTATGTTATGGGGCAGGAGTTTTCTAAGGGCAGAATGGCTGGAGCTGGCGATATCTATACATTGGGACCTGAAAATGGTGTAAGAACCGGAGGCAGAGGCGGTAGACAAATTCACGGTTACGGCAAGTATGCTTATGGATTGGATTATGTCCCATACGATAATTTCCCTGCTCTACTCCATCAGGGAGAAAAGGTTCTGACGGCAAGTGAAGCAAGGGCAGTAAATAATCCTCAAATTATGATTACTGGTAATAGCTTTGCGGTCAGAGAAGAAGCAGATATTGAGAAAATCGCCAGGGAAATATGCAGTCAGATTAAAATGGCTGCAATGATAGCAGTTCCAGGATAAAGTGGGTGAAGAAATGAAAAGGAAATTCATATTTAAGGATGGCAACAGAGAGATTCTGCTGCCGGTTACACCGCCATCTTTTTCAGTAGGACACGGCGTTAGAATAGAGACTATTAACATTCATACCCTTGGCGATGTTAATATAGCCGGTTATGGCACATTGGCCGCATTAAAGATAGACTGCATGTTCCCGGCCCAGGCTTATCCCTTTGCCTTCTCAAATCAGGACCCATATACCTATGTGGATTATTTCCTTAAGTGGTGTGATGCGCGGACTGTATTGCGCTTTGTAATTTCGGATACTCTTGTCAATATACCTGTACTTGTCGAGTCAATAAATTACTCAGAACAGGACGGTACCAATGATGTGTATGCAACTATAAGCTTGCGTGAATACCGGGAATTAAGTGCTGTTAAGGTTGAAAAAGTTGGGAGCGGAAACAAAAGCAGAGTTGCAGCAACCACAGTTGTAAAGGCAACATCATATACAATCCAAAAGGGAGATACATTAAGCTCCATCTGCCGGAAATTTTACGGGGATGCTTCTCTTTATCCCAAATTGGCTGCGGCCAATGGTATTAAAAATCCAAATCTGATAATTGCAGGGAAAACACTTTCTATACCTGATAAAGGCCAGTTAACAGGGGGGCTCCAGTATGCTTAAGCTATTGATAAAGAATAGCGATGGTGTTTATGATATCAGTCAACTGGTATCTCAGATAAACTGGTCAGGCGATTATCAGCAGTGTGCAAGGACATTAAGCTTCGGATTGCTATCCTCCCCCACTGACAAGAGTATCCCGGTGGTTAAATGTGATCTGGGTAATGCCGTGACGTTAATGCAGGACAATAGAATCTTATTTGAGGGTTTTGTATTTGAACGAAGCAAGAGCACAGCAAGCAGCACTATTGATGTAACCTGCTTTGACCGCGGCATTTATCTGAAACGCAACAGGGCATCATATAAATTTACGAATCAGACTACAGAAGCAATAGCTAAAAGGGTCTGCTCTGATTTTGGCATAACAGTTGGTGAACTTGTCAGCACAGGGGTTAAAATAAGCAGAAATTTCTTGGGAGTAACCCTGTATGACATTATACAAACAGGTTATACCATAGCAGCAGAAAAGACAAAAAAGAAGTATCACATCAGCTTTAAGGGTGCCAGTCTAAATGTGCTGGAGAAGAAAGTAACCGATGAAACCTTAGTGATTGAGGGCGGATCAAACCTTATAGATGCCAGCACCACAGACAGCATTACAAATATGGTTAACCAGGTTGCGATTTATGATAAAAATGACAAGCTGATTCGAAGGTTAAAAGACGATGAAGCTATTAAATTATACGGATTAATGCAGGAGTATATAAAACAACCGGATGGCTCTGACGCTGGGCTCAAAGCCCAGAAGCTTATAGATGATAACGGGGTACAGCAAAAAATTACAGTTAATAATCTCGGGAATGTGGCTAATATAACCGGTGGGGCCGTGGTAGTGCGTGAGCCTTATACAGGGCTGTATGGTCTGTTCTATATAGAAAGTGATGTGCACACATGGAAAAACGGATTGTATCTCAATAAATTGGTATTGAATTTTAAAAATATCATGGATGAAAAGGAAGCTGGCTCATTGCCGAATAAGACAGGATCAAAGACTGCCGGAGCAGCAGGCAGCTCATGGGCATACACCAACAAGCCTGGAGGTGATTAAGCATGGAAGGAAATCCATATGTCGAGTTAGTTAATACCCTAAGGAAAGATGTTCAGGAAAATTATCCAGTGGCTTACCGTTTTGGTACAGTTAAAAGTATAAATCCTCTCAGGATAGAAACCGGCGGTACGATCCAGGAAAACTTTGACTTGCTCAGAAGTAATACCGTTGTAGACCTTAATATAGGTGATAGTGTCTTATTATTACCGGTTGAGGATCAGCAGCGCTTTATTATTCTTTGCAAGGTGGTGAGCATATGAATATTTTTCCGATAATTCAACCGGAGGCAATTGCTGCTGAAACAGAACTTCCGTTGTACAAAGAAATAGACTGGGATTTTGAAAGAAATATACCAATATATAAGAACGGCTCTCCTTCCATTGTTACGGGAAAGAGGGCTGTTTTAGTTTGGGCGTGGAAAGCGCTGCGCACCCAAAGATACAAATATGATATATATACATGGGACTATGGATGCGAGATTGAGTCTTTAATAGGCCAGTCATTCACTAGGGAGCTTAAGCAGTCGGAAGCCGCCCGTTATGTCAAAGAATGCCTGATGATTAATCCATACATCACAGATGTTACTGATGTGTCGGTTGCTTTCTCTAATGATCTGATATCAATTCAATGCAAAATCTTGACCGTGTATGGGGAGGTGGTTATAGATGTTTGAGGATAAAACACCGGAGAGCATCAAGGCAGAGATTCTGTCTGACTTAACACTGACAGACACCAGGGAAGGAAGCTACACTAATGACCTTGTTGGGCCTGTTGCTTTAGAATTATGGAAACTGTATGACAGTATGAATGCCCTGATACCTATAGTTTATGTAGATGAAACCTCAGGTGAGTATATAGATAAAAAGGCAGGTTATTACGGAATTGTAAGAAAACCCGGGACAAAAGCATATGCAACCATGCATTTTACTGGTAATGATGGAACCATTATTCCTCAGGGGACTGTATTCCTGACAGCTGATGGATTAGAGTTTGAAACCGAGGAATCAGTCACTATAACAGGTGGAATTGCCAGTGTTGTAGCCAATGCAGCAGAAGTAGGGGAATTATACAATGTAGCAGCCGGGACGATTACACAGCAGATTGTGAGTATTTCCGGTTTATCAAGCATCACTAATGAGGCTGCTGTAGGCGGTACTGACCCAGAAAGTGATAAAAGCCTAGTAGAGAGGCTCTATAATTACTTGCAGAAGCCTGCAACAAGCGGGAATGTATATCATTATGAGCAGTGGGCTTTAGAGGTAGACGGTGTAGGCGGAGTAAAAGTAGTACCCCTATGGAATGGAGCTGGTACGGTTAAAGTTTTAATAGTCGGGCCAAATAAAACTCCTGTTGACAGTGCTATTGTAACTCAGTGTGCTGAGCATATAGAGCTGTATAGGCCGATTGGTGCTACAGTAACGGTTATGAGCGCAGAAGGCCTTGCGATTAATGTTGAGGCTACGATATCAATTGAAAGTACAACCACAAAAGCAGCAGTGCAGGCAGCTTTTGAAAGCAGTTTGGCAGCTTATTTACAAAGTATAGCTTTTAATAAATATGAAATTGTATATAACCGAATCGCATTTATGCTGCTGGATATTGAGGGCGTGATTGACTACAGTTCTTTAACAGTAAACGGAGGAACTGTAAATATAACGGTTGGTGATGACCAGGTTCCTATTGCCGGAACGGTGGTGATCAGCTGATGGCTCTGATTGATTTATTGACACCAAATTATGCGGAAAGCCCAGAAGTGGTAGAACTTCAGGGGGTATTTAATACGCAGGTTGAAGCAATATCAGCTGCCAAAGAGGATTTATTTAAGCAGTTGGATATAGCTACAGCGACTTGGGGGCTGACATACTGGGAAAAAGCCTATGGGCTCAATACAGATTTATCTAAGCCCTATGACTACCGGAGAACTCGAATACTGAGTAAAATGCGTGGCCAGGGTTCTACGACTAAGGCAATGATTCAGAATGTCGCAGAAAGCTTCAGTAACGGCCAGGTGGAAGTGATTGAATACAACAACGAGTATCGTTTTGAAATTAAGTTTACAGGTACCTTAGGTATACCGCCCAATATGGAAGACTTAACAGCTGCGATAGAGGAAATCAAACCCGCGCACCTGGCATATACCTATGTAATTATTTATCGCACACATCTGCAGCTCATGCAGTATACTCACGGCTACCTGAACGGATTTACACATGAACAGTTGAAAGGGGGGCAATTATAGATGCCATCTAATACAACAAATTACAATTTAGTGAAACCGGCCGAAAATGAATATTACGACATATCCGTGCAAAACGAGAATATGGATATAATTGACACTGCTCTTACACCTACAGCTGACCCTGCTCAGGTACCAACCAGCAACGGCCCGGGCAAACTTGTGCAATGGGTAAGCTGGTTGGCTAATAGAATAAAAGCAATCACCGGGAAGGCCAACTGGTGGGAAGCTCCAGCGAAAAGCATACAAGAAATATGGGATGCACATACGACGCATGAGGCTGATATGGCGAAAGTGGGCTTGAACTATTCGGAAGATACGGGGAATACGAGAGGTGCAGGGGCGGTTGACTTGCAGAAAAGTCGTGCATCAAGTGACCAAGTGGCAGGCGCACAAAGTTCCTTTATCGCTGGTGGACAAAACAATAAAGTACAGAATATAGCTAACAGGGGTAGTAATGCAAAATGCGGTCATGCTGAAGGATTTGGGAATAGAGTGCATGAATGGTATGGTCATGCAGAAGGAACAAGTTGTATAGTAGATGCTAAGATAGGGCATGTGGAAGGGAACACTTGCATTTGTTCCAGCAACGATGGTCATGCAGAATGTAATATGACCGTTACCGGGAGAAGGTATTATAGCAATGTGACTTATGGCTCAGAAGATGCTGGTGATGGGCTTGGTGTATTACAGTTCGTATTGATTCCGGATGTTGAAGGCGATGTAACCTCATATTTTCCAAATGCATTGACAGATAATATAACAACCAGATATGGCACCGGAGCGCAGAAGGATGTAAAGGGCAATATCTATGCATCAGGGCATACTCCTGCAGTCTGGAGTGGAGATTCGCTTGTTGCCGTAAATGACCTTGGTTGGGCATTACATCCCATTTGCATAGTAAGGGGACCATCGGAGTCCAATATCGAATTTGTTAATATAGCAAAAGCAACCTATTCTGCTGGTATAGGTACAAAAGTATACTATTTCGGTGCTTGTCCATTCGCGTCATTAATAGGGATATACACAAGTTATGCTCCGACTGTCATTATAAATGGGAAAAAATTAGGGAATAGTGCACATGCTGAAGGATTAATTACGCAAGCGTCTGGATTTGGTTCGCATGCTGAAGGTCAATGGACTCGTGCATGGGGAGAATCATCTCATGCAGAAGGATCAGAAACAAAAGCATATGGTTTGGCTGCACATGCTGAAGGTGTTGGCTGTATAGCTAGTGGTAATATGTCACACGCGGAAGGGTCGTCAACAATTGCAAGCGGGAATGGGTCGCATGCTGGAGGAGATCAATCAGAAGCAAGCGGAACATATTCGCGCGCATATGGATTTAAGTCAAAGGCTCAAGGAAGTTATTCTGTTGCTGAAGGAGAAGAATGCGTTGCATTTGGTCATTATGCACATGCAAAAGGGAAGTTCTCCAAAGCTCCCCGAACCGGTCAGCAATCTTATGCGGTTGACAAAATTACAACTGCCGGAGATAACCAATGTTCAACCATTGATTACACTCATACTTGCGCAGGTGTCGGTTGGTTTCCGCTATGGATATTCAAAGACTTAGAAGATGGTAAAGCATACAACATAGAAACTATGGTTTTAGGCAGACAAACAGCAGGGACAGCTGGAACAATAGGCGATACATTTGCTTATAAATTCCAAGCTTGCATTATTAGAACTGGTAGCACTATAACAATACTTGGAACACCGGTAAGAACTTTGATAGGCAGAAGTGCATCAATGGCAGGTGATGGATTAGCTACTGGTGTCAGAGTGTCTTTTGGCTCTACATATAGCGGAAGTACTCTTAATCAAGGACACTTACGCTATGATGGACTTGCTGATACTACTTTCAGGGTAACTACACACAATACCGTACAGGAGATGGGATTATAACTGTACATATGGACACTTTTGCGTCGTAAATATGCGCATTTGTCGAACGAAAATACAAACAAATGTTCCCATTTACATTGAGAAAATAGCCATGATATGATATAATACAAGCAGGCAAGGTTGAGCTGATCACTCAATCTAAAGCACCTTCCCTGAGGTGTAGCCTGCCTTATCAATTCAGGGAATCAAAAATACCAACAGGGAGGTATCATATCATGGTAAAAGAAGAGGTTATTGTTAAGATCCTCGACAGGGTAATGGATGAGTTACCCAACATTCCTACGGACAGGTTGCGTTCGATACTCGATACGGTTCTCTATGATTACGACATTAAACCCATGGAAAAAGCTTTGATCCTCAGGTCAAATATTCGGGATATGGCAAGTCTATATTTATCAACTAAAAAGGTTGAAGGACTTTCTCCGGTGACACTCAAAAACTATGGCTATAGACTAAGAAGGTTTATGAACTTTTTCGGAAAAAATGTTGAAGACATCAACACTATGGACATCAGGATGTATTTAGCCGCTTATCAGAAGCATACAGGTTGTGCTAATACCACTCTTGAGTCGGAAGTGGCTGGATTAAAGTCTTTTTTCGGATGGTTGGAAACAGAAGAGCATATTATTAAAAGCCCGATGCGGAAAATCAAATACCCAAAGGCAGAAAGACGTATAAGGCAAGCTCTTACTCCAGAAGAACTGGAGTTAATGAGAGACAGTTGCAAAACACTCCGAGAGCGGGCACTTGTAGAATTTTTTTATACTACCGGCTGCCGATTGGATGAAGCAGTGAATGTGAACAAGTCCGATATTAACTGGCAGGATCTGTCGTTGCGTGTCATAGGTAAGGGCAATAAGGAGAGGGTAGTATACATATCCGAAAAAGCAAAGGTCCACATAAGAAAGTATCTCCTGAGTCGGTTAGATAATTGTGAATCATTATTTGTGACCGAACGAAGACCGTATAAGAGATTGGGCAGACGGTCAATAGAAAGAGAAATCTCAGCTTTAGGCAAGGCTGCTGGTATAGAAAAACCAGTATTCCCGCATATTATCCGCCATACTACAGCAACAGATATGATGCGAAATGGCGCAAGCTTATCCGAAGTACAACATTATCTGGGACATGACGATCCTTCGACAACACAGGTCTATGCTAAAGTATCCGGAGAGGCAATAAGAATGGCACATAAAAAGTGTATTAATTAGCTTTAGAGCTTGCAAATGCAGGCTCTTTTTATATATCGAAAAATAATGAAGGGGATGATGAAATTGACTAATAAACTAGCAACGGTAAATAGTATATTTGCCGTAATAGGTACTGTTATTGCAAAAGCATTGGGGGGGTGGGACTTGGCGCTGCAAGTATTGGTTGATCTGGTTATTCTGGACTATGTAACAGGGGTAATAGTGGCAATCTTTGAAAAGAAGCTTTCTATATAGTTTAAGTTGATTATTCGCTTATTGCCGGCATTTGCCAATGCACAACAGATGCGATTATATTATCATAATATCA
>Ga0116191_1004058_pt1 | contig 10525 bp, 9 predicted proteins | sample AD_UKC111_MetaG_FD_89897 | JGI IMG/M metagenome (GOLD analysis project Ga0116191, IMG submission 89897) | Active sludge microbial communities of municipal wastewater-treating anaerobic digesters from Hong Kong - AD_UKC111_MetaG | ecosystem: Engineered > Bioreactor > Anaerobic > Digestate | place...
ATGCCGGTGCCCTCGGCCCCGTAATAGAGGGTGACCAGCGCGGCCGGAACAATGGCCACCATGCGGGTGATGAGGCGGCGGAGCCAGGCCGGCAGGCGGAACTGCAGGAAGCCTTCCATGACGATCTGGCCTGCGAGAGTGGCGGTCACGGTCGAACTGAGGCCGCAGCAGAGGAGTGCGATGGCAAAGAGCTTGGGGGCCAGCAGCGAGCCCACCAGCGGCTCCAGCATGCCATGGGCCTGGGTGAGGTCGCCCACGTTCACGTGACCCGCCTTGTGGAAGGTGGCGGCCGCGAGGATGAGGATCGAGGCGTTCACGAGCAGCGCAAGCATCAGCGCCACGGTGCTGTCGAGCGTGGCGAAGTTGAGCGCCTGGCGCTTTTCCGCATCGCTCTTGCCGAAGGCGCGGGTCTGCACGATGCCGGAATGGAGGTAGAGATTGTGCGGCATGACGGTGGCGCCGATGATGCCGAGCGCGAGGTAGAGCATGTCCGGGTTGCGCACGATCTCGGTGGTGGGGGCGAAACCGCGGATCACCGCGCCCCACTCCGGATCGGCAAGCGCGATCTGCACGAAGAAGCAGGCGAAGATGACGCCGAGCAGGCCGACGATGAAGGCTTCCACATAGCGGAAGCCGAGGCGCTGCAGGAGCAGCACGAGGAAGACATCGAGCGCCGTGATGATGACGCCGAGTTCGAGCGGGATGCCGAAGAGCAGGTTGAGGCCAATGGCCGTGCCCACCACCTCGGCAATGTCGGTGGCGATGATCGCCACCTCGGCAAAGATCCAGAGGATGAAGGAGACGGGCCGCGGGAAGGCGTCGCGCTGCCAGTCCCAGAAGCGGATTTCCTCGCCGTTGGCGAGGAAGACATAGGGTACGTTCAGTTGCCGGGCGTAGCCTCGGGCCTGCGCCTGGGCCTGGGTCGGGTTGATGGCGGCGCGCTTGGCTTCGACCACCGCGAGCGCGCGGCCGTGGCGGTCACACAGCACGTAGTCGGCGCGGGTACCGTCGGGCAGGAGTACCTCGAAGCGGACGGACCGGCTGTCCAGCACGTCCCAGCCCTGGTCCTTGAGCTGGGCGTCGATCTGGACGCGGGAGAAGGCCTCGTTGGTGGGGGGCATCGGCTCATTATCGGCGGGGATGTTTTGCCGATGCTCCTGCCGCGGCCCCGTGGACGGCCGCGTCAGCTCTTCTTGGTCACCAGGCCGTAGATGAACAGCACGATGATGGCCCCCACCACCGAGGCGATCCAGCCGGCCGGGGTGCCCTGGGCGTACAGGCCGATCGCCGCGCCGCCGTAGCTGGCCACCAGCGAGCCGACGATGCCCAGGATGGTGGTCATGATGATGCCCATGCTCTGGTTGCCGGGCATGATGGCGCGGGCGATCAGGCCGACGATGAAGCCGACGACGATGGTGATGATGATGCTCACGGCGCTTCCTTTCCACCCTTGGGCGGTTGTTGTCGATGGCTTGCCACTGTAGTCGTCTATTGCCCCCGTTGGGACAGCGCCGGCGTCGGAATCAGCCGCCGGCGTGGACTTGTTCCGGCGCCGGCGCGGCCGCGAGGGCCTCGATGGCGCTGGCGTGCGTGAGCCAGGCTTCTTCCAGCTGCGCCAGTTCGTCCTGCAGGGCCTTCAGTCGCCGGCCGGCATCGGCCAGGTCGGCAGGGGCCAGCCCGGCGGTGCTCAGGCGGGTTTCGAGCTGGGTGCGCTCGTGCTCGATGGCCTGCATGCGCTGCTCGGCCTGCTGCAGCGCTCGCTGGTGGGGGCGTGCGCGCTCGGCCTGCTGCTGGCGGCGCTGGGCTTCCTGGCGGCGCTGCTCGGCCGGATTCAGTGCGGTGCTTGGCCGCTGCGTGTCGGCTGGATCGCCCGTGCGGGGCGTGGGCGCCGCCGCCTGGGCGGCCTGTTCGTCCTTGCGCCGGCGGCTTTCGTCCAGCAGATAGCGCTGGTAGTCTTCCAGGTCGCCGTCGAACGGCGCCACGGCCCCGCGCGCCACCAGCCAGAACTCGTCGCACACGCTGCGCAGCAGGGCGCGGTCGTGGCTGACCAGCATCAGCGTGCCTTCGAACTCGTTGAGCGCCACGGCCAGCGCCTCGCGGGTGTTCAGGTCGAGGTGGTTGGTCGGCTCGTCCAGCAGCAGCAGGTTGGGGCGCTGCCACACGATCATGGCCAGCACCAGGCGCGCCTTTTCGCCGCCGCTGAACTGGCCCACGGGTTGCGCCACCATCTCGCCCGGAAAGTTGAAGCCGCCCAGAAAGTTGCGCAGCTGCTGCTCGCGCGCGGATTCGCTGGCGGCCTGGCCGGTCTCGCGCGCCAGACGCACCATGTGCTCCAGCGGCGTGTCCTGCGGACGCAGGACGTCCAGCTCCTGCTGGGCGAAGTAGCCGATCGACAGGCCCTTGCCCTCGGTGAGCGTGCCGCCCTGCAATGCCAGGGTGCGCGCCACCGTCTTGACGAAGGTGGATTTGCCCTGGCCATTGGCGCCCAGGATGCCGATGCGCTGGCCCGCCAGCACGGTGCGGTTGACGCCGCGCAGGATCACGCGGGGTGCCGCCGCTTCCGGGTCAAATTGGCCTGCAGCGACCGTTGATCCTGCGCCGGGCGCTTCGCTTTCAGGAGTATTCGACGCATCCTGCGCCGCGTAGCCAAACACTCCGTCGCTGATCACCAGCATGGGGTTGGGCAGGTTGGCCGGCTCCAGAAACTCGAACTGGAACTCGGCCTCGGCCAGCACCGGCGCGATGCGCTCCATGCGCTCCAGCGCCTTGACGCGGCTTTGCGCCTGCCGCGCCTTGGTGGCCTTGGCCTTGAAGCGGTCGATGAACTTCTGCAGGTGGGCAATCTTGTCCTGCTGCTTGGCAAAGGCGGCCTGCTGCAGCGTCAGCTGCTGCGCGCGCAGCTCTTCGAAGGCGCTGTAGTTGCCGCCGTAGCGCGTGAGGCGCCCGCCCTCGATGTGCAGCGTGACGCGCGTGACGGCGTCGAGAAATTCGCGGTCGTGGCTGATTACGATCAGCGTGCCGGCATAGCGCGCCAGCCAGCCTTCCAGCCACACCAGCGCATCCAGGTCCAGGTGGTTGGTCGGCTCGTCCAGCAGCAGCAGATCGCTGGGCGCCATCAGCGCGCGCGCCAGTTGCAGGCGCATGCGCCAGCCGCCCGAGAAGCTGTTGACGGGGCGCTGCAATTGATCGGGCGTGAAGCCCAGGCCCAGGATCAGCGCCTCGGCGCGCGCGCGGGCGTCGTGCGCACCGGCGTCCTGCAGGTCGCTGTGGCTTTGGGCGATGGCCATGCCGTCACCCGATTGCTCTGCTTTTGATAGCTGCTCGCGCAGATGGGTCAGGCGCTCGTCGCCTGAAATGACAAAATCGGTGGCGGGCGCATCGGTTTCGGGCATGTGCTGCGCGACCTGGGCCAGCCGCCATCCGGCGGGCAGCGTGAGGCTGCCGCGGTCTTCGTGCAGCGCGCCGCTCAGCAGCGCCAGCAGGGTCGACTTGCCCGTGCCGTTGCGCCCCACCAGCGCTACCTTTTCTCCGGCGTGGATGCTGACGCTGGCGCCTTCCAGCAGCACCTTGGCGCCCCGGCGCAGCGTGATGTCTTTCAGTTCGATCATGGTTGACTGGGGCGCGCCCTTCAAGGCAGGGCGCGCATGGCCGCCCGCTGGCGCGGGGGTTGGCCGGATCGCTCGGGCAGGGCGGTGTCAGGCGCTGCCGAGGCGGGAATCCACGGCGCTGCCCAACCTGGAGTCGCGAAAGCCCGAGGCCTCGAAACTGGAGGGCCCGAAGCCCGACTGGCCGAAGCCGCTGGGGCGCACGTCCAGGGTGATGTCGGTAAAGGAGGGCTCGTTGCTGGTGCCTTCGTCCAGTTGCGCCTGGTTGGCCGAATGGCGCTCGGCCGCGTTTTGCAGGCGCCACATCAGGTTGGTGGGCGAATCGGCAAAGGCCAGCGCCTCCTTGCGGTCGATGCGGCCCTCGCGCACCAGGCGCGCCAGGTCCTGCTCGAACGTCTGCGAGCCCTCGGCGATGGCGTTGTCCATGGCTTCCTTGACGCCGCCGAAGTCGCTCTTCTCGATCAGGTCGGCCACCAGCTTGGTGTTGAGCAGCACCTCCACGGCCGGCACGCGGCCGCCATCCAGCGCCGGGATCAGACGCTGCGAGACGATGGATTTGAGCGCCGCGGCCAGGTCGCCCAGCAGGGTGGGGCGCACCTCGACCGGGTAGAAGCTGAGCACCCGGTTGAGCGCCTGGTAGCTGTTGTTGGCGTGCAGCGTGGCCAGGCACAGGTGGCCCGACTGGGCGTAGGAGATGGCCGCGGTCATGGTCTCGCGGTCGCGGATTTCGCCGATCATGATCACGTCGGGCGCCTGGCGCAGGGCGTTTTTCAGTGCCACCTGCAGCGTGGCGGCGTCGGAGCCGACCTCGCGCTGGTTGATCAGGGACTTCTTGTTCTCGAACATGTATTCGATCGGGTTCTCGACGGTCAGGATGTGACCCGAGACGCGTTCGTTGCGGTGATCGAGCATGGCCGCCAGCGTGGTGGACTTGCCCGCGCCGGTGGCGCCCACCATCAGGATCAGGCCGCGCTTTTCCATCACCAGGCGTTCCAGCACGGGCGGCAGGTTGAGCGATTCCAGCTTGGGGATGTCGGGGCTGATGAAGCGGATCACGGCCGCGTACTGGCCGCGCTGGCGCATGGCCGAGATGCGGTAGTTGCCCACGCCGGGCAGCGGCACGGCCATGTTCAGCTCGCCCGTCTCCTTGAGCTCCTCGATGCGGTTGGGCGGCAGGATGTCCATCAGCAGGTTCATCGTTGCCTCGGGCGGCAGCGGCTGGTTGTTGATGGGCACGCAGGTGCCGTTGATGCGGATGGTGGCCGGGGCATGGGCCGTCAGGTACACGTCCGAGGCCTTTTTCTCGGCCATCAGGTGCAAGATGCGTTCCATCATGGTGCTGGGGGCAGGCATCGCGGGTGTTCCTTCTGGGTTGTGGCGCCGACGGGGGTGGGAATGTTCAGGAGCGCAGCAGCTCGTTGATGCTGGTCTTGGAGCGCGTGCGCGCATCCACGGTCTTGACGATGACGGCGCAGTACAGGCCATAGGCCTGGCCGCCGGCGGTGGTCTTGGGCAGCGTGCCGCTGACCACCACGCTGCCGCTGGGCACGCGCCCGTAGCTGATCTCACCGCTTTCGCGGTGGAAGATGGGCGTGCTCTGGCCGATGTACACGCCCATGCCGAGCACCGAGTTTTCCTCGACGACGACGCCTTCGACCACTTCGGAGCGCGCGCCGATGAAGCAGTTGTCCTCGATGATGGTGGGGCCGGCCTGGATCGGCTCGAGCACGCCACCCAAGCCCACGCCGCCCGACAGGTGAACGTTGCGGCCCACTTGGGCGCACGAGCCCACGGTGGCCCAGGTGTCGACCATGGTGCCGGCATCGACATAGGCGCCGATGTTGACGTAGCTGGGCATCAGCACCACGCCCGGCGCGATGAAGCTGCCGCGCCGCGCCATGGCCGGGGGCACCACGCGCACGCCGCTGCTGCGCAGGCGCTCGTCATCCTGGGCATTGAACTTGGGCGCCACCTTGTCGAAAAAGCCCAGATCGCCGGCGCGGATGCAGGCGTTGTCGCGCAGCCGGAACGACAGCAGCACGGCCTTCTTGATCCATTGGTGCACCGTCCAGCGGCCGACGCCCTCACGCGTGGCCACGCGCAGGCGGCCGGTGTCCAGCGCGTCGATCACATGCTCGACCGCCTCGGTCAGCTCGCGCGGCGCGGATTCGGGGTTGATGTCGGCGCGCTGTTCCCAGGCGCTGTCAATGAGGTGTTGCAAGGGATCGGTCACGGAAATGCTTCTTTCTTCAGGTTCGGGCGCGGATGAATGCGGCGATGCGCTCGGCGGCTTCCAGGCATTCGGCGGTTTCGGCCACCAGGGCCATGCGCACGCGGCCCTGACCCGGATTGTCGGTGCCATCGGCGCGTGCGAGAAAGCTGCCGGGCAAAACCGTGACATTGTATTGAGCCAGCAGCTCGCGGGCGAAGTCGGTGTCGCTGCCGGCCCACGCGTCGGGCACCCGCGCCCACAGGTAGAACGCGGCATCGGGCAGGCGCACGTCCATCACCTGGGCCAGCAGCGGCGTGACCGCGGCAAATTTTTCGCGGTACAGGCGCCGGTTGTCCTGCACGTGCGTCTCGTCGCTCCAGGCGGCCATGCTGGCGGCCGCCACCGGCGGGCTCATGGCGCTGCCGTGGTAGGTGCGGTAGAGCAAAAACGCCTTGATCAGCTCGGCGTCGCCCGCCACGAAACCCGAGCGCATGCCCGGCACGTTGCTGCGCTTGGACAGGCTGGTGAGCATGACCAGGCGCTTGAAGTCGCCGCGGCCCAGGCGCGCGGCCGCCTCCAGTCCGCCCAGGGGCGCTTCGTCACGGAAGTAGATTTCGCTGTAGCACTCGTCCGATGCGATCACGAAACCGTGGCGGTCCGACAGCTCGAACAGCAGCCGCCATTCATCCAGCGGCATCACCGCGCCGGTGGGGTTGCCGGGCGAGCACACGTACACCAGCTGCGTGCGTGCCCAGACGGCCTCGGGCACCTCGCTCCAGCGCGGCGCGAAGTTGCGCGCCGGATCGACCGGCACGAAGTGCGGCGTGGCGCCGGCCAGCACGGTGGCCCCTTCGTAGATTTGATAGAACGGGTTGGGGCACACCACCGTGGCGCCGGGGCGGGTGCGGTCCACCACGGTTTGCGCCAGCGCAAACAGCGCCTCGCGCGATCCCAGCACCGGCAGCACCTGCGTGCCGGGGTCCACGGCCACGCCGTAGCGCCGTTGCAGCCAATCCGCGCAGGCCGTGCGCAAGGCCGGCGAGCCGGCGGTGGGCGGGTAGCTGGCCAGGCCGGTGGCCAGATCGCCCGCCAGGGCATCCTGGATGAAGCGTGGCGTGGCGTGCCTGGGCTCGCCGATGCCCAGGCTGATGGGGCGCAGGGCCGGATTGGGCGTGACACCCTCGAAGAGCTGGCGCAGGCGTTCGAAGGGGTAGGGTTGCAGCCGGGAGAGCAGCGGGTTCATGGGCCCGATTATGGAGTTTGGCGTGGCTGCGGGCTGCCATGGCGGGCCGAACAATGCCCAAGACCGTGCAAACTCGCGGCCTGTCCATGCTCCGCCGGGGTTTGCCCATGCGCCTGCGCCACATCGAGGTCTTCAACGCCGTCATGCTCACCGGCAGCGTCAGCGCCGCCGCGCGCCTGATCAACGTGACGCAGCCGGCGGTCAGCCGCACGCTGCAGCATGCCGAGCTGCAACTGGGCTTTCCGCTGTTTCGGCGCGACAGGGGGCGGCTGACGCCGACCGCCGAGGCCCTGGCACTGCATCCGCACGTGCAGCGCCTGTTCGCGCAGCTCGACGAGGTCGATCGGCTGGCCGCGAGCCTGCGCGAGCAGGGCGATCGCGGCGAGCTGCGCATCGTCACCGTGATGGCCCTGACGCAGGAGGTGCTGCCGCGCGCGCTGCAGGCGTTTCGCGCGCGCCATCCGCGCATCAAGCTGCACATCGAGGCGCAGCACTCGCCCCAGGTCATGGCGCAGTTGCTGCTGCGCGAGGCGGACATCGGCTTTGCCTTCAGCCCCGCCGTGCATCCGGGCTTGCGCGAGGAGCGCCTGGCCGACGCGCCCGTCGTCTGCGTGGCGCCGCACGGTGCGTTGCCCAGCAGCCTGGTCAAGTCCGGGCGCGTGGGCCTGGCCGACCTGGCCGGCCTTCCCATGCTGGCGCTGGATGCGGATGACCCGGTGGGCCAGTTGGTGAGCCGCGCCTGCCGCGAGTCGGACGTGACGCTGGAAAACGGGGTGACGGTGCAGACCTACCACGCCGCGCTGTCGATGGCACAGCACGGCCTGGGCGTGGCCTTGCTCGACGGCTACACCGCGCTGTCCGCCCAGCGCGAGCGCGTGGACGTGCTGGCGCTGGAGCCGGCCATCACGGTGCCGGTCAGTGCGCTGCGTCTGGCCCAGCACCCCGAATCGGGGGCGGCGCGCACGCTGCTGCGCTGCATGCGCCAGGCGCTGGCAGGCTGAGGTTGTCTCCGGTCATGCCATCGGCAATTGCGCAGCGATGCGCCCCGCCGTGCCGAAGGCCAGCGTCAACCCCAGGGCGCCGTGCCCGGTGTTGAACAGCACGTTGGCCGGCGCGCGCCCGACCCGCCCGACGATGGGCAGGCCGGTGGGGGTGGCGGGGCGCATGCCGGTCCACGGCTCGGGCGCGTCGAACACCTGGCCACACTGCGGAAACACCGCTTGCGTGGCGGCCACGAGCGTGCGGATGCGCTCGGGCGGGATGCGCGTGTCGGCGCCCACGATCTCGGCCATGCCGGCCACGCGCAAGCGCTCGCCCAGGCGCGCGAACACCACCTTGCGGGCGCTGTCGGTGACGCTCACGCGCGGCGCCGCCCCGGGCGCCGTGTCCGGCGTGACGGTGATGCTGTAGCCCTTGAGCGGATACACCGGCAGATACACGCCCAGCTGCCGCCCGATGGCGTGCGAGGCCGTGCCCAGCGCCAGCACGAAGGCGTCGGCTTCGATCTCGCCCGCCTGCGTCTTGACCGCCACCGCACGGCCGGCGCGTTGCACCCAACCCTGCACCTCGTGCTGGAGCAGCAGGTGCGCGCCATCGGCGGCCAGCGCCTGCGCCAGCGCCTGGCACAGCTTCAGGCAGTCGGCGGCGCATTCGCTGGGCGTGTGCACGGCGCCGGCGATGTGGCGGCGATAGCCGTCCAGGGCGGGTTCGATTGCCACGCATTCCTGCGCCGTCAGCAGTTGCTGCTGGCTGCCCAGTTGGCGTTGCAATTCCAGTTGGCGGCGCGCGCCGGCCAGGCTTTCGGCGTTGTCGTAGAGCACCAGCTTGCCGGTGGCGGAAAAATCGCAGTCGGGCCGGAGCTTGGCGCGCATCGTGTCAAAGGCGGCGCGGCTTTCGGCGGCCAGGATCAGCAGTTGCGCCGTGGTGGCGCGGGCCGTGCCGGCGTTGCAGGCGGCCAGAAAGCGCAGGCCCCACTGCCACTGCAGGGGATCCAGCCGGGGGCGCAGCTTGAGCGGCGAATCGGCGGCCAGCAGCAGCTTGGGCAACTGGCCCCAGATGCCGGGGTCGGCCAGCGGCGCGACGTAGGAGTAGCTCAGTTGCGCGCCGTTGCCACCGCTGGCGCCGTGGCCGGGTTGCGCCCGGTCGATGACCGTGACGTCGTGGCCCTGCTGACGCAGTTGCCAGGCCGTGGCCAAACCGACGATGCCGGCGCCGAGCACGCAAATCCTCATGGAAAGCTCACCGAAGATGAATGACGATGGGCCGACTGTAGAGGCCGCCGCCGCGTCCGGCGAATGCCGTTTGCACCGTCGCCCATGCGCTGGGGTTATGGCCGGCCGCGGGCGCGCCCGTTCCGGGTCGGGCTTCAACAAGGGCGCCGTCAAGCCGATCGGCCCCGGTTTGCTGGATATCCCCTAGGCCGCGCATCTTGCGCTCCGTCAGGTTTCCTTTTGTAATACGAACACTTTTTTCTGTACCGATTGGCCCATGCTCTATACGAAGTCCGACGCTGGCGCTCAGGCCATCAAGGATCGGCACGCCGTGGAGATCACGCGCGGCCAGCGTTCCGCGCTGATCCTGTTTGACGGCCAGCGCTCCGTGCGGGCCGTGCTGGACGCCACCGCGGCACTGGGCGTGACGGCGGCCGACGTGGACGCGCTGGTGGCCATGGGTTTGCTCCGGCGCGTGGGCGCGATCGACGGGGAAAGCGTGACGGACGCGAGCGAAGAGACGCCGACGCCGGAGCCGATCCAGGCGGATGCCAGCCTGGCCGCCTCGCCGGAGCTGACCGACGAGGAGCGGGCCCGCCGCTATCGCCTGGCCTACCCGTTGGCCACGCAACTCACGGCTCACCTGGGCCTGCGGGGCTTCACGCTGAACCTGGCGGTCGAGTCCGCGCAGGGCTTTGATGGTTTGACAGCGCTGCTGCCCCGCTTGCGCGCTGCCGTGGGGGACGAGCGCCTGCGGCCACTGGAAGACGCGCTGCAAGGGCGTTGAACCTAAAAACGGCAGTTGACCGCTTGTCACCTTCGGGAAACCCGCTTGAACATTGAATTTCGCGGCTTCGTTGATCCTCGCCGGTTGGGTGAACGCGCTACGCACTCGCCAGCACCGCGCTCAGCGCGCCATGCGGCGTTGCTCCTCCTTGTGGGCACCAGCCCGCCGCGTCGTCGCGCCTTGCCTGACGCACCGATCACGGCACTGACGAGTGCGTCCAACTGCCGTTTTTAGGTTGAAGGGGCGTTTGGCCGGTCCCGCCTCCATGGCTGGCGGCGTTCCGTGCACCGCGCAGGCCCGTGGGCATATGTCACGAATCGGACGACGGCCGTGTCATCCGGGTTTCCCGGTGGCGCGTTGCTCAGTCACGTGCGGCGTTCGTGCGTGCCAGAAACGGAGATTGATCATGAGACTTGCCCCTGCTTTGCTTTCCCTGGGTGTTCTGTTTGCCGCGTCCGCGTTTGCCCA
>Ga0116191_1004065_pt1 | contig 10517 bp, 6 predicted proteins | sample AD_UKC111_MetaG_FD_89897 | JGI IMG/M metagenome (GOLD analysis project Ga0116191, IMG submission 89897) | Active sludge microbial communities of municipal wastewater-treating anaerobic digesters from Hong Kong - AD_UKC111_MetaG | ecosystem: Engineered > Bioreactor > Anaerobic > Digestate | place...
GAAAGAAACACTGTTTGTGGCCTGAAAAGGTTTTCTTTCAGGACGAGTTTGTTTCTTTCCGTTGGAGTTGAAATCGTTCCCGCTAAAAAATTTACAGCGGCGGTCTTTTTGCTTACTTTTTCGACTGTAGGAAAAAGTCAGCCCCATCGCGCGGCTGTAGCGCGTTGGAAGAGGACTTCGTCAACTCCTAAATTTCTATCATTGATAAATTTGTTTTCAATGCGTTGTAACCAAAATAATCATCATTAAATAATCTGTTTTCAATAAGTTTTTATTTTATTATCTTAGAAAAGATTAATTGTAATTGTTAGATCTTTAATTTGTTATTTAACTTGTTGTAGTTTTAATGGTTAAGAGTTTATTTCTAATGTTTTTTTGTTGGTTTTTGATGATAAATCTCATTAGTGTCGCATGTGCCCTTAATGTGCTTATCTTCACTTAATGTTTTAATGGTTAATTGATAGGATTATGAAAAAGGTAAAAGTGATTTCCATTATATGCTTATTGTTAAATATGCTTTTTTCAAAAAATATTCAAGCTCAACAAAGCATTGCTAATTTTGTTTTCGACAGTACCTCAACTTATATTTTAAAGTTGAAGGATGAATCGGAATTGATCGGGAAATATATTGGCGGCGATTCAATTTATGTAATTCTAAAAACTACTTCTGTCCCTCATGTAGAAGTACCTCGTATCAATATTGCTGAAGTGGAAAAAGTAAATGCTGAAAATTTCAGACATGGTAAATATTGGTTCCCGAATCCGAATGCAACGCGTTATTTGTTTTCGCCTTCGGCTTTTTGTTTGAAAGAGGGTGAAGGTTATTATCAAAATACATATTTGTTTTTGAATTCATTTAATGTTGGATTGTCAGATCATGTAACTATTGGTGGTGGACTCGAGTTTATTTCAACTTTCGCAAGTATTATTAGCGGAGAAGGTGGTCCTATATTTTATGTAACTCCTAAAGTAGGATTTGAAGTAGCACCAAAGGTAAATTTAGGAGCGGGAGTATTGTACGTGAGCATTCCCGATTTTGGTGAAAATGATAGTAGGAGCGGAGGTGGAATTTTTTACGGACTTAGTACCTTCGGAAATACCAATAACAATTTAACAACCGGATTAGGTTTGGGGTATTTTAAGGGTGATGTTGGTTCATCTCCTTTTATTACTATTAGCGGAATGACAAGGATTAGTCGTAAAACTGCTCTTGTTACTGAAAATTGGCTAATTCCTTCTGGAAGTTTCTATGCTGTTTATTCTTACGGATTCCGTTTCTTTGGAGAAAAGTTGGCTGTTGATTTGGCGTTTATTAATAATAGAGACATTGCTTCCGGACTTCTTATCGGACTTCCTTATGTTGATTTTGTGGTGAAGTTTTAGTGGGAGAAGCTGGAAGAAAGATACAGGATACAGGATGCAAGATAATAGACAATAGGCAATAGGCAATAGATAATAGGCAATAGATAATAGGCAATAGATAATAGGCAATAGATAATAGGCAATAGATATAGGATAAATGATACAAGATCAATCTTCAATCTTCAAATATCTTTTTTCTTTCATCTAAAGTCTAAAGTCTAAAGTCTATAGTCTATAGTCTATAGTCTATAGTCTTTCTTCATTCCGTTACCACCACCTTAACCGTTCCCAAAACATTTTTATTGCTATTTAATTTTAAGACGTAAATGCCGGGATTTAATTGCTCAAAACGTATAGGAGTTGTGTAATGCGTATTGTCGATTAATTGCCGTGCGCAAAGTTTTCCTTGAACATCGAATAACTCGGCCCAGACGGGTGAGGCAAATGTCTGTAATAGCTCTATGTAAAATGCTCCATTATTCGGATTAGGAAAAATTTTATTGATAACGCCTTTTGTATTGGTAATAGCAGCGAATCCGGTAGATAAACTATCGCAAATACTTCCTACAACTGGACCCATATCGTAATCGGGATTATTAGGCAATCCCCAATACGTACGTTTTCCATTTAAATAAAAACTCCAAGGCTGAAAATTACATGCCAATCCCAAACTATCGGGTGAATTAATAACTCCTAAGTTCATGTTGTAGGCGTTGTACATGCTATCGGCGTAGGGGTAGTTGAAGCCTGTTGCAGGTGAATAGGCACAAGAAAAATACACTTTGTCATCTGGGCCGCGTTTTAATGCACCAGATGTATTTCTTGGTGTATAGGTAGACCACAAAGTATCAATAGTGATATTATTTGGGTAATTCCGCAAATCTACTTGAATCAATCTATTTGAATCTGGTTGGTTTGGGCTTGCAGTCACGTATAAAAAATTTCCACTTGCAGAAAACTCACAAGACCATAAGCATGGAGCAGGGGCAACAATTACTGGTTGTCTAATAGTAATTGGATTAGAGAATAAACCAGAACATCTATCAAAATCATACATTTCTATTAATCCCGAATAATTTACCATTGCCATTCTATCTCCTTGCTTGTTCCAATTAAATTCAATGAAACCCGTTTGAGAGCCAGTGCCAATTGGTTGCGCAGGCATGCTATCAATTCCGTTGGGGCTTACTAAATAGCGATAGTATTTATTATCGAAGTTATTTTGAGGCGTGCGCATAAACAGCCACCAATCTCTTCCATTACCATGCTTTATTGCCTTTAAACAATCAGCCATCCATACATCATGTATTCTTGCATTTTTAGTTGTAACATCCCCTAGGCCATTATTTAAGGACATATCAACAACTGAATAATAGAAACCAATTATATTAGATGTTATACTAATGCTGAATAAATAATATTTTCCTAATGAATCAGGCATCGGAATAATCACAAGTTCTTTATACCAACCTTGTCCAATAACATTGCTGCCATTTGGCATTTCTTGATGTAATCGATTATAAACTTTAGTAGTATTCCCTGCAGTTGCAGCTCTTGTATTGGCATAAAATAATAAATTTCCAGTGGTGTCTGCTATAGAAACACAACTTCCGCGAGAATCCATTGAGGTGGCAATTGGCTGTGGAGCGCTTAAGTTGTTAAAATCGATTCCAGAGCTATCACCGAAGGCCCAAATATACCCAGATTTTTGTGCTTGCAGCTTAGTATTGCTTATGAGTATTAACCAACAAAAAGTATAAATATTCAATATTTTCATTGTTTTACAAAAGTTGAGTACGTTCTAATGTTATTGGATGAAAGTGTCTCGATTTTATACAAACCACTTTCTAGTTCATTAATTGGAATTGTGATGGGGCCTTTTCCATTTAATCTTAACTTATTTATAATTCTTCCAGTTGTATCATAAATGGTTATCAATTGGAATATATTTTCCTTGTTTTCGCAATTAACTGTAACAGATTCATTTGCTGGATTAGGATGAATGCTTAGCCCGGATTTTTCTGATTCTATAGTTTTTGCAATTCTATTTTGGCTACAATTTATGCTTTGCTCTGCACATTCTCGTTTTAGTGCTGCGCAAGCACTAGTAACTGCATCACCACCAATATTACGTGGAATAGATGCAATAAAATCTAACCATAAGCTATCTTGGGCATCCCAGGGTTTCTTTTCTATTTCCTTTAAAAGTATTCTATTTACTTCTCGTTTGTAAACATCACTTTGCCATGAAACGGGGATGGATTGGATATAAGCCAATAATTGGCTGTCAGGTTTGTTGGTTAAAATACTATCAATATTAATAAATTCATCCATCGGGCCAAATTCAATATCTGAAATTAAGTCTTGGACTAAACTAGTATTTAATATTGAGTCTAATCCAACAATTGAATCTTGAAGAATTAATGAATATAAACTCTTTTTTAATACATACGCAACATCTAAATTATTAATTCCTTGTTGTTCAACATTTGCCTTGTCTACGTCTTGTATGCTTAAACTTGCTTGGTTATTCCTTGCACAGTAGTTCTGTGTATTTATTTGAATGGTAGTAATAGGGTTAAATAACTGATTGCTGAAATTTACCGTTGGATCTAAAGCCGAACCTGCTGCTCCAGTGAAATACCAGTTTACTGGAAAGGCGGAAGGATCATTATCTCCATCTAAACTAACCATAATTGAGTTGGGAGATTCTATCCAAATATTATTAGTTGGGTCACCCACATCACCTTGTTGTCCAATTTGACAATTGATATACCGATAAACTCCTGCATCAAAAACATTAAATGTGTTTTGTCTAATATTTGTACCTATGCAGCCGCCACTTAGTGATAAAGAATAACCCATATTTGAAATAAAGTTACAACCTACAATTCCATTTGTGCCCACTAGTTTAATTCCAGTTGCAGAAGCAAATAAATTCGACATGTTCGTACTGTTTGAAATAAAATTATTTAAAATGAACATGTTTTTGCAATTAACAACTTCAACACCAATAGTTGGGAAATTGGCAGCAATGGCAGGATCAAACGATAATACAATTGGGGTCGTAGCACTTCCACTAATTTCTAAATTATCTTGATTTGAACAAAAAACACCACGACGTATGTTATTGATAGTGTTTTCTTTAATCAAAACATTTGTGTATTTGTTCTTCAGTGGATTGTTAATTACAATGGCTGAGTTTGAGAAATCTTCGTATACATTAGGAATTTGTTGGTCTAAAAATTCATTGTTCGATATTTCAACATTAGAATTGTTCAGTATTTTATAAAAGTAAATTCCTTTATGAACATATTTAAATTTATTGTTTTTGATTTTAATATTTGAAAAATTAGAATTTTTAATATTTATATCTAAATAGTTGTCATATGATGCAGGCATGTTTGTTACAGATTTGTCGAAGAAATTATTAAAAACACCCAATTCTAATTCCCCATCAATATCTATTGAAACCGCACAATTGTTAAACTCATTTCTACCTAAAAAGGGATTAACTTCATCGCCAATGGTCACTTTTGAGTCGTTAAAATAACTTGTATTTCTACTTGCTATTGCTGCGCTAAATTCTTTATTTAAAGCAGTAATTGGACGGTGAATTATGTCGAAATTATTTCCCAAGGAGGTGAACGAAGCATCATTACTAATAATCCCAATTTCGCATGATTCAAACAGATTATTAGGGATAGAAGTCATTTTAGTGCCAATTGTTATTCTATCCAGACTATTTAAATAGATGCCATGTGTTAGATTGTCTTTCCCATATAAAGTTTTCATTTTATTTTCATCACTTATAAAATGATTTCCATAAATGAACCCTGAATAGGGTTCGATATTACCTGAATTATTTATTTCTTTTTGTGGAATATTAGTTGCACAATCATGAATACAAATATTTACTTGGTTGTTTTCGAAGTTGGTGTTAGCAAATAAAAATTCCGCATTGTTGCTTATATCTACAGCTTTTTTAGCGCCACTTATTGATGAATTCAATGTTGCAGGTAGAACTTGGTCACCTATTATTGAGATGTACTGATTGTCAGCATCTGCAATTATTCCATCCCATGGTTTGTCTACTGTACATTCATTTATTATGCATTTCACTAAATTCAATTTTTTGTTTTTACCTAACTTTATTAAGGCATTAGGCCCCATTTGTATATGGCAATTGTTTAATGTAATGTCACCATCAACTTCAAATAAACCGTTTATTGTTAAGGGATCGGAAGAAGTGTTATCAACCTCTAGTGATTGAACGTCGAGTGGGGTGCCTGTAAAATTAAGTGTGCAAGTGGGACATTTTGATTGTAAATACTTATAAAGGTCATTAATATTTGAGTGCATTAAATTGGCACTTGTTGGAACTAATGAACTATTTGGTTCGCAACAGTCTTCTGATAGTAGTTCTATTGATCTAGTGCTTACACATGTATGAAGACCACTTACCGTAGTTGTTAAATACATTTTACATGGGTCGGGCAATGACGTTGTAAGTGGTATTGAATTGCCGGTACCATTGCAATAATACCATGATTCATTAATACTATAGCCTGCTAAATTTTGGTTAGAAGGCACAAATGCAAACTCAACGGTACTGTTGGGGAAATCTATACTGCTTAAATTATCGCATAGTCGAAGCGTATCATTTTCAATTTCACGTGTTAAAGTTCCATTAGTTACTACTATGTCTCCTTCAGGTACTAAACTTTTAAAATTTATTGTATTTGATTTCTCCCAACACGTTCCGTCAGTAGCAATAACATATACATCAGTACCCGTTGATGGAGGAGTAAATTCTGTTGCTGTGGCATGTGGATCTCCAAATTTTCCTGTTGCAATCCACAAATAAGAGTAATATGAAGGATTAGTAATCAAACTTGCCGGGTCTAATGACATACTAAATGTCATAGGATCATTTGGGCAATATTCCTTCGTTTCAATAGTATAATTATTGTCTACACCAATTATAGGTTCAGTAATACAAGGATTAATATGTAATGTTCCCTGACCAACTAGTCTGTTCTCTTCATTAACTAACCTAACTAATCTATTTGCATTTGCTTCAAATTGGTTCGCATTAATTACATAAGGATTGTCGTTTGAGTTCGGAAGTCCTTCTATTTCCCAATGCCATCTTTCGCTCCATAGTTCTTTCGGAACTGAATAGGTTCTCCAAGAATTACAACATAATTCTACTTGGTCTAAGTTTATAAAAATATCACTTGGCTTTACTCTAACATGCACGATACTGTATTGAGGAATATTATTTATGATTTTATTTACGTTCAATATTTGATAATCATGAAAACAATATGCTTTGTTGTCAGTATGGCTAATTAATATATCATTTGGCTCACCAGTAATAAAATTAAATGGCTCATCGGTCATGTAGAAATTATAATCACAAATTGCATTTTGTGGAATTACAGACGATAAGTCAATACTTCTGGAATTATTTGAACTAAAATTTATGAATACATAATCTACTTGCCCATTTGTTTTTTCAAATTGCATTCCCTGAAAATCAAGATAATTTATGTTAGATGCATCTAATGGCGTAGGAGGATTGTTCGTGCCTACTTCTGATAATGTAACTTTTTGTGTTTTTATGCAACCTTTTAGTGCGTCCGCTATTGGGCTTATTGCTATTCCTAAAGCTGTTCTTTCATATTTTGCTGTGGCAAGCGAAGATGTAGTACAAGCACCTTGAACGGGATCAGTATATTCAGTAGTATTTCCATAATTTAAACCATGAATATCATTAAATAGTCCACTAAATATTCCATCTCCAATTAGCGTATGCGGAATTATTTTGGTAATTGTTGAGTTCTTTAACATTTCAAATGTCATGGCTGCTACAAATAATCCATGAAACCAAGATCCATTGACAGCTATCGACTTGTCACTATTTAACATATTGTATTCAGTTATCCACGCCTCTTTATTTGCTGTGCCAATTGCGGCTATTTCATCTTGAATTATGCCATTTGTACCTTGAAATGCATTTAAGATCCCCTTTTTAAATATTTGCTCTGAATTAGCTGGAATGGCATCACAACATGTATATGCAGGGGTTGTTGTTCCATTCGTGGAATTTACTATGTCTGCTATCTCACTATCCAAATAAATATGCACTGTTATTGCATCTACTTCAGGAACTTTAACAACCTCGTTTAATATTGTATTCAGCCATAACCTTCTTCGACCAGGATTTGTTTGATCGGATTCAGCTCCAACAACAGCTACTTTTATATTGCTAAAAAATGGGTATGTGCCACTTTTTAGAGCATCTGTCCATTTTTGCGCTCTATCAACATAATGCTTTACAGTAGGAAAAACTTGTCTGTTTTCCTTTGATCCGAGATAAAATTCATTCCCAAGTTCTACATAAAAATTATTGAAGCCATACAGTTTAGCTTCATAAATGGAACCAAGTTGGTAATCAAAGTTTGAACTTAAAATATTTAAATCTAAAAGTGGTGTCGAGTTATTTTTTAAGCAATTCAAAAAATAGTTCCCAATACCATTTTCTTTATTGGTAAATTGATTTTTCCCTTTATAGTTTTCAGGAAGGTCAATGTTTTCCGAGAACTCTGATTTATTAAGAAATACGCCTTTACGCCAATCCCAAAAATTTGCTACTGTTCCACCCGGATATCTTAGCGTACTTGGCGATAGTTTAAATATGTTTAGATTATGTGAATTAATCTCGTCCCAAGTGCTTGATGATTCAAAAGTATTTTGTCCGTTAAATCCCAAAATATCATCAGGCATTTCTCTTATATTGCCTGGCAATGAAATTTCATATGTTTGAGCGTTGGTTAAACTTGCTCCTAATATAAATAGAAGTATTAATCCAAACCTATTAATAAGAAAGGATTTTTGTAAATTCAAATTTGTTTCCATATGCATATATCATTAGATAAGTAAAAGTAATAATAAAATGCAAATTAATTACCAACAATTTTAATTTATTATTGAAATTGGCTAGAGCTTATTAATATTTTATTCGAAATATTAAAATTTACTCTTCAAAATCCAAAATCACTCTTCAAACTTCACTTCTTTATCAACTGAATCGGGAAGAATAAGAAAAATATCTTCATTGTCTTTTTTCATGAGATAGCGTTCGCGCGCATATTTTTCTAGGTGCTCGGGGTCCGACATCAATTCTTTCATGTCTTCTTTATTGCGCGCAATTTCTTTTAAATAATATTCTTTGTCAACTTCTAATTCTTTTAATTGTCGACGGTAACTCAATTGAGAAAATAAATCGTTTTTGTCGAAAAATAACAACCATACCACAAATGCCAATGTGGTAATAAAATATTTATTACGCAGCACCGGCGCCCACTTTTTGAAATCGGGTTTTCTGATCTTCATGCGGTAAAAGTATAAAGGATTTACAACAATATAACGATCTTTATACCGTATTTTACATACCTAAATGTGAATTTCTTTTGGGATTGAACAATTCTCTTAGTTGTTTGTTCTTAATGCCTATAAATGCTTATGTTTCGATTAACCATTACTGAATTAGTAAAAATAGCTGCCAAACCAAGGAGTTACATCGGATTAATTGCCATTACCGTAATTGTCGGATTAATTCATTTGGCTATGTTTCTCGACGGATTAAACTATATTAGCTTTATTACCAGTCCGTTGCAGATGGCTTTCTCGCTCGAAGGGAATATTCTAAACGGTAATTTGGTCTGTTTTATCATATTACAAACCCTAATCATTCAAATCCCTCTTTTAGTGGCTCTGGTGACGGGCGATCTTATTAGCGGTGAAGCTGCCATGGGAACCATTCGGCTCATTGCAACGCGTCCCGTGAGCCGTACACGCTTGCTCATGAGTAAATTCCTCGCCGGCGCATTGTACGTGATGCTGTTATTGCTATGGTTGGGGATATTATCGCTGGGATTAGGGTTATTGTTCTTCGGTCACGGTGATTTAATCGTTTTGAAGAGCGAAGAGTTAATCATTATTCAAAGTGATGATACCTTCTGGCGATTTATGGCTGCGTTTGCAGTTGCATTTTTGAGTTTGTTGGTAGTAGCTTCTTTTTCGTTGATGTTATCTTGCTTTGCCGAAAATTCAATTGGTCCGATAATCTCTACCATGGCGGTAATTATTTTATTTACCATCATCGGTACCATGGAAATTCCTTTCTTCGATCTCATTAAACCCTTTTTGTTTACAACGCATATGGTTATCTGGCGAAATTTCTTCGATAATCCTTTGCCCCTCGAACAAATTAGGGAATCGTTGCTCATATTGGCGGCTCATGTAGTGCTGTTTCTATCCGTATCGATTTATACTTTTAACAAAAAAGATATTTTAAGTTGATGAAACTAAAATTAATATTGGCTTTATGTTTCTTGTCGTTTCGCTTAGCGGCGCAAGTCCCTGCCGATGCTAACGCAATTATAAAAGCAGTTAACGCCAAGTATATGAAGGCGAAAGATTATCGCGCCGATGCAGTGATAGATACCCGTATTTCATTCTTGAAAATCCTTCCGCAGAAAGCTAAGGTGTTATTTAAACAACCCGATAAATTCCGAATAAAAGCTACGGGAATTGCAATTCTGCCAAAGCAACAATTCGATAATTTGTTTGTGTTGTTGAAAGATGAAAGTTCCTACGAAGCTTTTGTAAGTGGGAGTGAAGTGATCAACGGAATTTCAACAATGCTTGTAAGTATTATTCCTAAAAAAGACACAGGCGATTTAGTGTTTGCGAAAATATGGGTCGATGCAAAAGCAAGCTTAATAATGAGGTCGCAATTAACCACACGCAGCAACGGAACAGTATTGATCGATTATACTTACGGTGCTTACGAAGCCTATGCTTTACCCGATAAAATTATGTTTACGGTTGAAGTAAAGAAATTTAAAATCCCGAAAGCAGTATCTGCCGATATCAACTCAACAGCCTCGAAAGTACCTGCAGGAAAAGAACCCAAAACCGGAAAAATAATTATCAGTTTGAAGAATTATGTTTTGAATAAGGGGATTGCTGATACGGAGTTTTAAATTTTAATTAGAACACGGATTCGTCCCTTTGGGACTAAAAGGATTTAAAAGAATTTAAAGGGATTTGGTTTGTAGAATCTTGTTGATTTTTTGTATTGA